>Ga0209642_10003372_pt1 | contig 10331 bp, 10 predicted proteins | sample RifCSP19_2_FD_184025 | JGI IMG/M metagenome (GOLD analysis project Ga0209642, IMG submission 184025) | Soil microbial communities from Rifle, Colorado - Rifle CSP2_sed 19_2 (SPAdes) (version 2) | ecosystem: Environmental > Terrestrial > Deep subsurface > Rock core/Sediment | place: Rifle... | reverse complement strand
ACGAGCCCGACCTGCCCTCGCGCGACGGCAGGTCGGCGGCGGGCGAGGCATAGCGCATCGGCGCGTCGATATCGGTCATGGGCTTCGCAAAATAGCCGATTCGAATCGTCTTGAGGGACAATGTCACGCGGGAGGGGTCAAGCCCATGCGTCCTTTAGCGACTCCCCCCGCGGGACCGCGATCGAGGAGGTCCGGGCGGCCTTAATCGTACCGGCCGCGTGTGGTTAATGAGCTGTTAATACGGATTGCGTAGGAGAGGCCATGCCCCCCTTCGACACCATCGTCCTTGCCGTCGCCGCCATCTTGTTCGTGATCGCGCTCGGCTCGCTCGTGGTGTGGGCGTTCAAGACCTTCGTCACCGGCCGGCCGAGCGCGCACGGCTTCTTGCGGCCGCGCGACAAGCGGCTCGGCGTGGTCGAGACGGCGCCGGTCGATGCGCGCCGCAAGCTCCTCCTCGTGAGGCGCGACGACGTGGAGCATCTGATCATTGTCGGCGGCCCGGTCGACATGGTGATCGAGACCGGCATCAAGGGACGCCCGCATCTCGAGCCCCCGCTCGAGGACGTGATCATCGCCAAGAGCGAGACGAGGCCGGCGCCCGATTTCAGCAAAAAATAGCACGTGCCGCGCGGCTTTTTATGGTTGACTGTTGCGGAAATACCACAGGCGGTTTCCCTTGTGGTGACCGGCAGATTGAGGTAAACAAGCAGTCCGAGCTTATGGCGGCCCTGTGTTGTAGGGGCAGCGGCGAGAAGACGCCGGTAATCTCACCGCTCGTGCCATAAGGTCGCCGGCAGTTCCCTGCTAATGGTCCGACACCGACTGGCTCAGGCCAGTCATGTCAGTCCCCCAAACCTCTCCACTCCCCGCCCTCCAGCGGGGAGTTTTTTTATGCGAAGTTGGACCATGCTCGTGCAGCTGATGGATGGTCAAGGCGTAGCTTCTCGCCCTCCCCTCCCCCCTTGTGGGGGAGGGCTAGGGAGGGGGGTCGTACACCAAGACTCGCTGCACTCATCACCCCCCTCCGCGCGCCTAAGAGGGCGCGCGTGCTCCCCCACAAGGGGGGAGCGGAAGCAAGGCGCAGCGCTCAGCCTTGCACGCTTGATCCTTACGGGCTCCCTCTCCCTTGCGGCGTTTGCAGCCCGCGCTGCGGAGATGCCGAAGGACTTCGTCTATCTCCGCGACATCGATCCCACCATCCTCCAGGACATGCGCTATGCCGGGAGGGACAACTTCACCGGTGCCAAGGTCCCTGGCTACGAGGCGCCCGAATGCGTGCTGGTGCGGCAGGCCGCCGAGGCGCTAAAGGACGTGCAAGCCGGTCTCCGCGGCAAGGGTCTTAACCTCAAGGTCTACGACTGCTATCGCCCTGCCCGCGCCGTGGCCGCCTTCGTCGATTGGGCGAAAGAGCCGGACGATCCGCACGCCAAGACAACCTACTATCCCAATCTACCCAAGGGCGCCCTGTTCCCCGATTACATCGCCACGCGCTCAGGCCATTCGCGCGGCGCCACCATGGACCTCACCTTGGTGCCGACCGATGTCGATGCCAAGGCTTCGCCCGCAGCGGAGGACCCCAAACCACGGCCTTGCACAGTGCCGCAAAAGGGTAAGGCGCCGGACGGCAGCCTGGCCATGGGCACGAGCTTCGACTGCTTCGACGTGAAGGCGAACACCGCGGCGCTGGGCTTGAGCAAAGAGGAGCGGGCAAATCGTGACGTGTTGGTCGAGGCCATGCAGGCGCATGGCTTCAAAAACTACCCGAAGGAGTGGTGGCACTTTACGCTTGAGCCGGAGCCCTATCCCGACACGGTCTTCGACTTTCCGATTGAGCCGCAGGGCTACTCGTCGCGGTAGACGCGCTCGCGCCGCTCGTGGCGCTCCTGCGCCTCGACGCTGAGCGTTGCGATCGGCCGCGCGTCGAGACGCTTCAGGCTGATCGGCTCGCCGGTCTCCTCGCAATAGCCGTAGGTGCCGTCGTCGAGGCGCATGATGGCGGCGTCGATCTTGGCGATCAGCTTGCGCTGGCGATCGCGGGCACGAAGCTCGAGCGCCCGGTCGGTCTCCGAGGTCGCCCGGTCGGCGATGTCGGCGTGCTGCGCCGAATCGTCATGCAGGTGCTTGAGGGTCTCCTTGGTCGAGCGGAGGATCTCGTCACGCCAGCTGAGCAGCTTGCGGCGGAAATAGGCCCGCTGGCGCTCGCTCATGAAGCGTTCGTTTTCCGATGGGCGATAATCTTCGGGGATTTTTCTTTTGGCCCGCATGGTCGTTTCCAGACGCATCCGTTTCCTCTTTGGGTTTGAGACCCTGCTCCCCTTAACCGGCTCGCGCATGGTTGGGCGATCCCCACCGGGCAGCCACGTATTTACGGAAGCGAGTCAACAAGTCAAGACACGAGACGTGCTTGACAAATGGGCGAAGCACCGTCAGCCGGATCATTGCAAATCCGTCATATTTAAGGGCCGGGCGGGGCCCATTTCTTAGGCAGTCCTTAGCGGGGGGCGAGGTACGCGTCCCGCGGGAAACAAGCGCAAAGGACGTATCGAGGCGTGGCGATTTCCACCTACACCCAAGCCGCCGGCGATGCCTTCCGCAGCATCGGCGACTTCGCCACCGGCCTCGTCACCCCTGCCGTGAAGCTCGGCGTCACCGGCCTCGCCCGTTCGGGCAAGACGGTGTTCATCACCGCGCTCGTGCACAATCTCATCGCCAGCGCGCGGCTCCCCTTCTTCGATGCCGCGGCGCAAGGGCGCGTCGGGCGCGTCTATTTGGAGCCGCAGCCCGACGAAATCGTGCCGCGCTTCGAATATGAGAAGCACCTCGCCGATCTCGTCGCCGACCCGCCGCGCTGGCCGGAGAGCACGCGCCGCATCAGCCAGCTCAGACTCACAATCGAATATGCCTCGACGCGATTCTGGAAGCGCCAGCTCGGCCGCGAGAGGCTGCATATCGACATCGTCGACTATCCCGGCGAATGGCTGCTCGATCTCCCGCTGCTTCGCCTCGACTATCGGGACTGGTCGCGGACCGCGCTCGAGCAGAGCCGGAGGCCGGGCCGCAAGAAAGCTGCCAAGCTATGGCATGCCTCGCTTGGCCTGGTCGATCCTAAAGACCCCGCCGACGAGGCGGTTGCGGAAAGACTCGCAGATCTGTTCAAGGCCTATCTGCGCGAGAGCCGCGCCGACCCGCACGCGCTCTCGACCCTTCCCCCTGGGCGTTTCCTCATGCCGGGCGATCTGGCCGGCTCGCCGGCGCTCACCTTCGCCCCCCTCGATGCCGGCGGGGATGACAGCTTCCCGCGCGGCTCGCTGTGGACGATGATGGAGCGGCGCTACGAAGCCTATAAGAGCCATGTGGTGAGGCCCTTCTTCCGCGATCATTTCGCCAGACTCGACCGCCAGATCGTGCTCATCGACGTGCTCACGGCGCTTAATGGCGGCCAGCCCGCGGTCGCCGACCTCGAACGCGCCATGACTGAGATCCTCGAATGCTTCCGTACGGGGTCGAACAGCTTGTGGTCGAGCCTGTTTGCTCCGCGCATCGACCGCATCGTGCTCGCCGCCACCAAGGCGGACCACCTGCATCATCAGAGCCATGACCGGCTCGAGGCGATTCTCACCAAGCTCGCCGGCAGGGCCATGGCGCGCGCGGAATATTCCGGCGCCGAGGTAAGGGTATTGGCGATGGCCGCGATCCGCGCGACCCGTGAAGGCGAGGCGAAGCGGGACGGCGAGCTGCTTCCTTGCATCGTGGGCTATCCGCTTCCCGGCGAGACCATCGGCAAGCGCAGCTTCGACGGCAATGAGGCATTTGCCATCTTCCCCGGCGACCTTCCCGCCGACCCGGCGGAGGCGCTGGGAGGCTGGCATACCGAGCAGGGCGAGATGCGCTTCGTCCGTTTCCGGCCTCCCAATCCGGTGCCGCTCCCTTCCGGAGGCTTCGCCCCGTTCCCAAATATCCGCCTCGACCGCGCCATCGAGACGCTGATCGGAGATCATCTGGCATGAGCAAGAAAACCCACCGGAGACCGGCCGCCTTTCGCGTCGAGGAGGTGGAGGTGTTCGTTCCACCCGCGGCGCCGGAGATTGCAGCGGAGCCGGTCCCGCTTCCCGTCCCGCGCGTCCGCGCCATGCCCGATCTCGGCCGGGGCTTGCGCTGGGGCAGCATCTTGATCGGCGCCCTTGGCGGGCTCATCAGCCTGCTCGCCTCGCTCTGGCTCTACGACACTGTGCTGGCGCTGATCGCGCGCGACGATTGGATCGGCTGGGCGGCGGTCGGGCTCTTGGCCCTCGTCCTATTCGCGCTGCTGATGATCATTCTTCGAGAAGTGGCAGGGCGCCTCGGGCGTCTCGGCAAGATCAGGCACGAGGCCGACAGCGCCGCCCGCCAGAACGACAAGACGCTCGCCATCGATGTCGCCCATCGCCTGAAGCGCCTCTATGGCGGACGCAAGGATCTCGCCTGGGGACTGAAACGTCTCGCCGAGCATGAGCACGACATTATGAACGCTGGCGAGCTGCTCCGCCTCGCCGAGCGCACGCTGGTGGCGCCGCTCGATCCTTTCGCCCGCACCATCGTCGCTTCCTCCGCCAAGCGCGTGTCGGTGGTGACGGCGGTGAGCCCCGGCGCGCTCATCGACATGATGTTCGTCGGCGCCGAGAATTTGCGCATGCTGCGCCGGCTGGCGACCCTTTACGGCGCGCGGCCGGGCACGCTCTCGCTGCTCAAGCTCGCGCGCATGGTGGTCACCCATATCGTCTTGACCGGCGGCATCGCGCTCGGCGACGACGTCATCCAGCAAATGATCGGACACGGGCTCACCGCCAAACTCTCGGCACGCCTCGGCGAAGGATTGTTCAACGGCGCGCTGACCACGCGAATCGGCATCGCCGCCATCGATGTGTGCCGTCCGCTCCCTTATATCGAGAGCCAGAGACCGCGCTTCCGCGAGCTCGTCGCCGAGGTCGCCGGCATCCGCTCAAGCTAACTCACCAGCCGGCAGCCATCGACGGCGACCTGCTGCGATTGGCCGTCCTTGAATTTGAGCGTGACCGTGACCTTATCGGCGCAAGCGAGCCCGCCGGCGCTCACGCGGAAGCCCGTCTGCTGCTCGCTCGACATTTGCGACTGCGGCATCACCGCGGGCGTGTTGAACTCATAGGCGACGGCCACCAGCCGACGCTTCACCTCTTCCGGCGGCTCGAGCCAAAACTCGAAGTGGTAAAGCGGCCGGGCGCGATCCCCGCCCTTAATCTCGGTCGCCTTTGCCTTCACCCAGGCTTCGACATCGCCGCTGGCCGGAAGGAGCGCGGGCGCGGGGGTCGCTTGCGGCGCTTCAGGTGCCGGGGACTGGGCCGGCGCCGCGACCGGTGTAGCGGCGGTGAACGGCACCGGCTCGACCGCATCCCACGGGAGCACCTCCCGTGTTTTTGAGTTCTCGCCGAAGGCCTGGGGCTCAGCGGATTCGGCCTCGTCGCGATCCCACTCCTTGAGGGGAATCTCGGCGAGGCCGTCGAGCCGAGGCTCGCCGGCGGCAGGCGAGACAGCCTCTGCCGCCTCGTCGGCGGGGGTTGGTTTTGGTGTCGATATCGCTGGCGCCGAGGACAGCTTGGCGAAGACGCTCTCCCCGCCTTCGGGCGCCTCAGAGGTAGCCGTGGCTCCAGCGCCACCGCTCCCGCCCGCTAAGCGGACGAGGAGCACGCCAGGAATCCCGACCGCCCCCGTGCCAAGCGCGAGGACGGCCTCGAAGGCGACCAAGCCCGCAACCAACGCTAGACTGATCGGGCGGGCGCCACGGTGGTTGCCCACGGCACGCATGGTACGACCCGCAAAACGCCGCTACAGAAGCGCGAAAATTTTCGCGCACGAAGGTGCCAGTTTAACGATCCTGGCCGGCAAGGGAAGCGCCTCGTCGATCCGGCGCGCAAACGTCGCTCCGTGGTGAGAGGGGCCCGGTGGATAATGGGGATAATCCGCTCCTTCCCGGATGCGGCGCGCGCGTGCTCATGTATGCTTCATTTGTGAGCGGACCGGTTGTGGAAGGGGTCGGCGGAGAAATCCGGCGCCTCCGGGAAACAGGCGGAAAGCTCACGGGGCAGGCAAGCCCACGGTCGCCCATTGCCATGGGCGGCTCAAGGCGGAGGGGTGAGTAAGCGCGAAGTGCCACGGTCTGGCGGCATCGCCGCAATACCGTGAGGCGGAGTCGTCGGGGTACTTTGCGCCACAAATCCCGCCGCTAATTGGCGTCAGCCCGGCCAGGGCGGAAGCCACGTCGTAGCAACGCGACGTAAAACAAGGACCGTGGTCGGGTCACGCCGCCACTTCATGGGAAACCATGAGGCCGAGCGCGTGATCCAGAGACCGAAAGGTCTCGCGGTTGCCGAACTGATCGTCCCGAACGGGCGTGAGGCTCGACATCGCACAGGGAGGCGGGGCCCCAAAGCTCCGCCTTTCCTGTTTTTGGCGCCCTCTTCCGGCCCTCGTCTCGCCTCTTTAGCGCCGCACGCGCCCCCGCTAAGATCGCCCGTCATGGAAGGAACTGGTGCACAGCGTGCGGCCTATGCCGCTCTTGCCGTTGCCGCGGCGTTCCTGCTCGCGGCGATCTCGGCCTGCGGCACCATCGATCGCGTCCGAAACAAGGACGGCGCCTCGACCGAGAAAGAAGCGCGCAACGTGGCGCCCGAGGACCCCCTGGCAAGACCCATTCAGGTCGGATGGACCTCGGCGCGGGCGAGTCATTGCGGCTTCGTGTTCAATCCCGACCAGCTTAGACGGGACTTCCTGACGGCCGAAATTCGATCTGGGATCCCGCAGGAGCAAATGAAGAAGATCGCGCAGGCTTACGACTACACGCGCGAGTCCGTGCTCGCGACCATCAAGGACGATCTGCATTACTGCAACAAGGAGCGGACGGCCGCCATAAGACGCGACCTCAACCGCTACCTTGCCGGGGACTACGCGCCCTCGGCGCGCATGGCGCAGTGAGACGCGGCTAAGGCTTGCGCTTGGGCCGAGGTGGAGGCGGCAGCGGAGAGTAAGGCGGCGGCCTATCGGCGGCCTTCGGCTCTTCCTTACTTATCGTTTCGGCGAGACGCAGCAGAAACTCCTGGTCCCCCTCTCCGGCGAGGAGATAGGCGATGCCTCCTTGCGACCAGGCCACGCTGCCGATGTCGCCATATTGCTTGAACAGCGGCGTCAAGGCCCCCTCGCCCTTCTTGGCGTAGAGCGCGAGTGGCGCGCCGCTCGTGCCGAGATAGAGGAGCTGCGCCAGAGGCTCGGCGCCGAAGTGCAGGAGCTGCGCGCGCATGAAACGAAATCCCTGCGGCGCGAGGTCGGGTGGATTGAAGCCGGGGCCGATGGCTTGCGCGAGTTGAAAACCGACCAGGTCGCGATTGCCTTGGCTCTCGAGACCAACCTCAAGACTGGCGCGGCTGAGAAGCGCCTGCGCACGCACGGCCTCCTCCTGCCAGGTGCGTTGGACGCTGCCGACATACTCAGGGTCCCCCGCCGCGGAAGGATGGCGGGCGAATTCGGGCATGACGAGCGGCCAGCCATAACCGGCGACGACGAGAATGAGCGCAGCGGCGATGCCGGCGGCAGCCAGCCCGCCCTTGGCAAGCGTGTCCCACGCGATGAACAGGCCCGGAGCTTGCGGTACCGGCCGCGCCGCGGCATCGGCCTCTTCTCCGGCGAGGATCGCCTCGAAGGCCGCCTCGAGCCGGCTATGGGCGTCCTTCAGCGCATCGACGCGCCGGGCGATGACATCGTCTTGCTCGAGCACCTTCTCAACCGCGCGCGTCTGTTTGCGCGCGAGTTGCCCGTCGACATAGGCCACGAGCAGTTCGTCGCTGAGTTCGGTCATGATGGAGGCCCTTCCGGGTAGAGCGTTTCGATGGTGGCGCTCGCTGGCGCCTCTCCGCGCACGCTCAAGCGGTCGGCCAGGCTTGCGCTGATGCGCACGAGCCGCGCGCCGATCGTCTCGGACGGCACGTCGAGCACGCGGCCGGCGTCAATATGGTCGAAGCGCTCGCCATAAACGAGCAGCAGGGTTAGCCGTTGCTGCGGCGGCAGGTTGCGAAGGAAGCCCGTGGTGAAGGCGTCGAGCTCCTCCCCCTCCTCGTTGCGGAAAAGAAATGCGAAGCTCGCATCGTCGGCCTTGGCCTGTCCCATGGGGTCGGCGTGACCGCGGAGCTCGTTGAGCCAGAGCCGATAGATCTCGGCGAAGGCCCAGCGATCGAGCGCTGTGCCCCGCTGGTAGCGGTGCTCCTCGGCCAGCATGTAGTTAAGCGCGCGGCCAAGAAGCGCCGTACCTTCCCTTCGTTCGCCTACGAGAAGGTCGGCAAACCGCTTCAGCCTCGGCAGCATGGTAATGAGGCCGGGCCGTATGGAATCGTGGTATTCCTCCGCCTGCACTTAAGCTGTCCCCCCGCCGCTTGGGTGAGTGCTGGCCGCGCGGGAACACCCCCCGCGAATCAAAAGGATAGCATATTTGGCCGGACCCCAAGACCCGCCGGCCTCAAGGCATGTGACAAAAAGCGCTTGCGTCGAGCCGCAAGCTGCCCAATCTTTGCGCGAGCAGGGGATAATGCCGATGTCGGTCGTGCCCCACAGATCCGAAAAGACCAAGCCGCAGGCTGTCGCGCCCTCGCGCCAGCACGCCAAGACTATTGCCACCAGCGCCCTGCGGGTCGCCGAGCGCATCGCCAAGCTCGCCGACGAGACGGCCAACCAAACCAAGAGCGCCACCGCGACCGCGGTGGCTGCGAGCAAAGTGGGCCTGGCACGCGCCGTCGAGATCGGACGCGAGAGCGTGCTCCCCGAACTGGAGCGCACCGGCGCCAAGTTGAAGGAGCGCACGCGTCCCGAGCGGCTGAAGAACGACTACCGCGAATATCTGCTCATGCTGCATGAGCGCGTGCTCGACGCGCCGATCGAGTCGCTCTTCTTCAAGCCGACCAAATATCCCGTGGCGCTCGCCGACCTCACCATCCGCGGCAACAATCGCGAGCACGGCCACGACTACCGGGCCTCGCCGTGCAGCCTGTTCGAATGGACGGTCGCCGCGATCGACTACGATCTGTCGCGGCTCACCTTCGTCGACTATGGCGCGGGCAAGGGGCGTGTGCTGCTGCTCGCCTCACAGCATCCGTTCCAGGCCATCGGCGGCATCGAGTTCGCCGAGGAGCTGCATGACGACGCGATCATGAATATCGCCCAGTTCCCGCGCAGCCGCATGAAGTGCCGCAATGTCGAATGCGTGCTCGACGATGCGAGCCAGGTGGGGGCGCCCGACGGCGAGGCGGTCCATTATTTCTTCAACCCCTTCTCGCGCGAGGTGTTCGCCGAAGTCCTGAACAACCTCGTGATCTCCTATCGCAAGCGGCCGCGCCGGCTCTATCTCATCCTCATCGAGCCGGTGGCGACTGACCTCATCGACAATAGCGGCGTGTTCCAGCGTCTCGAGCTTCCGCTCATCGAGCGCGCCAAGGTCAAGCTGTTCAGCCCCTACGAGGTCGCGCTGTACCGCTCGCTGGCTTGACCGCCGGCGGCGCCACGCGCGTCACTTCACGCCGAGCTTCTTCTGCAGGCTCGTCGATGACGTCGTGTATTGGAACACGAGCTTCTTGTCGGGATAGACATAGTGATAGGCCTGCTGCGCCATGAGCGCGGCCTCGTGGAAGCCCGACAGGATGAGCTTCAGCTTGCCCGGATAGGTGTTGATGTCGCCGATGGCGAAAATGCCCTGCTCGCTCGTCTCGAATTTCGCCGTGTCGACCGGGATCAGGTTCTCCTCGAGATTGAGGCCCCAATCGGCGACCGGCCCAAGTTTCATGGTGAGGCCGAAAAAGGGAAGCATCACCTCCGCCGGCTGCTCGAAGGTTGCGCCGTCGGAGCTCTTGACCGTCACCGAGCGAAGCTTACCGCCCTCCCCGTGCAACTCCGTCACCTGACCGAGCTTGAAGCTCACATCCCCCTGCTCGACAAGGGCGAGCATCTTCTGCACCGAGGCCGGCGCGGCGCGGAACTCGGAGCGGCGGTGGATCAAGGTCAGCGACTTGGCGACAGGCTGCAAGTTCAGGGTCCAATCGAGAGCGCTATCGCCGCCGCCGACGATCAGCACGTCGCGGCCTTTGAAGTTCTCCATCTTGCGCACCGAATAGAAGACGGAGGTTCCCTCATATTGCTCGATGCCGGGCAGCGGCGGCCGTTTCGGCGTGAATGACCCGCCGCCGGCGGCGATCACCACCAATTTGCATTCGAGCACGGTGCCGGCGTCGGTGGTAAGCCGGAAGCCGCCATCGAGGCGTTCGAGACTCTCCACCCTCTGATTG
>Ga0209642_10003370_pt1 | contig 10335 bp, 17 predicted proteins | sample RifCSP19_2_FD_184025 | JGI IMG/M metagenome (GOLD analysis project Ga0209642, IMG submission 184025) | Soil microbial communities from Rifle, Colorado - Rifle CSP2_sed 19_2 (SPAdes) (version 2) | ecosystem: Environmental > Terrestrial > Deep subsurface > Rock core/Sediment | place: Rifle... | reverse complement strand
AAGCAGGAAATTCCCATCGTGCACACCCATAGCCTGAAAGTGCAGCTTATACCGATCGATGAATGCCTGGTGGGTAGTATTTTTCCAAATACGTGGACCATAAAGGTAAATCGATTCGACTTCACTGGGGAATTTATCAATTAATCGGGTCATGACTTCGTCGAAAATTTCTGGCTCAACTGCCAGCATACCGGGGTATATTTCGCCCCCACTCCGCCGAGTCACGTCGTCCCCCTGCAAAGCGGCCACAGCAGCGCCGACTATATCAATCATCTCCGGTTTACCGGTCTGTAGGGCACAAAGCGCGTCACGGATGGGATATTTTTTAATCTCCGCATAATTCATCCCAGACATGACAAACAAATTTTGGTTCCCCCCGGTGAGGGGGAATTTACACCCTAGCGTTATTTCGCCACATTGAACCGCAAGTTCCTGCACGCCCGCCGGGATCAGCTCGATTTTCACACGGATCATAAAAAACCCTCCGCAATGGCTCTCCATCAAAAGTTCGCGTTTACCCATTCTCTATTCCTGGCCCCAAGATCCCCGCCCTGCCTCGGAGATCTTGGGGGTAATATGGGTTCGCCGAGTCCAGTTCGAGGGCCAAACCAGGCAAACCCCCGGAATGTCTATACGTTCCCCTTGGATCTTGGCCGCTTTTTCTCATCCGCAAGCCTGATCCGGCGGCCACGGTCCTGCGACTCCCACGAAACACGGTTTTTATAGCGATCGCGCAGCTCGGAGATCCGACCATTCAAATAGGCCCGGACCGCGCTTCCTTGCGCGAGCCAGACATCAAACTCTGCCAACCGTTTTGTCGCGAAGACCGGATCCTCGAGCGCAGCTGCCAACGCCTGCTCGCGCGCTCCCTCGAGCGACCCAAGCCACTGGCCAAGCTGTGCTGCAACCTGTTGAAGCCGCCCCAACTCAGCGCGCATGTTCTCACTTTCTGGGATCTCCGGCTCAGCCGGTTTGGTTTTACCTCCGAAAATCGCTTTTCTCATAAGATATTTCTCCTCTAAATCGGCAAAATATGTCCCCCAGCGGAGCTGGACGGGACGACATCCACAGAAACAAACGTTCTAAATTCGAGAGTCATTATTATCCCCTTGCTCTCTACCACCCTGCACTCACCCACCGGTGACAGGCATACGGACGGCAGCTGGCGCTCGAGTCGCAACCTCAGCAAATGAGCGCGCCAATACGGGTCAACCGCGCGCAGGATACCCAGGACCCGCCCCCCTGGAGCGGAAATGCTCGACTCAACGTACCCTATATAATCGCCTGGCCGGTCATCCGGAGGCTTAAACCGCCAATCGTGGCCACATAGAACCGGCTTCCCCTTCCAGCCCCCTGCATATTTCTCCAGCACAGAGAGGGGGATAATTTCGGCGTTTGCCGTAGCCAGAACCTCACCTCGCCCGGGTAGCTCGATGATTTGCGCTCCGTCCGATGGTCCGAACAGCTGCACCGGATAGCTCCCGTCGTATGGCCAAACCCATCTCCGGACTTCCTGGACTCTCGTAGCCATGACCGGACCGTCAATCGTCGCATAAACCCTCCCCCTGGTTTGAGTATCCAATGGACCGTCAATTGTTACAAAAATCCTACCCATTTTTTACCTCCTTCTCCTTGCGCCTGGTATAGGGTTTTCTCCCGGGAAATGCCTCGGACAGTATCCTCAACATATAGCCAAAATTTGTTTTTCGTCCCACCCTCAGGCATTCCAATTCAATCAGGTAGGTGACCGTCAGTAGCCAATCGACCGGTGACCCTGTCATCGATGACATTTTCTTAACAAAATCCTGACATTCATCCGCCAGGCGGGGATGGGAATTCATGAGATCAATGGCCAAGGACCCCCTAGGAGCGGGGACCAGCTCGCCGATCTTCACTCGGGCTCTGCAGTCCTCTAAGAGGATGGGGATCCGAGCGCGCACATCTTCAAAATATTTTCTTTTTTCCTCATCGGTTAACCCGTCCGTCATCTCCAACAAAACGTCAGTATTACTCATCTCTGCACTCCTTCACAACTAATTTGAGCCCCGCCCTGGATCCAGTTTGTCCCGCTTGTTTGTCTTTTGCGCCCGGGTAGATTCCTTCACCTGGTCCGCCAGGCGTTCGAGAAAATCCGGCAGCTGCTGGATCAACTCCTGCCTAAACAGTGCCCGCTCATTGCTACTCAGCGACTCCGTCACGCGCCGCAATTCGGTTAGTGGTGAAATGAACCTGTTTGACATTTCTCCCTCGCTGTAAAATCGATTCGAAGATGCCATCCGGATCTGACTCCAGCCCGATGGATTTCAAAATAAAAACGCCTCCAGTCTCATCGAGCCACCATAGCAATGTGTCCAAAATTTTCAGATAATCCTCATGATACAGATCCCTGATTGCCTGAAGGGCAAGCCTCTGGGCCAGGGCAATCCACGGATCCTCTCTTACAGGCCCTCGAAGCGCCACGGCTGCCAGAGGTTGGTCGACCACACTTTTAGCCATCATTCCTCACAAAATAACTTAACAGAATGACACTTCCAAAAACGCAAACGAAGCCAGTTTCATAGGTCATTTTATATGGCCTCCCCTGTAAATTCGCTCTCAGGCCGTTCTGTGCACACGGGTTGAGAATAAGCTTGCAGATAAGGCAAAATCCAATCAATCAGGCTTTGTCCTGCTAAATAAAAATCGTTGACATCTTTCCAATTGCCCTCAGGCAGCGGAGCCAGCTTTGTCCGTTCACTCAGCAAGACCAGGTTGGCCAGGCCATTCTCGCCGGCGGAGTCGCCGTCATAAGCCGCCATGATCAGTCTCAGGTGCAGAAAGTGCACACCCCACACTGCCAGATCAGGGAAGTGGCTAGACGCGCTGCCCAGCGTGCAGACTGCCAGCATCCCGCCCAATCCGCCCAATTCCTGCCAGGCAGTCATGCAATCAATCTCACCCTCGACGAATAATGCCACAGGGAAACTCCGCAAATCGTCTGCATTGAAGATCGCCGCTGGCCGGCTACCTGGTGCATTCCTATAACGGTTGTCTGACCCGCATTTGGGGCAATGCCCTGGCTCGACTCCAGCGCCGCACTTCTCGCATCTATAGAGCTGTCCAGGTAAAAATCGGATTTTAAGCGCCAAAACCGAATCCCCCATAACCCACGGGATCACTAATCCTCGATGGACTCTCAGCCCAGAAAATTTGGCTCCTGGAGAATAGCCAAGCCTGAACCGCTTGATCGTGGAGTCCTGCAGCCCGCGCTTGTGTAGATAGTCAAGGGCCACTGTACCCAGGGGTGCCCAGAGATTGCACTCGCAGCTCTCGATCGCTTGCCTGGCCTGGGCTTGCCAGGCCCCAGGAGGTGCCTGATACGCCGGGATCTCTGGCCGGGGTTGCCGCTCTCGGACCCGGGGCAGCTCTCCGGAACCCAAGACCCGGCAAGCCGCTTTGAAGTCCAGATTATCCCTCCGCATGACATATGTGATCGCATCCCGCCATTTGCCCTCCGTGCAATGCCTGCACAACCAGCGCCCCCCATCGGGATAATAGGGTTGGACTCTAAACCTATCCCGGCCACCACAGAACGGGCAAGGCCCGGCCCACTCGCCGCCACCGGTGGCAGCCACGCGCTTTAATTGCGTATCACGATCGGCGAGTGCTAATAGGTCGTTGTGCTCTATTAGAGCCTGAATATCAATCATGGCACCCCCCACGAGGACCTACAACACCTACAACAGTTACAACTCCTACTATCCTACAACAGTTGTAGGTCATTGTAAGAGTTGTAACTGTTGTATATATTGTAGGTGTTGTAGGACTATAGGAGGCCATAGAGCACCTTACCATCTTTTGTTTCTCTAGTGACAAGACCAGCGTTGACAAGGTCTTGAAGGCGGCGAAAAGTATTGCTATGATTTGCCCCCACCGTATTGGCAATTACTGTCGATTGGGCCTTTCCCAGAATACGTAACACGTCTAAGATCGCCTGACGGCGCTCAGTAAGGGAGATCTCTCTGGCGTCGCCTTCGCTCTGCCAGCAACTTGTCGACTGATCAAATTGAAGCTTAAGATTAATTTCCTGAATATCCCTTCCCCGGCCAATCAATACAGCTCCTGGTTTCCCCTGCTCCTTATAGAGAGCCAAAATGGTATCGGCGATCGCTGTTTTAGCTGTCGAGCTTATGATATCGTCGATGGGGTCACCAGCAAAACCCATAGGTTTGCGGATATGATCACAGACGAGGATTCCAATATTCCGGTTGATTGCCATGTTTTGCAGCTGAGCCATGAGCGGCCCAATCGTTGTTGGGTCATTTTGATCCACACCAGGAACGGCCCGGGATAGAGTGTCCAGGATGACGAGCTTATAGTCATCCCCCTCTAATTCGATCAACAAATCCCCGAGCCCCCCATCATTCAGGGGGCGCCATTCCGTGTGAAAGACAATCCTGGCCTCTTCGGGAACCCTCGAGGCCTTGAGACGTTCCTGCAGTCTTTTTGGATTGTCCTCAAGTGCTAAGTACAGAACTTTGCCAATCACGATCTGTAAGTTAAATAACTTTCCCCCCATCCCCACGCTATGTGCTATTTGGAGCAAGAACCACGACTTCCCAACTTTGGGGCGACCCCCTAAAATCGATAACCCAGCTGGCACTATGTCGGGAATGATCCAAACAGGGTCCGGGAACTCAGCAGTTAGTAGCTGGTGAACTGTCCAGCTCCGCGCGTTGGCGGGGGTGATCCCTTCCCCACCTCCGCTTAATTGTTTGCTTCTATATTGGCGGACCGCCTCGGCTAATGTCGGATCGATCCTTGCCCATTCCTCAAGGGTATGACGCTCTAAGGGGTCATTTGACATCACTCACCCCCCCACTGGCCACCATTGAGTTTAAACAATTCTCTGCTAAAATTGGTCTAGGCATTGAAACCTCCTTCTTTGCCTTTGCGCTCACCGCAGCGCAGCCGCCCCCCTAACCCGGGGGCTGCTCGCTTCTTAAGCGGGTTAATAAAAAAGCGCCGACGGGGAATCAGGGGAAACTAATCCCACGTCGGCGCAGCTTTTGCAAGGTCAGCCGAAGTCCTAAGATTGTAAGATAAAATCTCAATAATTGCAAGCATCGCGGCACCAAATCTCATAATCGGGGAGGGGCCGCACGGCTGCTACTTGACAGAATTTCGCGTCTGGTTTACTATAAACCTGTAGCGCAAGCTACGACGCCTTTTCCGCTGGCCCGGCCCCACCGGGCCGGCCGCTTTTAACGGCCGGGTTGCTACGGTAAGAATCTACTACAATTTCTCGAAAATTGCCAGCTACTTTCAGGGGGGCGGAATTTCCGGGCTTTTCACATTGAAGGCCTTGGAGCTGAGGCTGGCCATAAACTAGTGGGGAACCCAAAAATATTAACCCATGTTGCCTATACGCAATACTTTTACTCTCCAGTCGCTCTGCTACTTGTTGCGTGAAGGATCATGCTAGTTTAATAGATTTTGGGACGAGATCGGGCCGCTGGCGGGCGATATAAGCTCTCTGGGCCGTGGTGAGCCGGTACCATAGCCAGAGCCCCTTGCATCTTATCCGAATCATTTTCAAGTCCGGCAAAATCATTTCCAAATCCAGCAAATCCCATTTATAGATCAGCGAGATCCATCGAAAGAAATCATGCAGCTTCTCGAGGCCATCCATTTTTATCCTCCATTTGTTGCGGGAAGCCCCATTCTCATACGCCATTTGACAGCCTGGCCAGGACCGCCCCAGCCAGGCTGATCACACTACTTCCGAGATTTATATAGGCGGATCACCATCCTACGCTGTTTAGGCGATAGTACGAGGCCATAGTAGATCCACCTAACCCAATTGAGCAAATTACGCACGTCGCACCTCCGGAGGCCGCCTTAGCGATAGAACATTGAAACGCTGCAGCAGCCAGTGTTTGGGATCGATCCTGATTTCAAAATCAGCCTGGGGCAGCCTGGCGATCACCTCCCGCTTGAAATCCTGGTGGAGCCGGGCAGCTATGTCATTGTTTGTGACCAGCAGCAGGATCGCCAGGGCCAGCTGAGCCGGGCCGGAGCCCTCATAGCCCCAATTAAAGCCCGACGGTGAGTGGCACCAAACTTTCAGGCTGGGCCCGGGGTCGAGCGGCTTACCGTCGACCAACACTTCTCGGGTCTCAAAATTTCCAGTGATTTTCATCACACCACTCGCTTTCCGATTGGAACATCCGTCTCCGGAGACTCTTTAGCCATGCTAGCGACCAGGGCGTTATAGTACGCATGTTTGGATCGTTCATGGCCGCCGGGGTCAGGGACATTATACAGTTTGGAGTGTGGATCTCGGATGGACTCCTCCAGCATGCGTTGAGCATTCTGATATGCAGCGTCAACACCGCTGGGCGTGTACTCGATGACGATAACTCTAGGTGGCATGAGTTTTTCTCCTAATGTAGATAATTTGGTAGATATTCGATGATCCACCAGGTGCCGGCGATCGCAAACGCGATCAGCGCCGCGTAGACTATAAAATCCCAATAGTTTCTAATCATCGTATTCTCTCCAGTTTTGCGGTTGCGTTACGCCTACCAATAGCAGGCGTAACACCTTTTTGGTTCTGCCGGTAATGGGCTTGCTTACAGGCCACGTTACAATATTTCCGCTGCCCGTTTCGTCCTGGCGAGATCCGCTTATTGCAGGCCAGGCAGTAGCGATCGGGCCGCTTTATCTTCACCTTGGGCCGCCCTACTTTGACCGGTCCTTCCGGCCCCGCAAAGTAGGGTTTGCGCTCGCCTCGGCGTTATAGATATTCTCGCCGCCGCCATTGCCTGAGAAGGTAGGCTCCTGTGAAGGCTTCGAAGGCCTAGGCTCTCGCAGGTATTCCTTGGTCATGCGCTGGGTTACGCTGTCCCTCAGCTCCCGAGCAATCGCCGCCTTCATGCTTTCTGCCACGTGGGTTTTAGACTCTCGCAGGTCCTTGATCGCCAGGCGGAATGTCTCATAGCGCAGTTCACTTTTTGCCCGCTGGATTTGCGTTTCAGCGTCATTGGAGAACCACAGCAGCACGCCGGCAATGTTCCCGGCCATCACCAGGGGCAAGCCATAGATCAACGCTTGCGCCAGGAAGGTGGGGATTGTGTAGCCTTCAAGCAGGGTTTGGCGCAGGATCATATCCGCCGTACCCGCTGCCAGGCTGGCCACGAAGTCAACCCAGGTCAACGCAACCGCAAGGCCGTGTTGCTCCCGGGTGGTGGAATGGTTCAAACTGATCTCATGCCATAGGATCAAGCCGGCTTCGCTCGCAAAGAGGAAGGCCAGGGATAACCACAGACTTAAGTCGCTCTTGGGCAGCTGGGATAGCAAAAAGTCCACAGTACGCCAGGCCGTGTACCCGAGCAAAATCAAACTGTACGCTCTGATAATCCATCTCATCGTTTCAACTCCTTGTGGGGCTATAAAAAAACCCCGGTATGATTCCGGGGCTGGGTATAATTGCTCTAGCCTGTCTGGCCGGTGCCCCGGTTGGATGGGTCAGGTCCCGGTATGCGTTCGCGCGCTGCCGGGGCCGCCCGTTATTTATTGGCTGGTTGTTCTGCCTTAGCCTCTTTGGCCAACCAGTCCTTGATCAGCTCCTCCAAAATCTCTTGAAGGTTCCTTCCAGTCCTGGCCGCCTGGATCTTTGCTTGTCGATGGATCGCAGGCGGGACTCTCACGGACAGCTGTTTAACTTTATCGCCCATAAAATTTGCCTCCTGTTCGATTGCCGAATTGAATACTTGCTAACAGTATAACACTCATAGAAATTATATGCAAGGGTTTACTAGATAGCAATTGCTAATCTGCAAGTACAAAAATCAATTATCAGAATGGCAGTTCCTAAACTGGATTAATCTAACCGCAATTTGGGCTTAGGTTTCTCGGGGGTTTCAAAATAGGGCAGCAGGTCCAGTTTCCCCGCCCGGTATTCGATAATCAACCGGCGAGCTGCCAGCCTGATTAACGCATTCCTGGCCACGGGCTCAGTTTGCAATTGGTTGCCTAAGGCGCGCCCGATTGCGTCTAAGGCCTGGATCTCGCCTTGCCTCAGCCCGACTCCGGTTGATTGAATATTACCGGCGTCCAGGTCTGTCAGGTCCGGACCGCCCGACTCTGCCTCGGTTCGCTTGAAGATGTCCTCTAGCCCCGTTCCTTTTTTAGCCATGCTCTTACTACCTCCGCAAGTTGTCTATAATTCGCCGCCTGAGGGTTGCCAGGCTCATAAACTGCCACGCTCTGGCCAGCACCCGCCGCCTCCGCCACGCGCACGCTCCGCCCAATATAAACAGGCAGCAGGGGGAGCCCGGCGCTCTGCATTGTCTCTATCGCTGCCTTATGGTGGGTCAGGCGCCCATCAAAGAAAGTCACCAGTACGCCCAGCGTTTCAAGCTCCGGGTTCAATTCCTGGCGCACCTGGTCAACTGTTTGCAGGAATAAACGCAGGCCACGCAAATCCACGACGAGGGGCTGGGTAGGGACCAGGATCTCATCGGCAGCCACCAGCGCTCCTACGGTCAGCAGCCCTAAGGAGGGCGGACAGTCAATCAAGATCAGGTCATAATCCCCGGCCACGGTCGCCAGGGCTTTTTTTAGCACCCCCTCGCGCCCGAGCCGTGAAGTCAGGCCCAGCTCGGCTGCAGCCAGGGCAATGTCGGCCGGCGCAATTGCCAGGCCTCCGCCCAGATCCACGATCGCACCGGCGAGGGGCAACCGCCCGGGTTGCGCTCCCCCCAACACCTCCGCCAGGGACCGCCCGGCCACATCGCCGACTCTGCAAACTTGCGTCAGGCTGCTTTGCGGATCCACGTCAACCAGCAGGACTCGCAGCCCATCCCCGGCCAGGATTGCCCCCAGGTTGTGAGCTGTTGCGGTCTTGCCAACGCCCCCTTTTTGGTTGGCAATTACTAAGATCCTCATGCTAACAAGTTTATATTGCTAAGCTTTGCCGGTCAAGAAGTTGGAGCCGTATAATGGCACTATTTATGACCTCAAAACGCTCTCCGCCCTTCCTGTGCGTTCTGGGGGCTATTGTGGTACTCGTAGATTCAGATTTTCTCGAAAATTGGCGATTTTCTCTAACCTGGTGCTTTGTAGCAAAACAACAGGCGGGCAGCTGTGGACCGCCCGCCTATTTTCGCCTCATGGATTAAAACAGGCGCCCCCGATAGGGCACGTGCAGCAGGGACGCCGCCTTGCGTTTGGATTCTTCGGGACGCCGGTCATAGCGCGCCGTAGTCGCTACGTTCGCATGGCCCGCCATCTTAGCCACAGTCGAAATGTCGGCGCCTGCTTCCAGGAGGTCACTGACAAATGTGCGCCTGAGGTCATGCGGGCTGAAATCCTTTACCCCAGCCTCGCGCCCGCGCTTGGCCAGCATGTTATAAACTGCCTGGGTGCTCATGCGCCGATTGGCCAGCCTGCCGCCTTTGTTGATTGGCCAGAACAATGGCCCGGGCTCATCGCCGCGCAGAGTCAGCCAATCATTCATAGCCCGCCCTGCACCGTTGATCACGTAGGCCGTCCGCTGCCTGTTGCGTTTGGCGTGAAGTACTTCTAAGAGCCCGGAGTCGGGGTCGTAATTCTCCAAGTCCAGGCTAATCGATTCTTCGCGCCGCAACCCACATGAGTAGAGCAGGGCGATCAGGGCCGCATCGCGCGCACCGGCTGGAGTCGGATCGTCTTCACAGACGCCCATGAGCCCGCTAATCTCGCCCGGCTGCAGCTCCCGGCCAGCCGGTAAAGTATCCCCTTTCACGCTTCCCACGGAAGCGCCCTTGCCAAACTCCTCGAAACTCATAAGGTCCAGCCGCCACGCTGCCCTAAGCGCCCCGCGCATGGCGCATAACATTTTGTTGGCCGTCGCCGGGGCATACGACTCCGCTAACCTGGACCGGATCGCCGAGGTGTGTTGGAAGCGCAGGGCACCCCAATTGCAGGCCAGGCAATCGGAGTTCCCGGTCAGGATCCCGGCGATCACATCGAGCGCCTGGCGCATGGTGCGCCGCCCGCTATCGCTCAGGCTGGCCAGGTAGACGGCTGCAGGATTGCGATCGAGGCCCTGGGTTTCAATCAGGGCAAGCTCGCCCGCCTGTATGGTCGCGATCTCGTTTTGGGTGGTGGATGGTAAAATGGACATGATAAGCCTCCTTGTAGGTTTGTCCTGGCCTGGGATGTCACCACATCGCCAGGCCGTTTGTTAGGATTAGGCTAATAAGTTTTCCTAATACCCATTCTCATACGCTATATTTTACCCCCCTAATTAACGGTTGTCAAGAGGCAATTGCTAATTAGTTAACCTCGTTTTGCTATCCAGCGTGAACG
>Ga0209642_10003362_pt1 | contig 10343 bp, 12 predicted proteins | sample RifCSP19_2_FD_184025 | JGI IMG/M metagenome (GOLD analysis project Ga0209642, IMG submission 184025) | Soil microbial communities from Rifle, Colorado - Rifle CSP2_sed 19_2 (SPAdes) (version 2) | ecosystem: Environmental > Terrestrial > Deep subsurface > Rock core/Sediment | place: Rifle... | reverse complement strand
CTCCTTAAAATAATCAGGTCCTCTATCTCATTATTTTCAAATGCAACCGGACCCTTTATAATATCGTTGACCAGTGTTCTGCCCGGAGGCACCTTGAATCTTATTGCAAAGGGTTTGCTATTTGACTCCTGACCCCTGACCCCTGACCCCTGACTTTTGCACCTGCCGTCATACCTCGGTGGTCTGCCTTGTTCAATAGCCTCCTTGCGCCTCTGTTCAAGTTCCTCAGGTGTGCAGAAGCATTTGTAGGCCTTGTCAACCTCAAGGAACTTATATGCATGCTCCCTGTAGAGGTCAAAGCGCTTGCTCTGGTAATAGGGGCCCTCATCCCAGTTAAGGCCGAGCCACTCCATCCCGTCAAGTATGGCCTGTGTGGACTCTTCTGTTGACCTTGCCATATCAGTATCCTCAATCCTCAGGATGAATTTGCCCTTGTGATGCCTTGCAAAGAGCCAGTTAAAAAGCGCTGTCCTTGCGCCGCCTATATGCAGATAACCGGTGGGGCTTGGTGCAAAACGTGTTCTTACTTCCAAAGGACAGCCTCCTTTTTTGGCAGCCGCAGCGGCGCTTCTTTGTAGTTCATAGTTGTCTACGAACTATGAACTCCTGACTCCTAACTGTATTTTAAACTATAGGCATAATCATTGTATGCCATAAGCGTTATAATAGTGGATATCCTTACCCTTTTGTCAAATACCCATGGAAGTATCTTGAATATGAATTTGACGCGCTCAAAATCCCATGTAAACAGGTATGTCATAAGCCTGAATGTAAAGAGTATTCTGTATTTAAATTTTATGGGGTTCCTCCTGTTCTGTTCTTTCCAGAAATCTATCTCCCAGAAATGCCTGAGCTTTTTATAAATAGACTTAAATGAATAAACCTCCCGGTTCACATGGATAAACCCGTTTTTAAGCTCAAGGGGCGTCAGGTGTTTTGGTTTAAACACAACGGTCTTTGAATCGTATTTTTCCCAGTCCTTATAGAGCAGCCTGCTTTCTTTCTCCATCCTGTGAAAAAGGCCTGTGCCTGGAAATGGTGTCAGTATACTCACAAGGGCAAACAGCAAATTGTTTTTATTTATAAAGTCTGCCAACCTTTGAAATGTTTCTTTTGTGTCATTATCATGCCCGACAATAAAAGAACCCTGGACGAGTATTCCGTAAGACTGTATCTTTTGTATTGCCTTGCTGAAATCCTGCGTCAGATTTATCCTCTTGTTCATCTGCCTGAGATTATCTTCGGAAATGGATTCAAAACCTATAAGGACCCCGCCGCACCCGCTCTTTGCCATCAACTCCAGCATCTCATCGTCCTTTGCCACATTCAGGCTTGCCTGGCACGACCAGCTTATGTCGTACGGAATCAATTCCCTGAAAAGGGTCTTTGCATATTTTCTGTCCGCGATAATATTGTCATCCGCAAAAAATATCGCCCTTTTACGCTCGCATATGCCGTCCCTCTGGGTTTCTTTTATGTCGCTTATTACCTGGTCAATGGGACGATGCCTTATCGCTGTTCCGTCAAAGGCGTGGACAGAGCAGAATTCGCAGAAAAAAGGGCATCCCTTTGTTGTCTGGACAATGTGGAGCAGATATTTATTATTCTCCAGAAACCTGCGGTCGGGTCTGGGGCATTCTGAGAGGTCCGGCCGTGAAGCAGCCTTGTAAACCTTTTTCAAGTTGTTATTTTTGAAATCCTGTATCAGCTCATGCCAGATGTCTTCTGCTTCACCCACAACAATGCTGTCTGCGTACTGCCCAGCCTCTTCAGGCAGCATTGACGGATGGATGCCTCCAAGCACTACCTTCACGCCGCGCTCGCGAAACCTTGATGCAATCTGATATGCCCGTTTCGCAAACATGGTGCGCACGCTAATAGCCACAAGGTCTGTCGGCGAAGTAAAATCAATGGGGGCAATATTTTCATCAGCAACCTTGACCTCTACATCCGGAGGGGTGAGGGCAGCCAATGTGGGAATGGCAAGGAGATAGCCGGAATATGCCCGGGAAAATATAAACCTCGAGACATATCTGTAATCATAGATATTCTTTTCGTGTTCTGTTCCCTGACGCGGCGTGACGAGTGTAAGTATCATAAATAAATTCAAAAGTGAAGAACCCCGGCCACAGGGCGGGTATCCGGGTTATTTCCTTTCTTTTTTCTCAGTTATTGTCTTTTCTTTTTTCTTTGAACATTCCGGACAGGCATATTTAATATCGTGCTTTACCGTCAGCCTATCATAATTTTTTGCCAGGGCTACCCTCATGACGGCGTCTGTTTCTTTACCGCAGAAATCACACTTTAACATAACTATCTCCTTCCCTCCTATATAATGCTACTATCTTTATCCCTTTTTCATTTAATGCATCTTCGACTGTCTTACTGTCATCCCCCTGAAATGTTATGGAGAGGTCACAATGGGCAGCAATCTTTTTGGGCGTGGGTATCAACTGAAAAGGTATATCTTTTTCCTTCAGGGTTTTTTCTGCCTTTAATACTTTATATGTTGACCTGAAGGTGGCGATGTACTCCAAAAACAATTACCTCATTCTGATAATCTCTAAAACCTTTTTTGAAATATCATCTATCTTTATCAAACTTACATCAGCAACATTTCTCATCTTTAGCTCAACTGAATTTTCTTTTAACGCCTTACTCCCGATAGTAAGCCTTATGGGTATGCCTATCAAATCAGCATCATTGAATTTTATCCCTGCCCTCTCGTCACGATCGTCCATCAGCGCTTCCAGCCCCGCATCAATAAGGTCTTTATAGACCCCTTCTGCTGCATCCATTGTTGCCTTATCATTGACATTTACAGGGACTATATGCACATGAAACGGCGCAAGGGGGACAGGCCAGATAATGCCGTTTTTGTCGTGGTTCTGCTCTATGCTGGCCGCAGCGGTCCTTCCTATGCCTATACCGTAGCATCCCATGATAACGGGCCTTCCCTGTCCCTTTTCGTTCAGAAATGTAGCCCCCATTGCCTCGCTGTATTTCGTGCCGAGCTTGAAGATATGGCCTACCTCAATGCCCCTGAATATCCCCAACGTTCCGCTGCATCTCGGACATAAGTCGCCTGCAACAACACTCCTGATATCAACGAAATTATTCACTTCAAAATCTCTTTCCATGTTTACATTTACAAGATGTGCATCTGCCTCGTTAGCGCCGGCCACAGCATTAATCATCTCCCGGATACTGTAATCTGCAAATACTTTGGCCTTTAATCCCACCGGCCCTGCAAAACCTGACGGTGCATTGGTAAGATTTCTTACGGTATCTTCATCGGCAAGGTGAAGCCTCTCTGCGCCAATAAGCCTCTTGAGCTTATTCTCGTTAAGCTCATAGTCGCCCCTTACAAGGGCTGCAATCACACCTTTATCTGAATTGTATATCAGGGTTTTAATCAGTTTTTGAGGCATTGTCTTTAAAAATCCGCTTACCTCCTCCACTGTCTTCATTCCCGGCGTAGAAACTCTCTCTAAAGGTTTTTTATTCTCCTGACTCCTGACTCCTGACTCCTGACTTCTTATTTCTGCCTTTTCCACATTTGCTGCATAACTGCATTTATTGCAGCTTGCTACGGCATCTTCGCCGGTATCAGCCAGCACCATGAACTCATGGGAGAACCTTCCGCCGATGGCGCCTGTTTCCGCCTCCACAGCCCTGAACTCAAGACCGCACCGTTCAAATATACGGCAGTAGGTGTCATACATATTCTGATATTCCCTTTCGGCATCCTCCTCGGTTGCATGGAAGGAATAGGCGTCCTTCATTATGAATTCCCTGCCGCGCATAAGGCCGAACCTCGGCCTTATCTCATCCCTGAACTTGGGCTGTATCTGGTAGATATTCAGCGGAAGCTCCCTGTAGGAACGGACTTCTTTCCTAACCATATCGGTTATGACCTCTTCGTGCGTGGGTCCGAGACAGAAATCCCTCTCGTGCCTGTCCTTTATCCTGAGGAGTTCCTTGCCGTAGGCATCCCATCTGCCGCTTTCCTGCCACAGCTCAGAGGGGATGACCATGGGCATTACTACCTCCTGCGCACCCGCCATGTTCATCTCTTCACGCACAATATTTTCCACCTTGTGGATTACCCTCAGTCCAAGCGGAAGATAGTTGTATATCCCTGCCGCCACCTTTCTTATCATGCCGGCCCTTACCATAAGCCTGTGGCTTATAACCTCTGCATCAGAAGGGGCCTCTTTAAGTGTTGGGAGGAAGAATCTGGAGAAACGCATCAATGTACTCCGTTTTGGTTCCCTGCTTTAGGCTCGCAGGGCAAGACGTGCAAATGTAATAAGTAAATTTCCTTACTGTCAAGATACCGAGCCATGTTGACGCGGTATCTTCATTATATCGCCCCTTCATTAATCTCTATCTTTGCCTTTGACTTGAGTTCATCCACCCACTTGTTTAAGGCCTCTTGCTGCCTTTCTCTTAAAAGGCGGTTTCTTATCTCTGCCTTTTTTGACTCAAAGCCCGTTCTGTCGGCCTCCTTTGATTCTTTCAGCTTAAGGATATAGAATTTATTTTCATGAGAAACAACCTGCTCATAATATGGCTTATCCTTTGTCAGAGAAAATATTTCAGGCCTGTCTCCCACATACATATTGATATTGTTTATATAACCCTGAATCTTAGTTAAAAAGCCGCTTTCTCCTGTATTGTAGCCTTCCTTGGCAACAAGGTTTTGCATGTCTTCACCGTCCCGGAGTCTTTTTAATACAGAATCAGCGGCTTCCTTTGCCTTTTCCCCTGCCTTCTCCTTTGCAACGGCTATTTTTACAGAACCTGCAATTTCTTCGTATGGCGGTATATGCTCCTCATTCCTGTCAATAAGCCTGACAACATAGACACCGGCGACTGTTTCAATCACAGCGCTTGTTTCCCCAACCTTAAGAGAAAATGCGGCCTTTTTAAGCTCAGCATCCCTGACCAATTCCACATCTGTATTCCTTGCTGATAAAAAGCCTGTCTCTATAACCTTGATTTTTTTCCTTGATGCCTCATCCTTCAGTTCTGCCTTTCCACTGCTGACAGCCTTCTGTATCTCATCAGCCAATTCTCTTGCCATAATCTTTGCGCCTTTTTCTGCCAGTTGCTTTGTTATCTTATCCTTTGCCTCTCTGAAAGGTATAAGCCTTGCCTCTTTCACATCGTCAATCTTTATTATGTGATATCCAAATTGGGTTTCCACGATATCGCTTGTATCGCCTTTTTTAAGTGAAAAGGCAACGCCTTCAAAGGGCTTTACCATGTCGCCTTGTTTAAAATACCCAAGATAGCCGCCCTGCCTGCCGGAGGCAGTATCTTCAGAATACTTTTTTGCCAGGGCAGCGAAATCCTCACCTTTCCTTGCCTGCGCCAGCACCTCCTCTGTCTTTTTCTTCGCCTCCTCTTTTGCCTTATTTACATCAGATGCGCCCGGTGCGGGTCTTATAAGTATATGTCTTGCAGACACCTCTTTTGCAGTCTGGAATTCGCCTATATTCTTTTCATAGTATGTTTTTATGTCTTCCTCTGTAATCTTTACCTTTTGTGAAATTTCTTTAAACGGAATGGAAATATAAACTGCCTTTATCTGGGTTGGAACCCTGAATCTTCCTTTGTTGCTTTCAAAATATGCCCTGGAATCTTCATCTGTGACAGCCGCGGCCTTCTCAAATCTTGTCCCATCTATCACAAGGTATTGAAGGTTAATCTTCCTGTTTTCATTATCAAATGTATCTTCTATTTCTTTGTCGGTTACATTAACTGTGTCAGTCACCTTTTTACTAAGCCTTTCAATTACAAGGCTGTCCCTGACGTTATCCTCATAATCTCCAGGCAGGATGCGGTTGGCCTTCAGTATTTGAAGATATTGCTCCCTGTCGAACACACCATCCCTTTGGAACGTCGGAACATTTTTTATGGCATTCTGAACATCCTCAGATGAAACGGTGAAACCCTGTCTCGCAGCCTCCTGAAATTCCAGCTCAGCATCTATAAGCATATTGATTGTAGTCTGCCTCAGATTCATCTTCTCCAGAAGTTCATCATTAAACTGCTCTTTCAGAAGATTCCTGTAATAATTTATCTGCTGCTGGTACGCCTTGGCATATTCTGTAGCGGTTATATGTTTACCGTTTACCCAGGCTACTATATTGCTTTTATCTGTCCGGAAATTACCTGCCCCCCAGAATACGAAAACAACAATAATCGCACCGAGGATTGAAAATATGACCCACGACCTTTTTCTCTTTCTCAAAACTTTAAGCATAAAAACCTCCGATAGAATTTAAGAAGACATAATAATCAATTTGAGATTAAATTTCAACAGTTATTCCCTTTTGGAATAATGATACACACAAGCTTGACAATATCAGGCCGGTTATGTAATCATTTATATAAAGGGTAAATTATTTTACCATGAGAGACCCTGTCATCTGCGGCAGGGTTCTTTAATTTTAAAAAATATGAAAGGGGTTTTATAAAAATGATTGCAGCAACACAGCTTAGAGTAGGGATGACTATACTTTACAATGGAGAACCGTACAGGGTGGTAAGCGTCCAGCACATAACACCTGGCAATTGGCGCGGCATGGTTCAGACAAAGATGAAGAACCTCAAGACAGGCTCTGCTACTGAAAACCGTTTCCGTTCTGAGGACAAGCTGGAAAAGGCCCACCTTGAACAGCACGAGATGGAATACCTGTATAACAGCACCACAGATTACTTCTTCATGAATACGGAAAATTATGAGCAGGTTTCGCTATCCGCAGAAGAACTTGGCGACAATGTCTATTACCTCATCCCCAATATAAAATTCATTGTTGATTTTTATGAAGGCAAACCCGTGGGCATAGAGCCTCCTCAGGTTGTGGAACTTAAGGTTGTAGATACCACACCAAACCTTAAAGGCGCAACAGTCACAAACACACTTAAGCCCGCAACCCTTGAAACAGGGCTTGTTGTGAACGTTCCGGCATTTATTGATGTCGGCGAAAAGATAAGGATAGATACAACAGAAGGGAAGTATATAGAAAGGGCAAAATAAAGGGTAATGATTTTTTTGAATCCTACAGAAGTTTAATGAGCTTGCTTTTCAGTATCGGGATATCCTTTTCGACTGTCTCCCATACACCGTGTCATCCTTCATTATTGATAAATCACCTTAAGCTCTGATTTTATTCTGTCAATCAGATATGGGCTTACAGACTGCTCTGTAAGAAGGTCAACCTTTACTCCAATACTTTCAGAAAGCTCACGCTCAATTCTCACAAGGGTAAGCAGACTCTTTATATTCCTAAAATTTACCAAAACATCCAGGTCGCTATCCAGCCTTTGAATGCCTTTTGCATAGGAGCCGAAAATTCCGATTTTCTGAACATCATACTTACTCAGTATGGCAACAAGCTTGCTTTCTATTTCCTGGTAGGTCATTATCTTTCTCCTTCCATTGAGGCACTAAATATAGCTGTCTGAAGCTTATCACTTTCTCTCAGATACCACAAGTTCTTGTTCTACCTTTTGTAAAGCCAATTTAGAAATGTCCGGTTTTTACCAAAATAGAAATGTCCGGTTTTGGTAATACAGGATACTTCCTCCAAGGGTGGTCTTTTGGAGGAATATACTTCTTTCTTATCTTAAAGGGTTTTTTGGGTTTTTCTTTAAGAGGTCTTGAATAAATCTCCTTAAACCCCAAAGCTTTGTTGTTGTGACTTATATGCATACTGCCGTTTATTCTCTCTTCCACAATGACATACTTCGTATTTGCAGGCTCAAGTATCTGGTAGAGTTTCTTATTGTGGGCAACGGTAAAATCATTTCTTAAGGCGCGCTTTGTTTTGATGCACAAAACCCCGTCAAGGTCAAAACCTTCTGCTAAAGGTCTGTGCAGATCTTCTTTTTCAGCAGCCTCTATGCTGAAACGCTTATTATGACGCTTAAGGTATCCCTCTAAAAACAAGTTGGCCTCCCCGATGGTCTTTATCCCCTTAAGACGCATCTCCTTTATAAGCCTGTCCTGAAGCGTCCTGAACAGCCTCTCTATCCTGCCCTTTGCCTGTGGGCTGTTTGCGTGTATTATTTCTACTCCAAGCTCTTCCATTGCCCTCTCAAACTGGCTCATGGGCTTTCTGTCAAGGAGGTCATCCTCTATCGTTGGCCTGGCATTTGATTTGTATGTAGTGTGCCTGTCAATGTATATGCTTCCAGGAAGCCCATAAAGCCCGATGTAACGCTTAAAACAGTCCATTGCAGGCATAGTTCCCTCATATTCATAAAACCTGCCGAATATCTTGTTCGTAGCGTCGTCTATGCATCCCATAAGCACAATCTCAGGGCCTCGACCTTCAAGCCAGTTGTGATGGCTTCCGTCCATCTGGAGCATCGCGCCAAAATGCCCTTTGCGCTCCCGCCACTGACGGTGTCTTTTATGTTTGCGTCTCTTCTTTATGTCGCCTGTTTCTATAAGCCATAACCGCAGTGTCTCATCGCTTATCTTAAGAGCTTCTTCTTCAAAGAGTTTCTCTGACAGCAAGGTGGGACCGAATCCATTATACTTTTGTCTGTAGAGCTTTATTACCTTTTTTCTTATCTTCTCAGGGAGTCTGCGGTTTGACTCTTTGCCTCTGGATTTATGGGTTATGCCGGCATCTCCTTCCTCCCTTACTCTTCCTAAAAGCCTCCTTATCTGTCTGTTGCTTAAAGAAAGTATCTCCGCAGCTTCAATCTGCTTTATCCTCCCATCCAGCGCTTTACGGATTATGTGCAGCTTCTTTAGCTCCTCCTGGGTCATCATGATAATGTCCTTTCCTGCCATTTCTATCCTCCTTTTTATTCTAACAAGGAGGGTAGTGTAGCATCTCTAAATTAGGACATTTCTATTTTGGCTAAATAGGACATTATCATTTTGGCGTTACAGTTCTTGTTCTACCTTGGTATCTGTAAAATGTATAAGAGTAAACATCATCAACAGCAAAACAGTAATGGTACGCTTTACATTCCTTACAGCTTCATTGGCGCTAAAACCGCCGACTTTGCCTAATGTTTTTGCCATAGTTATATGCTTTTATTGGGAAGCGTCCATGATTGCTCTAATGCCGAAGGTTCGGCATCAATACTTCAATCCCAATTTTAAAGAAACTTCTTGCAGTCTCTTGTCGAGCGTCCACAGGGATATCTTAGTCAAAATGGCTGATGCAAGCAGATGTATGTCAATATACCCTAACCCCTTCCCCATAAGACGATAATTATCTATGAACCGCATTACTTCTTCATGTTCTGCATGGAGCGTCATAGGAAGTTCCTTAAGAAGAGAAAGTATTTCAGCCCTGTTCCTGATATTTCCGCAGGCAAGTTCACCAATAATGAACGGATGGCAGACAACATGACCATCATTCAACAAAGCTTCAAGCCCGACAGTCCCACTCCGCAAATGTGTCACCCACACTGAGGTGTCAACAAGAACCATTTTATATGCCCACTGTTTTCCTACGGGGTATCATCTTCAGTTCCTTCTCTGTTCCCCCAAGTTTAGCAAGCCTTTTTGCGCTTTCCCTTGCTATAAGCGCTTCAAGCCCGAGCCGGACAAGGGAAGTTTTTTCCTTAATGCTGGTCAACTTTGCCGCCTTGTCAAGCAGTTTGTCTTCTATATTTAACGTTGTTCTCATAATAAAACCCCCTTTCAGCATATGCATTATTATATGCTTTAGTATGCATTAATAGTATGTAGTTGTCAAGGGGGAGATTGGAACGCTTTGCATTCCCTACAGCTTCATTGTCGCTAAACCCGCCGGCTTTACCTAATGTTTTTGCCATAGTTATATGCTTTTATTGGGAAGCGTCCCGGATTTTCCTTAAACAATATTAGCTCAAGACTGCTTTAGGATGTTTTAAGTCTTCAGGTTCTACGGTTAGCTTTAAGCCAATGGCGTGGAGCAGATTAAAGATACTTTTTATTTCAGGATTTCCTTTCCTTGAGAGCATCCTGTAAAGACTTTCCCTCTTTAAATGCGTCTTTTGGGCAATAGCAGACATACCACCGCGCGCCTGTGCCACATTACGCAATGCAAGAAGGAAAACTTCTCGGTCTCCTTCCTCTATAGCCGCGTTTAGATATGCTGCTGCCTCCTTCGGGTCTTTCAGTGTCTCAATTAAGTCTTCCTGATAGCTGGTTGCCTTTACCATGTTTTATTCTCCTTTTGTAATCTGTTAAATATGCCTTTGCTTGCACTATATCCTTTTCCTGTGTTGCTTTATCCCCTCCCAATAATAACAATACTATGGTTTTACTATCCCGTGCATAATAAACTCTATAACCGGGACCATAATCAATCTTTAGCTCA
>Ga0209642_10003361_pt1 | contig 10345 bp, 6 predicted proteins | sample RifCSP19_2_FD_184025 | JGI IMG/M metagenome (GOLD analysis project Ga0209642, IMG submission 184025) | Soil microbial communities from Rifle, Colorado - Rifle CSP2_sed 19_2 (SPAdes) (version 2) | ecosystem: Environmental > Terrestrial > Deep subsurface > Rock core/Sediment | place: Rifle... | reverse complement strand
GCGCATCGAACAGATTGCCGGGGGCGAGTCCATCGGCCGGCCGCACGTGGCGCAGGCGTTGATCGAGGCCGGCGCGGTCTCGAGCATCGGCGAGGCCTTCGGGCGTTTCTTGAGCCACGGCCGGCCGGGCTACGAAGACAAGGACGAGCTCACGCCCGCGCAGGCGATTCAACTGATTCGCTCGGCCGGTGGCGTGGCGGTGCTGGCCCATCCGAGGACTTTGAAGCTCGCCGGCTCGGCGCTCGAGAGCGCCGTGAAAGAGCTCGTAGATTACGGGCTCGCCGGGCTCGAAGCCATTTGGAGCAGCCACAGCGCGGAGCAGGTGCGCGCGTACAAGGCGCTGGCCGAAAAACTGGGTCTCCTCATCACCGGCGGCTCCGACTTCCACGGCGAGAACAAGCCCGACATCCAGCTCGGCACCGGCCGCCGCGGGAACGTCCAGGTCCCCGACTCCGTCCTCACCGCCCTCCGCCAGCGGGTCCAAGCCTGACAGTGGCGGCGTAAAGCCGCCTCTATATGTAGCGGCGGGTTTACCCCGCCACGTGGGCTCGCGGCCGGCTAGTGGCCGGTGCGGGCGAGAAAGATGTCGGAGTGGTTGTTGGTGTCGCCCGCCACCAGGTTGCTGGCACGTGAGTCAAAGGCGACGAAACGCCCATCGGCGCTGATGGAAGCGTAATAACTATTGTAGTTGGCTTGGGTGCCATTGCTGGCCACCGAGACTCGGAGGGTCGAGGGGACACAGTCGGTCGCTCCCACGCAGGTGTCGCGGACAAAGACATCGGGAGCGGTGTTGGCGTCGCCGGGCACCAGGTTGTTGGCCCAGGATAGGAAGGCGACGAAGCGCCCGTCGGCGCTAATGGAAGCGTTATAGCTCTCGTAGTAGCCTTGGCTGCCATCGCTGGCCACGGAGACCCGGAGGGTCGAAGGGACACAGTCGGCTGCGCCCAGGCAGGTATCGCGGACAAAGACGTCGCGGGTGACGTTGGTATCGCCCGGCACGAGATTCCTGGAGTAGGAGTCAAAGGCGACGAAGCGCCCGTCGGCGCTGAGGGAACCGGCCCAACTGTAACTGTAGCTGTTGCCCTGGGCGCCATCGTCAGCCACCGAGACCCGGAGGGTTGAGGGTGTACAGCCAAAGGCTGCGCCCTGGCAGGTGTCGCGCACAAAGACGTCGGTGGAGTCGTTGGTGTCGTCGGGCACCAGGTTGTTGGCATAAGATTTGAAGACGACGATGCGCCCGTTGGCGCTGATAGAAGCCGCCCAAGTGAAGTTGTCCACCTGGGTCCCATCGCTGGACAACGAGGCCCGGAGAGTCGAGGGGACACAATCGGTCGCTCCCACGCAGGTGTCGCGGACAAAGACGTCGTTCATGATTCCGTTGGTATCGCCTGGCACGAGATTGGTGGCGGAAGACTCAAAGGCGACGAACCGCCCGTCGGCGCTGATGGAGGCGCCCGAACTGGAGTGGTTCGCGTGGGTGCCATCGCTGGCCACCGAGACCAGCGCGGTCGAGGGCACACAGCTGGGGTCGGCGCCCTGGCAGGTGTCGCGCACAAAGATGTCGCTGAAAGGATTGGTGTCATCGGGCACGAGATCGCTGGCCTGGGAGTAAAAGGCGACGAACCGCCCATCGGCGCTGATGGAAGGGTAGTCACTCATGGCATTGCCCTGGGTCCCGTCGCTGGCCACCGAGACCAGCGCGGTCGAGGGCACGCAAGTCGGGTCGGCGTCCAGGCAGGTGTCGCGGACAAAGACGTCGGCGGCCCCGTTGGTATCGCCTGGCACGAGATTGCTCGCGTAGGAGCCAAAGGCGACGAAGCGGCCATCAGCGCTGACCGATGGATATCCACTAGTATGGTTGCCCTCGGTGCCATCAGTGGCCACACTCACCCGCTCGAGGACGAACGCCAGCGGGCTGATGGTCGCGTCCGCAAAGGCCTTCTTCTTTCTCCGACGGGGACTTCCCGTCAGGTTGGCTCGCACTCGCACCTGACAGCCGCCTGTTACCGGCGTGCAGCTAGTGGGGGCACCCGCCGGGGCGGTATAGCGGCCGATGTGGTTGCCCTCGGCATCGGTGAGGCCGGTGTCCGCGATGGTGCCCAGAGAGCTATTGCCGCCGAGGACGCAGTTTTGTCCGATGCCGTTGCACACCTTCCACTGGACGTTCTTGTTGGTCGTGCCCGTCACCACGGCCACGAAGTCCTGCGTCTGCGTGGCGACGACTGTGGCCCCCACGGGTGAGATTGTGATAGTGCTCCCCGCCGAGGCCGCCAGTGGGAGAAGCAGGACGCCGAAGCAAATCTTGGCAGCGTACCTCATCATTCTCTAGCTGGGTCCCTTTCTCAAGCCTACTGTTCAAAGCGCTGATGGTCAAGTCACGAGGGAGAAAAACAGGGGACGTCTGTGGGAAGGGAAAGGGCTCCGGCTCGGAGCAGCGTCTTCCGCCAGGGTTGCTTGACAGGGGCGGGAGCGTCCCCTAAGGTGAACGTTTCGGGCGGCGCGCGTTGATTGCGCCGCGGCTGCCGGAAGCCGAAAAACCAGGCGGAAAAGCAATGCGCTGGAGCCAACTCTTCATCCCGACGCTGCGCGAGGACCCGGCGGACGCCGAGGTGGCGAGCCACAAGCTGCTGCTGCGCGCCGCCTACATCCGGCAGCTTTCGGCCGGGGTCTATTCCTACCTCTACCTCGGCCAGCGCACGGCGCTGAAGATCATGCAGATCATCCGAGAGGAGATGGACCGCATCGGCGGACAGGAGTTCTACCTGCCGGCGCTCCACCCGGGCGAACTCTGGAAAGAGAGCGGCCGCTGGGAGCAGATGGCCGCCAGCATGTTCCAGTTCAAGGACCACAGCGAGCGCGATATGTGCCTGGGGATGACGCACGAGGAAGTGATGACCGACATCGCGCGCAAAGAGCTGCGGAGCTACCGGCAACTGCCGCAAATCTGGTACCAGATCCAGGTGAAGTTCCGCGACGAGGCGCGGCCCAAGTCCGGCCTGATGCGCCTGCGGCAGTTCATCATGAAAGACTCCTACACCTTCGACCTCGACGACGCCGGGCTCGACGTGGCCTACAAGAAGCACTACGACGCCTACTGCCGCATCTTCACCCGCTGCGGGTTGAGTTACGAAATCGTCGAAGCCCACTCGGGCGCGATGGGCGGGTCGCAGTCGCACGAGTTCATGGTGGTCTCGCCGGCGGGGGAAGACCAGGTGGCGCTCTGCGTCAAGGAGTGCGGCTACGCCGCCAACCTGGACAAGGCCGGCGCGAGAGTCCAGCCGGTGAAAGACCTCGAAGGCGAGAAGAAACCGGAAGTTTTCTCGACGCCGAACGTCCGCACCATCGAAGAGCTGGTGGCCTTCGCCCAGGTCAAACCCGAGCACCTGATGAAGGCGCTGGTCTACGTCGTCCCGGGCGACAAAGAAAAGAAAGAGAAAGACCAGATGGTGTTGGCGCTCGTGCGCGGCGACCACCAATTGAACGAAGCCAAACTCACTGATGCCCTGGGCGGCGCCGCTTTCCGCCCCGCGCACCCGGAGGAAATCCGCCAGCAGTTCAAGGCGCAGGCGGGCTTCATCGGCCCGCTGGGCGCGAAGGGCGTTCGAGTCCTGATTGACGAGGCGCTGCGCGGCCGGCGCAACCTCATCACCGGGGCCAACCAGGACGACCGCCACGTCCGCCACGTCACCCCCGAGCGCGACTTCACCGGCGAGTACGCCGACCTGCGCATGGTGGCCGACGGCGACCTCTGCCCGCGGTGCGGCCGCCCGCTGAAAATCGCCGCCGCCATCGAAGTCGGCCACATCTTCAAGCTCGGGCGGCGCTACGCCGAGTCGATGGGCGCGCGGGTGCTCGACCGCGACGGCAAGGAAGTGACGCTGGTGATGGGCTCCTACGGCATCGGGGTGGAGCGCATCCTGACGGCGGCGGTCGAGCAGCACCACGACGCCGACGGCATCATGCTGCCGCGCTCGATCGCCCCCTTCGACGTGGTGCTCACCCCGACGAACCTCAACGAGGCGCCCGTGCGCCAGGCTGCCGACCAGCTCTACGCCGAGCTCGAACGGAGCGGGCTGGCCGTCCTCTACGACGACCGCGACGAGCGCGCCGGGGTCAAGTTCAAGGACGCCGACCTCATCGGCGTCCCCCTGCGCTTGACCGTGGGCAGGAAGGCCGTCGAGGGCCTGGTGGAAGTCAGCGAGCGCTCGACAGGGCAGCGGGCCGATGCTAGAATCTCGGAAGCGCCCGGACTGGTGAAGAGCCGTTATTGCGGCTAGGGAAGACCCCGAAGCCACCGGCGGGAAGGAGATGGCGATGAACGCACGCGGAGGAAGCAAGGTCCAACTGCTGCTGGGGCTGGTGGTCACAGCCGCCATCATCATCAGCGCCATCCGCCTGGTGCCTGTTTACGCCAACAGCTTCGAGTTCAGAGACGCCATCCGCAGCCAGGCGAAGTTTGCCGGCGTGGAGAACAAGTCCCCGCAGGCCATCCAGGAGGAGCTTTTCAAGAAAGCCCAGTCGTTGAAGCTGCCCGTCAAGCGCGAGCAAATCCAGGTCACTCCCCAGCGGACTGGTGTGGAGATTCGCGTCCGCTACGCCGTGCAAGTTGACCTCATCGTCTACAAACCCGTCCTCAACTTCGACTATTCCGAAGACACCGCGCACGCGTTCTAGGCGAGGCTCGTGGCCGTCCATCTCCGGATCGCCCGCACCTTCTGGACGCGGCCGTTTGGGCGCGCCCTGCTCCTGGCGTTTCTGGTCCTGCTGCTCGCGGGCAGCGTCACCCTGGCCTACCTCTGGCATCACTTCGCCCAGGTCATCGACGCCCGCTTGAGCGGGGAGATCTTCGAGCGGGCGTCGCACATCTACGCCGCGCCCGAGCTGCTCACCGTGGACGCCGAGACTTCCCGGGAAGAGTTGGCCGCGCGCCTGCGGCGCTTCGGCTACAGCGACGCCGACGAGGAGCCCTCGCCCTACGGCCGCTTCCGCCTGGTGGCCAGCGGCATCGAAATCCTCCCCGGCCGGGCCTCGCGGGTGGGCGCCAGCCAGGCGGTGCGGGTGGAGATTTCCGGCGGACGCGTCCAGCGCCTGGTGTCGCTCCGCGACCGCAGCCAGCTCTCCGCCTGCTGGCTCGACCCGGCTCACGTCACCAACCTCTTCGACCGGCGCCGCACCAAGCGACGCCTGATCCGCTACCAAGACATGCCCCCGCACCTCGTCCAGGCGCTCATCGCCGCCGAGGACCGGCGCTTCTTCGACCACCCCGGCATCTCCTTCCTCGACGGCTTGCGGGCGCTGCGCTACGACCTGACCATCTGGCTGGGCTTCCGTCCGGGGGCCCGGCCCCAGGGCGCCAGCACACTGACCATGCAGCTCGCCCGCAGCTTCTTCCTGAACCGCGACATCAGCATGAAGCGCAAGGCGGCCGAAGCCCTGATCGCCCTCCAGCTCGAGCGCCGCTTCTCCAAGCAGCAGATCCTCGAGCTCTACGCCAACGAGGTCTACCTCGGCGAGCGCGGCAGCTTCACCATCCACGGCTTCGGCGAGGCCGCCCAGGCCTACTTTGACAAAGACGTCAGCCAGTTGAGCGTGGCAGAGTCCGCTTTCCTCGCCGGGCTCATCCGCGGGCCCAGCTGGTACAACCCCTACCGCCAACCCGACCGCGCCCTGCGCCGCCGCGACTACATCCTGGGAGCGATGGGAGAGACCGGGGCGTTGACCCCGGAGCAGCTCGAGCAAGCCAGGAAGGAGCCGCTCGCGCCCGCCCCGGCGAACGTCGAGGCCACCGAAGCGCCCTACTTCGTGGACTGGGTGAAGGACACGCTGCTGAAGCGGTACTCCGATGAACAATTGGTGTCCGACAGCTACCGCGTCTACACCACGCTCGACCGCCGCCTGCAGCAGGCCGCCGCGGACGCCATCCGCGAGGCCTTGCCCGAGGTGGACGCCAAGCTGGCCGAGCGCTCCCGCAGCCTGCGCAAGCCGCTGCCGCAGGTGCAGGTGACGCTCATCGCCCTCGACCCGCACACCGGCGAGGTGAAGGCGCTCGTCGGCGGGCGCGACTACACCCGCAGCCAGTTGAACCGCGCCGTGGCCCACCGCCAACCCGGCTCGGCCTTCAAGCCCTTCGTTTTCGCGGCCGCTTTCCAGACCGCGCTCGACTCCCCCGAGCACGCCATCACTCCCGTCACCACCGTGGTGGACGAGCCCACCATCTTCGAGTTCGAGGGGCAGCAGTATGAGCCCTCCAATTTCGGCGAGAAGTTCTTCGGGGTGGTCACCGCCCGCGACGCCCTGATCCATTCCCTGAACGTGGCCACCGTGAAGGTGGCGGAGATGGCGGGCTACGAGCGGGTGGCGCAGGTGGCGGTGGCGGCGGGCCTCAACCCGCGGCTGCGGCCCACCCCGGCCGTTTCGCTGGGCGCTTACGACTCGACCCCCATCGAGGTGGCCGGCGCCTACACCGTCTTCGCCAACGGCGGCCAGCGCCTCCAGCCCTTCGGCATCGCCCAGGTGCTTGACATCAACGGCAGAGTGCTGGAGCAGCACTTCAGCCAGCCCCAGCCCGTGCTCGACCCGCGCGTCGCCTACCTGGTGGTGGACCTGCTGACCGACGCCATCAACCGCGGCACCGGTGCCGGCGTGCGCGCCCGCGGCTTCGACGCCCCCGCCGCCGGCAAGACCGGCACCTCCCGCGACGGCTGGTTCGCCGGCTTCACCTCGAACCTGTTGTGCGTCGTCTGGATCGGGTTCGACGACTACCGCGACCTGGGCTTGCCGGGCTCCTCCGCCGCCCTGCCCGTCTGGACCGCTTTCATGAAGCGCGCCGTCGCCCTGCCCGGCTACCGCGACCTGCAGAGCTTCACGCCGCCGGAAGGCATCGTCGCCGTGCCGCTCGACCCGGAGACTCTCCAGGTGGCCACGCCGGACTGCCCGCAAACCCGCACCGAGCTTTTCATCGCCGGCACCGAGCCGCACGAGCTCTGCCCCAAGCATCGCCCCTCGGTGGTGCAACGCGTGACCCGGGCGCTCTCGCGCGCCATCGGCATCCGCAATGACAAGAAAGACACGGAGCCTCCCCCGAAGCCGGACGAAGACCGTGAGCAGGAGGAGCCGCCTCCGCCGCAGGCGCGCACGGAGCCGCCCGCGACGCCCGCGCCCGCATCTAACCCCGCAGGAGGGTAGCCGATGAAGTTCGGGGGCCCGGCTCGTCTGCTGGCGGTCGTTCTGCTGGCTGCGGCCGGCGCCGCGGCCCAGCAGGCCCCGCTCCTCACCGTCCTGCCACGGGAAGAGCAGGCCCGGCGCTGGGAGCAGCGCGCTGACCTGCGCATGGTGCAGAAGCGCTATCTGGAAGCCATTGACTTCTACCAGCGGGCGCTGGCCCTCCAGCCGCGCGACCCCATCCTGCTGAACAAGGCCGGCATCGCCCACCACCAGTTGATGGGGATCGACGAAGCCAATTTCAAGAAAGCCCGGAAGTTCTACGAGAGCGCCACCCGGGCCGACCCGGACTACCCCAACGCCTGGAACAACCTGGGCACGCTCTACTACAACCGCAAAGACTACAAGAAGGCCATCGGCTGCTACCAGCGGGCCTTGAAGATGGCCCCGGCGCAGGCGGCCTTCCACTCCAATCTGGGCACGGCGTTCTTCGCGCGCAAGAAGTACGCTGAAGCTTTCGAGGAGTACCGCGTGGCCCTGCTGCTCGACCCGGAAGTGTTCGACCGCCACGGCTTGTTCGGCGTCATCCTCAAGGAGCAGACGGTCGAAGACCGCGCCCGCTACCAGTTCCTGCTGGCCAAGGGTTTCGCCTCCTTGGGCTACGTGGAGAAGTCGCTCGCCTACCTGCGCCGCGCGCTCGAGGACGGCTTCTCCCCTGCCGAAGCCCAGGGCGACCCGGCCTTCGCCCTGCTGCGCGACGACCCGCGCTTCCAGGCGCTCTTTGCAGAACTCCCGCGCCCCATCCCTCGCTAGCCGCTGCGCCCGGCGTCTCGGGGACGCTCTGCTATAATGGAATTCGCCATGCGCGTTCGGCGCTCCACTTTTTTCGGGTTGTGGCTGGCCACGGGCGTGCTGCTGGCTTTTGTTTTCGGACCCCTCCCCGCTGCGGCCGACACTCTGCTCGTCGCTCCTTTTGAGAACACCGCTCGCGCGGCCGAGCTGGAGTGGGTTGGAGAAAGTTTTGGCGAGTCCTTGACCGCGCGCCTGGCCGGCGCGGGACACAGCCTGGTGCCGCGCGAAGAACGCCTGGCAGGATTGGAGCGGCTGGGCTTGCCGCCGGCGGTGGCGCTCACCCGCGCCAGCTGGGTGCGCCTGGCCGAAGAAGTCGGGGCCGACTGGCTGGTGCTCGGCGACTTCCGTGTCGAAGACGCGACGCTCACCATCCGCGCCGAGCTGCTTGATGTCCGCCAGCTCGCGCTCGTGCGCCTCGGGGAAGAGCAGGGACCCTTCGACCGCCTGCTCCAGCTCCAGGGCCGCCTGGCCTGGCAGATCCTGCGGCGGCTCGACCCCACTTTTCCCGTCAGCCTGGATGCTTTCCTGGCGCGCTTTCCGAATCTGCCGGTGAGCGCTTTCGAGAGTTACGTCCGCGGCTTGCTGGCCACGGGCCGCGAGCAGAAGCTGCAATACTTTCGCCAGGCGTCGCACCTCGCGCCCGGCTACGGCGCCCCGGCCTTCCGCCTGGGCGAGCTGTACTTCGACGAGCAGGACTACGCGAACGCCGCCCAGTGGTTCGAGAAAGTCCCGGCGGAGAGCAGCGTGGCGCTGGACGCCGGCTTTTTCCTGGCCCTGTGCCGGTTTTACGCCCGCGACTACGCGCGCGCCCTCGAAACCCTGGCGCCGCTCGGCGAGCGCCTGCCAGTCAGTCAGGTGTGGAACAACCTGGGGGTGTTCGCCTCCTATGCGGAACAGCCGGCCGCCGCCGACGATTACTTCGCGCGCGCTCTGGAAGCCGATCCCGGCGACGCCGACATCCACTTCAACCTCGGGCTGCACCGCCTGCGGCGCGCAGAGTGGGAGCCGGCCGCTCGCGCCCTGGCCGATTGCCTGGCGCTCACGCCCGGCGACACCGAGGCGCTTTTCCTCCAGGCGCAGGCGCTGGAAAAGCTCGGCCGCCCGCAGGACGCCAGCCAGGTCCGCCAGCAGGCGGTGGGCGACAATCCGGCGCTGACCTTGAGTCTCGAGCGGCGCCAGCTCGAGCTCGACCGGCTGCAGCAGCGCTTCAGCGCGCGGTTCGCCGGCCAACAGGAGACCCCGGCGGCGGCCTCCGTCCGGCTCGAGCACGTCGCCGTGCACGTCGAGCGCGGCCAGGACTTGCTGGCGCGCGGAGAGGTTGAGCTGGCCCGCCGGGAGTTCTCCGAAGCCCTCCTGCTCGACCCGGACTCCCAACCGGCGCATTTTTTCCTGGCCGAGACCTACCGCCGCCAGGGACGCTTGGCCGAGGCCATCTCCGAGCTGAAGGCCTCGCTCTGGAGCCAGGAAACGGTGCCGGCGCGGTTGCGCCTGGCGGAAATCTATCTCGCCCAGAATCGTATAGGAGAAGCGCGGGAGCAGGTCGAAGCCGCCCTGGCGCTCGACCCGGCCAACACGGAAGCCCGGGCGCTCGAAGCCCGCTTGGGCGCCGGTGTGCACGCGCCGGCGACGGGGAGACCCCAGTGAAGAAGCGACTCTTGCCGTGGCTGGCTTTGCTGTGGGCGCTGGCCCCGGCGCGCGCCGCGGCCGGCACGGTGGTGGAGATTCGCCTGAACGAAATCGTCCACAGCGTCTCGGCCGACTATGTTCGCCAGGGCATCGAGCACGCGGAAAGGACGAACGCTGACGCCGTGCTCGTCTGGATCAATACGCCCGGCGGACTCGAGACTTCAATGCGCGAGATGGTGGACGCCATCACCACCGCGCGCGTGCCGGTCATCGTTTATGTGGCCCCCACCGGCAGCCGCGCGGCCTCGGCGGGGTTTTTCATCCTGCTCGCCGCCGATGTCGCCGTCATGGCTCCCGGCACCACCACCGGGGCGTCCTCGCCCGTCATGGGGCCGCAGGAGATGCCCGAGACGCTGAAGAAGAAGGCATTCAGCGACGCCGCGGCCTACCTGCGCAGCTTCGTTTCAAAGCGCGGGCGCCACCCGGAAGTGGCCGAGCTGGCCGTTACCGAGGCCAAGTCCTGGACCGAGCAGGAGGCGCTCCAGGCGGGGTTGATTGACGCCGTGTGCGAGTCGCGGGAAAAACTGTTCGAGCAGTTCAACGAGCGCGAGATCAAGCGCTTCGACGGCCGCACCCAGAAACTCGCCCTGGCCGACGCGCGCGTCGAGCCCTGGGAGATGACCCACCGACAGCGCTTGCTCACCCA
>Ga0209642_10003355_pt1 | contig 10356 bp, 7 predicted proteins | sample RifCSP19_2_FD_184025 | JGI IMG/M metagenome (GOLD analysis project Ga0209642, IMG submission 184025) | Soil microbial communities from Rifle, Colorado - Rifle CSP2_sed 19_2 (SPAdes) (version 2) | ecosystem: Environmental > Terrestrial > Deep subsurface > Rock core/Sediment | place: Rifle... | reverse complement strand
TCATTATAATGCAAGGCCATAAGGATCAGCGGTGATGTACACGTCTGTCTTATATAATTTAAGAAAATCTTCCATCGCATTATAATGATTTTCTACGACCGGTTTAAAGTCAAAACCATGAGGCGGTTTCACCTGTAAAACCGGATCAGCGTCATGTCCATATGCCTCTTTTAATTTATAGAATGCCCTCTTCGGCCTGGCAACATATCCTGGAATGTCCCAACCTTTCCATATATAACTCTTCATATCAGACAGTGATGACGGAACCATGTCTGTAACATTCATACTGCTGTTCAATTTCATTGCATCAGAGTCATCTGCGTCGTGCGGTCTATAAGAAGACACCATAATTCGAATACCGTTAGTAACCCTGTTTTCATCCGTAGAATATATTATTTTCCTTGCCGAAGGGTTTACAAAATAGAGTAGATTCCAGGGAATTCTCAGCTCAATAAATTTGTTATCCTCACTGTAGTAGAAATCAGCAAGGCTGTCCTCATCAAGATTTCCGTGCGTCAGCAGGCTTGCATTATAGACCCTCTCTGGAAATACTTTTCCGCTTCTTGAGAATCTTCTTCTGTGGAGCGTAACCTGCTCTGTGAACAGTCCATCCTTGTTAGAGACAGGTCTGAAATCCCTGTTTTCCCTGTATCCGCTGAGACCGGGAAGCCTGAGGAGTGACTTATCATATTCCATCCTGTTATATTTGTCGTCTATAAGGATCGAGCTCTTTTTCCCATGGAGCAGGACAACAAACTCAAACCCAACCTCGCTTTCAACACCAAGCTTATATGGAAGGAGGTGATCCCCCTCTTTATCCCCAACCGTGTCTATTGCAATTAAATAGGCCACCCTGCCCCAGTCCGGCTTCCCGTCTGTATCTATCCTGAGATAAAAATATCCTGCGTCATAATCTGCATACACACCCTTTATATTCCTTGCACCATCAAAGTTGTCATTCAGTACATTAAGGGGGGACTTACGGTCATCCCTGTAGATCAGTGTTGCCTTATCCCATGCCTCCGGTTTCCCCTTAAGCTTTTCGCCACCAACCGGACTCATCGCAATAATCCCATAACTCTCCTCAGGATCCTGCGCGTTATACCACAAACGCCCATCCTCTTCCATCCCTCTCACCATCCAGTTTGACTTAAACCATTCATCTACCATTGCGAAGGCTATACCTCCGGCAGCGCCGGCCTCCTTTATTGACGTAAACAGTCTCTGCAGTATCTCCCCCTGTTCATCCTCATTGTGGCCTCCGTGATGCATTCCATCAGGCTGGAACCTTGCTATACCCCTGCTTGTAGGTACACCGAATTCTGAAATCAGGAGCGGCATCCCGCTGTATCGTGACTTCAACTCCCTTAAGTAGTTATAGTAGTAGCCGGCCCCTTTAACCGGCGCGGCCTTGCCATACGCCTCATCATTGCGAAGAAAATCGGGATAATAAGGATAGACATGGTAAGATGCAAATATGCCTGATTTATAGTTCTGAGACATCCTGATCCTGGTCTCATCAATGGCAACTGCGTCGTCATCAAATGCATGTGAGTAATCAACGGCACCTACCGATTCACCCGTCTTTCGCCTGAACTCAGTCTCTTCACGATACGTCGCCTCTGATTCATGAAAGATAGGATCAAGGGTCGGCCAGTTCATAAAGGCCGCCGGTCTGGTTGTCTTATAGCGCTCTGCCTCATAACTTATTACATGGTCGAGCATCTCTGTTAGCCAAGCCTCCATGGGGGAGGAACCGGAAATACTCAGGTGCTTGCCGTTAAAACCATCTACCTTTCCTGCTTTATTGTATGTCAGCACTGTATAAGGCTCCCATTCCCTGCCAAATATAAAGCCGGCTGCATAGCTTGAGACATCATCCGTATATATCCCATGCGCGTGTCCGTACCTGTGAGGGATAGAGGCGCTCCCATGGACAACGTCAATCGCATTCCTTATCTCCTTCATTACTTCATCCATGTATCCCGCTGCCCTGAAATCATCTGCTTCCGGGAGTTCAACCCATATCCCCTGCATGAGGAACAGATTGTCATCACCCGTTCTCCTCTCGTTGAATTGTCTTAATGCCTTATAGAACTGCGGCGGCAGTATTGTATAGGTACGTATGACATTTGCGTTCATCTCCTTTATCAGCCTGAACCATTCAAGATAGGTATTAATATCTTCAGGAAACTCTGTAGGGTATTTTCCGGGAAGGCCAAATCCCAGATTGACACCTTTTATAAAAAACGGCTTGATATCATCCTCCAACCGTATCCAGAAATAGTCCCCTTTCGCAAAGAACTCAATTTCCTCTTTTGCATTCGCTACGTTCTTACTGTTTGATACGGCAACTTTTACCTTAGCTGTCTCATTATCTCTATCTATGGAGAGCACCTTCTTGTAGACATCCGCCGCCTTCTCTTTTTCTTCAAGCCTCTCCAGTACACCAGCCTTTCCGAGCAGGCATTCTATATCCTTACTATTGCCTGAAGTCCCTTTATCAAAACTATCGAGGGCTTCACGCAGTCTGCCGGTCCGCATATAAGAAAATCCAAGACCGCAATATGAATCATATGAGGAAGGGGCAAGGGTTACTGACCGGCTAAACTGTCTGATTGCCTCTTCTGCATCCCCTGTCTTTAAATACGCCCATCCGAGGAGGTTAGCATCTCCTGCATCAATCGTCTTTTTCTGTCTGAGAAGCTTTATAACCTCCCTGAACTCCCCTCTCCTGTACATCTTCAGCGCCCTGTCGTAAACAAAAACACTTCCGGCGTCTGCCTTCACCACCCTCTGCGCCTTCACAATATCAATTGCTGAAAGCGAATTATGAAATGGGAAAATTGTCGCTGAGAGAATTAAGAGGATAATAAAGATGCGTGCCGATGACAGGACCATTGGCGTATTATTGCATCATTTCAAGTAAACCGGCAAGTGGCAAGGCCTGACAAGAGTTTATAAGACTTTACGGTGTTTCCTGATGGCGGCCTTGGCATTCTTAAATGCGCTTTGCTAATTCAAGTCTGAGATACTGGCTAATAGTACGATTATGTTTTTCCGCCTCTTTTTCTAAGTCCTCAAAATATTGCAGGTCAAGCAATTTACGTACATCTTCACTGGTTAGGACACGTAGTTTTGGATAAAGTGGATCTGAAATTGCAATAGAAATCTGGGCTTTTGCCGGATGCCCGGCTTTAGTAGGAAAATAGATAGAAAGAACCTTCCTCTCTTTTGTCTTTTCTGTACACCTTTTTTCATAAGAGGCTAATCCCTCACGTACAAAACGAGTCATAGTCTTATTATCCAACTTAATAATAAGACGTTGTAATGTGTCTCGTATCTCTTCCAAACCTTTCTTTTCAATTATGTAAGTCTTACAATCCGCGCAAAAAAGGATTTTCGTCTTTTTCAATAAAACTGTGCCCTCTAATACTGGTAGGTCGATTATCCGTTTGCGAATTCGGGAAGATCCGCAAGTAGTACAGCGATAATCAGGTCTTGCTATTGCAAGCTTTATTTTCTTCTCGCGCAGCAGGATATCAGAACTATCATGATTATCCCAATATTCATCTGATTCTTCAGTTGCCATATATTTTGTTAACTTCTCTTTATTTGATTTAAGTTTTTTCATGTCGTTTCTTAATTTTCTTAAAAGTGCTTTTTTCTTTCTTTGTCATATCTCGTGCTGTAATGGGTATATAGACCCCCGCCGATTCGTCTTCTAATACAATAAGTAAATATCTTCCAGAACAGCTTAAACCCCAAACAAGATACCTGTTTTTTCCGGTTTTCCGTACATCAGGATTCCCTTCATAAATAACCTCTTCTACCTCCTCTGGCGTTACTCCATGCTTTGCAATAATCTTCTCTGTGATATGATCTTTCCAGTACAGGTACTCAATATACATCTATTGACCTTTCGCAAAGCCATAATATCCTATAATGCAGGATACTATATTGTAGGATATTTGTCAATGTCTGAATACAGTCTCCCGTCATCCAGCTCTTATTGTTCAGCCTACGGTTGAATTCCCTCCACCCAATGAGCAGACAGCCGTGGCTGATGAATTGCAATCCGTATCAGCCAATGCGTCGTCCGGCATCGATACCCCGCCTACTCCGGCAGCCCCTTCGCTCCAGTCCCATTACGGACTTTCATCACTACTACGGGCTACTCCGCCACTGTGTCCCTACATCATAGGAAAGGCGGCGTTCCAGTACATCCATACGATACACATACCTGCGTATGCCTCGCAATCGGGCGAGCCGTTGACTGTACTTCTCATATCTCGGATCGTCAAAGCTGCTTACACCGGCACGCTTTAGGAAAACTGCATCACTATCAGTCTTGAAAACATCGGTGACCTTCACCTACTGCGGTTGCTGTTCGAGCTTTCGTGTTGATACTACAAATGTCATTTTGTTGTAGCGTTTTTGAAGTTCATCCTCGCTGGAATCAGCCTCGTCTTCAACAAGGTCATCATCCTTTTCCTCATTTACCTCAGTAACTACTGCCAGTTCGTCCGGATGATCAAGATTAAAAAGAAGTTCGATTGGACGCTGACGTCCTCGCACTGACACTGGCCCACCGCGAATAACGGCCCAGAGAGAGGTAAGCCGCTGCTGACCATCCAGCAATAGCCGTGTGCTCTGATAGGGATTTGCCTGTTGTGTAACGGCAAACTCCTGCAAAGGGACAGTCTCGTCTGTTTCCCAGAGAAGTATGGCTCCTTTTGGATATCCGCGATACAGGGAATCCAGAAGGTCGCGCACACGCGTTGACCGCCAGACATAACGCCGCTGCATTTCTGGCAGTCGAAGTTCCCCCCGTTCAATCATTCCTACTAATTCTTCAACTGATGCTTCTGCTTTGGCCATAATGATGATCCTTTCCTGTCGTTTTATCTCCAAACGACTGCAATCTTACATAAAGAAACGATAGTCATAAATGTCATTTACAATATCAGGCGATTGTTTTACGACATTGGCAAATATTTGAGAGTAAACCAATGTGACAGGCAATGTTTTATATAATGTGTTATTATTCCAATCGACTTTGGTAAGGGCAAGAACACTCGAACAGGTATCATGCCATCCCCCTTCACCAGAAAACCTTCGTAACATAATCGGATCGGGGAGAGGCTTTAATGCAGCCTCCTTAAATACAGGCTGATTCGGATTCTGGGGATTGACCCCCATTACGCTGCCTTGGGTCCAAAGCAGGCATTCTCTCTTAGTAATAGGTTGATAGAGACCGCGCTCAACCGGGTAACTCGCGGGCATACGTTGCTGCCCTGTCTCTCTTGGTGCATTCACCTTCAGCCCATACCAATTTGTATTACGAACAATCTGAATAAGCTCAAGTTCTGTTTTGCCTCCAAAAGCATCAAGTGCGCCTTGTATCTCATCATCTGTGAAGTAAGATGTCTTATGAACAAATATTTTTCTTGGAATGCGACCGCTATGACCGTTCTGATACAAAAGCAGACTACGAGACAAAACAGACTGCATTTCCTGATAGCTGAGATAAGGATTACCTTTTCGATCTGTCGTAAATTCTTTAGTATCATATGCGACAAATTCAAAACCGGTGCCATCAGGATCAAATACTTGGCTGCAACACGTGGTATATTCACTTCCGGTTTCGAGCTTTTTAATAGCGTAGCTAAGACCTATATATGCCTCGTCCTTATCGAAGTCGGCTAATTTCCACGGAATCCCGCCTGCCTTTGCATACAATGCTACACTGAGACCCCACATAACATTAGCGCGGCAGTTCCTCTCAAAAGCCGTATCGTTTACAATCTGGATTGGCACATTCAATGGTGCGATCTTGGCCTTTATTCGATCATGGAGATCGAATCCTTCATACTCGAAGCAATTCTTCCAGGAGTCCGGCAAATAAATGATCAAGACATCGAAGGAACTTCTTTTCCGTAATAGAGCGCCTATCGATTGCAAAATAAGATCTAAGAGAATTACCCCATCTTTTGCGTTAGCGAATGTTAAACATTCGATTGGTGCAGGGTATTTGAGATTTTCCGTAGGAGGGATAAGAGGTATGCGAAAAACGTTTTGGAATCCATCATATCGTATATAGTAATTGGTTGCCTCTTTTGGATTTGCACTGCTATTTAACTCCGATACAATTCCATCGAGTTTTTTCATGAGTTCAGCAGGGGCAAAAAAAGCGAGCCTGACTTGCTGCGGAAACCCAAGCCCGGCGCTATAAGGACCATAGTTCGAAAGCCCCCGTAGCGGATGCTTGTCTGTTTGTGAGCCGTCAAAAAGTAATAGCGGTTCGGGCAAGATTGTATGTCCTGAGAGAATATATGGCTTTTTAACCATTTTGCCTATACTCCACCACTAAAGGCCGTACTCGTATTGATACTGAATGTCGGTGCATAGTCTGTATCTGTAAAACACGTCAACCGTACATCTTGTCCGGTCCCAAGAAAACCAAAGAGGACTCTTATCCATGCATCTAATAGGTGATAAGATACATTATTATATCGATGAATTTTCTTATTGTGCAGGAAGTCGGTCGCATACTCACGGTTTGCCAACGGCATGACCCAGATATCCGGTCTAATCAGCAACCATAGGGATCCATTTCTTTCTTCAATCTTGATCGAAAGTGCCTCAGCCCAAAACGTTTCGCTAAGTTTCGGCACCGTCCCTGAGATGAATCCTGGCTTGCCCTTAAATGCCAAGGCATCTTTGAGTGGTTGAAGAAGTTGATTATTAACTTCTTTATGATTGACGACTGCGAAATAAGTTTTGTCTTTACGCCTTAGTAGTAAGGGCCTTTCATGGCAGAGCGATTGAGCTATGGCGTGCTCATAGAATGATTTTATGATGAGTGATTGCGATATCGAAGTTATAGGATCTTCGAAGAGATAATCTCCTACCTCGACAACCTTCTCCTTGTCTAGTATCTTGTAGATTTCACTGGGACTTCCCCAAAACAAAATCTTATCTGTATAGGATAAAATGGCGTTGGGCTGATGTTCTCGCACTTTTTCGTTTAACTCATGAAATGTCACCCGATCTGAATAATCAACTCTTGCGCAATGACTAGGGCACTCCGTTATTGCCAGTGCATTTGTCCGAAGCAGGGGATATCTTTTCCCAGGCAGCGGAAATGAAATCGATACAGGCTGTGCTTTTGCAGTACGAACTTTCATATCTAATTTTTCGGGCTTATCAGAGAGCTGACGCCACATCTTTGAGAACATAATGTCAAAAGTACCGGTTTCAATGATATGTGCGCGTACTCTTTTTTCAATTGCTATCCCGATCAACTTCTTTACTGATTCAGCCACATCAGAACTTCGAGGAGTTGTCCAGAATAAGCCTTGTGGAAAGGGGTTTCCCTGTTCGAGAGCTGCACGAAACATCTCCATTACATTTGAGTCTCGGCCGCTGTAACCTGAGACAACCATTCCATATCGATTGGTTGCCGCGAGAAAGCATTTTTGAATTTCTTTGTCATTAGATAATAAGTCTGAGGTAAGATTCTTGATACTCTTGTAGCGAAAGTCTCCGTGTATCTTAGCATAAATAGGAAATTGCTCTGCATTTAAAGCAGCCAATGCAGCATATGATCCCTCAAGATGAAAAGAAGGCAGATTCTTACCTGTAACACTAGAGAAAGCTGCTTCGACAACCTCGTCAAAGTTGGTTGTGAAGATAACTTTAGCAAGTCCCAATTCTATAAATGCAGCCAATATTCTGTGGCCGATATTCAGCGACATTTTTTTTGAGTCCATCTGATCTTTGATATATTTTTGCTGCGAATCGTAATCTTTACCAAATACAAGGTCAAAATAGAATGAATATTCCTTGGGGTTCCATAGAGTTGGAAACCCTTTGCTGTCCATATAAGATTGAATTTTTCCTCTTACGGCTTTGTTATTGATGTCGTGAGTTTGGAAGGTTTGATTTTCCTGAAGACAGTAGTATTTCTTCTTTAAATCCCAGATAATGTCTGTAGCAGTGGGTAGCCCAGCCGTACGAGATGTTCCAGCACCAAGAAACCACATCATTTGAGGTGCGTTCTGAATGAAATGCTTTAGAAAGTCCTGCTCGGTGAAATCTTCCTGCAACTTATTCATAAGATTGCTTCCTCTCCATAATTTGCGCCCGATAACGCCTCCTGCAGCGTAACTTCAAGAAATTTCCGGTTGGTCGTAATGTCAGTGGTAACCCTTGTTTCCAGTTCATCGCACAGCGTCATCAGTTCATACATCTTCGCCACAATCCGGTGTTGTTCGGCAAGGGGAGGAAGGGGAAACGGGAAGTTGAGCAGTTCCTCAACTTTTATTCCCTTAACTGTAAGACCCTTTCCTTCATAACTCGCCGTCTTAAAGAAGATGTAGTAATAATCAATCTCTGTAAGACTGGAAAGAAATAGTGCTCTCAAGTCTTGATTAATAGCCATTGGAACTCTATTTATAGACACTTTGCCAAGGCCCATTCTGGTAACGACAATAAGATTACCAGGTGGAATAAGATTTGATGAACTATTCTCAAGTCCAGCTTGCGTTATCCGATCCATCGTCTGATCTACGTACTTCGTCTTACCAATGTCTTTGACACTTGCCCAAAAAATATCGCCGTTCCAATAGGTAGCATTACCCTTTGATGGTGTTCCGCCACCCAAATGGCTATTCACTGAATCACTAAGTCGTGTCCACTTCCACCCTGCTGGTGCAATGAAAAGCATTTCGGCGACCTTAATTTGAGATAGCGGCTTTGCTTCTTTAATAGCTCCACTTTTCACTAAACGTTTTTTCTCATTCTCAATTCGCATCAGCAACTTTTCGGCCGGTTCATCCTTCGGATCTTGCGGGACGAGCTTTCCCCGAACGGCAAGGTTAAGGATGGTCTGGCGGAGTTGCTGGATGTGTTCGGGGCGGGTGGTAAGGCGCGGGAGGTGGTTGGAATAAAATCGGGCGCTTTCTTTGAACGGTAATCGTTCGCTTGCTTCCGAATCTGAGTCGCCATTGTTCAGCCCGTGAAGGGTCGCGGCAACCAGACGGTCACGTCGTTTCTCCCGCTTTAGCTGCGCCGCCTCCAGCTCGTCGCATAGTTTCATTAGTTCATAAACCTTCGCTACGATCCGGTATTGTTCGGCGAGGGGTGGGAGGGGAACAAGAAGATTGCTTAATGACTCTCGATTGAGAGTTGCCCCTTTAAGCGCATTTTTCTTTGTACCAGATTGTGAAAATAAAGGTAGAAATTGAAAAAGATATGCATCAAGCTCTGACAAGTGAGGATAGATCGAAATTATGGCTTCGTTGTGAAATGCTGGGATACTCAGACGTGACACCTTGCCAATTGTGAGTTTGAAGCTCATTACGATTGTGCCAGCAGGAGAAGGACTGTTTTTAAAAACAGTTGTCTTAGCTTTTTCACTGACAGTTTCTTTTGTGCTCGTGATAAGTTTGCCGTCGGTCATATCGGCAATGCTTACCCAATGATAGTCACCGGTATTCCAGAAGCTGGTATCGTGTCTTGATGGAGTTCTTCCCGCTGCAAAATCTACTAATTTGCTAAAAGGAGTCCATTTCCAAATATCTGGAATATCAAATGGTACTTCAACAGCTGATAGGCTGCCAAACTCTTTTGACTTCTTGATGTGCCTCAGTTTTTCCAGCCGCCTCTTCTCCGCCTCAATTCTCTTTAACAACTCCGCCGCTGGTTCATCGTCCGGATTCTGCTCCACGAGTTTCCCCCGCACGGCCAGATTGAGGATAAACCTCCGCAGGCGCGGCACCGCGTCAGGTGTATCAATCAGGCGATTAAAATTCTGCAATAGACGCTCAGGATTCATTGGTAATTATTCTCCAATCTCCCTCATTTGCTCCTCAATAAATTGCTGCATCTCCTCTTTCTTTGGAAGTTCGAGCTGATACTTGGACACGAAAAGGCCGTTATCCATTCCGGCAAGGGCGTATTCTACAAGCGCATGGTCTTTACTGGTACAGAGGAGAATACCTACCGGAGGGTTGTCGCCGGCGCTTATCATGTTCTTCTTATACCAGCTTACATACGTGTTGAGCTGGCCGATGTTTTCATGACTGAATTCTGCTTGCTTCAGTTCCACAAGCACATGACATTTGAGGATGCGGTGGTAGAACACAAGATCAATAAAGTTGTGAGTTTTACCGATCAAAATACGCTTTTGCCGGGCCTCAAAACAGAAGCCGTGCCCAAGCTCCAGAAGGAACTCCTGAAGTTTGTCCAGCAGTTGATCCTCCAGCGCTGATTCACTCATAACCTCTTTGGATTTCAGGCCGAGGAACTCAAAGATATAGGGATCCCGGATATTCAGCCTCGGCTCGGTTG
>Ga0209642_10003353_pt1 | contig 10359 bp, 14 predicted proteins | sample RifCSP19_2_FD_184025 | JGI IMG/M metagenome (GOLD analysis project Ga0209642, IMG submission 184025) | Soil microbial communities from Rifle, Colorado - Rifle CSP2_sed 19_2 (SPAdes) (version 2) | ecosystem: Environmental > Terrestrial > Deep subsurface > Rock core/Sediment | place: Rifle... | reverse complement strand
TAATGACAGCCGAGGTCAGGCACCAGACGCAGACTGCTTTAATGACGAAAGGCTCCAGGAAAGTCAGATAAAGTGATAATAGGGTGCCGAACAATGCCAGGCCAAAGATCACCACCGGTGCGTAGACCGCCAACCGGTCTTGGCGCAGGCGTCCCCACAGCCAGGCGACCAGGATCGCCAGGTAGCCCAGCATCCCCATCACGCCAACCGGCAGTACCCCAAAGATGCGCGCATAGGGGCTGCTCTGCACCGCGTTGCAGTCGCCCACCGGCCCGCATACCGCTGAGACGGCCTGGGTTTCTACGTAGGCCAGATAACCGGCTACGCCTAGACCGAGCAAGGCCAGAACCGGCGTGGCGAATTCCAGCCAGCTTGACCTGCTGTGGGCCATTGCCTCTGGAGATCCCTGAACGAAACGCACGCCCGCATAACCCAAAGAGGCTACCATTCCAACCATGATCCCAATGGCGAGCGCAAAACCGTTCGATCTGGGAGCGGTCCGGTCGAGAGGTTCCTGCGGTTGGCTTTCGACAGCTGCGGCCACCGCGACCGTGGTGGCCGTTTCTTGCCGGGGTGTGGTTTCTCCTGCGCACGGCTTGGAAGGCGCGCAAACTTCCGCTTCGGTTTCAGGCGTGGTGGTAGAGAGGATCCCTACTAATCCGGGTACAGCGGGGTAGTCCAGTCCGCCGACGACCAGGTGCTCCTCGATCAGGCCCGGCAACTCGACCGGAATTTGGTCGGATCCGCTCAGCGCCCGGTCTCCGATGATCAGGAAGGGTAACCCCACCTGCTCTTTGGGGATCTTGAAGGCAGCCGCCGTCTGGTAGAGGCGGTCTACGTCCTCAGCTGTTGCCATCTCAATCAATTGGATCTGCAACTGGTCACCATATTTTTCCTGGAGCGGCGGCAAAACCTCCTCCAGTACATAATGGCAGTGCGGGCAGCCCTCCATCCAGAACATCACTGCCCTTACTACCGGACTTTGTAAGATGGATCCGGCTTCCTGGGCGGAGGCGCTGTACGGTCGGGTTCTTCCCAAAGACAGGAGCAGAAAGGCGCTAAACAAGATAATCTGGAGCCGTTTCATGGTTTCCTACGAATCAGTGTAGCTTCTGTAGATATTTCGTTCACTCACGAAATGCCTTCGCTCGGCTCACTTACAGATAAGAACTGCTCGATGGCGTCCAAGACATAGACGGCATAGATCGAACCCGGACCGCCGCTCATCAGGAGCGCCACTCCAATGGTTTCCAGCAGTTCCTGGCGAGTTGCCCCGGCCGCCACTGCGTCGTGTGCGTGGTAGGCGATACAGCCCTCGCAGCCGACCACAATGCTGATAGCCAGTGCCATCATTTCTTTAACCCTGATGCTGAGCGCACCGTCTTCTACGGCTTTCTTATGCAGGCGGGCAAAGCCGCCCATCGGGCCTGATAATTCACTGCCCAGTTGTATCAACCGGTAGCCAGGATTCCAGCCATTCCAGGGGTATGGCAGCCGCGAAGGAGATCACGAGCTGCCCTGGCCGAAGCCATTTGTCCATTGCTCCTAATAGGTCGGGAACAGCTTTTGGCGGCACGGCCAGCAAGACCGCATCCGCGGTACAGGCTGCCTCGTCGCTTAGCGAGATGGGGCGCACGCCGAACTTGCCCGCAACAGCGCTTGCCCGCCTTTCATCACTATCGCAGATCACCAAGTTTTCAACTGGAACTCCCGAAGCGAGCAAACGGTTGAGTAAAATCCAACCAACATTGCCCGCCCCGATCACAGCTATACGCTTTGTTTGCAGCGAGTTCACGCCGTTTTCTCCCGGCGGGCAAAGAAAGCTGCATACGCCTGGCGCAAAGCGACGGCATAGCCAGCCTCGATGGATGCCTTGTCCGCGATCCAGTTAAACTTGCGAGCCATTCCAACCAGCTCGGCGTCGGTGGCATCTTCAGGGCGGCGTCCCATCGCAAACAATTGTTGGAAGATTGTATCCAGACCCCTCATCCCGACCGTATGACCCTGCGGCCCAATCTTGATATAGGTAATTCCATCAACATTGGGAAGACAACAGGCTCCAGAACCTGGCGGCATTCTATCCATAAGGCTATCCTCCTCGGGACGAACAGCAGCCGCTCCCGCCCGACGGTGATCGACGGGAATCGCTGATCAACATTACCGGCTTGAAGGTTTGGCGCGTCTGAGTGCTTCCGCATTTTGGACATTCCGGCTGCCAGCCCGATTCTTTCTTTTGAATCGAGGCAAACGCCTCGAACTCTGTCTTGCATTTTTCACACATATAGGTGTAGACAGGCATGGTTACACCTCCTTACACCCAAATTTCTCCAGTCTAATCTCCAGCAACAGCGACAGCGGTATTGTAGAGACGATCCTTGAGCCGGAAGGCCACTTTGACCAATCCGATCACCACTGGCACTTCCACCAGCGGGCCTAGCACGGCTGCAAAGGCTTGTCCAGATCTGGTCCCGAACACCGCCACCACTACACCAATCGCCAGCTCGAAGTTATTGCTGGCGGTCGTGAAAGAAAGCGTGACCGTCTTACGGTAATCAGCCCCCACCAGGTTGCCCATGATGAAGCCAACCAGGAACATGACCACGAAGTAGATCAGCAGCGGGATGGTGACGATCAGGTTAACCTTCAGGCTGAACATCACCCCGATGGTGAACACCAGAGCAATCAGCGTGATCGGACTGATGCGGGGGATGAATTCCTTGTGATATACCATTCCTTGCCCTTTGACTGCACAAGCACCAAGCAGGTCAGAAAGGCCAGCGCCTCTTTGCTATCCTCGTCCATCAGGAAACGAGTCAATTCGATGATTTCTGCTTCACCAACTGTCAGGAGGACCGCCTTCTTTATCGTGACTCATTGTTTCAGTGGAAAACAAGGATCTGTATGTGGGAGTAAAACTACCGCCGGGCTAAATTGATGGTTGCAAGTTCGCTGATAACCATTGCACCAAAGTCTCTCGATCCGGAATTGTGCGGGTGCACATCAAGTGGCCGTCGATCACCAAGCCAGGGATTTCATCCACAGGCATGAATTTTCGAATTCTCTTTTCATCACTGATCCGCAGGATCTCAATATCACCCTCTTTCAAATCCTTGCATATGTCGTTCACCAGCGCTTCCAGCTTAATGCAGTTATAGCATCCGGTGCCCAGGATTTCGATCTTCATATCATCCTCCTTGCTGCTTTGTCAATCAGTCAATCGGCGGTAGCATATGCTGGTGACCGGAAGAAGCGTTTTTTAAACCGCAATGCTACGTTGACCAAGATGATCAAAATTGGAACCTCCAGCAAGGGTCCGATCACGGTGGCAAATGCCTGGCCTGAGTTAATCCCGAAAATTGCTACAGCCACCGCTATTGCCAGTTCAAAATCGTTGCTCGCCGCGGTGAAGGATACCGCCGTCGTTTCGCTATAGGTGGCTCTCATCCAGCGGGAAACGAAAAAGGTCGAAAACCACATGAATAGGAAATACAGTACCAGTGGTATTGCAATCAATAACACATGGAGTGGCAATTGGACAATGTACTCCCCTTTCAAGGAGAACATGACCACGATAGTGAAGAGCAAGGCGACTAAAGTGATCGGGCTGATGCGGGGTACAAATTGCGTCTCAAACCATTCTCTCCCTCTCCAGGCGATCAATGAAAAGCGCGTCAGGATACCTGCTGCGAAAGGAATGCCCAGGTAGAAACCTACCGTCTTGGCAGCCTCTAACATGGATATCTGTGCATTGACGCCTTCCACCAATCCGAGTCGCGGCAATAGTATGGAGATAAAGAACCAGATGTAGACGGCATAAAATAGGACCTGGAATACAGCATTCATGGCAACCAGTCCAACCGCTAATTCCCGATCTCCGCCTGCTAGTTCATTCCATACGATGACCATCGCAATACAGCGCGCCAATCCAACCAGGATGACACCGATCATATATTCCGGGTAATTCCGCAAGAAAAGCACCGCCAGGGCGAACATCAAAACTGGCCCTATAATCCAGTTCTGGATCAGGGAAAAAGCCAATAGTTTAGGCCTTCGAAGAACGCGCCCGATTTCCTCGTAGCGCACCTTGGCCAGGGGGGGATACATCATAAGGATCAACCCGATCGCAATTGGGATCGAGGTCGAACCCACTTGTAAGCTGGCAATCCAATTCGTTACTGAGGGAAAGAAATACCCTATGGCGATCCCGGCTCCGATCCCCAGGAAGATCCAAAGGGTGAGGAAGCGATCAAGACGGGAAAGTTGCCCAGCCACACCTCTTGAAGCGGCACTGGGTGTTGATATTGCTTGGGAGGGTTTCATCTCAAGCTGCCTCCATCTCCGCGTTAACCAGCCAGATTGTCACTTCCGCCTCGTTGGGGATGCGCCCGGCGCAAACCAGCTTTTCATTGATAACCAGTCCAGGGGTATATAGGATGGGATATTTTCGCATCTCGTTATAATCGGTAACCTTCTCGAAATGGGCATCCATGCCTATGTGGACCACTGCTTGCCTGGCGATGGCCTCCACCTTCTTACAATTATCACAACCGGGGCCAAGAACTTTGATCGTAAGCATAGTAACCTCCATTTTTTATAATAAGTAATAGACATTGAATGGGACCTTGCGCCAGAGATTCAGGTCTCAAGGTCAAGCGAGCACCTCGATCGTTGGTTCGATCACAATCTCGGATTTCACCGAATTCGCCACCAAGCTGTACTTTTGAGCCGATTGAACGGCGCGCCGGGCGCGGGCTTCGACGACGGCCGAGGCCTCGCCGCCCCTCGAGACGCGGATCACTGGCCAGAGGTGCAATTTGGTAAATATTTCCGTGCGGTCCAGCTCGATCAGTTTGGTACCTTCGGCGCGGCATTCATAGGACAGCAAGTTGAGTTTGAAGCGCTCACTGGCCCAGATGAACATCATCATGATGCAGGTGTTGGCTGCTGCCACGAAGGCGTCTTCTGGAGTGAACACACCGGGGTGGCCTTGGGCGTCCGGGGGAGCGGAGAAATCCATCTCCGGCCCATTGCCCATGACGATGTGCCCCCAATGCTCTTCTTTCCACGATACTGTGGTATGGTAGGTGGCCGTTTGGCTCATCGGACCGGCTCCTTTTCGGCGCAGAACTCGGCATATTCACGTAGCAGAGTCGAGGCATACGCCTGCTCGTCTTCCGTGGGTACCGAATTATAAATTTTGACCGTTTCCAGCAATCCGCGCGCTGTGTCGTCACAAGGCGTTTTGTTCGCTTCAAGAAACTGCTCGAAAATCAGCGGCAAAGCGATGAGAGACACTACCTGCCCGTCTATTACTATTTTGCGGATTGGGATGCCCGATCCACACGCGCAGGTCGCTTCGACAGTTTCTTGAGGCCGTAGAGCGGGATCCGTCTCAGTGAACGTTCCCGTACGGCGGCTCCAACGCTTGCCGAGCAGTTCATCCACTAGCGCAGCCGTTTGTTCTGAGGTAATTTCAACAGTTTGCAAACCAGTCGCACTCAGACGTCGAGCGCTTCCCAGGCTGTCCAGCACTTTTTCAGCGATGAGATCGGTAACCACGATGCTGGCTGCCGGTTTGCTAGAATACATCTCGGTTGCGCGGGCTGCACAGCGTTTGTCACAGCCGTCCAGGGCTATCGTGGGATAGAAGCGGGCAAAAGCGCGATCCCCTTCCCCACCGGCGAGGAAAAGTGGCAGGCAGATCGTCACTGTATCGGCAGGGCGCAGTTGCTCTAGAACCTTCAAGGCCGCCAGGCGCGTGATGGTACCCTCCGGCAGTTCTTCGCCTGAGCAGGCCACGATGCCCACTTTCTTTTTCGGCAAGTCAACCATATGAGCCCCCTTCGGAAGAAGAGTCCGAGCGAATCAGTAAGTCCCTTACCAAAGTATCCTGTTCATCGACAAGGCCGTCTACCACAGCAGCGACTTCCTCCGCCAGGGCCTCCGCCAGTTTGTACCCGCCTGCGTTGAGTTCGGCGATGCCCTGCGGCTTGAACTGCTTGTAGCGACGGTATACGTCCAGCACCGCGAAGTCTTTGACCACGTTCCCACCACATTCTTGCACCATTTTGGTGGCACAGGCCAACTTGCAGCCATCGATAGTCACAGCTGGACTGTCAACCAGGGAGGCGCGAGCGCTTTCATCCCCCAGGACAAGCAGGGACAAAGCCACCAATTGGGTCTGTTCGGGGCGCAGGTCTTCGGTTACATTGTAAGCCGCCTCACGGGTGACGGTGCCGTAGGTCTTGCCGATGCCGCTGCAGGGCACGATCACGACTTTTTGCAGGTTATCTTGGTTATTTTCAGTCATCCTTTTTTGACATCGTCCTCAGCTTCTGCCTTCATTATAATGAAATACGCTTGTGGATCGAGTAAGCGGGTGAGGTCAGCGTCCCAATCGTCTGCTTCCATCTCCGCCAGCCAGCCCTCTCCATACGGGTCCTGGTTGATCGACTCGGGAGCTATCTCCATCGCTGCGTTGACTTTTACGACTATACCCTTCACAGGCGAGCTCAAGCTGATGTTGACTTTAATGGTTTCAATCACGGCAATCTCATCGCCGTAGGCCACTTGTGTCCCTTCAGGTTTGACTTCGGCAAAGGCTACGTCGCCGCTTCGTTGCTGTAAGAAATCGGAAAGACCTATGCGTACTCGGTTTGCTCGGACCTGAGCCCAGACTCCTTCGTCGTTGTAGTAACGGTCAGTAGATACCTTAAAGGTAAACTTGTCTATGGTGGTTTCAAGAAAGTCGGGCATGGCAGCCTCCTCAGCGAGAATATTTACGGACCTCAAGACCAGGCTGTAGCTCATCCTTAGATGTACAATGTGGGCAAGGGCAGTTCAGCAAACCAGTGGATTGGATACTGGAATTTATCTCCGCACTGGTTACCCCTGCCAAACCTCCTGCAAGTTGGATCAAGTCAAGGGCTTGGGGATTCTTCAGGCGGTAGAAGATATTACGCCCCTCGCGCCGAGCAATGACAATTTCAGCGTCGCGCAAGGCCATCAAATGCTGGGAGATGTAAGCCTGGCGCAGGCTCAGGGCGGCCTCTAGATGGCACACGCAGGCTTCGCCTTTCCCAATCACCAGCAGGATGCTCACGCGCTCCGGCTGCCCAAAATGACGGAGCAACCGGGCGGCTTTCTCAGATAATTCCTTTACCCTGATTTGTGTTATATTCATCATTTTGAATGTATTCTATAGCTAATCTTGTCCACTTCTAAGTGACATTCGTCAGCCATTAAAACGTTCATTGTCATCGGTTGGTTGTCAAATCCCTGGATTAAGGCTATTATTCAACCAAATGATTATGAGGAGGTAACGATGAGCAAATTCCCCCGATCTTACCAACGCTTCAGGAATGACCACCCCAAAGTCTGGCAGGCTTACGAAACCCTCGGCGCCGCGGCTGCCGAAGAAGGCCCCCTGGATGCCAAAATGCGCGAATTAGTCAAATTGGGAATGGCAGCTGCCAACCAGTCTGAAAGCGCGGTGATTTCACACACCCATCGCGCCCTCGAAACCGGGGCGACATTCGATGAAATTGAGCAAGCCATCCTGCTGGGGATCACCACCATCGGTTTTCCGGCGATGATGGCCGCGCTCAGCTGGGCTCACGCCGCACAAGAGAAGCACATGGCGTAACTTATGGCTGGTAAATGCGCGTCTCAGGCTTGAAAGCTGCCCACGAAAACCAGAAGTGATTTACGGATACAACCGGATCGAGCCGCGCCCCGGCCAGCTCACCACCCACTGCCCGGCCAAACACATCCCATTGACTGCCAGTCTGCTCGTCCAGGATGCGGCCCCCCTGATAGATAAAAATCAGTTCTTGTAAGTCGATCTGTCGGGAAAAAGCGGCGGCAGCCCCCACATCTCGCCCCCCGGCGATGGTGCCGGCGTCCAGGGCTGAAGCGGTGCCGGGCTGCCAGAAAACCACCACCTGCTCGTCGCCGACGGCATCGTTGACCACACCCAAGTTTTGCAGGATATCAAAAGGGTAAGCCACGGCTTCCCCGTTCAGGTCAACGGTGAGCACGCGTGCCACGGCGGGCAACACCCCGGGCGTTTGCGGTCCGCGATATAGAAAGGGGGAATTGTTGATATTATCGTACCCAACGTAGGGATTGCTCCCATAAGAGCGGGTGTAGCCTGTTTCCCGTGAGAGAACATTGCCGTCCGGGTAATTCGCCTTGAACTCCTCCCAAGCGATGATTGTCGCCGGCCGGAAGACCAGCTGCTGGCCGGTAAATTCCCCGGCGATAGCTTCGCCGGTGGCTTGCTGCCACCAGGATTCTGTCGGGCGGTCGTACATAACCAGGTTGCTGTAGCGCAATCTGCCGGTCGTGCCAAAGTCCAGGACTTGTCCATCAACGGTGCGCTCAAAGCTGATGGCGGTGTTGCACAGCGGGCAGAAGGTCACTACCACTGGCACGCCTCCGACTGTGTCGTTGACGATCTCGTGCCAGGTCAGGATTTGCAGGGGGTAAGCGCGAGCGTCCTCTCCGATCTGCAAGAAGACTACCGGTTCCTTATCTCCCAGCCAGGAGTCGGCGTCTCCCACAATGACGAACTTGGGATCGTCGATGGCCGGGATGCCGTCTTTAGGAGGACCGCCAGAAAGGATTTCTGTGTAGGGGATGGAGTGTTTGCTGAAGTCGGTGCTGAATTCATTAGTCGCGCCTGCTGGTGGGGGCTCATCCGGCAGCAATGTTGGTAGCGGAAGGGGCTCTTGGGGCGGGGCGGGATTTTCCGTGGCGACCGGCTTTGAGGCTTGCGCGGTTGGATCGCCAGCTAGAGGCTGGGTTTGGGAAGGTTGGTTGGCATCTCTATTGTTCTGGGCTGCTGTACAAGCCGAGAGAAATAAAGCGCCTACCAATACCGATAGGAACAGTTTGAAGGTTAAGGCAGGATGATTCATGATATCGCTCATCTTAAATTCAAGGTTTATTAACTCTATCTTGCGGGTACATATCTGCATTAGGCTGATCATAAGCACTCAGGGTTGGAGCAGGATACACTTGCTCTCCTTTGAGTCATCTGATATTCTAGATGCACTTACAGGCGAAATTATTACCCGAATATCGAGGGAAGATTTTAACGCGATATGTAAAGAACAGAGCCGAGGTCGATAAACCCCGGCTCTAATAACCGAGACTGGCACAACAGTGAATTGTCTTCCGCGTCGTTCTACTCCTGAATTTCACCCTCCAACAAAGCCAGACAATCAGAGTCGACCTGAGAGTATTTTTAGGCCTGTAGGGACATTCATACCCAAATGGAAGCGGATCACCCGCCGGTTAGCATCCAGCAATGCCTGGTAGTCTCCCAACGCCTGTGCCATTTTGAGTACCCCAAAGGTGATCGTTGATTCGGGCAAACCGGCTTCATCGGGAATCGGCGCATCTTGTTGAGAATCGGCAGTGATTTGGATAAACAGCCCGCGGCCAGCATCGCCCTTGTGCAGTTGACCCGTGGAATGCAGGTAGCGTGGGCCATAGCCAACCGTGGTCGCCAGCTTGGTGTGGACGCGCAGCTGGGTGCGTAGGCCGTGCAAGGCTGCATTAGTTTCCACGGTCGGCTGAACGTATGCTTGAATGGCAATATAATCCCCTGGCTGGGCCTGATCCACAAACGCTCTCAACATCTCCCCGGGTGAGTCTCCGGACTCGAGAGTTTCTCTCATGGTTGTATCGTCGGCATAAACAGCAATACCATCAGCTACCAGGGTAGGATTAGGCTCAGGGAGCTTGCCGGTGGCCTGATAAGCAGCGACCATTTTGCGCGCAAGGACCTTAGCCGCCTCAACGTCAGGCTGGTCGAATGGGTTTGAAGGACGTTTATGATTTGGGTCAGCAGTCGCCATCTCCCACAAGAAGAACTGCCCACCCAAATCATAAACGTCCTTCAGCCTCAGTCGTACAACTGGATGGCCTTCGTCTTCCACAGATTGCAGTCCAGTATCCTGAGAGTCATCGCCCTCCAGGCGCAGGTGCACAAAAAGGCGGTCAGCTCCGTACTCTGTTAATCTTTCCAATGGTTCCCCAACGACAGGCAGGATACCTTTGCCTTCCTTACCGGTGCTTTCGGCGATCAGCTGTTCTACCCAATCCGCGATGCTGGCGATGATTGGGGAAGCGATCAAGGTTAATTTATCGCGCCCAGCTATGGCTAATTCTCCCAGAACAGCCCCCAGGCGCGCCCCAAGATTGTCGCCGCCTATCGGGTAATTATAGCTATCACAATTGCATGCCGCCGTGTGCGCCCGATCGAGCAGGGTCTCCAAGTCAACCCCGACCAGGGCAGCCGGAACCAGGCCGAAGTAAGACAGGGCTGAGTAACGCCCGCCGATATTCGGG
>Ga0209642_10003349_pt1 | contig 10363 bp, 7 predicted proteins | sample RifCSP19_2_FD_184025 | JGI IMG/M metagenome (GOLD analysis project Ga0209642, IMG submission 184025) | Soil microbial communities from Rifle, Colorado - Rifle CSP2_sed 19_2 (SPAdes) (version 2) | ecosystem: Environmental > Terrestrial > Deep subsurface > Rock core/Sediment | place: Rifle... | reverse complement strand
TAAAACAAACATTCCCATTTTCGATTAAGTGCTGGAGGAATGATAATGGTGGTGAGAACTTAAAGGATTTTCATAAGTCTTTAGAAAAGGCAGAGATATCACAGTACTTCACTCATCCTAGCTGTCCTAAAGACAAGCCATTTGTAGAGCGAGTTATAGGGACAATTGAGAGAGAATTTATTCAACAAGGGAAACTCGCCTGTGATGTAAAAACTCAACAGAAGCTCATAAATGAATGGCTTGATGAGTATCATAACTATAGGCCTCATCAAGCTCTTGGATATTTAACGCCTAATGAGTATTATAAAAAGAAGATTGGGAAAACAATTAAGCAATTGTCACCTATGTATTGAACCATGACATCTTAGAGAACACTTTTCTGAACCAGAGATCTACGGAACACCTACTATGAATTCGTATAGTGGCACCCTTAGCGGTAAGATGGCTTTTTTGACCTTTAAATCTGACCCTGACGATATTCTATTCAAGATTGATAAGATTTGTAGAAACCTCTCATTAAATGTAAGGACACCATTTTTAGATACTAGACTCGTGGAATTTGCTCTTAGGAATGTTCCAGGCAATATGAAGATTAGAGGGTCTATGACAAAATACATTTTAAAAAGACTTGCAACGAAGTTTCTTCCCAAAGAACTTCCGCTAGATAGAAAGCGGGGTTTTAATCCCCCATTATCCAAGTGGCTTAGAAAGGAATGGTGGCATAATGCGAGGGATATTCTTATGGAAGGAGAGGATATTTGTTTTAATAAGAGGTATATTGAAAAACTTCTTAATAGGCATAAAAGTTTCTTATGTGATGAGGGTAGAAGGTTATTTTGTCTTCTCATGTTTAAGATATGGGAGAAGAATTATTTTAATGGAGAAAGATTATGAAGATAAGTTTTAAAAATTGAGCAAACAAGGGATGCGAAATGAGAGCAAATTCTCCTATTATTATAATTGGAATGAGCCGATCTGGTAGCAATATTCTAACCCGCATTTTAGAGGATTTAGGTCTATTTGTAGGCAAAAAAAAAGATAGAAATAATGAAGCCATTTTTTTTAATCAGTTAAACGTATGGCTTTTAGGACAGTGTAGTGGTGGTTTGGAAAATCCTGCTTCAATTAGATACCTTTTGGAGGATAAAGAAGCTCGAGCACTGTTTGTAGACTTCATTTGTTATATTATGAAAACACCAAAAGCAGTTTCATTTCTAGGCTTGAGAAAATACATTCGTTACGGAACTCCATCTAACCTTGATATTCCCTGGGGCTGGAAGGATCCACGTAATACTTACACCTTACCTGTATGGCTGGACATCTTTCCTGAGGCAAAGGTGATTCACATTTACAGGCATGGGGTAGATGTAGTAAACAGTTTAAGGGTGAGACGCAAAAGAGGTCTTTTACGATTAAAAGAGCGACATACATGGATAAAGCCCCTGTATTGGTTATATTTGATGATGAAATTTGTACCGACCAATCGCCAGTTTATAGATCTGCGGTGCGCCTCTATGGAGGAAGGCCTCTTAATTTGGGAGGAATACGTTAATGAAGCGCGTACCCATGTCCGAAAACTTGAAGATAGGGCTATCGAAGTCAGATATGAAGATCTCTTAACTGAGCCTAATCCTATATTGAAACATTTAGTTGAATTCTGTGGTCTCCGGGCAACAGATAGAGATATTGAGAGAGTGACAATGCAGATAAAAAGGGAACGCGCTTATGCATACCGAGGCAATCCTGAGCTAGAAGCATTTGCAATAAGGGTGGCAGAGCGTTTAAGGGCACAAGGGTATTAATCTTAAAATTCTAAAATTTAGATAATCGAGTATGTGTGGAATAGTAGGATTTTGCAGTTGTAATGAGAAAGTAGACAAGGCGATTTTAACATCTATGAGGGATGCTTTAACTCACAGGGGACCAGATGACGCGGGTATTTATATTGATGAGGAGAACAATGTAGGATTAGGTCATAGGAGGCTTTCCATACTTGATCTATCCTCTCTAGGGCATCAGCCCATGTCGAACGAAAATGGCTCCATTTGGATCACATATAATGGAGAGGTATATAACTTTAAAGAGATAAGGGAGGAGCTTAGTAAGAGAGGATATAGTTTCAAAAGCAAGTCTGATACTGAAGTAGTGATTAAATCATATGAGGAATGGGGTATAGATTGTGTTCATAAATTTATCGGTATGTTCGCTCTTGGAATATGGGATAAAAGAGAAAAAAAACTATATCTGGTTAGGGACAGAGTTGGAGTAAAACCTCTATATTACTACCAGAAGGACGGTTTATTTTTATTTGGCTCTGAACTTAAAGTGCTGATGAAACACCCTGACTTCAATAAAGAGATTGATTATAGTGTTCTACAACTCTATCTTAGATATGGTTATATCCCTGCGCCCTTCACAATATTTAATAACACTTATAAGCTTAGACCTGGGCATTATCTATGTGTGTCTAATAATAATCTAAAGGAGGTTAAATATTGGGATATAGTTGATTTTTATCTTGAGGAGCCTATAGATGCATCCGAGGATGAAATAGCGGAGGAACTCGAAAACCTACTTATAGATTCTTTTAAGTATAGACTCATCTCCGATGTTCCTGTGGGTGTATTCTTAAGCGGTGGTATAGATTCTACAACCCTTACTGCTTTACTTCAAAAAAATATAAGCACTCAATTAAAAACCTTTTCAATAGGTTTTTATGAAGATAGGTTTAATGAAGCTAAATGGTCAAAAAGAATAGCGAACTATCTTGGTACAGATCATACCGAATATTACTTGTCTGTGAAAGAGGCTTTTAGTATTATTGAAAAGCTTCCTGAAATTTACGATGAGCCCTTTGGAGATAGTTCAGGGATACCTACTTACTTGGTCTCAAGACTAGCGAGACAAGATGTTACTGTGACACTCTCAGCCGACGGTGGAGATGAGCTTTTTTGCGGATATAATCATTACAGATCTATTATTTATTTAAATAGATGGTTCTTAGGATTACCTGCATATATCAGAAATTCTATTATTAAAGCACTTCCTTTATTTAGTCCGCCAACGGTTGACTCTATTTATAGAACTTTTAAGTTTTTTATGCCCAAAGTAAAAGGATTGAGGGATAAATACGAAAAGTGGAGAAACATGTTGTATGAAATTAACGATGGAAATTTTTTGGATATGTACAAATTCAACACAAATCGTTGGACACCTAACGAGATCACGAGATTGATGGAGAATAATTATGATTCTAAATTTAATACATATTTTGAGGATACTTTCTATAGACTCCATCATAATGACTTTTTGACTCAAATGATGGCGATTGATTTTAAAACCTTTCTAGTTGACGATATTCTAACAAAAGTAGATAGGGCTACTATGAGCGTAGGTCTTGAGTCTAGAGAGCCATTTTTGGATCATCGGCTGGTTCAATATGTAGCCAGGATTCCTGTAAACCTAAAATATAAAAATGGAATGAGTAAGTACATATTACGCAAGATACTCTATAAATATGTTCCTAGGGAGTTATTAGAAAGACCTAAACAGGGTTTTAACGTACCATTAGCTGAATGGCTTCAAGGAGATCTGTCCCCGTTAGTGATGAGCTATCTAAATGAAGATAGATTAAAGAAAGAAGGTATTTTTAACCCAGGTGTTGTTTCCTCTTGTGTTAAAGACTTTATGAATGGATCAATAAATGTAAATAAGATTTGGTTTCTTCTTATGTTTGAAATGTGGAAGGAAAAATGGCTTTGAAAAACGGTTGTTATGTATGAAGAGTAGTTTTAATTGGAGAAAAAAACTCTGGAGTCAAATCTGGAATTTCTTGGTTATTTTTTATTATACAGATCATAACTTTTCCTAACTAGTATAATTTTTATCATACTTTATCTGAGCGAGATTATTAGATTGGCTGTTGACTTTACGGAGTGTATTGTGTTATAAGCGGCTTATACATCAAATGAAGTTTTGATTTAAAATAAAAAATTAGTGTGATTTATTTTGATAAAATTATTCTAGAATGAGATAATCGAGTATGTGTGGAATAGTAGGATTTTGCAGTTGTAATGAGAAAGTAGACAAGGCGATTTTAACATCTATGAGGGATGCTTTAACTCACAGGGGACCAGATGACGCGGGTATTTATATTGATGAGGAGAACAATGTAGGATTAGGTCATAGGAGGCTTTCCATACTTGATCTATCCTCTCTAGGGCATCAGCCCATGTCGAACGAAAATGGCTCCATTTGGATCACATATAATGGAGAGGTATATAACTTTAAAGAGATAAGGGAGGAGCTTAGTAAGAGAGGATATAGTTTCAAAAGCAAGTCTGATACTGAAGTAGTGATTAAATCATATGAGGAATGGGGTATAGATTGTGTTCATAAATTTATCGGTATGTTCGCTCTTGGAATATGGGATAAAAGAGAAAAAAAACTATATCTGGTTAGGGACAGAGTTGGAGTAAAACCTCTATATTACTACCAGAAGGACGGTTTATTTTTATTTGGCTCTGAACTTAAAGTGCTGATGAAACACCCTGACTTCAATAAAGAGATTGATTATAGTGTTCTACAACTCTATCTTAGATATGGTTATATCCCTGCGCCCTTCACAATATTTAATAACACTTATAAGCTTAGACCTGGGCATTATCTATGTGTGTCTAATAATAATCTAAAGGAGGTTAAATATTGGGATATAGTTGATTTTTATCTTGAGGAGCCTATAGATGCATCCGAGGATGAAATAGCGGAGGAACTCGAAAACCTACTTATAGATTCTTTTAAGTATAGACTCATCTCCGATGTTCCTGTGGGTGTATTCTTAAGCGGTGGTATAGATTCTACAACCCTTACTGCTTTACTTCAAAAAAATATAAGCACTCAACTAAAAACTTTTACAATAGGTTTTTACGAAGATAGATATGATGAGGCGAAATGGGCAAAAAAAATTGCTAACTATCTTGGTACAGATCATACAGAATATTATTTGTCCGCAAAAAAGGCTATTAGTATTATTGAAAAGCTCCCTGAAATTTACGATGAGCCCTTTGGTGATGATTCGGGAATTCCTACTTACTTAGTCTCAAGGCTCGCAAGACAAGATGTTACTGTGACACTCTCTGCCGACGGCGGTGATGAGCTTTTTTGCGGGTATGATCGTTATAGATCCGTTACTTATTTAAATAGAAGGCTTTTAAGATTGCCTAGGTATATAAGAAATTCTCTTATTAAAGCACTTTCCTCATTTAGCTCGTCTACAGTTGACTCTTTGTATAGTACTTTTAAGCCTTGTATTCCTGAGATAAAGGACTATAAGGATAAATTCGGAAAGTGGAGAAACATGCTCCGTGAAAGTAGCAATGGGAACCCTTTAGACATGTACAAATTCAATATTAATAGGTGGACACCTGATGAGTTAACGCGAGTAATGGGGTATGATTATAATTCTAAATTTAATACATATCTTGAGGATACTTTCTATAGACTTAAAAATAATGATTTTTTGACGCAAATGATGGCAACAGATTTTAAGACTTCGCTAGTTGACCGTATTCTTACAAAGGTAGATAGGGCTACAATGAGCGTGAGTCTTGAGGCTAGAGAACCATTTTTGGATCATCGGCTGGTTCAATACGTAGCAAGAATCCCAGTAAACTTGAAATATAAAAACGGGATGAGCAAGTACATATTGAGGAAGATACTTTATAAATACGTCCCTGTGGAGTTACTAGAACGACCCAAAAAGGGTTTTGGCATACCACTAGCTGGATGGCTAAAAGGAGAACTGTCCTACCTTGTCAGGGACTATCTAAATGAAGACAAATTAAAAAGAGAAGGTATATTTAACCCAGGTGTTGTCTCCTCCAGTATCAAAGATTTCATGAATGGATCAATAAATGTAAATAAGATTTGGTTTCTTCTTATGTTTGAAATGTGGAAGGAAAAATGGCTTTGAAAATTAGGTTTTGTTGTAGAGGGCAGTAAATCGATCCCATAGGGTATGCTCGATGCATGTAATAGTATGAGATGAACGTTTTCTATAAATTCAATGTTCAAAATAGTGCACCTCTAAATTAATTTTGATGTTTATCCAATAAAGTACGCTCTTCGACAAGCTTAAACCAACCCTCTTTAAGCCAAGCTGTTCATGGTGAGCTTGTTGAACGATGAACGGCAATTCTGGGTAAATTCTTAGTTCAAAATTAATTTGCTCTTGCACTAGGTATAGCGCCTGTGTAATTTATTAAGTAATAGGCTCTCATGAAAGTGTGGTTAATAAGATTAACGCTCCTATTCGTCGGGTTTCTCATAGCAACTTTTACTTTAGAGCTTGGCTTAGCCAAACTAGCTCCCGATTCCCGAACTCTGTCTAGAAAATTTCATGAACTGGATAAAAATATTGGATACAAGGGTATTCCCAATGCGGAGGGAGAATGGAGTGTCGGGAAGATAAAATCATACGTTAAAATTAATTCTCATGGATTTAGGGATAGAGAACGTAGTTATAAAAAGGGAGAAGAAGTTTTTAGAATCGTTGTTTTAGGTGATTCTATGATTGAGGCTCTACAGGTACCGCTTGAGGAGGCATTTACTAACGTTCTTGAAAGAATGCTAGATTCAGAAAGCGATAAAAGATTTGAAGTAATAAATCTAGGAATCGCAGGGTTTGGCACCGCTCAGGAGTACCTGACGCTTAAGCATTATGGATTAAAGTATCAACCCGATCTTGTTATCCTAGCTTTCTTTGTATTCAACGATATAAGGAACAATTCTTTAATCCTAGATAGTAAATACTGGGGTAAAAATATAAATGATAGGAGTATTCCCTATTTTGTGCTAAATAATGGAGAAATTGAAGAGCTACCCTTTAGAATCGGGAAGCGTAAAATCATAAAGGCTTTTTTGGCAAGGCATTTGCCAAATATTTATTATTTCTTAGGTGATAGTGTGAGAGCGCCTTGGTTAGTAAATTTATTGTGGAAAATCGGGATTACAGAGTCAGTTAATAGGTTTAAAAAGAAGGAAATTTCCTTAGATTATTATTCGTACGCTGAAAAGTACACGCCTGAGTGGGAAAATGCCTGGGGAGTTACGAAAGCCTTGATTTTGAAGTTAGCAAAGAAATTAGAGACGAATCAAATAGCATTCTTGGTTGTAGTTATTCCATCGCAATTTGAATTTAGGCCTGATAATTGGAATAAAACACTGTATGAGAATCCCTGGATGAGGTCGCTTGAGTTTGATTTAAAAAAACCTGAGCGCATCCTTTCGAGTTTTCTTGAGGCAAATGGGATTGATTATCTTCTGCTGCGGCAGGGATTTGAAAAATTATCCAAAGAAACCGGCAAGGATCTTCATTTCCAGTATGTGTATGACAATCACTGGAATGCCAATGGCAATATCGTTGCAGCTCAACTAATTTATAGTAAATTAAAAGACGATAAGTTAGTACAAATAGGGAAAGATGAGTAATGAAACACCAGCCTTTTTTCGTCGGCGAGCATCTTAAATTTTTCCTTGTATCTTTCTTCTCCAACTATAAAGGTTGATAACTTCAAACATTAGTTAGAGTGACTTGGGTTTTTGAAATCTTATCCCTTTCTTTTTTTATGTAAGCGTTTAGACAGATAACTGAAGTGAAACCTCTGACTACAACATATCCCAAAAAAGCAAAAGCCGCTCCTATATAAGAATACTTAGGAACAAGCAGAAATAACAGGGCAATGTATGAGGTATTGGAGATTATTAGCATTACAGTTCTAAGCCCTGGTCTTCCAAAAGCAAGAAGGGTCGGGGTTACCCAAAAAGTTAGTTGAGATATTAACACGGCTACTGTAACAACCCGGAGTGTATTTGCGGCAGGGAGATATTCTTTTCCAAAGATCAAACTCATGATCGGGTTCGCAAATATAAGAACTGCTATAGCGGCAGGAGTCGTAAATTTGATTAGATTCTTGGTCGAATATTTAACAAGCCTTTTAAAATCCTTTAGAGCATTAAGGGTTGAAATCCTTACAAGCTCTGGATATATGGCTTCATAAATTGGATCCATAATGCGTGTTATCAGTTTCACAAAAGACTTTGCAACCTTATAATATGCTACGGCTTCTTTTCCAGAAAAGTACCCCAAAAATAATTCACCCATGAAATTATCGTTTGCCATCGAAAGCGTTCCCGCAAAACTGGTGTTTCCCATAAACCAGGCGATCCCTTTCCATTGGTCTTTGACTAGACTCAAATCCGACCTCCACCAATTGTTAAGTTGGTTTTCTCTGAGGGTCTTTGAAACAATCCACATCCTTATAGAGAATCCTAAGAAGCTTGCTAATATAAATGATAAAACAACACCATTTATACCCATTCCAAAATATAAAAAGAGAACAACCAAAATAAGCCTGAAAAGGGATATAAACGAAGACACAAATGCAATCCGTTTAAATCTATCAAATACCCTGAGGATTGCATCCGAAGTTGAGTTTGCTGTATCTATTAGAAGGCTAAGCGAATATATCCATATGAGGGTGTAGGCATTTGGAGAGTGGATCAAATGAGAGCTTGCAATCTTTGCTGTAAGGATAGCTATGATAAAGGCTAGAATCCCACTCAATATGTCAATAATATAGGATAGCTTTACCATAGAGAGGGTTTTTTCTCTTTCTCCATTTGTCCAGAAGGTACCTATATACTTGGTTGCTGTTTCCCAAACCCTAAAATCAAAAAAGTTATTTAAAATATCTACATAGGCGATTATAAGAACGAGCAGTCCATAATTATCTACGCCTAGAAGCCTTGCTAAAATTACAGTTTGTATAGCAGAAAAGCCCCCAGCAAGCGTTTTTCCCCCAAAAAGCCAGGACGCATTCTGAAAGAGCCTTTTCTTTACAGTTTTTATTGTCTGATGACTTCCAGAGTCCACTTTACCCTCTACATGATAAGTATTCGACTTAACTAATATTTATTAACTCTAAACAACTATCTATCATCTTCTCTTCAGTAAAGATTCTTTTAATTCTTTGTCTTGCCGATAGTCCAAAGGCGAGTGCCTTTTCTTCGTTGTTAAGTAGATCCAAAATACACATGGCAATCTCGTTTATGTCCTCCCCATTTACTACATATCCCGATTCCCCATGTTCGATAACCTCTTTTGAACCACCGGGTATCCCCGCTATTACTGGCTTTCCACGAGATGCGGCTTCAAGCACTACGTTAGGAAGCCCCTCAATATTTTCTGCATTCTTTATAGTTCTGTTCGGCATTATAAAGATATCACAAAGGTCATAGAAATTTATTACTTCACTTTGTGGAACAGAACCTGCGAAGATTACTTTAGAACTTACACCCTCTTTTTCACATAATTCTTTAAGCTTTTGTTCATATCCACCTTCCCCCACGATTAGGTATTTAAATCCATTACCCTCCTTGAGAGCCTTTGGCATTGCTCTTATGACAGCATCCTGTCCCTTACCGGGAACGAGCCTAGACACAGTTAAAACTACCTTTTCACCGCTTTTAATATTAAATTTACTTCTGAGCCCTTCCAAAATCCTGGGGTTTGGTTCTTGTGAAAGCATATAATTACTAACCCCATTGTAGATAACATCTATTTTATCCCCTGGAATTCCGGCTTTCTCTAAAAGTTCTTTGGTTGACAAGCTAGGGCTTATAATTTTATATGCCCTCATGTAAAGCCTTTTCATCGAAAGGCCTAGAAATCTTTTACTTATCCTTTTTCCTAGAAGATATCCAAATGCTTCCATTCCTGCTACTCTTACTATTACTCTAAATGGCAGGCTGGGTAAGAGACCCCCTGCAGTATGTGCTTCTCTTGTGATAAAAATCACAACATCGGGCTTAATTTCATAGAGGGCTTTGATAAGTGACAGCAAACCTGCAGCCTCTTTTATAGGAGAAGGAATACCATGATTTCTTGCAAACCTACCCATCCTTACTACTCTGAAATTTAAGCTATTGTCTAGGTCCTTATCTTGTGCTGAATATAGGGGGGCAAGCACTGTAACATCTAATCCAGCTTGACTGATTCCATTTCCAAGCATATAGCTTTCTGTAGCAAGACCTCCCAAAAAAGGTGGGAATTCATGTGTATATATAAGAACTTTCATAGACAAACAAAGTATTGCTTTGCAATTGTTAGTTATGAGAAATTGTATAAGACCAACGCCATTAAGATAACTGACTTTTGGAAGACTTAATAGGGAAAATTTAACTAATCTATGTCCTATATTATAGATAACATGTTAAAAGCTCTCAATATCCAAAATTGCAAGGTTTAATATGGGAATTGAGTGATCATCTGTCTTCTTATTGCATGTCCCAAGCAATCTCCGAT
>Ga0209642_10003345_pt1 | contig 10370 bp, 10 predicted proteins | sample RifCSP19_2_FD_184025 | JGI IMG/M metagenome (GOLD analysis project Ga0209642, IMG submission 184025) | Soil microbial communities from Rifle, Colorado - Rifle CSP2_sed 19_2 (SPAdes) (version 2) | ecosystem: Environmental > Terrestrial > Deep subsurface > Rock core/Sediment | place: Rifle... | reverse complement strand
CGCTTCTCTTATAATGCGTGATTCAATCCTGAGATGAGGATATTGTCCTATCTCATAGACACCCATAGGACCTCCCATGATTACGAGACTATTAAAATCCTCCAGGGATGGAGGCACTTCTCCAGAGGACAGTTCTACGACTTTAAAAGAAAAATCCTCCTTCCTCAGGAAATCCTCTATTGTCCCAGGGCCTTCTGTGATGATATTTTTGATAATTAAGACTGCCATCTTAAATTATATGTTATCCCAAATTACGAAACTTTGTAGCCCCGACCTTTAAGCTTGAGCCCCCAAGGGCGAATCCTTTAGGTTGCGTGGTTTTTGTCATGCTGAATTTATTTCAGCATCTCGTATTTTACTACATAAGATCCTGAAACTAGTTCAGGATGACAATTATCGGACAGCCTCTAAAGCCTGCGGCTACGAACCTTATCATAACCCATTCGCAATTCAGATTTAAAGAACAGGCAGATATTGCTCAATTTCAGATGGATGAACCTTTATACGGTAATTATCCCATTCTATCCTCTTACTTGCTATAAGCTGTTCAAAAATGTGATCTCCAAGGGTTTCACGTAAAAGTCCGCTCTTTTCAGCATACTCTATGGCCTCAATGAGGCTTCCGGGTAGATGGTCTATCCCCATCTTTGCTCTGTCTTCCTCAGAGAGATGATAGACATCCATCTCTACGGGTTCTAAAAGTTTATAACCTTTCTCAATACCTTTCATTCCTGCATTCAGCATACAGGCAAAGGCAAGATAGGGGTTACAGGCGGGATCAGGTGAGCGGAGTTCGATTCGTGTTGCCTTCTCCTTACCAGGCTTGTAGAGAGGAACCCTTACGAGGGCTGATCTGTTCCTCCTTGCCCAGCAGATATATACAGGTGCCTCATACCCAGGGACAAGCCTCTTGTACGAATTCACCCACTGGTTTAAAACAAGGGTAATCTCCTTGATATGAGTCAGAATACCTGCAATATACTTTTTTGCTGTTTCAGAAAGAAAATACTGATCCTTAGGGTTAAAAAAGGCATTCTGTTTGCCCTTGAAAAGAGACTGGTGTGTATGCATTCCGCTTCCATTCTGTCCGAATATGGGCTTTGGCATAAATGTGGCATAAACATTGTATTTTTTGGCAATCTCTTTTACTACTACCCTGTGGGTCATTACGATATCAGCCATTGTTAGGGCATCCTCATACCTTAAATCTATCTCATGCTGTGAATGCGCAACCTCATGATGAGAATACTCAACTTTAATTCCCATAGATTCAAGAGCAAGGATAGTGTCACGACGGAGGTCTTCCGCAGCATCCATAGGATAATCAAAGTAGCCGCCCTCATCGAGAATCTCTGTACCCCTGTCGGATTTAAAATAGAAGTATTCAAGCTCAGGGCCAAGATAAAAGGTAAGGCCTTCTTTTTTGGCTTTCTCAAGATTTACCTTCAGGATATACCTCGGATCTCCTTTATACGGAGAACCATCCGGTTCATATATATCACAGAACATCCTTGCGACTGCCTTCTCCGTTGGCCTCCAGGGAAGAATTGCAAAAGTGGATGGGTCTGGTTTGGCTATCATGTCGCTCTCATCAATCCTTGCAAACCCCTTGATGGATGAACCATCAAAGCCCATACCCTCATCCATTGCATATTCAAGTTCTTCTACAGGAATAGCGAAACTCTTTAGCTGGCCATGGATATCAGCAAACCATAACCTTATGAACTTTACATTGTTTTTTTTCACTAACTCCATTACATCTTTTCTGTCATTTGGTCTTTCCATACTTACCTCCTTTTGTATTTTATACAATTTTGTCTGAGAGTTTATTTCTTCTCTGTCTTATATTGCTGTTTCACCCTTTTCCAAGGTTCTTATCCTTATGACATCCTCAAGAGAAGAGATGAATATTTTTCCATCCCCGATATTTCCGGTCCTTGCCTTTTCAATAATAGTTGATACCACCTTATCGATGATGGAGTCAGGGACAACGACCTCTATCTTTATCTTCGGTAAGAAATTTACCTCATATTCTGTTCCACGATAAACCTCTACATGTCCTTTCTGTCTGCCAAAGCCCTTAACCTCCGTAACAGTCATCCCCATGATACCGATTGCATTTAATCCAGCTTTTACCTCATCAAGCTTAAAGGGTTTTATTATTGCCTCTACCTTTTTCATAATTCCTCCTGTTTATAATTGTTAGCGAATATTCTTAACTGTTCACTACTTACTACTTACTACTTACTACTTACTACTTAAAATCCATATGCCTTTTCACCATGCTGGCTTTCATCAAGACCTGATATTTCATGTTCAGCCTCAACCCGAAGTCCAACGAATGTCTTGAGGAGCATAAAGATGATAAAAGTAACCACACCGCTGTATAGTGCAGTAACGCCAACTGCTATTATCTGGGTTATGAGTTGCCCTGGATTGCCATATAATAGCCCTTTACCAAGTTCATTAACTGAAGGGTCTGCAAATATTCCGGTAAGTATTGCTCCTAACGTTCCACCCACGCCATGAATACCAAATGCATCGAGGGAGTCATCATATCCAAGTTTTGGTTTGATGCTTGCGACTGCAAAATAGGGAATAATACCAGCGAGGATTCCTATAATCATAGCACCCTTGATATTGACAAACCCTGCAGCAGGAGTGATTGCCACCAGACCTGCGACAGCACCCGAAGCAAGACCCAATACTGTTGGTTTTTTCGTATGCATCCATTCAGTGAACATCCATGATATTGCAGCAAGGGCTGCAGCTGTATTGGTATTGATAAAAGCAGCTCCTGCGAGCCCGTTAGCAGCCACTGCTGAACCTGCATTGAATCCAAACCATCCGAACCAGAGGAGACTAGCACCAGTAACAACGAGGGTCAAATTACTTGGCTTAAGTGCTGCTTCATGTCTTTTACCAAGAACTAAAGCTCCCACAAGAGCTGCAATGCCTGCATTGACATGCACTACTGTTCCACCTGCAAAGTCCAGTGCGCCTAATTTTGCAAGAAAACCACCACCCCACACCCAATGGGCTACAGGAACATAAACAAAGGTCATCCACAAGATCGAGAAGAGCACCCATGCAGAGAATTTCATCCTCTCAATATAAGCACCACTGGCAAGGGCCACAGTGATTGCTGCAAAAGTAAGCTGGTATACCACATATACATACTCCGGTATTGTTTTTGCAAGATCATTGATGCTGTTGGGTCCCACACCTGAGAGAAACAGTTTTTCTGCACTCCCTATGATCCCTCCGATATCTGTTCCAAAGGCAAAAGTGAATCCATAGAGAACCCATAGGAAACTCACAACGCAATAGGTCACAAAGGACATAGCCATGGTGTTAAGACTATCCTTCCTCTTTGCCAATCCTCCGTAGAACAAGGCCAGACCGGGCAGGGTCATGAGCATAACAAATGCAGTAGCAACGATCATCCACGCAGTGTCTCCTGTATCAATCTTCAGTGCCTCTGAAGCTGCAGCTGCCACCTCTGGATTGGGAACAGGCTGAGCAGGGATACCCTGCTTAGCCTTTGGAGGGGTAGGAGGGTTTTCCTGCATTGATACTTCTGCGAATACAAATCCACTGATAAACAACGAGATTAAAATTGATACTATAATAATTAATCTTTTCAACTCGTTCCTCCTTTAAAAGTTAATAGCTAAATTGATGCCACCATAAAAGACGTCCTGTTGCCCGTCATTGCTTATTCTTTTCAAAGCATCCTTAGCATCATCACTAAGAGGGAATGAATAGGTTACTTTGGGTGTAATACTTATTGACTTTGTCAAGGGGATGCTTAAACCTGCTGATACCTCACCATTGTAAAAATTGCTGAATTCTTCTTCATCTTCATCAAAACCCATGACCTTGTTTTCTATGTTATAGCTTGCAGAAGACCCTACTTTGAAACTGCTCCCTTTAAAGACATCAAAAGATTGGCTTACTGAAGCTACAATGAACACACCATTTCCCTCATCATAGTCATAGTAAATTGTCAGGGTAGGATTGAGTAATGTGCTGTATGACGTGGAAAGATAAATTTCCTGGGTGTCATTAAATCCGGTTAAAGCGTAGTAGATATATCCTAAACCGAAATTCCATTTCTCTACAGAAAAGTTGTAGCTTAAGGTCGAATCTGTCTCTGAGAGTTCTCCGTGTTCATCCCCTTCATCGACTTGAGAGTCAGAATCATAATTGGCCCAGATGTTTGCACCAAAACTGCGATAGGTAATGCCAACAGAAGGCTGAATTACCCAGCTATTCGTCAGTTTCTGACCTCTCCATACATAATTACTTAAAACATCTACTGAGGCAGTCCCTGAAACTTTTGTCTCCGATGCAAAGACACTGCCCGCGAAAACCATGCCCAGCAGGAGCGTCAAAACAACTATTAAAATTTTTAAAGTTTTCATATTTCCTCTTTTTATCCGATGCATCTGCTCTCTATATGTCTAAAACCATGCCAGATTAAAGGTATTGATTTTCAAGGATTTTTATTCAGTAGTGATGCGACAATTTTGTAATTTCAACAATTTTGTATGAGAATGGAGAAAGTTGATTTTTTTGGAATCTAAACTGTTATGAATATTTGGAATGGTAAAACGTAATTAATGAATGTCTTGGTGGAATCGCGGGGGCGTTCTCACTTAATAGTGTCCTTGACGTAGTCTCTTTTTTTTGATAACCTTAAGATTAGAAATCCGCCAATCCGTAAAAGGAGTAAATTATGTTTGACATGAAAAAAAGGTTCTTAATTTTCTCGATTTTGGTGGCCATTACTCTTTTGCCGCTGTCACTTTATGCCGAAGGCCAGCCCGGACATAAATCAAAGAGCAGTGAGAATGCATCAGCTGTTTCCGGCAACGAACGCTCCCCGGTTTATCCATCAATGCCTGGACCGGGTAAGAAGGTCGCTATCGGTAACAATTATTATTTTATATATGGCTTTGATAAACAACCTCAAATGGGTACGGTGATCATGAGAGTTGAGGTTTATACTATGAATGGGAAAAAAGAGACTTCCCTCGAAATTAAAGGTGATGCGGGCATGCCTTCCATGAGAGGCGCCCATGAAACAGGCGACCAGCTTTTTAAGCTCTCCAAAAATGGGGTCTATCTTTTACCGGTTGATATTGTGATGCCCGGAGATTGGGAAATAAGACTTACCTTCTTAAAAGACGGAAAAGTCATCTTCAGAGGCAGTCATCAATTTGATGTTTAAGACCTTGCTCATCTGTCCGATCCTTTTATGTCTCGCCTATCCAGCACAGGCTGCGGACTACTTGCTCTATTTCGAAGCACAGGGAATTTTCGGCTATTCTTCCCAACTGAATAGGGCGATCTACTACTCGATGGACCCTGATGCTGAAATGCAGAAGCCGAGTCTTGGCTTTGATTACATAAAGCGATTTTCGGGCGAATCTGGAGATATTGCTACCCTTGCCCTTCAGGGTCGCCTGGCTCTGACAGTAGATGAAAGCAAGTATAAGTTAGAACCGCAGGTATACAATGCCTATGTGAAAATAAAGACCCCCGGGCCCTATGTATGGGTCGGGCATAACCGACCTGCTTTTGGACTTTCCTCCTATTTCGACAGCCACGGACTGTTGCTGCGGACCCTCGCTATTCAGGGTTTCGGTTATGACCGTGACTGGGGGGTCGGCATGTACAAAGACTTCTCATGGGGCGATGTCTCTGCAAGTGCTACAATCGGCTCAGGAATGCCAATCCATTTTAGGGGTAATTACATGACCGCTGTCAGGGGCTCCTACGGTGTGCTCAGTCAGGATAATATGAACCTCGGTTTCTCCTTGGGCTATGGCAATACACTCGATACAATGGGCTACAAACTAAGAGACTCTGAACCCCACGAGATGAGTCTTGCCGGGATGGATCTAACAATTCTCAGGAACAATCTTGAACACCGTTTTGATTTTCTCGCAGGCAAGTGGCTCGACAACAATACCTATGCGCTGTTTTACCGCTTCGGCGTAAATCTAAGAGAGGAGGGACGGATAAAGATAGAGGCCCAGCCCACGTACTGGAAGACCGGCGAAGAAGAGGACTATCAAATATCCATCTGTCTTTCGGTCCTGGCAACATCAAATTTAACCGTACGCGTCGCCTATACTTACGATCACAAAGATAGAGACAATCGGGCAATTATGCAACTTTATTATTATCAACCTATATGAAATCTAAATCATTTTTTTCAAGAGATATCATGACAGACAAAGGAAGGGGACTTATGATGCATTATGCTGAGTTCTTCTTCAAGGTTGCTGGAATTTCGGTCTTCATCCTTATCTTGATAGGATACGGTTCTGCCTTGGGTGCGGTCGGATGCGATCTGAATGACCCCGACCGTGATGTGGCGAGGCTCTTCCCGGAATCCACAGGATATAAGACGATCTATGTTTCAGTAGCGCAGAAGGGTGGAGAACTTCTCCTTACGAGGATCGAAGCAAGACTGGGTGACAAATTTCATGGCATTTATGAAACTATTGATGTCCCTTATACAATCTATGAAATCTTTGCTAATAAAAAGAAGATCGGTTATATACATGGTGTAAACCAGAAAGGCCAGTTCGGAGGCATTCAGGTCTTTCTGGCCCTCGACCTTGAAGGGAAAATAAGGGCCTTCTACATACAAAAAATGACCAGCCAGTACGCAGGCAAATTGCGTGATGCGAAGTTCGGCAGGCAGTTTATTGGTCTGACACTGAAGGATTTTGATCATTATGATGTTATTTTAGGGAAGGCATCTGGGAAGGTTGAGGCGATAAAAAATCCCGCTCCAGAGACCGAGGCCGATTTCAGGGCGGCTCTCAGAGCCACAAAGAAGAACCTCATTCTCATGGACGAGTTTGTCTATTCTCCGAAGCCCACATCTTCCAGTTCCGGAGCGTCTCAAAAATGATCACTAAATTTCAGGTAGCCTATAAAAACCTGCTTAGGAAAAAGGTCCGGAGCGTCCTGACCCTAATCGGCATCGCCCTTTCAGCATGGGTGCTTGTAAGCCTTCTCGGTTTCAACCATGGCTACAAGACAGCTTTGAATAAGGACATAGACAATATGGGTTTTCAGCTGATGATCATGGCCAAGGGCTGTCCCTATGAGGCTGCGACCATGATGCTAAAGGGAGGAACAGGGCTGCGCTATATGAAGCAGTCTATCCTTGAGACAATTGAAAAGGAGCCTGAGGTAGAGAAAACTACACCGATGCTTATGCAGGCTGTCTTTGATCCGAATAAGGGAGAGAGTGGTGGGATAGCCGCATATTTAGGGGTGGAACCAAAAAGTTTCAGCGAAATGAAGACCTTTTTCAAATTCAGGCAGGGTGTGTGGTTTACCGATGAAAACGCTTATGAGGCAGTTATGGGGTATGAAGCTGCAGAGCTCGAACAGCGTGAGGTAGGGGATATGATCCTTATTCCCGAGAAGAACATCCAGTTCAAAGTTGTCGGCATACTGGACAGGACGGGCACTCAGGATGATGGGACTATCTTTGTGCCCCTCAAGACTTTGCAAAAGATATTTAACAAGACTGATGAATTGACCACAATAGGCATCAAAGTAAAAAAGGATGCTGACATCAATCGTCTTGAAAAAAAGTTATATACACTTCCCGATGTCCAGGTCGTGAGTCTGGCACAGGTGAAACAGACCATCATACGCCTTATTTCGACCGCAAAGGTAATGGTTCTTTCGACCGCTTTAATAGCGATTCTGATAGCGATGGTTGGTGTTATAAATACAATACTGATGTCGGTCCACGAAAGGTTTCAGGAGATTGGCATTTTGAAGACCATAGGTGCCATGCCATGGGACATTTTCAAACTCATCTGGACCGAGACCATAATCCTCTGTACAATCGGCGGTGTCCTCGGAGTCATCCTGGCGCTAATCCTTTCAAAAATAACGGAGGTAGTGATACGCAGGATACTCCCCTATTCACCGAGCGGAGGTCTTGTTCTCATAGACCTGAAACTTGTCCTTATTACACTGGCCGCGATTCTGTGTATCGGCCTTCTCAGTGGTCTCTATCCTGCCTGGAGGGCTGGAAGAATCAGACCGTTGGAGGCGATCAGGGGTGAGGCCGGAAGATGAGCCAGCATGTTTTTTCGATGGAAGCAATCAACCTGACAAAGGTCTATTTACGTGGAAGTGAGGAGATATCAGCGGTAAATAATGTTTCTCTGCGTATCAATAAGGGAGACTTCATCTCGATCATTGGGCCCTCAGGGTCTGGCAAAACCACTCTGATCAACCTTCTGGGCTGTCTTGATAACCCCAGCTCCGGAGAACTTTTTCTTGGTGGACGACCGATCTTTAACAATACCAGACGCCTTTCGGAAAATGAACTGACAAAGATCAGGCGGGAAACCTTCGGATACATCTTTCAGAATTTCTACCTCATCCCCACCCTAACCGTCTTGGAGAATGTGATGCTTCCATTGACATTTTACCGCAAGACCGGCTCGGAGAACCATGGAATCGAGCTATTGAAACTCCTCGGGATGGAACACCGTAAGAGTCACCTTCCAGCCCAGATCTCCGGCGGCGAAATGCAGCGTGTTGCTATAGCCAGGGCAATGGTAAACAGGCCTGAAATACTTCTGGCCGATGAACCGACTGGAAACCTTGATACGAAAAGATCTGCAGAAATCGTCCAGGTTCTGCAAGAGATCAACCAGCTTGAGGGGCTGACAATAGTCATGGTCACGCACAACCAAGAGTTGGCACGGCAGGCAGATCGATTATTCGAGATGAAAGATGGCTTGATTGATGAGATTGCGGAGTAAAACAGATTTTCTTTTTTGTTCAGACAACTTGAGAGAGCTTAATATCGTATTTCTTCATCTTATATCCGATCTGTCTTGATGTAATACCGAGAACCCTTGCAGCCTTTGCCTGAACCCAGCCAGTTTCCTCAAGGGCATGGAGGATACTTGATTTCTCCATGTCCTCAATTCCTGTCTTGAGTGAATCTTTTTGCAAAACCCCTTTTGAAGATAATAATCTAAGGTTTATTGGAAGATCAGAAGGTTCAATGGATTTTCCATTAGACATTACAACCAACCTTTCCATTGTGTTTTCAAGCTCTCTGACATTACCAGGCCAGATGTAGCCAATCAATATTCTGAGTGACTCAGGAGATATGGATACATTCTTATCATTTTCTTCATTGAAGCGTTTAAGAAAATGCTCTGTAAAATGCGGGATATCCTCCTTCCTTTCTCTGAGAGCAGGCATAAATAGTGGCACCACATTTAGTCTGTAATACAAATCCTCCCTGAACTTCCCTTTTGAAACGAGTTCCTCAAGGTTCCTGCTCGTTGCAGCAATAAGCCTCACATCAACCTTAATCGTCCTCTCCCCGCCTACACGTTCAAACTCCCTTTCCTGAAGAACACGCAATATCTTTGGCTGAAGGGTAATAGGAAGGTCTCCAACCTCATCAAGAAGTATTGTTCCTCCGCAGGCAAGCTCGAATCTTCCTTTCCTCGCGTTAATGGCACCTGTGAATGCCCCTTTTTCATGCCCAAAAAGCTCTGATTCAAGTAATCCCTCTGGTATAGACGCACAATTAAATCTAATAAATGGTCCCTTTGTCCTCGGACTCATGTAATGGATAGCCTTTGCTATTAATTCTTTTCCAGTTCCACTTTCACCATACAAGAGAACGGTTGCCTTTGAATTGGCTACCCTATGGACAGCTTCAAATACCTCCTGCATCTTATCAGAGGTGCCAATAATATTCGGAAGACTGTATTTCCCCTTCAATTCAAGTTTCAGGTTTTCTTTTTCCTGCTCTGATTTCTTATAATGTCTCCACAGAATCACATGCTGTGCAATAATAGATGCTACTATTTCCAGTACTCTTATATCCTCATTAATCGTTATAGCCCTGTCTTTGAAAATTCTGTCAGCACTCAGAACGCCTATTGATTCTCCCTTGAATTTAATTGGAACGCAGAGAAAAGAGATGCCGCTCCTTTTTATTCTCGAACCTGTTTTATTCAGAAATAAAGGTTCATCTTCGACATCAGGAACAACAACAGGATAGCCTTTTTCCAGGACCCTTCCGACAATACCTTCTCCTGTTTTATATTTACCCTTTTCTATCTGGTCTTTTGTAAGACCATGGGCTGCGACTATTCGGAGTTCTTTTGTGCCATCGTCAAGAAGAAAGACAGACCCCCTCTCCATCTCGAGAAGATCTCCGAGAACATGCATTGTCTGAGCAAGGTTCTTCTCAAGATCAAATGAAGAGTTAATGACCTTACTTACTTCAAAAAGAGCTAAAAGTATTCTATTTTCTCTTATAAGTGATTGGGGCATTTAAGTGTTTC
>Ga0209642_10003343_pt1 | contig 10370 bp, 10 predicted proteins | sample RifCSP19_2_FD_184025 | JGI IMG/M metagenome (GOLD analysis project Ga0209642, IMG submission 184025) | Soil microbial communities from Rifle, Colorado - Rifle CSP2_sed 19_2 (SPAdes) (version 2) | ecosystem: Environmental > Terrestrial > Deep subsurface > Rock core/Sediment | place: Rifle... | reverse complement strand
GCTCGAGGAGGTCCGTGAACGAGGGGGCCTTGTGCTCCCGCATGCCGCCGCGCTGCGTGTCGAGCCGCGCGACGAACGAACGGTTGTCGCTCAGGAACTCGATCGAGCACACGGTCTCCTCCTCGAGTTCCTCGCGCGGGGGGCGGGTCACCGGCACGGGCTTCGGGAGCTTCGCGGGCGGGGCCTTCTTGGGCTTTGGTCGCGCCACCGCCCTCCGCGCGCGCGTTTTCGGTCTGGCGGCCTTCCGGGGCTTGGGCCGCGCCGCCTTCCGCGCGGGCTTCTTCGGCTTCCGCGCCACGGGCCCGGTATCCGCCGAGGGCATTAAGGCTTTCCGGAGCCGGGACGGCGTCGGGTCCCCGAAGGAGGAGCGCGACGGATAGGTTCATCCCCCGGGCTCGGAATGCGCACCGCATGTGGGTGAAGTCCTTCCTCGAACCCGGCAAGCTAAGTCCCCCCCAGGCCCGAGCCCTTTCGTCCTCGAGCGTCCGGCTCGGCCCTGGGATGCGCGTCGGGGAGCATAGCACGGGGGAGCGCGAGGAGCTGATTCTCGTCCTCGATGGCGAGGCCACCCTGCTCTCCGAGGGGACCGCCATGCCCGTGCCCGCAGGCCACGCCGCTTACGTGCCGCCCGACACCCGCCACGACGTCGAGAACCGCACGGGCGGTGCGCTCGCGTACGTGTACGTCACCGCCAGAACCATCGAACGACCATGATCCGCCCGGAGGAATCGAAACGTGGCTCAAGGGCTCTGAGCACTCCTACGCCGGTCCTCCGCGACGGGCTCGAGCGGATTCGTGAACGCGGGCCTAGCGGCGGACCGGATCGGCGGAGGCGCGGGCTTCATCCCCTCCGTAGCCCTGGGTGGTGGCGAACTCGCCGCCTTCCAATCTTCTTGGCGGCTTCGCCGGCCTGTGGGAGCGTCTCGGGATTTGCCACGTTCGTCGGTTGACAGGGTGGGCGCGCGTTCGTCGCCTCGCCGGCCACGCATGCGGGGATTCGAGCCATCAACGCATCGGCATGTTCATGTGCCCCCCTCCCCATGGAGGCAGGAGGCGATTGCGTGAGGAGGGCGGGGGCTTTGGCCGTCGTCGGCTTCGTCGTGACTGGCGGGGTATTGGGATTCGTCGCGCTGGAGTCCGACGTGTCCCGGGCGTACACCCTTCGCGCCCCGATTCTCATTGACGGGAACGGTGCGTTCACGCCCGCCAACGGCGTCACAGGGGGCAGCGGGACCTCCGCTGACCCCTATGTCATCGAGGGGTGGGAGATCAACGCTACCTTCGCCAACGGCATCCAGATCCTGAACACGGACGCGCCCTTCGTCGTGCGCGACTCCTATGTTCGGGGCGGTGGGGTCGCTGGGTACGTGGGCGTCTACCTTGACGGCGTCGCGAATGGCCGGGTGGAGAACCTCACATCCGCGAGCTTCGGCCTCGGCATCTTCCTGGTTTCCTCCACCAACGTCTCCGTCACCGGCAATAACGCCTCGAACAGCGGGAACGGGATCGCCCTAAGCACGTCCTACAACGTCTCCGTCGCCGCGAATAGCGTCTCGGGCAACTTCTACGGCATCGCCATCAGCACCTCCAACGACGTCTCCGTCAGCGCGAATGTCGTCGTCGCGAACGACGGGGAAGGCATCTACGTCGGCGACTCCACCAACGTCTCCATCACCGCCAACCACGTCTCGAGCAACGGGTACGGCATCGCCCTCAGCACCTCCGCCGAAGCACATGTCACCGCCAACGACATCTCAGACAACTTGTACGGTGTCTCCCTCTACTCCACCACGAACACCTCCATCGTCGCCAACGAGGTCTCGAACAACGGAATGGGCATCTACATCGGCGAATCCACGAACATCCTGGCTACGGCGAACAACCTCACGGACGACGGGATCTACCTCGATGGGATCGCCCTTGTCCACTACAACTCCCACACGATTCCGCAGGACAACCTCGTCGATGGCCTCCCCGTGCTATATCGCAAGGACTGCACTGGACTGGTCGTCGACGGCGAGGTCTTGGGGCAGTTGCTCGTCGCCAACTGCACAGCCGTGCGAGCGGCCAACCTGGCCCTGACAAGGACGGAGGTGGGCATCGAGTTCGCCTACGTGGAGGGCGCCACAATAGCGGCTAACGGCGTCTCAAACAGCGTCTACGGCATTGACGTGAAGTATTCCACGGACGTCTCGGTCGTCGCCAACAGAATCTGGGACAACTCATACGGCATCTCTCTGACCAACACGGCTGACTTCTCCGTCGCCGCGAACAATGTCTCGGGCAACACGTACGGCATCCTCCTGAACATTCCGACCAACGGTTCCGTCGTCGCCAACATCGTCGCCGCGAACGATGTGCGCGGAATCTGGCTCGCCGTCGCTACCAACGTCTCCATCACCGCGAACAACGTTTCTCAGGGTGGGGACGGGATCGTCCAGGAGTATTCCGCGACCGCTATTTCCATCACCGCCAACAACGTCTCGAACAACGAGAACGGCATCCGCCTCTATTCCCTCACCAACGTCTCCGTCGTCGCCAATGAGGTGTCGAACAATGGGAACGGCATCCGCCTCATCTATGCGACCAACGCCTTGATCCACCACAACCGGTTCATCAACAATGGGAATCAGGCGTACACCACCGGCACCGGCCAGTGGGACGACGGCTACCCCAGTGGCGGCAATTACTGGTCCGACTACGGGGGCGTAGACGATTGCAGCGGCCCCCTCCAGGACGTCTGTCCCGACCCCGACGGCGTCGGCGACACGCCCCACACCATCGAAACGGACAGCGCGGACCGGTACCCCCTCATGAGTCGTTGCGGCGCCCCTCCCGGGTGCCTACCGGCCGCGCCGCGGATGCGCGCCGCGCGGCTCGTGGGCGTCAGCCTCGCGAGCGTCTTCATCGAGTGGACGCCCTCCGCCGACGACGGCGCAGGCGAGCGGGATGTCGCGGGCTACGAGGTCTGGCACGGCGGAGCTTTCGATGCGAGCGGCGCGTCTTACACCTTGCTCGCCTCCCTGCCGAATTACACCTCCTCGTTCGTCCACGTGGGCGCCGGCCTGGGTGATCCCGCCCCGCACTACTACGAGGTCCGCGCGCGGGAGGCGGGCAGCGGAAGGACCGCGGCGGCCTCTGACCAGGCGGGCAAGCAGGCCTCGCCCCTCGGGGCCGGGTGGAACCTCGTCTCCGTGCCGTTCCTGCAAGTGGACTGGTCCGTCGCGTCCGTACTGCAGACCCTCTCCTACGACCTCGTGCGGGTCTACCGTCCGCAGGACCCGGCGGACCCGTGGAAGGCGTCCCGTCCCAGCCGGCCGGGGGACTTGGGCGCGCTCGCGTGGGGTGAGGGGATCTGGGTGAAGGTGACGGTCGGCGGGGACTTCGTCACCGCGGGCCTCGTCGTGCCCGCGCCCGCGATCTCGCTCGCGCCTGGCTGGAACCTCGTCGCCTACGCGTCGCCGGTCCCCCAATCTCTCAACGAGAGCCTTGCGGGGGTCGGGGTCCTCCGCGTCGAGGCCTTTGACGCGGGGGCGGTGCCCTACCACCTTCGCCTTGCGGACCCCGGCGAGACGCTCCTCCCGGGCCATGCGTACTGGGTCCTTTTGTCGGCCGGGGCGACGTGGCGGCAGGGCTGAGGCCCCCACAGGTCGCGGTGGGAGGCTCGACCCACCCATGCGCGTCTGCGTCACCGCCAGACTTGCAGGGAAACCCTAATACGGAGGGGCCCGAATCGCTCGATGGAGCGATGCGGAAGATCCGGAGCGGCGTCTACGGGCTGAACGCGTTGATGGACGGCGGGATCAACGAGCACACGACGACGGTCGTGATCGGGTCCCCGGGCGCGGGGAAGACGACGTTCGCAACGCAGTACCTGCGGCGCGGCCTCGAGGAGGGGGAGGACGCGGTCTTCATCACCCTCGACGAGGCGCCCCAGGAGATCATCAAGAACGCGAAGCTCATGGGCTGGGAGGACGCGGAGTCCTACCTCGAGTCCGGCAGCATGATCTTCGTGGACGCCGGCGGGAAGCAGTTCTCGAACTTCATCCGCCGCGAGCTCTCGGAATTCGTGCGGGAGTGGGAGGGGCACAACGCGCGGATCGTGATCGACCCGCTCACGCCCGTCCTGTGGTCCGTGAAGGAGAAGTACGAGCAGCGGGAGCTCGTCTCGTTCCTCCTCCGGCAGACCCGGAAGATCGGGACGGTCCTGTGCACCCTCGAGGAGCACGGCGTCGTCGGGGACCTGTCCGCGCCGGAGCTGATCATCCCGATGTACCTCGCGGACAACGTGATCCACCTCCGGTACGCGAGCCACGAGAACCCGGAGAAGCGGGAGCTCAAGATCATCAAGTGTCGGAACTCAAAGCACTCCCGCGCGTGGCACCCCTTCGGGATCGTGAAGGGCGCCGGCCTGTTCGTGCAGCGCGTCCCCGAGGCGCCCCGGGTCCGGGCGGAGAGCGAGAGACTGCAGGCGGAGATCCGTCGGGCGCTGGAGCGGGCCGCGCCGGAGGGCAAGCTGAACGCGAAGGCGCTCGCGAACCTCACGCGCACGGTCGAGACCTTGGCGGCAGAGGCTTCGGGCCCCGTGGACCCCCTCAAGGTCCTCGCCCTCGTCCTTGAGGAGTACGACCTGGAGGCGTGAGGTGCGGAAGCTCGGCGACGCGCTGAAGCAGGTCGTCGGGGAGGGGTACGAGGCGGAGGCGGGCGCGGCCCTCCGCTCCGTGCTGATGAACGCGAACCGCCGCCGCGCGTTCGAGTTCGTCGCGTGGCACCCGTGCTGCACGACCGGGGGCGTCGCCCGTGCGCTCGGCGTCCGGGGCCCGACCGCGGAGTGGCACCTCCGCAAGCTCGGGGAGGCCGGGTACGTGCAGGAGGCGCGCCTCCCGCGGTGCCGCGTCTACCACGCCGTGGGCCTCGGCCTTGAGCCGGAGGACGTCGCATCCCTGGCGGCGCTCTCGGAGCCCGGTGCCCCTCAAGCGCTCTCCGTCGTGCTCGCGACACCGGGCCTCACCGCCCACGAGTTGGCGGCGAGGCTCGATCGACGCTCCGCCCGCGGCCCGCTCCGGGCGATGCTCGCGGCGAGCCTCGTCGTCTCTGTCGCGGACGGCCGGTTCCGGCGGTACTACCCAGGCGCGCGCGTGGCGGCACTCCAGCGGGGCGCCCCGAAGCGGCTGCGGGACTTCCGGCGCCGCCTCGTGCGCAAGATGGAGCGGGACCGACTTTCCCCGGAGGTGCGGTCCGCGCCCGGCGACGCGGTCGAGGTCGACGTGCAGTTCGGGAACGAGCGCGCGACGTTGCGGCTCCCCGCGGGGAGCCTGCTCGCGGGACACCTCGCGTGAGGAACGTTCATCTACGCCGCACCGGATGCGACGCGCGCGGGGGTAGCCAAGCCCGGACAACGGCGCGGGACTTAAGATCTCGTCCCTCAGGGGTCCGCAGGTTCGAATCCTGCCCCCCGCATCCATCAGAACAGGTCGAGGTTCAGGGACGTGGACGCCTCGGAGACGACGCGCATCTCGTCGTCCGTAAGCCCCCAGCCCGCCGCGCCCGCGTTCTCCTCGACCTGTCCCGGCCGCTTCGCGCCCGGAATCGGGACGACCGTGCCCGGCTGTCGCGTGAGCCAGTTGAGGGCGACCTGACCCGGGGTCTTCCCGAGCTTCCCGCCGACCGCCCGCAGGACCGCCACGAGCCTCCCGATCTCCGCGAGGTTGCCGTCTCGGAAACTCTTGCCGCCGCTCCGGACTTCGTCCTCCGGCTTCCGGCCCGGGGCGAACTTGCCCGTCAGCAGCCCCTTGTCCAGGGGGCTCCACGCGAGCAGGGCGATCCCCTCGCGCTTGCAGTACGGGACGAGCTCCGCCTCGACCGTGCGGTGGAGGAGGGAATAGTAGACCTGATCCTCGACGATGTCCGTGCGGGACAGGGCGGCGCGCGCCTCTTCCAGGTCGCGGACGGCGAAGTTGCTCACCCCGAGGTGCCGGACCTTCCCTTCGATCCAGAGCCTCTCGAGCGCACGCATCGTCTCCTTGAGGGGCTGCTGGTCCCAGGGATCGGGGAAGTGGATCTGGTACAGGTCGATCTCCGAAATCCCGAGGCGTTTTAGGCTCGCGTCGCAAGCGCGGGGGACGTACTCCGGCCGCAGATGCGACCCCGCGACCTTCGTCGCGACGAACACGTTGTCCCGCCCGATCTCCCGGACCGCGCGGCCGACGACCTCCTCGCTGTGCCCCGCGCCGTACCCCTCCGCGGTGTCGATGAGAGTCACGCCCAGCTCGTGGGCCCGGTGCATCGCCGCCACGCAGTCGTCGTCGCTGACGTCGGCCCCCCATGCCTTGCCGCCCGCCTGCCACATCCCGAGGCCGATCGCGGACACCTTCGGTCCGCCCTTGCCGAGGCTCACGTAGTCCATCGCCGCACCGGCGGGAGAACGCACGACCGTAGAAAAGGTCACGGCTTCGTCGGCCGCGCGTCCGGGTCCATCTCGAGGAACGGGGGCGCCTCCGGCGGGAGCCGGAACCGGATGAACGGCTTCGCGAACCGGTTGTGGTACGCATCGGACCCGTGGACCGCGCGGCCGTAGGCGGTCTCGAACGCCCGCCAGTCCCTGGCGGCGATCGCCGCCGCCAACGGTTCCATGAACGCCGCCTCGAATTCGCGCATCCCGTCCGCATACTTCGGACGCACGACGGGGACGATCCGTCCGAGCTTCATCATCTCGGAGTGCGTGTACTTCGCCAGAAGCCAGTTCCCCGCCTTGGCGGCGTAGAACATCGTCCAGAACCGCTGGGCGTACTCGACCATGAGGCGCGCCATGCCCGGCTGCATCGCCGCGAGCTGCTCCACGGTCATCGCGCCGTGCTTCGCCGCCATCGTCCCCTCGCCCGCCATCGCCGCCAAGAACGCGCAAGGCCCCTTAACCGCGACGGAGGCGCCGCCCCCGCTAAGGTTTATATGCGCCCCCAGCTTTCGGCGCATCCGAGGACATGATCAAGCCACTGTCTCTGCTCAACCAGAGCATCAACAGCAGCGTCATGGTGGAGCTGAAGGGGGGTCGGGGATACCGCGGCACCCTCGATGGCTTCGATCCCCACATGAACCTCGTCCTCAAGAACGCGGAAGAGCTTCTGAACAGCGAGAGCCAGCGGAAGGTCGAACTCGCGATCGTGCGGGGCGACAACGTCATCTACGTGTCCCCCTGAGGTGAGGCGCGATGACCAAGGGTACCGCCAGCCTCGGCAAGAAAGGCGTGAAGTCCACGCACATCCGGTGCCGCCGGTGCGGGAAGCACGCGTACAACAAGCGGGACAAGCACTGCGCCTCCTGCGGGTTCGGCGCCACGGCGAAGCGGCGGAACTTCCGGTGGGCGAAGGGGCACTAGCATGCCCGAGGGTCCGCACGACGGGCTCGGCGCCCTCAAGCCCAATGAGAAGTGCGGGATCATCGGGGTCCAGGGGAAGGGCCCGGTCGCGTCCACGATCTACTTCGGGCTGCGCATCCTGCAGCACCGGGGGCAGGAGAGCGCCGGGATGGCCGTCTGCGACGACGGCGAGGTCCGCTCCCACCGCGGCATGGGGCTCGTCCACGAGGTCTTCACGCGGGACCACCTCGACGAGTTGGCGGGCACCGCGGGCATCGGCCACGTCCGGTACTCCACGACGGGCTCCTCCGTGATCGAGAACGCGCAGCCGATCACCTGCATGTCGAGCATCGGCGACATCGCGCTCGCCCACAACGGGGACATCGTGAACGCGGACGCGCTCCGCGCGGACCTGCAGAAGAAGGGCTGGGCATTCATGACCTCCTCGGACAGCGAGGTGATCATCCGCCTCCTCGCGAACGAGATCGCGCAGACCGGGGACGTGGAGCGCGCGATGCGGGAGTTCACGAACGCCCTCGTCGGCGCGTACTCCCTCGTGCTCCTGATCAAGGACACCGTGTACGCGGTGCGGGACCCGCTCGCCGTGCGCCCGCTGTGCATCGGCGAGGTCGACGGCACCATGGTCGTGGCCTCGGAGGGCGTCGTCTTCGACACGCTCGGCGGAAAGTTCCTCCGGGACCTGAAGCCCGGGGAGATCGTCAAGCTCACTCCGGGCGGGTTCGAGTCCTACCGCCTCCCGCACCCCGCGCACACGGCGCACTGCATGTTCGAGTGGGTCTACTTCTCGCGGCCGGACAGCGTCATCGACGGGCGGCTCGTCTACGACGCCCGCGTGCGGATCGGGCAGGAGCTCGCCCGGGAATACCCCGTGGACGCGGACATCGTCGTCCCGGTGCCGGAGTCCGGACGCGCGCAGGCGCAGGGGTACGCGCGGGCTTCCGCCCTCCCCGTGGTCGAGGGACTGATCAAGAACCGCTACATCGAGCGCACGTTCATCATGCCGGAGCAGACGGACCGCGAGCTGTCCGTGCTCCTCAAGCTGAACCCGATCCGGTCCGCCGTGAAGGGGAAGCGGATCGTCCTCGTCGACGACTCGATTGTGCGGGGCACCACAATCAAGAAGATCGTCCGGATCCTGCGGGACGCGGGCGCGAAGGAGGTCCACCTCCGCATCGGCTGCCCGCCGATCCGGGCGCCGTGCTTCCTCGGGATCGACATGAAGACCCGAGACCAGTTCATCGCGAATGGGCGCGAGATCCCGGAGATCTCGGAGTTCATCGGCGCGGACACGCTCGGGTACCTGAGCATGTCGGGGCTGATCAAGGCGCTGAACCACCCGCGGGACGACCTGTGCCTCGGCTGCCTCACGGGCGAGTATCCCGTGGCGATCCCCGGGGAGAAGGTCCGCGGCATGCGACCGCTCGAGACGTTCGCGGCGCGCGCCCCGCGGGCGTCGGCGGAGCGACGGCCGAGGAGCACGTCCGCTGCGGGTCCCCGAGCGCGGCCCCGCCCTGCGGGCCTGAGGAAGCGGCCCAAGGGGATTCGGACCCGATAGGCCCGTGCCGGACACAAGGTATTTTGCCCCGAAGGAGCGTGCCGTCGCAATGGCGACCCCGAGGCCCTGCCTGAACTGCGGCGCAGCGCCCGCGACGCACGACGCGACGTTTTGCATGATGTGCGGTGCACGGTTGACCCCGGAGACGCCACCCCCGGGCCCCGCTCCGGTGCCGCCGCCAGCCCCATCCGCGGTCCCCCCGACCCTGACGCCATCGGCGGCCGGGGCCCCGCGACCGTGGTGGGAGACGCGACCTCCGTGGCATGCGCCGCCGGCGCCGCCGGACCTCATCGGGCTCCTGTCCTTCGGGTTCTTCCTCGTGATCGTCGGCGTCGTGTGGGCGTTGAACCCCAACGTGTTCGTGCAGTTCTTCTCCTGGGTCGGATCCATCTCGGGCTCGGCGAGCATCCCCCGGCCGCCCGACCCCCTGATCTGGAGTGCGGCGTTGATGTTCGGGCTCGGAGCCGCGTCCGGGTATTTCACCACCTTCCTCCGCGCGACCGCGATGAGGCAGCGGGGCCGGGCCTTCGGCGACTTCCTCTCCGCGACGGGGACCCTGGTCCTTGCGGTCCTCCTCTCCGCGTACGCGAGCCGCGTCCTGTCCGGGTGGGCGGTCGTCGGCCTCGAGGTCGCGACGGTCGGGTTCCTGATCTTCGTCTACTTCTTCGTCTCGCTCGTCCGTTGGCGGGCGTGGAGCTTCGGCGCGCCGACGGGACCGGCGGAGCCGCCAAGAAAGCCTTAAGGGACGAGGCCGTATCGACGCCCGCGCGGGCCGGTAGATCAGCTGGAAGATCGCTATCTTGGCATGGTAGAGGTCGTGGGTTCAAATCCCACCCGGTCCATCGTTCCGGCGGAATCTTCGGTTGGGGGGAGCCTTCCCGGTAGCCTTATGAGGCTGTGCCCATAACGAAGGCCGATGGAACAGCACGAGACATTCGATCACCTCGGGCTCGACGCGGTCCTCATGCGGGCGGTCCGCGGGCTCGGGTACGAGGCGCCCACCGCGATCCAGCGCGAGGGCATCCCGGTGATCCTGGCCGGGCGGGACGTCGTCGGGACGGCGCAGACGGGCTCGGGGAAGACGGCCGCGTTCCTCCTCCCGATCCTCCACCGCCTCCACAAGGAAAAGCCGGGCGGGACCCGCGTCCTCGTCCTCACGCCGACCCGGGAACTCGCCGCGCAGATCGAGGCGGCGCTCCACGACCTCGGGCGCGGGGGCCACGTGCGCGGGAAGGCGGTCTACGGGGGCGTCGGCATGGCCCCTCAGGAGGACGCGCTCCGGCGCGGCATCGACGTCGTGGTCGCGACGCCCGGCCGGTTGCTCGACCACATGGGCCGCCGGAACGTGGACTTCCGCAGCCTCCAGGTGCTCGTGCTCGACGAGGCGGATCGGATGCTGGACATGGGTTTCCTCCCCGACGTGCGGCGCATCATCGACGC
>Ga0209642_10003340_pt1 | contig 10373 bp, 7 predicted proteins | sample RifCSP19_2_FD_184025 | JGI IMG/M metagenome (GOLD analysis project Ga0209642, IMG submission 184025) | Soil microbial communities from Rifle, Colorado - Rifle CSP2_sed 19_2 (SPAdes) (version 2) | ecosystem: Environmental > Terrestrial > Deep subsurface > Rock core/Sediment | place: Rifle... | reverse complement strand
ATATCTCCCTTACATTTAGGGCAAGCTAATATCTCTAAAAGCTCTCTATCTATAGCCATATATGCTTCACCTTAATGCATAAAACTATCATGAATGGGCAAATAGGTCAAGAGGTATAAACTGTCGTAAACTTCCGCTGGGTAAACTTATTAGATAAAAATTTTACACAAATAAAGCAGAAATATGTTAAGCTTTTAATGCTTCAAAGGGGAAAGGACGCTGAATCTAAAAGAAGGGGGTGATTATTCAAAATAATCCAGCCGAAAATTGCTAAATCGGGGATTTTCAAAGACGGCGTTATTTCTCGGAGGTATATTCTTTTAAATTTTGCGGCTTTTTCTGCAGAGATAGGTAGGAAAAGGGGGTTAAGATATCATGTATTGTAAAGATAAAGTGTTGAATAAGAGTGTAAAATTTATGATGATTGTATTATTTATCTCCTTCTTTTGGCTTTCTGCTGGACATCTCCAAGCGGCTGATGTAGACACATTAGTTCAAGACCTTAAGGATAATGACTTAATTGTGAGATTGCATGCGGCAAAGGCACTGGGAGAGGCAAAAGATGCCCGCGCAGTAGAACCTTTAATTGCTGCCTTGGGGGATAAAGGCTGTGGACACACAGCAGCAAATGCATTAGCTAAAATAGGAAAACCAGCAGTAGAAACTTTAATCGTTGCTTTAAAGAATGAAAATCCATTTGTGAGAAGGAATGCGGCAGAGGCACTGGGAGAGATAAAGGATGCGAGTGCAGTAAAACCATTGGTTGATGCTTTGAAGGATGACGACTTAATCGTGAGAAGGAATGCGGCAAAGGCACTGGGAAAGATTAAGGATGCCAGTGCAGAAGAGCCATTAACTTCTGCTCTCAAGGATGAAAGCCCGGCTGTTCGCAGAAATGCTGCAATTGCCCTGAGAGAGATGGGTAAGCCAGAAGCTGTTGTTGTCGATATTCTGTATTAAAGAAGTACTTTTTGGGATAGGAAATTTATTATCTCTGCTGATAAAATTCTTGCTTGGTAGTTTTTTGGAAAGGCTTAGGTTTTTAAAAACCTAAGCCTTTCCATTTCCATTCTATGAATATCTTAAGCTATCATTGTCGGGTGAGCTGTAATTTTGATTGGCCAGGCATATGTTCCTGGTTGGGCATTTCCTGAAAGGAAAAATTTATAGCTCAATTCGAATGTGGCAAAACCTCGTACGTCCGGAAGGAAGAAAGAACTTTCTCTTTTGTTAATGAGGAGTTCTTTCCCAAATCCCTGTATAAAAACTTCTTCGAACGGTTCTCCTAAGCCATTAAATCTCAAGAAGAAAAAAACATTGCTCCTGATCTCGATGCGAGAGGCTGATTTAATTTCAACATAGCCCTGCAGTATATCAGCCTGAGTGATAACTAATTCCGGAGCTTGATAGAGCACATTCAGTGTTAAATGGATGTTAGTCATCTCATTTGCAACTGTTTGCTCATGAGAAAAGTCGGCCTCGGAGTGTTCTATTATGGGACTCATTGGAGAGCTGAGAGACAAAATTGCTGCCAGTACTGCAGTTAAAAGTTTATGTTGAAGTTTTAACCCATGAGTAACTTGTTCGGGTGTGACATGGCCTGCTTCAATGAGCAGTTCACCTATTTTTTTATGGGGTGAAAGTTGTTGCTGGGTTAATGCATTTTGAAGTTGTTCAGGTGTAATCTGACCAGCAGTAACAAGCAGTTGGCCAAGCCGGAGTTTTGTTACTTGTGGGTCACCTTGATGTTGCTGAAATGCGAGTAATCCATCGAGTTCCTGTCCTGAAAGTAATCCAAGGCGCTTGAATACCTCTCCAATTTTTTCGCCTGTTTTGTGCGTCTCTTGCAGAACATACTCAAGCTGTTCGGGTTTAATTCGCTTAGATTGAATTAGAAGTTCTCCAAGGAGTTTACGCACGCCAGCAGCAAGCTTGATTGAGTCTTTTAAAGAAGCCAGATCCTTCTGGAGGGAGAGTACTACCTTGAGGTCCACAGGATCCAAAAGGCCCATATGAACAAGGATTTCTCCCAGAAGATTGTTGTTATATATCTGATTTTCTAATGCCTTGTTGAGATCTTGGGATGCTATAAACTCGCCATTAATCAGTATTTTACCCAGCGGGTGCCTGGTAAGTTTGCCAGTCATAATATAATTTTTCCTTTCAGGATCAGACATAAATATCACACATAAAATCAATATATTACAAGTCTCTCCAAACATAATATCAAAAACCCTTTTTTTGGTAAACATTTCTCCACCAATTGCTCAGAACCCTTATTATGGTAAAATAATCCATATTGGCAGATTTAAGAATAGGCTGTAGCGGTTTTCTATACGATCACTGGAGAAAGAATTTCTATCCAGAAGATCTCTCCAAGAACTACTGGCTTGAATACTATAGCAAGCATTTTTCAACAGTAGAGCTTAACGTCACTTTTTATAAGCTCCCTGACAGAGAGACGTTCTCAAAATGGTATTTATCCACTACTGAGGGTTTTGTCTTTTCTCTTAAGGGGAGCAGGTTTATAACGCATATCAAAAAAATCAAAGATTGTGCAGAACCTGTTGAGGCCTTTTTTTCGAGGGCATTACTCCTTAAGGAAAAATTAGGCGTAATCCTCTGGCAGTTTCCTCCATCTCTTACCTTAGATCTGGAACGTCTTAAAGACTTTATCGAACTTCTTGAACCGTATGAAATGAAAAATACATTTGAATTCAGGAATAAGACATGGATAAACAAGAAGGTTGTAGATCTTCTGAAAAAGAAAAATATGGCTCTCTGCATGGCAGACTGGCCTGATTTTCTTGATAAACTTCCTCTGACTGCTAATTTTGTTTACATAAGGAGGCATGGACAAGAGGGCAGTTACGCAACAGAATACAGTAAAGAGTTATTAAATAAGGACGCAAAAAGGATCAAGGCTTACTTGAGACAGAAAAAAGACGTTTTCGTTTATTTCAACAATGATGCCTTTGGCTATGCTCCTAAAAATGTATCAGAGCTTGTTACCCTTACGGGGAAGAAAAAATAGCCGCATCATTTTAATAACGGATTAATGATGGATGTTGTATTTGAGCGGATTTTTTTGCTGATACTCCTTTAAGAATATTTCTAATATAAAGAGGCAAAAGCCTCGGAGTCCCGATCTTATCGGGGCGAGAATGAGCGAAAGTACAATATCCGTCATTAGTTAAAGATCTATGAATTAAGCGGGTTACTTTCTTTAGCCCAGTCCATCCTGTAACTCTTTCTTTTGTAGAGGTATTTCTCTGCTGCCAAGGCTGCAATGCAGCCCTGTGATGCAGCTACAACAACCTGCCTTATCTCTGTACAGGTGACATCTCCAGCCGCAAAAACCCCTAAGACTGATGTCTCCATCATGCAGTTTATCTGGATACACCCATCTTCTCCTGTCTCAAGAGAGCCAGCAATGAAGTCTGTTATAGGCACGTTTCCGTGCAGATAGACAAAGACGCCGGATAAGTTTAGTTCAATCTCCTTTTTTTCAGGATCGAGCATACTTATCCTCTCAACAACCTCTTTACCTTCAATAGCCTTGACATGATAGCCTAACAGTGTCCTGACATTTGGTAACTTGAGGTCAGGGTGATCTCCTGCCTTGAGTTTCTGAGTGGGAGAAATGAGATATACAGTCTCAGCAAACCTTGAAAGTAAACCAGCCTCTTTTACCGCCTCTTCTGAATTTCCAATAACACAAACTGTTTTTCCTCTGAAGAATGCTGCATCACATATGGCACAGTAGCTAACCCCTCTGCCAAGAAATTCCCCCTCACCTTTTATGCCTGGCTTCCTTCCCATAGAGCCTGTAGCAATGATTAAGGTCTTCCCTTTGTAGATACTGTCCATAGTGATAACTTCTTTTATGTCTTCAGAGAGATTGATACCGACAACCTGGGCTTCTTTAAACTCAGCGCCAAACCCTGCTGCCTGTTTTCTCATCACGCCGAGGAGTTCCTTCCCTGAAACAGGGTCGTTGAGTCCAGGATAGTTTTCGATCTTGCTTGAGTACGCAAGTGCTCCGGCTGTTAAAGATTTATCGACGATTATGGTCTTTAGTTTTGATCTTGACGCATAAAGCCCTGCAGTTAGCCCGGCTGGCCCTCCTCCAATTATGACTACATCATAGATATCCAATTTATCTTCCATTCAATCCTTTCTCAGATGTTACAGGTTAAATGGTTTAAAGGTTGAAAGGTTTTGAAAACCATTAAACTATTCAACCATTAAACTTTTAAACTTTTGAAGCATTTTTATGTTGACTAAGTCCGTATATTTCGATGAGTTTGAAATCATCTTCATAATTTCTTCCTGACGTTGTCAGGTAATTACCGATGAGCAAACTATCAGCTCCTGCAAGGAAGACCATTGAGTTAAACTCCCCGAGTATCTGCATTCTTCCACCGCAGATCCTTATCTCTTTTTGAGGAAGGATGTATCTGTAGAGACTGATAATCTTTAACGCATCAAAAGGATGAAGGTACTCTCTATAACTAAGAGGTGTTCCCTTAATCGGAATAAGGAAGTTAATCGGAACAGAGTCAACATCTAATTCCTTAAGCAGAAAGGCCATATCAATCCTGTCCTGCCATGATTCTCCCATGCCGAAGATGCCACCAGAACAAATGGAAAGGCCAACTGATTTTACAGCATTAATAGTCCTGAGTTTATCAGCATAACTATGGGTGCTGCATATCCGGGAGAAAAAGCCTCCTGATGTTTCAAGGTTATGGTGGTAGCGATCAAGCCCGGCTGATCTCAGTATCGAGAGTTCTCTTTCTCCAAGCATGCCAAGGCTTGCACACGGTATAAGCCCAATCTCTCGAATCTCTGCAATCATATCTTCTATTTGTAATAAATTTAGTTCTGAAATCCTCTTACCACTTGTTACTATAGAGAACCTAATTGTGCCTGATTTTTTTGCCTCCCTTGCCTTTTGGATAATTTTTTCTTTACTTATAAGAGGATAGATCTCTATCTTTGCCTTGCTTCTAAATGATTGGGCGCAGAAAGAACAGTCCTCAGGGCATGCGCCTGATTTTGCATTGACTATGGAGCAGAGTCCTACAGTATTTCCCATGAAATAGTTTCTTATTTTATTTGCTGATGCAAAGAGTTCAAAGAGTTCATTACCTGAAAAATCAGCAATACAGAGGGCATCTTCTTTTGATATATAACCGCCTTTTAATATTTTTTCTTCAAGATGTTTAATCATAGACAAGTGATATTCTTAACAGAAGGTGCTATCATTGTCAACCAATTTTAACTCCTTGGAATCATCTCTTTTTCTGTGATAAGGTTGACAATTAATCTATAAAATGGCAATAAAATGCAGGACATAGTATTCTCGCTCATTCTCGTCCCGATAAGATCGGGACTCCGAGGCTTTTGCCTCTTGATCTTTATGAATATTTTATTGGACTATCGGCAAAAAAATCCGCTCAAATACTATATCCTGCATTAACAGAATTGAAGATGCTATCTTTTTTGCAGGTGATTTATTGAAACAAAACAGAAACTTCTTATACACTATATTCTGCTCTTAACAAGATTAATCAAAAACAAAGAAAGGTACATAGATGAAAAGTTTCAAAAGATGAAAAGGACTGTCCTGAGGATAGGGAAAATTCCCTTTGCGAATCTCTTTCCCATCTTTTATATGCTTCAGAAGGAATGTGATTGTTCGCATTATGAGTTCATAGAAGGTGTTCCCTCTATGTTAAACCGTATGCTCAGAAACGGAGAGATAGATTTAAGCCCATCTTCATCAATCGAATATTTGAGGTATAAAGATAGATATGTTTTCATTGATGGACATTCCCTAAGTTCAAAAGGCCCCATTGAAAGTATATTTCTCATAAGCAGAATACCGATAGAGAGATTAGAAGGCAGGGAAATTCTTACATCATCTCAGTCAGATACATCTGTTGTTCTCCTCGATATCATTCTGAAGAAATTTTATAAGGTTGAGTGTTTTCTGGAATCAACGAATGAAACACTGGAGTCTTTACTCAATAAAGCAGATGCCTTTCTCTGTATTGGCGATGATGCTTTAAAGGCAAAAAAAACAGTTACAAGTTATAAGTTACAAGTTACAAGTAAAAAACAAATTAAAAACTCCGAACTCCAAACTCCGAACTCCGAACTTACTTACATCTATGACCTTGGAGATTTATGGTTTAGGAACACAGGTCTTCCTTTTGTCTTTGCTTTATGGATTGTGAGAAAGGATTCTTTAAAAGAAAAGGCTGAGATCTTGGAGAAATTCACTCATGATCTCAATAAAGCCAAGACACTTGCAAGAGAACATTTTGATAAAATAGCCCATGCATTGAAGCCCTTACTCTTCAACCGGCATGCATTGCTTCTGACAGAAAAAGAAATCCTTTCTTACTGGAACGGTATATCTTTTGACTTAAAAGAGGAGCATAAGAAGGGACTTGAATTATTCAGGAAGTATTCAGAGGAATTAGGGTTGTTGTAAAAGTAATCCTTATATAATGAGGCATGATATTTGAGCGGATTTTTTTGCTGATATTCCTTTAAGAATATTTCTAATATAAAGAGGCAAAAGCCTCGGAGTCCCGATCTTATCGGGGCGAGAATGAGTGAAAATATTATGCCTCATTATATTTAATGGAGAAGATTTTATTTATCTCTTTAACATCCTTTTGAGTTCCTCGTAAGACACTTTTATCTCCTCAACAGAGGCTTCATCTTCCAAGGTTGTTATGTCTCCAATTGGCTTATCCAGAATGATCGCTTTTAATATCCTCCTCATAATCTTACCAGAACGGGTCTTTGGAAGTTTTGACACAAAGTATATCTCCCTTGGTGTTGCAATAGGGCCTATCTGTTTACGGATGTTATCAATGATATTTTCTTTGATGTCTTCTCCAGGCTTATATCCTTCTTTAAGTATTACAAAGAGGACAATGGCTTCTCCTTTTACCTCATCAGGTGCAGCAACAACAGCAGCCTCTGCAACAGAAGGAGTTGCAACTGCAGCACTCTCTATTTCTGCAGTACCTATTCTGTGACCTGCTATCTTTAAGACCTCATCTGCCCTTCCGAGAAGCCAGAAATATCCCTCTGAATCCTTGATAGCATAATCGGCTGTGTAATACATGCCATTGAATCTCGACCAATATGTTTCTTTATAACGAACTGGATCCTTGTAAATATCCATGAGCATTCCTGGCCATGGCTTCCTTATGACTAAATAACCCTTTGTCCCAGGACTCGCAGGATTGCCAGAATCATCTACCACCTCTGCATCAATTCCTGGCAGAGGCAGGGTAGCAGAGCCAGGTTTAAGAGGGACTAACTCCAATCCCGGAGCCGGGGAAATCATCATCCCCCCTGTTTCTGTCTGCCACCAGGTATCAACAATCGGGCATCTCTCATTCCCAATATTTTTGTAGTACCATTCCCATACCTCAGGGTTGATAGCCTCACCTACAGTCCCGAGTATTCGGAGACTGCTCAAATCATGTTTTTTAATCCATTCTTCTCCATAGCGGATGAACATTCTGAGGGCTGTTGGAGAGGTATAAAATATTGTGACACCGTATTTTTCTATAATCTCCCACCACTTATCCAGATAAGGATAATCAGGTGATCCTTCATACATGACAATTGTTGCTCCATGGAGCAGGGGTGCATAAACAATTGCTGAATGTCCCGTAACCCAGCCAACATCTGCAGTACACCAGTAAACAGACTCATCAGATATATCGAAAACCCACTTGTACGTGGCATAGTTATATACTAAATATCCCCCTGTGGAGTGTACTATTCCTTTAGGCTTTCCTGTTGTTCCAGATGTATAGAGAATATACAGTGGATGTGTGGCTTCGACAGGTTCAGGTTCAACATATTTTTCTGCATCCCTCATCAATTCCTGATAAATCAGATCTCGCCCTTCCTCTATTGTGACTTTCTCTTCTGTCCTCTTGACCAAAATAACCTTTTCAACTGTTGGGGCAAGCTTCAGGGCATTATCAACAATCTCCTTCAGAGGAACTAATTTCCCCCTCCGGATTCCAAAGTCTCCTGTTATCACGACCTTTGCGCCTGTATCGTTAATCCTATCTGCTAAAGCTTTACTGCTAAATCCCGAAAAGACAACGGTATGAATAGCACCAACCCTAACAGTTGCAAGCATTGATATTACGAGTTCAGGAATCATGGGCAGATAAAGAACTACGATATCACCTTTCTTGACCCCAATATTTTTCAGGGCAGAGGCAAATCTGTTTACCTCTCTATGGAGTTGGGAGTAGCTGAAAGATTTTGTATTCCCTTGCTCGTCTTCCCAATATATTGCCACTTTATTTTTACGCCATGAATGCATATGGGCATCCAGACAACCATACGAGGCGTTAAGTAAGCCGCCCACGAACCATCTTGCATAGGGATATTCCCATTGCAGGACATTATCCCATCGCCTGAACCAGGGAAGTTTCTCTGCCTCTTTCTCCCAGAACTTCTCCAAGTTTAAAATTGCTTTTTGTTGAAATTCGATATACCTTTTGGTGGGGTAAAACTTCTTATCCTGCATAATCTTCTGACTCCCTTGATAATGCAAATTGTTTCAGTATTATAGCATGCAGAGGAAAGCATAGAGCCTAAAGAGCTGAGTCCTGCCTTGCCAAAGGGACTTTCAGGGTGGTATTCTTAGTTGTGAACCTTTCATCTTTTCAGAGACCGAGCAGATATATAAACAATGAAATCAACTCTATTCATAAGGAAGCCCCTGTAAGGGTGGCTCTTGCATTTCCTGATGTGTATGAAGTTGGTATGTCTCATCTCGGGCTCAAAATACTTTACAAGATAATAAATGATCTTCCCTTTGCATCTGCTGAGAGGGTCTTTTCTCCGTGGCTTGACCTTGAGGCTGAAATGAAAGCTAAGGAAATACCCCTTTCATCATTAGAGTTTAACCGTCCGGTAAAAGACTTCGATATCCTTGGCTTCAGCCTCCAGTATGAGCTTTCATATACAACCGTTCTAAATATGCTGTATCTCGGAGGTATCCCTCTCATATCCGAGGAGAGAAATGGTTCATCTTTGAGCAATTATCCAATTGTTATTGCTGGAGGGCCTTGTACTGTAAATCCGGGACCTATGTCTCGTTTTATTGATGCATTCTTGATTGGTGATGGTGAGGAGGCGATAAGAGAGATACTGGAGACATTTTATCATTGGAAAAAGACCGGGGATGGTAAGAGAGAATCCCTTTTTAATGCCTTAGCCAGGATAGAGGGAATGTATGTACCTTCAGTTCAAAGTTCAAAGTTCAAAGTTCAAAGTTCGGAGTTTTCTCACTCGTCACTCGTCACTCGTCACTCGTCACTAATAAAGAGGCGCTTTATTAAATCTCTCGACGACGCACCTTATCCAGATAGTCCAATTGTCCCATATACATCCATAGTGCATGACAGAGTAAATATCGAGGTTTCGAGAGGTTGCTCAAGAGGCTGCAGGTTCTGTCAGGCAGGAATGATATACAGGCCAGTTCGTGAAAGAAGTCCTGAAAGGGTATTAGAGATCGCAGGAAATTCCCTGCAGAATACAGGACATGAAGAAGCGTCATTCACATCTCTGAGTGCCGGAGACTATAGTTGCCTTTTACAGGTTGTGAAGGAATTCAATAGAAGATTTTCGAAGGATAAAATTGCCCTTTCGCTTCCTTCCCTCAGGGTGGGTTCAATAAACTGCGAACTCTTGAAAGAGATAAGTTCTGTAAGAAAAACTGGCTTTACCATCGCGCCGGAGGCAGGCACTGAGAGACTGAGAAGGGTTATAAATAAGGACTTTTCTGAAGAAGAATACGAAAAAGCATTAAAGGCTCTCTTCGAACAAGGATGGCATAATGTAAAACTCTATTTCATGATCGGACTTCCAACAGAGGATGGTGAAGATATAGAGGGGATACCTAAAATGGTTTTAAAAGCCCTCAAGATTGCAAAACAGCATACAAATAGATTTGTTAATATAAACGTTGGTATTTCCTCTTTTGTTCCAAAATCTCACACTCCTTTTCAGTGGTACGGTCAGTGCCCTGCTGATGAGCTTAGAAGAAAGAAGGATTATCTGAGAGACGTCCTGATAAAAAAGGGCTTTAATATCAAGGGCCATGATGTAAGAATGAGTCTTCTCGAAGCTGCTTTTTCCCGGGGAGATGAAAGCCTCGCTCTTCTTATTGAAAAGGCCTGGTCTACGGGTTGCAGACTTGACGGGTGGTCTGAGGTCTTTGACTTTAGAAGATGGGAAAAAGCAATGGATATTACAGGTATAAATGCAGAGGACTTTGCAAGAAAGGAATATAGGGTGTCCGATACTCTCCC
>Ga0209642_10003337_pt1 | contig 10383 bp, 4 predicted proteins | sample RifCSP19_2_FD_184025 | JGI IMG/M metagenome (GOLD analysis project Ga0209642, IMG submission 184025) | Soil microbial communities from Rifle, Colorado - Rifle CSP2_sed 19_2 (SPAdes) (version 2) | ecosystem: Environmental > Terrestrial > Deep subsurface > Rock core/Sediment | place: Rifle... | reverse complement strand
AGATCGGCAGGCCACTGAACGCCAGTCATGAATTCGAGTAATCACCTAGGTAGCCACAGATCCCGCCGATGGGGGTTTGGCAATCAGCGGCAATCTGTGAAATCTGTGGCCCGCTCGTAGACCAAACCCAAACCACCAACCCCTTATCTGCGACTCAAGCTTGCAGTTGCCCGCGCGCCCTGTTTACCGTAAGATAGTACTTGCAGTCTCACTCAGATCGTGTGAGACGCCGGGGGAGTGGAGGCACAGACGGGCCATTGGCGCGGGGCGGCGGCAGGCTAGCTCGCGGCCGACGGTGAACCATATTTCGGCGGCATCGAGAGCGTGCAGCGCCGCCCGGTCCATCATCCGAGAAGGCTACCTCGGGCTAGCCGCCTCGTGCGCGAATGCGCTCGACTTAGCCCAACTCCATTCCTTCAGAAGGATGCGTGAGGCCCAGTGCGATAGGCCTCGCCCGCAGGACGTTGGTTTGCGCTGGGCAAGGAGAAGTGCACGATGAGCAAAGGTCGCATCTTGGTCGTCGAGGACGATTCCGATATCTCCAACATGCTACGCATTTACTTCAGCGGGCAGGGATTCGAGGTGACGGTTGCGCCCAGGGGCTCCGACGCGCTCTCACTCACCCGCCAGAAGCTGCCGAACCTGATCGTGCTCGACATCATGCTGCCCGATATGGATGGCTACGCCGTCTGCCGCTCCCTGCGGACGACGACGCGCACCAGCCATATTCCGATCATCTTCCTCACCCAGAAGGACGAGCGCGGCGATCGCATCGCCGGTCTCGAACTCGGCGCGGACGACTACATCACCAAGCCTTTCGACATCGAGGAGCTCCGATTGCGGGTTCAAAACGCTATTGCGCGCGCCGAACGCGAAAGCCTCACCGACCCCAGAACCGGTCTGCCCTCCGGCCGCCTCATCGAAGAACAGCTGCGCCGGATGATCCGCGGCGCCGAATGGGCCTTGCTCGACATCCGCCTCAGCAACTTCGAGGCCTTTCGAGAGGTCTACGGCTTCGTCGCTGCCGACGATGTCCTGCGTTTCACGGCGATCTTGATTGGCGAAGTCCTGGATCGCTTCGGCACCTCCGAGGATTTCGTCGGACATGCCGGCGGCGACAATTACATTATCGTCACCGGGGCCAGCGCCGCGCCGACGATCCGCGATCAGATCAAGGAACGCTTCGCGGAAGAAATCCTGACGCACTACTCGTTCATCGATCGCGAACAGGGTTACATTCTTGTGCCAAGCGATGGCGGCGCGCAGCAGAAGGCAGACCTGATGACGATGATGGTGGGGATCGTGGAGTCCGGCGACGGCAAGTTCGCCGATATCCGCGAGATCACGGAGATGGCCGCCGAGGCGCGCCGCAGAGACACCGCGTCGGCGTAGCACCCAGTCCATGCTGCCCTCTGACGCTGTCGTCCTTGGTTTCGTTCTCGCCGTGCTCGGCCTGGGCGCGGTCATTCTCGTCGCCCTGGCCAGCCTGGCCATCATCCGGCGCAAACCCTTCCACGCCCTCGCTCCGCCAAAGAGCATCGCCCTAGACTTGGAACCGGCCGAGAACGGCGTCATCCTGACGAAAGCCGGCGGGCGCGTCATGTACGCCAACGAACGGGCGCGGCAGTGGTTTGATCTCAATGGAGGTGAAGCCAATCTGGAACAGCTGGCCCGCCTCGCTCGCCCCACCGACCTCTTCCTGGAGCTGTGCTCCGCCGAAGGCAAGGCTCAACTCGCCGTCGGAGAGCTTGCGCTGGAAGCGATCTCTCATCCTGTGCCTCTCGGCGCTGACTCGGGCATGGTCATCATCCTGCGCCCTCAGGTTAGCCGAAGCGGCCAGGGCACGGGAACGATCCCCGATCTCACGACCTATCAGGCCCTGGCGGAGATCGGCCAGGCGGTCACCGAACGGCTCCGTTTGGAGGAGGCCATCCAGGCAATCCTGCGCAACGTCCGCCGCTTGATCCCCTCCGATCTCGCTGAGATCGCCCTCCTGGATCACGATTCGCTCGCCCTCAGCCGCTACCGATCTAGCTCCTCGCGTGTCTTTGGCCCGCAGGCCTATCCGGCGCCGCAAACCAGCCAGGTACGTGACGGCTTCAGCGGATGGCTACTTGAACATCACCATCCTCTACTCATCCCCGACGTAGACGCGCCGCTAGGCGCCCCGCTGGAGGTCGACCGGCGATCCTTCCCATATAACGCCTTCCTTGGGGTCCCCCTGGTCTTCGGCGGCGAGCCGCTAGGTACGCTTGAGCTCGCCAGCTACCAGCCAAACGCCTACCATGCAGGACACCAGTCGCTCCTGGAACTCATCGCGGTCCAAGCGGCTGCCGCGCTGCACGCCACGCGCCTCGACGAGAGACAGCGCCAGCGGGCGCACGAGCTGGCCAATCTCTCCGAGTTGACCCAGGCCGTCGGTTCGCTCAAAGATCGGGAGGCCCTCACCCGACGCCTCACCCAGGGCATCGCCCGCCTTCTGCGAGTCGAAATGCTGGGCATCCTGAGCTATGACGCCGAGGCGGAACAACTCGCCGGCCAGACGCCGTTTGTCGGCATCCCCGATCCATTCGTCGAGCGTTACTTCCGCATCCCTGTGCCCCGTGAGAGCGCAGCCTGGGTCAATTGGCTCGGAACGCAGCCCTGGCTCTCCAATGATGTGGAGAACGACCCTGAAGTGGATGCGATGGGGCTGCGCCCCCTGGCTCAGGCGGCCTCCATCCGCAACGCTCTCGTCGCACCGATGACCAGCGGCGGGCGCCGCATCGGCGTCATCCAAGCCGCAAACAAGCAGGAGGGACGCTCCTTCGACGAAGACGATGTTCGCCTGCTTTCAATCCTCGCTGCGCAATCGGCGACGATGATCGAGAATGCGCAGCTGCTGGACGATGCTCGCCGGCGGGCCGAACGCGCGGATGGTCTGCGCCAGATCGCCTCCCTTGTAGCGTCCACGGCAACTCTGGACGAAGTGCTGAGCTACGCTCTGCGCGAGCTGGCGCGCCTGCTGGGCGCCGACTTCGCCTGCATCATGCTCCTCGACGAAACTCGCAGCAGCCTTCGGCCACATCACGCTTCCCTGCTTGGCGTCGAATCCGACGAGATCGTAGGCTCTTTAGCCTGCTCGGCGGGGGATGCGGCATTCGACCAGCTCGCCTGCTTCACACTCGCGGCGAGGCTGTGCAACCAACCTCTCGACGAAGACGACTGCCTGCCCGCTCTTCGCAATGTTGTCAAGCGCCTCGCTCCACGCAGCCTCTTGGATCTGCCGCTCGTGATTCAGGAGCGGGGCATTGGCGAGCTGCTCTTGGCCAAGATGGGCGGCGACCCTTGGGCTCACCAGGATGTGCAGCTGGCCACGACGGTGGCAGGCCAGGTCGCGGGGGCCATTGAGCGCGCCAGGCTGGCCGCCCAAACCGACGAGACTCTACGACGGAGAGTCGACCAGTTGACCGCGTTGGTGCATGTCAACCGCGAGCTAAGCCTGACCCTTGACTTGAATCATCTGATCTCGCAGGTGCATGAGCAGGCCGTCCGCACCACGGGCGCCGATGGAGGGTATACGGTGCTCCTCGACCTTGCGGCGGCGGATGGGAGTCCCCACATCGCCCTGCACGTCGGGCAGGATCCTCCGCCGAACGATCTCTCCGCACAAGAACTGGAGGTCCTACGCACCGGTCGTTGGAGCCTGTCCGATGAGATGCCCCCCTCCGCAGATGCCGCCGAGTCGCCTTTGGGCGCGCGTACCTCCCTGGTGACGCCGATTGCCTTCGCCGGACAGCATGTGGGGCTCATCCGGCTGCGGAGCGCCAGCCGCGGTCGCTTCGACTCGACAAGCATCCAGATCGTCGAGGGCCTCGCCATCCAGGCGGCGATTGCCATTGGAAACACGCAGCGCTACCAGGAGCAAATCCATCGCGCCGAGCTGCTGCGCAGGCGAGCCGAAGCCCTCTCGCAGATCTTCTCCATTTCCAATGCTATCCGTTCCGACCAACCCCTGGAGGTCAGCCTCGAGACGATCGCCTACGGCCTACAGGCCGCTTCCGGTTTCAATGCGGTCGTGATCGGCATCCTGCAGCCGGACGGGACAACCCTCAGGCGGGAAGCCGCGGCCGGTCTCCCCCTGCATGCCTGGGAGGCGATGCGACGCGAGTCGCTGCCTTGGCAGCCACTCGCCGCGGTCCTCAGCGAGGACTTCCGGGTCAGCCAGACCTATCTCATACCCGGGCCGCAGGCGCCTCACGACCTGCCATCTCTGCATCCGATCGCCGATCGCCGGCTCTCTTCCCAACGGGCGGACGCTTGGCGCCCTGGGGATCGGCTCTTGGCCCCTATCCTTGGCCTCGATGCGAGACCGATTGGCTTGATCAGCCTCGACGATCCGCGCAATGGGCAGCAGCCCGACCGCGAGACGATCGAGACGATCGAGATCTTCGCCAACCAGGCCGCCCTGGCGATCGAGAACACGCTGCTCTACATGCGCGCCGAAGGGCGCGTGGAAAACCTGACTCGCCAGCTCGAGGGGCTGCGTGAGTCCCATGCGGCGGTGAACCGGACGGCGAGAGAGCTCCTCCAGCAGGACGCCAGCCAATCGAATGAGCTTGAAGACCTCCGCCGCCGGCGCGAACTGCAGTCTGCATTGATGCGCGTGGTTGACTCGGCTCGCCTGCAGGCTGATGACCGGGGCATCCTGCAGTCGCTAGCCGAGAACATGTTGCGCGAATTGAAACTCTCCGTTGTCCTGATTGCCGAACCCACTGACGAGGAACTCTCGATCACCGTAACGGCCGGCCGCGTCCCGAGCAAGACCAAGCTCCCGGTCCTATTAGGCCAGCACAATCCGCTGCCTGTCGCCTGGAAGTCAGGCTCGGTCCCGATCCCCAACGTCAAAGAAGACGGCTTATGGAGTGCATCCCCGCTGCTCAAGACGCTGCGGGCAACTTCAGCCCTAGCCCTGCCGATCTCAGGGGAGCGCGCGGTCGGAGCGCCCGAGGCGGTTGCCCTTTTGGTCAGCACCCAGACAGCGATATCCTTTGACAATCGAGATGTCGATCTCTTCCTCAGTCTCGGGCGCCAGATCGGCAATGCAATGGAAGAGAGGCGTTTCCTTTCGGGCATCGAGCAACGCCTTGCCGAAGGGAACATCCTGCTCGAATTCAGCCTCCAGTTGGGCTCCCTCGATCTCGCCGAAGTGATGCGCAACTTGGCCGATGGCCTGCGCCGTGCGATGCCGGCAACCGAGGCGTGTCTTGTGGCGCTATGGGAAGAGGATCGTGGAGCGCTTGTGCCCTATGGATCGTCAGGCTATCCCCAACCGGGACAGATCTCTCAGCTAGAGTTCCGTCCCGGCGAATCACTCCTCGGCCAGGCTTTCCTCCGATTGGATCCAACCCACTGGCCCGAGATCGAGATCACACGCGATTTCAATCTTGAAGCCGACAAGCTCGAGACGTATCGGCGCGCCAACGAAGGACGTGTTCCCATTTCGGCGCTCGCCGTGCCGCTCTTAGTGGGCGAGACGCCGCTGGGAGTTGTCCTGCTTGAGAACTATAGCGGCCCTGCGGCCTTCAACGAGTCCGACGCGAGTTTCGTTCGCTCGCTCGCTCGGCAGGCAGCGCTGACGATCCAGAACGCACGCCTCTACCATGCTGCGGAGGAGCGCGCCCGGCAATTGGAGACTCTCGCCAATGTATCCGCCGCCCTTACTTCGAGCCTCGACAGCCGCCAGGTGGTGCAGTCGATGCTCATGGAGTTCGGCCGCGTGCTACCGTACGACAGCGCCACCTTATGGCTGCGCGAGGGTAGATTTTTGCGAGTCGTCGCCGCTCAAGGTTTCACCGACGATGAGGATCGCATTGGACTCACCGTCCGCATCGAGGACTCTGCTCTCTATGAGCAGATGGTTGTCAACGGCCAGCCGATCTTGATCCCCGACACGTCCGACGACCTACGCTTCCCCTCGTTCCCGGGATATCCCGTCCGCTCCTGGCTAGGCATCCCCCTCATCGCGCGCGAACAAGTCGTTGGTCTGCTCGCCCTCGACAACCACAAGCTGCGTGCCTATAGCCCGCATCACATCGAGGTCGCCACCACCCTCGCTCGGCAAGCGGCCCTTGCCCTGGAGAACTCCCAACTCTATGACCAAGCGCGGCGATCCAGCGAGACGTTCGAGCGGCGGGTCGAGGATAGGACGGGAGAGCTTGCCCGGGCGCACCACCGTGCGGAGACGCTCTGGCGGATCACGAGCGAGCTTTCAACAAGCCTCGACCTGGATTTGGTCCTCCACCGTGCCCTCACCCTGGTCAACGAGGCCGTCGGCGCGGATCGCGGCGCGATCCTGCTTGCATCGCCCGAGAGCGATCATCTGGTCTTGCGCGCCTCACTAGGACAGGATCGGCCGGTGCCGACAGGTGGTCGGCCGACGCGCCTCACGCGAGCGACAGGATTGGCGGGCTGGGTCATGCAGAATCGACAGCCCCTCATCCTTCCCGATCTCGCCCATGACGAGCGCTGGATTTCCTTTGAAGACGACGAGACCTTCCAGAGCGCCATGGCCATTCCTCTGGTGATGAGCGACGACGCCCTCGGCGCGCTGGTCCTCCAGAGCCGTCGCCGCAACGCCTTCGACGACGAGCAGCTGCGGCTGGTCTCCGCCGCGGCCAATCAAGTCGCCTCAGCGATGAGTAACGCGGAGCTTTTCCGCCTCATTCGCGACCAGGCTGAGCGACTTGGAGGGATGCTGCGCAATCAACAAGTGGAGGCGAGCAAGTCGCGCGCCATACTCGAAGCCATCGCCGACGGCGTGATTGTCACCGACACGCAGCACGAGATCATCCTTTTTAACTCCGCTGCGGAGCAAATCCTGCGCCTGGAGCGGGACCATGTGATCGGCCGACCGGTCCAGCAATTCATCGGCATGTACGGGCCCTCCGGAAAGCGGTGGGCCGAAGCTGTGGAAGCCTGGAGCCGACGGCCAAACCAAGCTGCCGTTGTGGCCTCCTTGGCAGAAACGCTCACCCTGGACCCCGATCGGATCGTCGAAGTCCATGTTGCACCCGTGGTGCTGCGGGACGATTTCCTGGGAACTGTCTCGATCTTTCGGGATATCACGCGCAGCGTTGAAGTGGATCGCTTGAAATCGGAATTCGTCGGCACCGTGAGCCATGAGCTGCGCACACCGATGACGTCTATCAAAGGCTATGTAGAAATCCTACTTTCGGATGCAGCCGGTGATCTCAACGAACAGCAGCGTAGGTTTCTGGAGATTGTTAATGAGAACACCGAGCGCCTGACGATGCTGGTCAACGACTTGCTCGACCTCTCCCGGATCGAGGCGGGGAAAGTGGAGCTCTCCTTTCAGCATTTGGATGTCGGCAGCCTACTCGAAGAAGCCAAGGATCTTGTCCTTCGTCGCAGTCAAGAGCAGTCCAAAGCCATGCAGATTGTCGTCGAGGCGTCTGAAGCGCTGCCGGCCATTCTCGGAGACCCGGATCGGGTTCGCCAAATCCTCTTCAATCTGGTGAACAACAGCTTCAACTATACGAATCCCGGCGGTCGCATCTTCGTCCGCGCTCGACGCCTGTCGGGGGAGATCGCCATCGATGTGGCCGACAATGGAATCGGCATCCCGCCCGGCGACCAAGTACGCATCTTTGAGCGCTTTTTCCGTGGCGAGCAAGCTCTGAACATGGGAGTGGCCGGCACCGGGCTCGGGCTGGCGATCGTCGCCCAACTGATCGAAATGCACGGCGGAAAGATATGGGTTGTCAGTGAGGGGGAGCCTGGGAAGGGCAGCGTGTTCACGTTCACACTGCCGATCGCACGCGGGAATGACCCATCTCCATCACCAAAGGACTGACCCATGGCCAGGATCCTCATCGCAGAAGACGAACGGGACATACGCGACCTGATCGCATTCACCTTGCGCTTCAACGGGCACCAGGTCATCGAAGCCACCAACGGGGAAGAGGCTCTGCGCCTGACAACGAAAGAGAAACCGGACCTGGTCCTGCTGGATGTCCGCATGCCGCGCATGACCGGCTATGAAGTCTGCCAGCGAATTAAGGAGGATGCATCGCTGACGGACATCCCGGTGCTCTTTCTGTCCGCCAAAGGTCAGGAGACGGAGGTGAAGGCGGGCTTGGAGTCCGGCGCGGCCGATTACATCTTGAAGCCTTTTTCGCCGGACCAATTGATGGAGCGCGTCGACAGCTACCTGGGTGGCCGAACACCCCTCGCCGGAGCGGAATGAGCGCAGTATTCGTCGATGGCCACCTGGCCCATTACGAGGTTCTCGGCAGAGGTCGTCCCCTGGTCCTGCTCCATGGCTGGGTCGGCTCTTGGCGCTATTGGATCCCTACCATGCAGGCTCTCTCCGACGAATATCGGGCTTACGCGCTCGATCTGTGGGGGTTCGGCGATACGGAGCGTTTCGTAAAAGGTTATGCGCTTGACGCTCAGGCGCAACTTGTACGCGGTTTCCTTGAGCATCTTGGCGTGGCGCGCGCTGCTCTGGTCGGGCATGGACTGGGAGGACTGGTCGCTGCCAGGCTCGCGGCACATACGCCCGGCGTCGTCGAACGGTTGGTCTTGGTCAGTGTCCCTTCAACGGCCGATTCGCTGCACACACGTGTGAGCCACAGCTCCAAGACCGATCTAGCGAACTGGGTCCTGGGACGACAATCGAATCCCGAAGCGTTGAAACTCGAGTCGCAGAAGACCGACCCGCTCGCCCTTCGCACCTGGGCTGGGCCGGAAGGCGATCTCGCCTGGCTGCCACGCTGGCCTCAGCTGCGAGTCCCTTGCCTGCTTGTTCACGGGCTGAAGGACCCTGCGGTGATTGCCGCAGAGTCCCATCCGGCGTTGAGCCAAGAAGCGCGCAACCGACTCGTACACTTTCCGGATTCAGGGCACTTCCCTATGCTCGACGAGCCGGCGAAGTTCATTCGTCTGGTTCGCGATTTCCTGTCACTTCCCTCCACCGGCCGTCTCGATCAGCTTCAAGTGAAAGAGGAGTGGAAGCGGCGAATCCGCTAGGAGAGTCGCCGGGCCACAGAGTACACGGATTTCCACCTGGTGGGGCAAGTGCATCCCACGATCGTGGGCAGGGTAGGGGCGAAGCATTCGCCGCTCAGCCTTCGGATGTGCATTCGGTTCCAGCAGCGAATGCTTCGCCCTCACGCGCTACCCGGCATCATGAGGACCTGGCACTGGCTCTACCGCCGCCCCACTAGGCGAGATGCACACACGTGCCCAAAGCTGTTGACAATGAAATCCCCTTGTGCTACGCTCCAAATGTCTCATCGGCTAGAACAAGGGAGTTCAGAGGGAGGGGAGCAATGAGGGCCTACGCCGTTCTCGCCGTGATCGCGCTGCTGGGGGCGTTTTTCATTCTTGCCCCGTCCGCATCTGCCGAGTGCACGCCCGGGACGCCGGGCTGTCCGCAACCGACGCCGATCTGCCCTCCGGATAAGCCTGCCTGCTGGATCATCCCGCCTCAGTCCATCGAGGTTAACGCCGGCGGCGTGAGCGCTGGGGCAGGTCCGCCAGGGAGCGGCGGCGCGCCGGTGGTCCTCACGCCGGCGCAGTACCGCATCGAGATTCCTCTCGTGACCCCAGTGCCGTTCCCGACGCGGCGGCCGGCCCCGACGGCAGAGCCCGCAACCCAAGCGGGGCTCACGGGCGAACCATCGAGCTCGCCGACCGGCATCACTTGGCAAGAAGGGCTGCTGGCGGCGGCTGCGGCGGCGATGGGCGCGGTCGCGTTGCACGGCACGTTCACGAGTCCGATTAGCGGCCATGCGAGCGGCGGATCGCCTGGCGTGCGCCCCTCCACCGGCGGCGCGACTTCGGGAAGCCCGTCCGCTGGGCTCTCATCCGCGCGTGCGGGAACGGGCGCGCAGGCGTCGGCATCCTCTGCCGGCTCGACGAGCGGGGGGCGTGGCGCGTCGAGCCCCTCGGGCGGCGAGGCTTCGGCGTTTGGGGAGCCGACGGCCGAGGAGCGGCGTCAGGGAAGCGGATGGGGAGGCGTGATCGGAGCTTCGCCGAGCGTGACCTGGCAAGGCGATCTGTCGCGCGGAGCAGCAGGCCTTGGTGGTGGATCGGGGAGCGCGCTGAAGAGCGGCTCGGGTGTGCTCTCGGCCGGGCGGGGCGATGGGTGGCGAGGCGAGGGGGACGGGGGCGATCCCCCGCCCGATGAAGGCCCCTGCAACCCGAGCCAGCCCGCCGATGGGATGAGCAGCGCTGAGCGGAAGGCCGAGGACATGCTCCCCCGCGCCAACTGGATCCCCGGCGGGGGACGTTGCGATGTAGGACCAACGCCCACGGCGGAGCCAAACCCCACTCCGACTGCCACGCCTTCCGCCCGAGCCGGAGTGGGGTTTGGCT
>Ga0209642_10003334_pt1 | contig 10385 bp, 9 predicted proteins | sample RifCSP19_2_FD_184025 | JGI IMG/M metagenome (GOLD analysis project Ga0209642, IMG submission 184025) | Soil microbial communities from Rifle, Colorado - Rifle CSP2_sed 19_2 (SPAdes) (version 2) | ecosystem: Environmental > Terrestrial > Deep subsurface > Rock core/Sediment | place: Rifle... | reverse complement strand
GGCCAGACGCGGCCAACGCTTGCCTTCCAGCCAGCTGAATATCTTCGAAATCCCCAGCATGGTTAAGATTGTAGCGGGGATAATAAATGAAAGGCTGCGCGTGATGCCGATCTGCACCAGAGCGCTACTTACCGGAGCGACGAACAGGGCAATCAAGATGGCGCGGTTTGCAGGCGAGCGCAATTCTTTTATTGCCAGGAAAAACCCGAAAGCGGCGAAGGGGAATGTAGCCCCTAGGAGGTTGCCGTAGCCTTTCATCAGGTGGCGCGGCAGGTCGCGTTCGTTGGGCAGGTACCAGTAGGCGGGACTCAAGCCATAAAAATATTCTGACCAGTAGTGCGCCCATTTCTCGCTCAAGGGCAAGGGCTGGACCCAGTAAGAGCCAAGTTTTCGGAGGTGGTCCTGGGGAGCCGCTGGATGACTCAGGCTAAAACGCAGGTAGGGGATCGCCAGGATTAATACCAGCGCTAACCCATACTGCACCTCTTTGCGGTTCTGCCAGTGGTAGCGCGCATCGGAAAGAAGGAGCAGGAGGCCACTCAACACGACCACCAGCTGACCGGGGCTGTAGCTGTAAAACGCCAGGGCCGCCGACAAGATGGCATAAGTCAGGTAATTCGCAGATCTGTAACGGTAAAGCAGGTAGGTATACAGAAACACGGCGTAGAAAGCCACGAATAGCACCGTCTCGAAGGCGGTACGCGAGTGCAAAAACCAGGCCGGAGCGATCGAGAGCAAAGCGGCGCCAGCCCACCAGTACGGCAACTTGTAGATGTCTCTCAATATCAGGCTAACAGCCACTGCCGCCAGCGCGCTCAGCAGGACCGAGGTAGCGCGTGTGACGAAAACTGACTTACCGAAGGCCAGGTAGGGCAGCACCTGCAGGTAGACGCTCACGCTCAGATTATAGAAAGACCCGTTTTTGAAATATGTGGGCAGGAGGGTCCGCTCTTCGTCGAGCAGGTGGTTGTGGATCAGGTCAGCCGCCGCCACAGTCTGGATGGCCTCGTCGCCGAAAAAATAAATCGGGAAGCTGCTTAATCCGATCAGGTGAGTCGCCAGGTAAAGGATCAGGACTACGCCGAACAGAGTGGTATCCAACGAGTACACCCAGCGCTTCGCCAGGGCTTGCCAGCGCGCCGCCAGCCAGACTCCCGCCGGTCGAGCCCTGGATTCACTGGCGTCAGCTGTGGAGAGGCTGGATGGAAGGATTACCAGGTGCTGTTCTGAGTCCCCCTGGCTTTCGATCACCACCCGCGCTGCCGGGTTGAGTTTGTCACTTGAATTGGTCAGTGACTCCACCGTCACCCGCACACGCGCCCCCTCGGCCAGATCCAGGGAGATATGGACCTGAGAGACGGCTGGTTCTTCCTGGGGGGCAAAGTCCTCACCAGGTTGGCTGGTTTCCACCTTGACCCTCTCTTTGCCCGGCGTCTAGCGCAATCCGGTCTCCATGCGGGCGATCACCAGGCGCTGGATCTCGCTGGTGCCTTCGTAAATCTCGGTGATCTTGGCATCGCGGAAGTAGCGTTCGATCGGCAGTTCCTTGGAGTAGCCCAGCCCGCCGTGGATCTGCACCGCGGCGTGTGTCACGAACATTGCCATCTCGGAGGCGAACAGTTTTGCCAGCGAGGCCTCCAGGGTGAAGCGCTCGCCGGTCTGCTTCGAGCGTTCCTTGGCCATGGCCGCGTTGTAGATGAGAAGCCGGGCAGCCTCCAGGCGCGTCTTCATGTCGGCCAGCTTGAAGGAGATGCCCTGGAACTCGCCGATCTTTTGGCCGAAGGCTTCGCGTTCTCTGGCATACATCAAGCTGGCCTCGTAAGCGGCCTCGGCGATTCCCAAGGCCTGGGAGGCGATCCCGATCCTCCCGGCATCCAGCACCGCCATGGCGATCTTAAAACCCTCGCCTTCCTCACCAAGCCGGTTCTCAGTCGAGATGTGATAATCCTCGAAGACGATCTCGCTGGTAGCCGAGGCGCGGATGCCCAGCTTGGGTTCTTTCTTGCCGACAGCGAAGCCCGGCTTGTCCGTTTCGACGATAAAAGCCGTGATGCCCCGTTGTTTCTTTTCTGGGGCGGTCATGGTGAACACGACGATATATTTTGCCACCGGCGCACTGGTCACCCACGATTTGCGCCCGTTGATTACATACTGGTCGCTTTCCCTCACCGCCCGGCTGCGCATTGTCCCTGCGTCGGAGCCTGACATCGGCTCGGTCAGCGAGTAAGCCCCCACCGCCTGCCCTGAGGCTACCCCGCGCACATACTTCTGTTTTTGCGCTTCCGTGCCAAACTTCAGGATGCCAAAGCAGAACAGGGAATTGTTGACCGACATGATCGTGCCGTGCGCCGCGTCCGCCTTGCAGATCTCCTCCAGCGCCAGCACGTAAGCCAGGGCGTCCATCCCAGCCCCGCCATATTCCTCGGGCACCTCGATCCCCATCAGGCCCATTTCGCCCATTTTCCGGATCGTCTTGACCGGGAACTCCCCCGTTTCATCGAACTCCGCTGCAACTGGAGCGATCTCGTTCTGGGCGAAATCGCGCGCCGCCTGGCGGATCATGGCATGTTCTTCGCTCAAGGGAAACAGATCAGCACTGCTCATTGCGTCCTCCGCATCTGACCGGTTAGAATGGGATCATTATAGCATGGCTGGTTTTGGGAGGGATCCAAATTGACCGCTTATCCACCTTTGACCTTACTTCATATCCCGAGTACAATCAGGCTAACTTTCCAATAGGATTTCCTATGCCAGATGCAATTGACCCAGAAACCTTCGCTCACCTGGTGGAACTGGCGGCTCTGGAGCTCGATCCAGACCAAGCTGAATACCTGCGCCGGGAGCTGAACAACCAGCTCAAGGCCATCCAGGAGCTGGAAGCCATCCCCCTGGACGGCGATACCTCCATCACCTCGCACGGCGTGCCCTACACTCCCAACATCACCCCCGCCATGCGCGCTGACGAATGGATTCCCGACCCCCATCCGGAAGACATCCTGGCCCAGGCTCCGCATTCTGAAGATGGTTACATCGTTGTGCCGGATATACCGCATACAGAGCTGGATTAACAACGTAAATCGTGAAGCGTGAAACGTAATAGGGAACTTTATATTTTGAGTTACCCGCAAAATGGAGGTACTTATGATGAATCCATTGCTCGAACGAATTTCTGTGGACCCAAATATTTGTTTTGGAAAGCCCTGTATTCGCGGCACGCGGATTTGGGTCTCGCTCATCCTTGACTTCCTGGCTAGCGGTACAACTATGGAGGAACTTCTTGAAGAATATCCTCAATTAACCGTCGAGGATATTCGGGCTGCTATTGCCTATGGCGCAGAAATGGCCCGCGAAAGGTATGTTGAAATCCCCATTGAGGCCAAAACATGAAGTGCAAGTTGGATGAAAATATTGGAACAAGGACGAAACTCGTATTTGAGGAAGCTGGACACGATGTCCGAACAGTTCGCCAGGAAGCACTTCAGGGCATTTCCGATCAAGCGCTCTTTGAAGTTTGCTGTCGTGAACAGCGCTGTTTGGTCACTCTAGATCTGGATTTTGCTGATGTAACCCGTTTCCTACCTGAAAAAGCATCTGGGATTGTGGTCATCCGCGTTCCACAAAATCCTAGTCTCGGATTACTTGAGAGACTAGTGCACCAGCTATTAAGGGGTATTGTTCAAATGGATGTGGAGGGAAAGCTGTGGATCGTTGAAGTGGGTCGCATCCGGGTACACCAGTCCGATATAATCGATAATGAATAGCGTTTTCAGAACAATGATCTCTATTATAGAAACGTGAAAGTCATGGATTTCTGTGATCTCCCAGCCCACGAACTCACCCGTCTGATCCGCCGTGGCGAGGTCTCGGCCGTTGAAGCCCTGGATTCAGCCCTGGCGCGCATCGCCGCCGTGGATGGTCGCCCTGGAACATTGCAACCCGATGGCGCCGCTCCTGACGACTCTGAGAAGGTGCACGCCTTCATCACCCTGACCGCCGGGCGCGCCCGCGCCCAGGCTCAGGAAGTCGACAGGAAATTGGCGGCTGGTGAAAACCCCGGCCCGTTGGCCGGAGTGCCATTCACCGTCAAGGACATTTTCTGCGTAGAGGGCACGCCCTCCACCGCCGGTTCGCGCATCCTGGCCAATTTCGTCGCCCCTTATACCGCCACGCCGGTCGCCCGGATGGAGGCTGCCGGGGCTGTGATGCTGGGTAAGCTTAACCTGGACGAGTTCACCTACGGTTCGTCGAACGAGTCATCGGCTTTCCAGCCCAGCCCGCGCAACCCGTGGGACCCGGGCCGCGTGCCGGGTGGCTCCTCTGGGGGCAGCGCCGCCAGTGTGGCAGCTGGTGAGTGCTCGCTTTCCCTGGGCACGGATACTGCCGGTTCCATCCGCCAGCCGGCCGCTTTCTGCGGCGTGGTGGGAGTGAAGCCGACTTATGGGCGCGTCTCGCGCTATGGATTGATCGCCTTTGGGTCTTCGCTGGACTGCCCCGGCCCGCTGGCGCGCGACGTGACCGATGCTGCCCTGATGCTTAACGCCATCGCCGGGGCAGACCGCCGCGACGGCACCGCTGCCGCCGTTCCTGTCCCGGATTACACCGCGGCCCTGGAAGAGGGGGTGCGCGGCCTGCGCATCGGCCTCTCCCCGGATTACTTCCGCATCACTTACTTCGACGCCGAGACTGGCGAGCTGGACGAGCAGCCGATCAGCCCCGAGATCGAGTCAGCGACCTTGAGCGTCGCCGGCTACCTGGCCGGGATGGGCGCCGACATCGTTGAGAACGTGCCTTTGCCTCACAGCAAATATGGCATCCCGGTTTATTTTGTCATCTCACGCGTCGAGGCTGCCTCCAACCTGCACCGCTACGACGGCGTCAAGTATGGCTATCGTACACCGGAAGCGGTGAAATACCTGCCCGAGATGTACCGCAAGACGCGCACCCAGGGCTTCGGTCCGCAGCCCAAGCTGCGCATCTTGATGGGCATGTATGTCAGCGCCGCTCAGTACAGCGAGCAGTATTACAACCGCGCCCTGCGCGTGCGCACCCTGATCCGCCGCGATTTCGAGCAGGCCTTTGACCCTCACGGGCGCTATCGCCTGGACGCGCTGCTGACCCCCACCACGCCTTCCACAGCCTTCCCGCTGGGCGCTGTCTACGGCGATTCGGTGCTCATGCAGTACGCCGACCAGCTGACCGTGCCCGCCAACCACGCCGGAGTGCCTGGCCTGTCGCTGCCCGCCGGTTTCGACCAGGACGGCCTGCCGATCGGTGTCCAGCTGCTCGGACCCGACTTCTCCGAAGCGACGCTGCTGCGTATCGGTCGCGCTTATGAGCTGGCGACAGAAGGTAAGGAGTGGCGGAGCAGGAAGCCAGCGGTACTGGGAAGCGTTGCATGATTAAGTGTGAAAAGTAGTTATTAGATGTTCCTGAATGCCGATCAAATCATCGTTCAACTCAAATCGCAAGCAGACCCCGCCGCCGTAGAAGGCATGGTGCGCTACGGCATCAACCCCGAAAACACCCTGGGCATCTCCATCCCAACTTTACGCGCCATGGCCAGGGAGATCGGCAAAGACCACCAGCTGGCTGAAGAGTTGTGGGCTTCCGGCATTCACGAAGCCCGCATCCTGGCAAGTATTATCGACGATCCGCATCAAGTCACTGAAGAGCAGATGGAGCGCTGGGTCGCCGATTTCGATTCCTGGGATGTTTGCGACCAGGTATGCAGCAACCTGTTCGATAGGACTACGTTTGCCTATCAGAAGGCGATTGAATGGAGTTCAGGTGAGGCGGAATTCATAAAACGGGCCGGGTTCGCCATGATGGCCGCCTTGGCCGTCCATGATAAGCGGGCCGGGGATGAGCGGTTCGAGCCTTTCTTCCCGATCATCGTTCGCCAGGCCACCGATGAGCGCAATTATGTCAAAAAAGCGGTTAACTGGGCGCTGCGCAACATCGGTAAGCGCAACCGCCATCTCAACACCCGCGCCATCGAAATCGCCCGGAAGATCGAGCAGATCGACTCGAAGGTTGCCCGCTGGATTGCTAACGACGCCTTAAAAGAATTGACGGATGATAGAATCCAAAGCAGGTTTTAAGAACTAACAACACAGATTTAAAAGGACAAGCAATTCCGGATGCCCGAATACGAAGCCATCATCGGTCTCGAGACCCACATCCAGCTCAACACCACCACCAAGATTTTTTGCTCCTGCAAGGCAGATTCCTGGGAGGACCCACCCAACACCAATATCTGCCCGGTGTGCACCGGCTTACCGGGCGTGCTGCCAGTGCTCAACCAGGCGGTGGTTGAGAAGGCAGTCTTGTTGGCGGCTGCCATGCACGCCGAAGTCCAACCGCTTTCTTATTTCGACCGCAAAAACTACTTCTACCCCGACCTGCCTAAGGGTTACCAGATCTCGCAATACGACATGCCCCTGGCGCGCGGTGGTTACCTCGACTTGCCCATGCCCGCCGGCTATACCCGCCAGGTGACGATCCACAAGCTACATATCGAAGAGGACGCCGGCAAAACCAAGCACGAGCATGGCCAGCGCTTGATCGACTTCAACCGCTGCGGCGTGCCCCTGGTCGAGATGGTCACCGGCCCCGACCTGCGCTCAGCCGACGAAGCTGCCCAGTATATCATCCGTTTGCGCCAGTTGCTGCGCTGGCTGGATATCTCCGAGGCTGACATGGAGAAAGGTCACCTGCGCTGCGATGCCAACGTCTCTATTCGCCCCAAGGGCGCCGATTACCTGAACCCCAAGACTGAGATCAAGAACGTCAATTCCATCGTGTCCGTGCGGGATGCCATCCAGACCGAGATCGAGCGCCAGATCCGCCAGGTGGAGGCTGGCAACCGCATCGAAGCCTGGACGCTGGAATGGGATGAAGCGGAGGGCTTGCTGCGAAAGATGCGCTCCAAAGAGAATCTAGCCGACTACCGCTACTTCCACGAGCCCGATTTGCTGCCGGTTCGGATTGATGCTGCCTGGCGTGAGGCCATCTTCGTCGATCTGCCTGAACTCCCCCTTGAGCGGCGGGCGCGCTTTACCCGGCAATATGGTTTACCTGAATACGACGCCGACATCCTGACTGGCGAACGCAGCCTGTCAGATTATTTTGAAGGCGCGGTGCAGGCCTATGGCGGCGACCCCAAGCGCGTCTCCAACTGGCTGATGAATGACGTGTTGCGCATGATCAACGAACGTGGCCTCCTGGCTGGCGATCTGCGCCTGGTGCCCGCCTACCTGGCTGAAATTATTAAGCTGGTAGACGCCGGCACGATCAATATCTCGACTGGCAAATCCCTACTGGAAAATGTGGAGAGTACCGGGCGGGCGCCGGCGGAAATCGTCCAGGCCGAAGGGTTGGCCAGGGTCAGCGATGAAGATGCCCTGCGGGTGATCAGCGCTGGAGTGTTGGCCGAGAACCCAGAACAGGTGGCCTCCTACAAAGCTGGCAAAGTCACCCTGATCGGTTGGTTCGTCGGGCAGGTGATGAAGAAATCTCAGGGGAAAGCAGATCCACAATTGGCGCGCACCATCCTCGAGCAATTGATAACGAAATCTGAGTCGTGAAGCGTGATGCGTAAAACATAACTTTCCACTTCCGACTGGCAACAAACAAATTACTACTCTCCACTCTCTATTCCCCAATGTTCACCTTTCGTCCAGCCACCGCCGAAGACGCCGAGGCCATTCGCTGGTTGGTGCATGTCGGCCAGATTAACCCTTCCGGGCTGGACTGGCGGCGGTTTATGGTAGCGGTGAGCCCCGCGGGGGAGGTCATCGGCTGCGGTCAGGTCAAGCCGCACCGCGATGGCTCGCGCGAATTGGCCTCCCTCGTTGTCCACCCGGATTGGAGGGGACAAGGGGTCGCCCGGGCGCTGATCGAGCGCCTGCTGGCTATTTACCCGGGCGACCTATACCTGATGTGTCGCTCGGTATTAGGCCCTTATTATGAAAAGTTTGGCTTTCATATCGTCCAGCCAGCTGAGATGCCAAAGTATTTCCGGCGCATCAGCCGCCTGGCTGGCGTGTTAAACCGGCTGCGCAGTGATGGGCTGAGCCTGCTGGTCATGAAGCGGGGTTGAGACGCCTAGCGGCGGGCGGGCTGCCCAGCCATCAATCGCGGGGAATCTGCTCATGGCGTACTCAGCCAGGGCGGTGATCGTCAGGCTAGGGTTGATGCCGGGGTTGGCGGGGATGATCGAGCCGTCCACCACATACAGACCAGGGTAATTGAAAACCTGGCAATTCAAGTCGATCACCCCTTCGGATTCATCTCGACCAAAAACGCATCCTCCCAACATGTGGGCGGTCATTGGCACCTTGAACAGTGTCTCCATGATGGTGGACGAGGGTTCACCGCCGATCTCTGTGGCAAATTTGCGGGCCATAGCATGTCCCAGGTCGGTATTGATCGGTACCGTATGTTCTGGGTCGTGTTCAGCAACCAGCTCGCGGCGGAAGAGGGTGAATAGACTCCTACCCAAGCGCAAGTGCATTTGATTCTGTTCTGTCTGCATCACCATCAGCGAGACGCCGCGCCGGGTCAGCCCTGGGATAAACTTGGTGTTAATGAAATCCACCGGGTACCGGACGATCGCCAGCAGGAGACTCCCCAGGCGGCGGAAGAAGCCGCCCTTCGTAATTATAAATGGTGCGACCATTAACCTGAAGATCAGCGAAGAGTCTCCTGAGAAGCGAACGGGTTCCACCTGGGTGGTATCATCCGCTCGAATAATGGACGTGATCGCCAGCCCTTTCGAGTGATCGACTTTTTCTCGGCGGGTAAACGCCCCTAAAAACGCCTCGCTGTTAGTTCGCACGATCTCCCCCAGGCGCGGCGAGAGCTTGGGCAATGATCGATTCTCTTCACGGCACTTCAACAACAGCTTAAGGGTCCCCAAAACACCCGCGGCGAGAATAACATTGCGGGCTCGTAACACGTGCGTAGGATTATACAAGATGCGGGTTGGCGACCGGTAAACGACTTCATAGCGAGCCCCATCAGGCTGTCCCTTTGGGAGAGGGCGGATATCCTGAATAAAGGCTTCGCCGCGCACCTCCGCTCCCCATTTTTCGGCAAAATACAGGTAGTTCTTGTCCAGGGTGTTCTTGGCGTTATAGCGGCAACCGACCATGCAACCCCCGCAGTGAATGCAGCCGGCGCGCGGCGGCCCTTCGCCACCGAAATAGGGGTCTGGAACCTCCCCTTCCTCTTCGTTAAAGAACATCCCCACCTCAGTGGGTCGAAATGAATCGCTTCGACATACTTCCTCGGCGACGATTCTCAAGGCATCGTCGGCCGACCAAAGGCGAGGGTTTCTGGTCACGCCCAACATACGCCGGGCTGTCTCATAGTGGGGGCGCAGGGTTTTCTCCCAATCTGCCAGATGGCTCCAGGCGGGGGAATCGAAAAAGCGTTCGTCTGGTTCCATAAGCACGCCGGCGTAAACCAGGCTCCCGCCTCCCACGCCGCTGGAGTGGAAGACGAAGAAGCCGTGGAACAGGCTCAGCTGCAAAATGCCAAAGCAACGCAGGACTGGCGCCCAAAGATACTTGAAGATATTCCAATTCGTGCGCGGGAAATCCCGATCGCCAAAGCGTTTGCCCCGTTCCAGCACCAGGACTCGGTAGCCCTTCTCGGTCAGGCGCATGGCCGACACGCTGCCGCCGAATCCGGAGCCAATCACGATGAAATCGAAGGTTTCTTCTGCAGACTGGGTTGTCATGCTTCCCTCCTGGATTACACTCTGGCTCAGGAACCAGCTTGAGTATACTCCAATTCGTCTTTATCCATTCAATCCTGAGTGGACCCTGGGCGATGAGAGTGAGCTGCCAGCCGGGCTAAGGCGATCGCGCCCAATACGCCCGCTTCCTCGCCCAGGGCGGGTGGGACGATGAAACCAGCGATGTCCTCCAACATCTGCAGCGCCGGAAGATATCCCTTCAAGAGTTCTTGCACCTTCGTCTGCACCAGGGGATAGAGCTGGCGCTGTCCCATCACCCCGCCACCCAAGATGATTTGGCGCGGGGACAGCGTCAAGGTGAAATTTACCAACCCCAACGCGAGGTAATGCGCCTCCAATTGCCAGGCGGGATGGTCGATCGGCAGTGTCTGCGCGGGTTGCTCCCAGCGCGCCTCCAGGGCTGGGCCGCTGGCCAACCCCTCCAGGCAATCACCGTGGAAAGGGCAAATTCCTGGAAACGGATCGGCCTCCCAGTTGTGGGGGACGCGGATATGGCCCATCTCGGGGTGGATCAGGCCGTGGATCAACCGCCCATTGACCATTCCGCCCCCACCGATCCCGGTGCCGATGGTCAGATAAATAAAATCTGTCAGGCCCAAGGCTGCGCCCCAGGTCCCTTCTC
>Ga0209642_10003328_pt1 | contig 10398 bp, 10 predicted proteins | sample RifCSP19_2_FD_184025 | JGI IMG/M metagenome (GOLD analysis project Ga0209642, IMG submission 184025) | Soil microbial communities from Rifle, Colorado - Rifle CSP2_sed 19_2 (SPAdes) (version 2) | ecosystem: Environmental > Terrestrial > Deep subsurface > Rock core/Sediment | place: Rifle... | reverse complement strand
ATCTTCTTAAACAGGACATCAAGATTGTTCTTAAGCCTTGCCTGCAGTATATCCATAGCAAGCCTTTTAAGGCTGTTGCAATAGACACGGTACCCCCTGTTTGCTGCAAGCACACCTATTGCAAGGGCTAAATGGGTCTTTCCTGTACCGGGCTGGCCTAAGAAAAGGCAGATCTGGTTGAGCTGAAGAAAATCCAGTGTGGCAAACTCTCTAATCTGGCTCTCATTAATCTCAGGATTAAATGACCAGTCAAATCCCTCGAGCGTGGTAATCTCAGGGAAGCTGGCCCGCTTAATACGGCCCATTAATGCCTTCTCCCTCCTCGCGTCAATCTCACGCTCCAATAAGTCGCTTATCCATGTAAGTGATACTGCCTTCTTGTGCTCTGACACCACCTCCTCCAGTTCTGTTGCTGCAGTATGCAGCCTCAGTGCCTTACACTGATTGCGCACTGTCTCTATATTCATAATGTTTCTCCTCTTTGTCTAATAGTTGTTTATACTCATCCATCGGCCTTATAAACTTGGATGATTGTTTGCTGGAATCTGTAATCACAGTTTTATCTTCAATATCAGTCTTACATTGAAGAAATCTGAGCACAGTCCTGTAACTGTAGGAGTCTACTGAGATAGCCCTCCTGCATGATTCATTAATCTCATCCGCAGTGTACTTCTTATCAAGTGAGAGTATTCCCCACACCTTTCTGGTATCTATAAACCCATCCCCCTGCATGAGTAAGTGATGGATAACTTGCTCAACACAAGGCCCAAGTTTTAATGCACGCTGCCTGTAATATGAGCCATCCTGCGTCGCCCGCTCCCAGGGGGCCTTGTGGCAGTCCTTTGTACTCTTTGATATATAAGAGTCAGTAATGCGCTCATGAACCTCTATCAGTTTGCCTTCATGATATATGGACACCTGTTTCTTGTCACCGATCACAAACACCCTCTTACCCTTGTATTTCTCTTCAACAGAGTAGTATTTACTGCGAAACCGGACGTGGCAGTCCTGCCTGACAGGCCCATCGTGGAACTCTTCCATCTCATATGAAAGCCCAGGTAATGCCTTGAGTTTAGGCGCCTCTTCTTCTATGAACACATCAATGGGCCTTTTGCGGATCGTTCCATGTTTTCTCTCATTGGCAACGGCAACCTTTCGGTCTAAGTAGGATTGAGACTCTTCCAGACCATCCCACACATCCCCATGGGCCTGATACAGCCGCCTTACAAAAGGTATCATCCTTTCAACCTTACCTTTTAGTTCCGGAGCCCTTGGGGGTAGACATTCGATCAGGGTTCCGTAATGGGCAGCGAATCTCTCATATGCAGGGTTTAGTATAGGTTCATATCTGGATGCCACAAGAGAAAAACATTTCGGATTATCTGAAATGATCCTTCCTGGAATACCCCCTAACTCCCGAAACATCTCCTCCAATGTGGTCAGCGTGGTTGCTACATTGCATGACAATACAAGACGAACCATCATGTATCTGGAGTGACCAAGAACTCCCACAAACATCCATAATGTCTGCTTCCTGCCGGTCTCAGGATTAATCACATCCCTAAGCTTACCCCAGTCAATTATAAGGGCTTCTCCAGGGGCATATATAATCTCCTCTACAATTGATCTCCGGACACTCTCTCCAAGCTCAGCCAGTTTATGGCGGTGCATGAATCTGTAAAAGCTTGAGCGGCCTATACCTTTTAACGGAAGCTCCTCAAATATCGTTATAGGCTGCCAGCCAGTCTGTAGTCTGTCTATAATCCACTCCCGCTGCTTCTGTAATTCCCTGTCTGATTCCGATGCCTTTAATGACCGCCCGTCCACTGGGTCAGGGAATAGGGCTTCAGGGTAGGGGGGAATGGGGGTGCTGCCATCCAGATAACCATATTCCCGCGCCTTCTCCCGTATATGGGCTGCACGGTTCCTCCCTACCCTTAGATCACGGCAGACTGTATTAAATCCTTTGCCTGATGCCAACTGCTCAACTATCTTTCTCTCCATCAACCGCCTCCTGTTCGCTCTCGTCATGAACTCCTCCCTTTAACAAATCATGTTAAAAGAAGGACATCATAACAGATTAACAGGTGGTCTCGTTTACCTGGGATTAGGCACCACTTAACTGGCACCGTTTTGCTGGGAATAGGTACTATAAAACTGGTACCGATTATGTGGGAATCATACCCCTAAAATCGGTACCGAATTGGTGGGACGTAACAGGTAAAGATGTGCCGCCTTCTATCCAGAAGCTCGCTCAAGCACTTTCAACCCAATTGTCTGCAATTGATGCAATTGGTCAACTGATAAGGGATGAGCTTAACCAATGCCCGCCGGTTGCTGAAAAAATTAAGGAATCTGACTGTATAACACCTCAGAGGCTTGCTCTTTTATACAAGCAGAAATTTGGAGAGGAAATCTAAGAGTGGTCTTTAATTGAATGGGTTAAGCATCTTGAGGAAGCTGAAGCCAAGACAATTGGCGATGTCCAGAGGTTACTTGATGACACTAAGACACGATCCGCTCTGAATAGGATATCGGATCGGATAAGGGGGTTCCCCTTGGAGGACTTAGAGTGGGCTGTTTATAGTGCTTTGGTTGCTACAGAATCATCCAATAGTAAGGGCATTAAAGCAGTCCAAAAGAGAATTCAAGATGAATGGGATGAGATCGTAGCCACCGCCCGACGAGATGCCTTATCAGGATTGCCTGATACCTTAAAAGAATTTGCAGAAATGCTTCGATCTGGCTCTGTTCCTTCCGAGGCATTGGCAGAGTTGGGAGGCATACAGAGCTGTTACCGCTGCGGCGCACATATTCTTCGACCTGATCAGGCATCTGAATCTGTGCTGGATTATTATGGCAATCCTGATTCTGAATTGGATTTGGAGGCTCTATTCGAACAATTGAATGGGGAAGATACTCCTGAAGTCGAAAGCGTAGACTATAGTGGCGTTTGTCAGTACTGTGGCTACCAGATGTCAAAGGATGACTGAATAGTAGAGATAAAAATTTGTATACTTGCTGACGGGCTATTACCCGCTGCACAGTTCATGCGTTAGGCATCAAGAATACAACGAATCTTATCAAAGGAGGTGGTCATGGCAGAGCTGGTGAACTGTAAAACCTGTGGAAAACAAGTTTCCAGAACCGCGCCTACATGCCCCCACTGCGGGGAAAATGCTCCTGGGCTACATATCAAGTGTCCAAAGTGTAGCTCAATGAATATATCTTCTGGGCAAAAAGGGTTTGGCCTTGGCAAAGCAGCGGCAGGTGCAATTCTGCTTGGCCCGGTTGGACTTTTGGGCGGTATGTTTGGTAGAAAGAAGATCGAATTAGTTTGTCAAGCTTGTGGGTATAAATGGAAACCCGACCCCCAAGACTTCTCTTAGCAAAGGTGAGTAGGAATCCAAGGCCCTTTTCTACTTGAACAGTAATGATGGGTTTGCCTAACAAAGCGCTCCACCTGACCGATATTTTGCTGCACTCCATAGCGGCAGGTGAGATTGATTGTTAGGCAAGAGAACGACATGAGCACACCAATCAAGACAATCGGTGAATTGGCAGAAGTCATTGCGGGGTTTAGCCCAAGACCCGAGGAGCGACGAAAAACAGGCATGTACCTGCTCCTTGGTGGTCGCAATATCCGCAATGGTGACTTGGTCACAACAAGCACGGATTCATATATAAATGACATAGCCAAAGGAAGTTTCCAGCGGGCCATTGCCCGCCCTGGCGATTTAATAGTATCAGCGCTCTTCGACCGACGCAAAATCTTGGTGTACACCGCTGGCGGGCCACCAGCTGTGGTGAACAACAGTTGCGCTATCATTCGCTCGGCTCACACTGGGGATTACATAGGCTCCTACCTCCGAACTGTGCATGGTCAAGAAGACTTCCTCGCAAAGGCATCTAAAGTGACCGGTGGCGCATTCATTCCACGACTTTCTATTGCCGATCTCGCAGCCATTCAAATTCCTATTCTTCCGATCTCGGAACTATCTCGCCTCGGCGACGACCATATTGAACGAACGACAAAACCTAAGCTCGTCAGTCTGATGAGGGAGCTTAAATCCAAAGACGCCGAGATAGCTGAACTGAAGGCAAAAAATGCTGAACTTGCCCGATTCTATGAAGACCGTATCCGTGCTATAGAATCTCAAATCGTTACCAACGACCTTCTGAGCCGAATCAAGAATGGAGAGACTGCACGGTTGGAGTTCAAATCGAGCCTTCGATGGAATGTTCACAGGAAGGCGCAGGGGACGGAGATCGAGAATGCAGTTTTGAAAACAATTGCGGCCTTCTGCAACACCAAGGGGGGAGAGTTACTCATCGGTGTTACACCTGACAACACCGTGGTAGGTGTGGCGCATGATGGATTCTCCGACAATGACAAGTTCCTGTTGCACCTCCGCAACCTTCTGATTGAACGCTTGAAGCCGTGTCTTGTGAAGTTTGTCGAATACGACATGGTGAACATAGGCGGCAGATGGATTTGCCATATTCAATGCAAGGTGAGCAACAAGGGGGTCTGGCTCAAGACGGACAAGAACACGCCAGCCCAGTTCTTCGTACGTCATGGGCCATCCTCCACCCAGTTGGATGGACCGGATGCAGTTGAATACATTCGGGAACACTTCGAACAGAAGTAAAGCCCAACAACGGTTCCGACCGTAGAGTGACCCTCTGTGCAGCTCACTGCCGGTCAAGGTGACAGGCTACAATGAAAGGATGAAAAAAAGGGAAAGGAGAGATGCAAACGGGCCTATGAAAACAGGGCATTTCTATTTTGGTAAAAACCGGACATTTCTAAATTGGCTTGACAGACATTTCTAAATTCCTTGACATCCACCAATTATGAGACCTATTATTTTAACTGAAATTTTGAATTTCCTTTAAAAACATGAACGTTGCTGCCATGATGAGGCCGTTAATAAGTGAAAGGAAGGGGGACAAATCCATGAGTGGAAAATCTGCGCATAGTAGTCTTGATCTTCCTAAACGACTTAACCTTCCTTACTTTGCTTACGGCCTCTTGAAGCCTACGGAGATTGCCCATCGCCAAATTAAATACTTGATCAAAGATGATAGCTGTAATGCTTGTGTTTATGGTTCTCTATGGGTTCGGGATGGTCTTCCACTTTTAAAGATTGATAAGGGCGGCAGGGTCTTTGGCTACCTCATGTATTTTAACGACGACAAAGTGAGAGAAGCCTATACATGTATTTCTCTGTTCGAACCTAAGCAACATTATTACTGGAAAGAAATAGAATTATACGAACCGAAAGTGATTGCAAATACTCTTGTTGGGCGCTGTCCAGAGAAAGCTTCCATACATATCGAAGTGGAGCAATGGAACGGCCGAGATGATCCCGTTTTTACCAAAGGTTTATCTGTAGTGGATGAGATGTTGCGCAACTATGCCCAGGAACAGTTTATTTCCAGTCCTCCTGATTCATTTGACTGGTCTCGCCTTTTTTGTCTACAGATGACATATCTTTTCCTCTGGACTGCCATTGAGCGATATGCTGCACTATCTTATGGTCCTAAGTTAGGGCCGATGGAAAAGGTCAAAAGGTTTGGTAATGACCCTGCTTTCAAGCATGCCTTGAAGCGCAGTGTAAAAAGGAATGATAAGGTGTATGATTCTCGTGATCCTGAAGCATATGGGATCCTCGACCCACTACGTTCTACTGCTTCAGTCCAATATTACTACTTAGTGCGCAGTAATATGAGTCATCGTGGCAAAGGTGCTTGGAAGGATGGGGAAATTGTTCGGCAATCGCTTATTGAACTTTATGAGATTTTTCGAATAATATTGAATGAACAAATGCTCTCTTAAATATTGAGTGCATTATCCTATCTCGTATCGTAATAAGAATATGAGAAACGAATATTAACTTTTATGTTTCATGGTGCGGAGTGAAAAGATAAAAAAGCCTAAGTATCAGGATTTCCTCAATCAACTTGCTTCAGGATCTAAGTATGGTGTATTCATTGACGACACAGGTTCACCTGGCCTGCGATCTACACCGTCTAACCTGCATCCGGAACGTAAGTCTTGGATAGGCGTTGTCGTTCCTCCCCATCAGATATCAGAAGTTCTTAAACAATTCCCAGGAGCTATCGAAGAACTTTATAGGGTAACAGGGGCCAAAGAATTTCATTTTTCGGATATTTATGGTGGCAAGGGTAATTTCAAAAGGATTGATTTGCAGATTCGGCTATCTCTTTTTGAATTTATGAGCTATATCTTTTACACATATCAGTTTCCAATTTTCGTTCAAACGTTTGATCCGAAAACATTGGATGAATTACGTTCACGAGCCAAATTCCCTGAAAAATTGGGCCAGTTCGATTTGACCAAGCAGGAGGATATGGCGCTCCTTTTTTTGTTGATGCGGATTAAGTGGTACATTGAAAAAAATAGACAATATTCCTCCGCTGATGCGCGTGTTTTCGTTGATGAGGGTTATAAAAAGAACGGTATTGCCATATCCATTCCCATGTGGGAGTCTGTGTTCGCCGATGGATTGATTTGCTTTGCATGTTCTTCTTCGATCTACCCACTTCAGCTTGCTGATTTTGCTGCCTTTGCGTTGAATCGCACTCAATTGCTCATTGGCAAAAAAGAGCTTAATTCATTAGATAAACGAATAATGGAAATTCTTTCACCGATAGCGTGGAACTATCAAAATATTGAGAAGAAGATTATCCAACTGGATGCACTTTATTAGTACAGATGTCTTTATTTTTTTGGTTTCCAAAAGCCTACATGGACATTTATTGGCTATATTCTGAATAATATCTATTAAGATGGCACCAATCTTGCTAATTAAATATAGTAAAAATTTCCACAAGCAACCCGTATCTTATTATGGATATTGAGATGAAGGAATGTAAGGTTAAGATATCAAATGGAATTATTTGTTTTTTAATACTTATCTCTATAATTCTCTTTTTGCCTTCACCAACATGGGCAGAAACAGAGATTGGTGGCAATATCATATCTGATACGATATGGACTAAGGCAAATAGTCCATATATTGTAACCAGTACAGTGCAAGTATTAGAAGGGGCTAAATTAGTTATTGAGCCTGGGGTTGTAGTTAAATTCAATTCTGGTACAGGACTGTCAATTGGAGGTGAGTTAAATGCAACTGGTACAGCAGATGAGATGATTAAGCTTACGTCTAATCAAACCACTCCTGCTCCTGGTGACTGGTATGGCTTAAAATTTATTGATTCAAGTGTGGATGCACAATACGACGCTAATAATAATTATATTAACGGAAGTATCGTGAAATTTACTTCGATCAAGTTTGGCGGTAAGCAATTCTCAGGCAGCCTTTATGGAGCAGCTATTTATTGTGAAGGTGCTAATCCAGTAATATCTAACAGCATAATAAGTAATAATTACACATCTTCATATGGAGGAGGTTTTTATCTGCGCGATTGCAACTCCATAATCATTCGCAATAATGAAATTACAAGCAATGAATCAGGAGATCAAGGTGGGGCATTCTGGATATTAAATTCATCTGGAGAAATAAAAAACAATTTGATACGCGATAACACGGCCAGAAGAGGAGGTGGGTTTTATATTGCTTATAACTCTCCCAAAATTATCAACAATTCTATTGTTACAAATATTGGGGGTGGATTTTATATCAGGGACTTATATAGAACAATAGAAGTAACAGAAAACAATATCAAAAATAATTCTCCATATGCAATATCTGAAGATCCAGCATATGCACTTAGTAAGGTAGATATAAATTCTACAAATAATTGGTGGGGAACAACAGATGCAACAGAAATTGGCAATCAAATTTACGATTATTATGATGACATTTCATTAGGAAAAGTAATTTACGAACCAATAGCCACCCAACCGTATAAAATAGTTGACTTTTCTGCATCCCCTTTATTTGGTTCATATCCATTAGCGGTCACTTTCACTAATAACTCTATAGGTGTTATAAACTCTGTCACTTGGGATTTTGGTGATGGGGAAATAAGCACTGAGTTTAATCCGACTCATACCTATGCATCGCCAGGAACCTATATGGTCAGTCTTACCGTTACGGGGACTGATGGAACAAATAATGAAACCAAGACAGATTATGTTACTGTTACTATCCCTACTTTTCCCAATATCTCTGTTTCCCCTGCCAACCATGATTTTGGTAGTGTCACAGTGGGAATTACATCAGTGCCGGTAGTCGTCACTATAGACTCAAACGACCCTGATACACCCAATATGACTGCTACTCTGAGGGGAAGTGGTACACCATTGCCGGTTTCCAATATATTAGTTTCCCCTTCAAACTATGATTTTGGTAGTGTCACAGTGGGAATTACATCAGTGCCGGTAGTCGTCACTATTACCAATACAGGAACAGCAGACCTTAAGATTTCAGACATGATCTTATCAGATACCCTAAATTACTCTCTGAATGTTAGTGGAGGAACGGTTCCATGTGGGTCTGCAACCCCACTTGTTCTATCGGGAGGTAATTGTACTATTTCAGTTACCTTTGTTCCTCAATATACAGGAACAAAAAATTCCTCTATATCTATAGACTCAAACGACCCTGATACACCCAATATGACTGCTACTCTGAGGGGAAGTGGTACACCATTGCCGGTTTCCAATATATTAGTTTCCCCTTCAAACCATGATTTTGGTACTGTCGCAGTGGGAAGTACGTCAGTGCCAGTAGTAGTTACTATTGCTAACACAGGGACAGCAGACCTTAACATAACGGGCATGATCTTATCAGACAGCCTAAGCTATTCTCTGAGCGTAAATGGCGGGAATAGTCCATGTGGGGATTCTGTACTAATTATTCCAGTTGGCGATCGTTGTACTATTGCAATTACCTTCAATCCTCAATCCACAGGAGAATTAACTGCCACCTTTACAGTAATTTCGAATGACCCAGATACCCCTACCATGGTTCTTAACCTGAAAGGGAATAGTACTTCCTCCAATAGTGATGATACTGCTGTGAATGATGTGAATAATATAGATTCCCAAAATGGCGGAAATAGTAATAGCTCAGGAAAGAGTGGAAGTGGTGGCTGCTTCATAGCGACAGCAGCCTATGGAAGCTACCTTGATCCACATGTCCAGGTCTTGAGGGAATTTAGAGATGATTATCTCCTTACCAATTCTATTGGTATAGCCTTTGTAAAATTATATTATAAAACATCTCCATCTATTGCAGATCTTATCACTCAGCATGAATTCTTAAAGACTACTACAAGGTTAATTCTGACGCCGATTGTGTACGGCATTAATTTCCCAGGGAGTGTTCTTCTCATTCTTATTGGGATCATTGTAATTCCAGTTGTCTGGAGAGTGAGATACTGGTCTAAATCCAGGTAGAACGCACGCAGAGATAAGGAGTATTTGATTGAAACCTATCCGTTGTTCTGGCCATGCAAGATTACAGATGGTTTTGAGAGGGGCTACAGAGGATGAAGTTACTGTGACTATTAGATCTGGCAAATGGGAGACAGCAAAAATGGGGAAATTTCGGACAAAACACCAATTTAACTTTGATAAGTTATCATTAACAAATCAGAAATTTTATAAGTATAAAACGATAGAACCTATTTTTGCCGATGAATCAAATGAGATTGTAGTAGTAACTGTTAAAGTGTATTATTCTAACGAGGAGGTGAAGTTATGAAGATACAATATGATGTGGAAGTGGATGCCCTTTATATTGAGTTTCGACCACTGGAATCAGGAACTGCTGAAAACAGAGATCTCAGCGAGGACGTTATAGCGAACTATGGTCCCGATGGTAAACTGGCTGGTTTAGAGATACTGAATGCGAGTGTTGTACTGGGTGAAAAGCTACATAAGGTGATTGTAGAAGTAACTCCTCTTCAGCATACTGCTCAAACTGCGTGACGTCGCTTTTTCTCAGGCATGTCTCAAATCTCCTGAAAGGGATACCCTGCAAGATAAACCTCATACCATTTAATGAATTCCCAGTCGCCCCGTATAAGAGACCGACGGAGAAGTCTGTCCTTAGATTTCAGGAGATACTTACCAATAACAATTATTCTGTATTTATCAGCCCCGCGGCATGTGGACAACTGCGGGAGGGAGAATAAGAGGAGTATAGTGTTATATGCAGCTTATTAACTAGTGTAGTGCGTCTTAAATAGCTTTACATATATGAAAGAATTATATATACTGTCATGCATGAGCAGAACAGCGGCGCCGATTGTTTTATCACCGGAGGAACGGGTCACGATAGATATGTGGGCACGGGGAAAGCGTTTTCCTGTGCGATTAGTCCAAAGAGCACAGATTGTTCTAATGGCAGCGGATGGGGTACTGAATCAGGATATTGCTGCAAGGATTGGGACAACGAG
>Ga0209642_10003317_pt1 | contig 10413 bp, 12 predicted proteins | sample RifCSP19_2_FD_184025 | JGI IMG/M metagenome (GOLD analysis project Ga0209642, IMG submission 184025) | Soil microbial communities from Rifle, Colorado - Rifle CSP2_sed 19_2 (SPAdes) (version 2) | ecosystem: Environmental > Terrestrial > Deep subsurface > Rock core/Sediment | place: Rifle... | reverse complement strand
CGCTGCGACCAAGGGCAAGGTCGATCCGTTGATCGGACTGAAGGAGAACGTGATCATCGGGAAACTCATCCCGGCGGGCACCGGGATGGCGCGCTACCGGAACATCAAGATCTCAGCGGAACTCTAATTCCGTCGAATCACGGGGTCGGTCCCGCGTCTGCACTGGCGGCGACCGGCCCCGTTACACTTCGCGCCGTCCTGCTCGCTGCCGAAATTAGCCGCTGCTCAGCCGATATAATGGGCTGGGTAACTTCCGATGGCTGCCGAATCGGTTGACGTCCGCCTGGCCCGGCTCGAGGGGAGCTACGCTCAGGTGAGCGAACGGCTGGGCGCGATTGAGCAACGGCTGGTCGGCCTGGAAACTCGCCTGGATCAGCGGTTTACGAGCCTTGAAGCGAAGATCGAGGAGCGGTTTGCCCGCAGTGACGCCCGGATGGACCGCCTCGACGTCAGGATGGAGCGGCAGTTCTTCTGGCTGATTGGTTTGATTGTGATCTCGCTCTTGGTCCCGATCACCCTGCGGTTTCTGCCCTTACCCTGAATCCGAGCTGGAGTGAACGTTCGGCTTAAGGGTAGACTTCTTCCCAGCGGAGGATGGTCACAGTCGTGGGCAGCACAAACCCCGTGATGCCGTTCGCCGTCCCCCACCCATAGGCAATCTCGACGTCGGCGCGGATGGCCCGCGTCTGCAATACGGTCGGGGAGCCCGGCTCCCGGATCTCGCCGGTGGCGACGATCCGCCAGCGCCGGCTCTCCCGGTCGGTTGTCGGGCTGCAGCTGATCGCGGGGTCCCCCGCGGACTGCGCCGCGAGGCAGCTGGACGCTACGCTGTACCAGTACTCCTGCCCCGGGGTGAGGGGATAGTTCACCGATCCCACCCCGACCGCGTTCTTGTTCGCCTTGAGCGCGTAGATCTGATGCTCAATTCCCGCCTGCGCCAGGTACTGCGCCTGCACGTCCCAGCGCGTCCACCGACCGGTGTCCAACTCCGCCGCCGTGAGGTCCGCCAGCGCCACCGCCAGGGCGGCCAGGATCAGCAGCACGACCAGGGCCAGCGGCAGGGCCACGCCACGCTCGTCCAGGGCGCGCCGTAGAACAGCGGCGAGGCGCGGCGACGCGGCGTCGCGTCCGAGCATCATGGGGTTTGCCGGAAGGTCCGTCCGGTGACGGTGATGTCGGGGATGCGCCCGCTCGGATCCATGACCACGAGGGTGACCTGCACGCTGCGCACCGGCGTCGCCGGGGAGCAGTCTACGACGTTACCCTCGATGTCGTAGCAGGTGACGCTCAAAGAACGGAAGGGCCCGGCCAGCGACTCCAGCGCGTCGGAGCGCGTCCCCGAGGTCTCGGTGCCGTAGGTCAGGAGCGGTTCGTTCGTCACCCGCGGCCGGATGATCAGGGTGCGGTGCCGATGGTCTTGTGGCGCGTCGTGCCCGTCGACCTGCGTGTAGTGGAGGCCTGAGAGGAGTGGCGTCGGGTCCTCGCCCGTGAGCATCCAGCTGCCGACGTCCTCCGCACTGCCCACCGGCCAGAACTTCGCCCGCAGAACCGCGGGGGCCGTGCCAACCACAGAGAAGCGTCCGTAGTAGTTGATCCCCGGCGTCACCCGGTAGAGCCCGGCGTTGCGCGCCGTCTCCCAGGTGGAGACCGCGGTCGTCCACGAACTCATCTGCCGGATGCGCAGGCGCCGGTTGCTGTCCTCCCCGGGGCTGACGATGTAGCCCGCCCCCGTATCGCTGAAGCGCGCGCCCATCCCCGGCATGTGCCGGTCGTTTGCGGCCGGATCTCCTGGCGTACCGCTGCGGAATCCCCAGAAGATCTCCACGCCGTCGTGGGTCCCGATAGACTTGCTGAACTGGCGATAGCAGTTGTTGCCGCTATTCGTCTGGAAGACGAAACCGTCGGCGGAGGCGGTGTGGGTGCCGGCGCAGCCGTCCCGTCGCGTCCACCCGCCGATGGTGGAGCCGTTCTCGTAGTCGAGGAAGACATTGTCGCCGTTGGCCGGTGGGGCCAACGCGTTCAGGTTGCCGTAGTACAGGTAGTAGTTGGTGCTGCTCGCGCCGCTCACGAATGCGGCCGGCAGCCGAAACCAGATGGTGGTGTTGGCCCGGTTCCAGCAGGGAGTCGCGGGGATCGACAGGACGCAAGTCTGATCGAGGACGCGGTCCAGTTCGACCATTTCCGTCCCGTTCAGGTAGCGCACGCGCACGTCGTTGCCGCTGGCCAGGCTCTTCCCCGCCACCACCAGCGCGGCATGGTTGAACGTCAGGCCGACCGCGTAGCCCGCGGCCACCGCGTCCGCCGCCGTCACCGTGATCTGCCGGCGGTAGTCCCAGTCGGCGCTCCAGCGGTACTCCAGATCGCCGGTGGCGCCGTTCAGCACGTACTCGGCCGTGGGCGAGGCGCCGCTGCCGTCCCCCCAGAAGAGCGTGAAGCGGATCGTCGCGGGAGAGAGGACGCGGAAGGACTCGGCGACCCGCAGTTCACGCAGGAACTTGTCCAGCGCCACGCGGGCGTTTTGGATCATCTCCTGGCGCCGCCGCAGTTCCTCGTAGGATTCCTCGCCGCCGGTGAGCAGCGGGAGGATGCCGCCCACGACCAGGGAGAGCAACAGCACGGTGAGCAGCACCTCCACGTAGGAGAAGCCGCTCTCGCCCGCGGCGCGGCTACTGCGGCGGACGGGACGTAACCTTGTCATCGAAACGCACCTGCACTTCGCCAGTGTCGCAGACGGCGTTACCGTTGGCGTCGGCGCAGGCCCGCACGCCCACGGTCACGAGCTGACCGACCCCGGAGACGCCGCTGCTCTGCTCCGTGGCGATCGTCCACTCCACGCGGCATCCCGGGAAATCCCCGCACGTCTCCGCGCCCGAGACCACGCCGCCGATGCTATCGCGCAGGACCGTGATAATCTCCTCCATCTTGCGAAAGGCCACCGTCCCCACGCGCATCTCCAGGTCGGACTCCTCATCGGCGGCCAGGATGCCGGGGTAGAGCTGCATCAGAGGCGCCAGGGCCAGGCCGATGAGCATCGCCGCCACCAGCACTTCGATCAGCGTGACGCCGGCGTCGTCCTTCACGGTCCGCTCACCCGCGCCCGTCCCGTTGCCGCCACCACGTCCACCTGCGCCGTCGTGCCCCCGGAGGTGAACGTGACCAGGGCCGCGGCCACGGCGGCGCCCGACGGCTGGAAGGTCACCTCGCCGCTGCCCGTCACCGTGAGCTGCGCCGGCAGGCTCTTGGGGAAGTCCGGCTCGGGCGACCCGCCCTGGGGCGCCAGGGTGTAGGAAGTGTACGGCCCCCCGGGCGGAGCGAAGGTCACGATGTACTGCACGCGGCGGGCGATGGCCAGGCGGCGGGCCAGGCTGAGATCGGCGGCCACCAGTCGGGCCGTCGTCTCGACGCTGACCTCATCCGGCACGAACAGCTGCGGCACCGCCGCCACCAGGAGGAGCGCCAGCAGGCCCACGACGACCAGCACCTCCACAATGGTGAAGCCGTCTGGACGCCACTGTACCCTCACGGCACGGATCCCTCCCCCCGGACCGTAATCGGCGGCCGGCCGCTCGTGCAGCGTCGGCGTTTAGTGCCCGATGCCGGTCGTGTGGTCGATCGCCGGCGGGCCGGCCACGCTCATCTGGACCCGGCACAGCGCCGCGTTGTACGTGTTCACGTAGGGCGTGCTGGCGGCCGGGTTGGTCCAGGGGTCGATGGGCGCGCCGTCCGGGAAGTACTGCGTGTCCGCCAGGAAACCGGCGAACCCGCCGGCCGCGGGGCAGGTCCCGTTGTTCCGGAACCGGTAGAGCGCCAGCGCCGCGTTGACTGACCGGACGTTGGCCCGGTCCACCTCGCGCCGGGCGTCGTTCTCCGCGCCGAAGTAGTTGGGCAGCGCCACGAGGACGAGGATCCCCAGGAGCAGCACCACGGCGAGGAGTTCGACGAACGTGAAGCCGCCTTCATTGGATAAGTGCCGCATGCAGTGTCCCTCCTGTCTGTGTTGGACGTGCCTCCCTGCATCTCTCCGCATCATCGGTTAGTGCCCCACCCCGGTGCCGTGATCGACCGCCGGCGGGCCGGCCACGCTCAACTGCACCCGGCAGAGCGCGGCGCTGTAGGTCGCGGTGTACGGCTCGCTGGTCGGCGGGTTGGTCCAGGGGTCGATCGGTGCCCCGTCCGGGAAGTACTGCGTGTCCGCCGCGAACGCGGGGAAGGCGGCCACTGTGGGGCAGGTGCCGTTGTTGCGGTACCGGTAGAGCGCCAGCGCCGCGTTGATCGCGCGCACATTCGCCCGGTCCGCGGCCCGCCGGGCATCGCTCTCGGCGCCGAAGTAGTTGGGCAGCGCCACTAGCACGAGAATCCCCAGGAGCAGCACCACGGCCAGCAGCTCCACGAAGGTGAACCCGCGTTCATTTGCCATGTAGCGCATCCGCCTTCCCACCACGTTCCGCCCCTTCCGCCGCCCCGGCCCTACCGCATCAGTGCCCGGCCCAGGCCGAAGATAGGCATGTACAGCGCCAGCAGGAGGATTCCGATGACGCCGCCCAGGAACAGCGTAAGCGCCGGTTCCAAAAACGTGAGGAAGCGGCGCATCCGCAGTTCGAACTCCCGATCCATCACCGCGCCGGCGCGCTGCAACATGGTGTCCAGGCGCCCCGACTCCTCGCCCAGGGCGACCATGCGCACGATCATCGGCGGGAACTGCCCGGTCTGGCGCAGCGAGTCGCCGAAGCGGCGCCCGGCGCTGATTTGGCTGATCAGGTAGCGCACGGTGCCGCGGAATTCCGGGACGCCCACCGCCTCGCCCGCCACCTCCAGCGCCGGCAGCACGGGCACGCCGCTTTGCAGCATCGCCCCCAGCGCATGGACGAACCGGCTGAGCGAGATGGTCTGCGCCAGGACGCGCGCCTGGGGCACCCGCAGGACCAACCGCTGCAGCGGGCCGGAGAGCGCCTCCCAGATGATCCGCCGCGTCGGCGGCAGGATCACCAGCACGAGGGCCAGCCCGACGAGCGGCAGGTTGTGGCGGAAGAGGACGCTGGCGGCCATCAGGGCCTGGGTCAGCGTGGGAAGGCGCGCCCCAGTGCTGCGGTAGACGCGGTCGAAGGCGGGGATGATGTACGTGAGGAAGATGGCCAGCACGACGGCCGCCAGCGAGAGCACGATTGCCGGGTAGACCAGCGCGTCCCGTACCCGGCGGCGGAACTCCTGGTCTCGTTCCAGATAGGCGGCCAGCCGCTCCAGCGCCTCGTCCAGCCGGCCGCTCAGTTCACCGTTGCGGATGACGCCGATGTACACGGCGGGGAAGAGGTCGGGGTGGCGGCCGAGCGCCACGGAGAGGCTCTTCCCCTCCTCGATATCCTGCGCCAACCCCTGGACGATGCCGCGCATCTGCGGGTCGTCGGTCTGCTCTGCCAGCGCCTCCAGCGCCTGGTAGAGCGGCAGGCCGGCGCCCAGCAGCATCGCCAGGTGGTGTGTCATCAGGACAACCTCGGCCGCCTTGGGCAGCCGCACGCCGCGGCGCGGGCCCACAGCCTCGGGCCGCAGCGCAGTGACGAAGAGGCCGCGCTCCTGCAGCCGGGCGCGGGCGCGGGCGTTGTCCTCCGCCTCCACCCGCCCCTTGATCAGCAGACCCCGGGCATCACGGCTGACGTACTCGTAGGTCGGCACTATCCGACCTCCGCGAGGATCAGGCGGCGGTACTCCTCGAGGCTGGTCACGCCCTCCAGGACCGTGCGCCGCGCCGACTCCTGCAGCGACTGCATCCCCGCGCCCTCCGCCGCCGTCTGGACCGCGCTGGCAGGCCGGCGCTCCAGGACGAGTTCCCGAATGTCATCCGCCATGACCATGATCTCGAAGACGCCGGTCCGGCCCTTGTAGCCCAGGTCGCCGCACTCGGCGCAGCCGACCGCGCGGAAAAGCTGCGGCCGCTCGCCCGACAATCCCAGCACCTCCGCTTCCTCCTGGCTCGCCCGGTAGCGGCGGCGGCAGGTGGTGCAGAGCACGCGGATGAGCCGCTGCCCGGCCACGGCCAGCACCGAGGAGGTGAGCAGGTAGGGCTCCACGCCCATGTCCAGCAGGCGGACCAGTGCGCCGGCGGCAGCGCTGGTGTGCAGGGTGGAGAGGACCAGGTGCCCGGTAAGGGCCGCCTGGATGGCGATGGAGGCGGTCTCCGGGTCGCGGATCTCTCCGACCATGACGACGTCGGGATCCTGCCGCAAGATAGCCCGCAGCCCGATGCCGAAGGTGATGCCCGCCTTCTCCCGCACGGGGATCTGCGTGATTCCGGCCAGGCGGTACTCCACCGGGTCTTCGATGGTCATGATGTTGCGCGTCGGCTCGTGGATGTGGCGCAGCGCCGCGTAGAGGGTCGTGGTCTTCCCGCTCCCCGTGGGGCCGGTGACCAGGATCATGCCGTGCGGCCGCGACAGCAGCCGCTCCAGGATCTTCTGCTGCTCGGGGAAGAGACCCAGGCGCTCCAGCCCGAGCAGGACCTGCTGCGTGTTCAACAGCCGGATGGCGGCGCGCTCGCCGAAGGCCGATCCCACCGTGGCCAGGCGGAGGTCGTATTCCCGGCCCTCGATATCCAGCAGGATCCGGCCGTCCTGCGGCCGGAGCCGCTCAGCGATATCCATCCCCGCCAGCACCTTCAGCCGGGAGATCACCGCGCCGGCGACCCCCGCGGGCAGCACAGCTTTGTCGTAGAGCAGCCCGTCCACGCGCACCCGGACGCGCGCCTCTTCGGCGTCCGGCTCGATGTGGATGTCCGTGGCGCCGATGCGCACCGCGTCCGTAAGGACGGAGTTGACCACGCGCACGACCGGCGGGGCGTCGGTGGCCTCAGTGATGATGGCCGCGGCCGTGGTCTGGTCCGGCGCTTCCGCGGCGACCCCCGAGAGGCTCTCCCCGACCCGCCGTCCCACGTCGAAGTACTTGGTGACGGCCCAGTCGAAGTCGCGCTCGGTGGTGAGGAAGGGGCGCACGCGACCCTCGAGGAGCCGCGCCACCGTGTCGATGGCCACGACGTCGCCGGGGTCGAGCATCGCCAGATGGATCTCCCGCCGCACGCGGGCCAGCGGGACGACCTTGTGCTGCAGCACCACCCACTCGGGGATGGCGCGCACCAGTTTCTCATCGATGGGATAGGTGGAGAGGTTGACGTAGGGAACGCCGCGCTGCACCTCGAGCATCTGCCCGAGGGTCTGCTTGCTGACGTAGCCGCGGTCAACGAGGATGCGGCCCAGGCGTTCGCCGGTCTGGTTCTGCTCGGCCAGCGCCTCCTGCAGTTGGGCCTCGGTGATGAAGCCGGCGTCCACGAGCATGTGGCCGAGGAGCTTGCGCCGCGGCCCCGGGCTGTACTGCACCTGCCCATCGTTGCCGGTGCTGCGCGAAAGGTTCCCCAGCAGCACGAGGGTCTCCAGTTCGGCCTCGACCGCCGAAACCGGCGCGGCGACCTGCTCGGCCAGGCCCGCCGCCGTCACCTGGTCGCCATTCGTTGAATGATCGTCCAACAGCGCGAGGATGCGGCGCTGCAGGGGAGTGCCCGCGGGGCGTGCGGTTTTCACCCTAGTCCATCCTTCATTAGGTTAATGAAACACAACCCGACCCGGATGGCGGCCGGTCGTCCGGAGGGAGCCTGTACTTTTCCTCCGGCGCTTCAGGGTTACCAAAGAGTTATGGCCAACTGCAGGCCGATTTAGACGCACTTTTGGGTCGAGAGGGCGGGGGGACTCCCGGGGCCCTGTCGCTCCATGAAGGCCCCCAAAGACACCCGAACAACCTTTTGACATCCCCGAAAGCGGGTGCTATCCTTCGTAAGGTTGAGCGATGGCCGTTTCGCTTTCGCCCCTGGAGCAGATCCGGGCCGCCGAGGCGCGCGCGGTCGGAGCCAGCCAGACGGTGAAAGCGGTCCGGAAGGGCTGGGCGCTGCTCGTGCTGGTGGCGCGGGACGCCGACCGGAAGGTGACCGAGCCGGTCGTCCGCGCCGCGCAGGAAGCCGGAGTGCCGCTCGCTGAGGTCGACTCCATGCGGGAGCTGGGCCGGGCGTGCGGGATCGCCGTCGGAGCGGCCGCGGCCGCGGTACTCGGGCCGGCGACACCGGCAGACGCATAGCGCCACAATCGGGGCTCTCCAACGTTTCACCTTAAGTCCGACCCCCGGAGAGCGCCTGGGATGCGCCGCAGGGCACCACCTCTGGTGCCTCGTATGGCGCAGCCTCAATAGCGGCGGAGAAGATTTGCGATAATCCGGCGGACCCCGCCGGACATCGCGCGGCGTTTTCGCCCTCTTCCCCCGTGGCGGAGGGCTTCTGTCTGTATGACGGCGCGGGCGCGGCGGACCGCCGGCCCGGATAAGTGGTGGAGGGAGCAAAAGATGCCGACGATTGCGCAACTGGTGCGGCGCGGGCGCCACCGGACGCGGCACAAGACCAAGTCCCCGGCGCTGTCGGGCAGCCCGCAGCGGCGAGGCGTGTGCATTCAGGTGAAGACCACCACCCCGAAGAAGCCGAACTCGGCGCTGCGCAAGATCGCCCGGGTGCGGCTGACCACGGGGAAGGAGGTCACGTCCTACATCCCCGGCATCGGGCACAACCTGCAAGAGCACTCGGTCGTGCTCATCCGGGGCGGCCGGGTGCGCGACCTGCCGGGCATCCGCTACCACATCATCCGCGGCACGCTCGACGCCGCCGGCGTGGTGGACCGCCGGCGCGGCCGGTCCAAGTACGGGGCCAAGCGCCCCAAGAAGGCGTAGGGAGGCACCAGAGCCATGCCGCGAAAGGGAGCCGCTCCGCGGCGCGTGATCGGGCCGGACCCGGTGTTCGGCAACGTCACCGTGTCTCGGCTGGTCAACAAGGTGATGCAGCGCGGGAAGAAGAGCCTGGCCGAGCACATCGTTTACGGGGCGTTCGACGAGGTCAAGAGCAAGGCCGGCCAGGATCCGGCGAAGGTGCTGGACAAGGCGCTCGGCAACATCATGCCGCTGCTGGAGGTGCGGCCGCGGCGGGTCGGCGGCGCCACCTATCAGGTGCCGATCGAGGTTCGGCCGGAGCGGCGGATGTCGCTCGGTCTGCGCTGGCTCGTGGACCACGCCCGGCAGCGCAAAGACCGCCGGAGCATGGCGGCCAAACTGGCGGCGGAGATCCTGGATGCCTCCGCCGGGCAGGGCGGCGCCGTAAAGAAGCGCGAGGACACGCACCGCATGGCCGAGGCGAACAAGGCCTTCGCGCACTACCGCTGGTGAGCGCAGACATGACCGCGACAGCGACGGACGAGGACGAACGTTGGCAACCACGGTGATGACACCCAGTCGAGTGGGTCTGGAGAACACCAGGAACATTGGCATCATCGCCCACATCGACGCGGGCAAGACGACAACCACCGAGCGCATCCTTTTCTACACGGGACGGGTGCACCGCATCGGCGAGGTGGACGAGGGCTCGGCGACGATGGACTGGATGGTGCAGGAGCGGGAGCGGGGGATTACCATCACCTCCGCGGCCACGACCTGCGAATGGCGCGACCACCGCATCAACATCATCGACACCCCCGGGCACGTGGACTTCACCGTGGAGGTGGAGCGTTCGCTGCGGGTCCTGGACGGTGCCGTCGTCCTGGTCACTGCGGTGGAGGGGGTGCAGCCGCAGTCGGAGACGGTCTGGCGGCAGGCCGACCGCTACCGCGTGCCGCGCATCGTCTTCGTCAACAAGATGGACCGCACCGGGGCGGACTTCACGCGCGTGGTGGAGATGTTGCGCGAGCGCCTGGGGGCCCACGCGGTGCCGCTGCAGATGCCCATCGGCGCCGAGGACGACTTCCGCGGCGTCATCGATCTCATCCGGATGAAGTCCGTCGTCTACCTGGACGACCTGGGCACCCGCTCCGACGAGACGGAGATCCCGCCGGCCCTGCGCGAGCAGGCGGAGCAGCTGCGGGAGCGCCTGGTCGAGGCGGCCGTGGAGCTGGACGAGGACCTGCTGCACCGCTACCTGGAGGGTAAGCCGATCGGCGAGGAGGAGATCCGGGGCGCGCTGCGCCGCGGCGCCCTCGGCTACAAGCTCGTCCCCGTACTCTGCGGCTCCTCCTTCCGCAACAAGGGCGTGCAGCCGCTGCTGGACGCCATCATCGACTACCTGCCGTCGCCGCTGGACCTACCGCCCGTGCAGGGTATCGACCCGCACACCGGCGGGCCGGCGGTCCGGGAGCCCAGCGAGGATGCCCCCTTCGCCGCGCTGGCCTTCAAGATCGTCACCGACCCCTACGTCGGCAAGCTGACCTACTTCCGCGCCTACTCGGGGACCCTCGAGGCGGGTTCCTACATCTATAACGCCAACAAGGGGCAGCGGGAGCGGGTCTCCCGCATCCTGCAGATGCACGCCAACCACCGGGAGGACATCCCCGAGGTCGCCGCGGGGAACGT
>Ga0209642_10003316_pt1 | contig 10416 bp, 7 predicted proteins | sample RifCSP19_2_FD_184025 | JGI IMG/M metagenome (GOLD analysis project Ga0209642, IMG submission 184025) | Soil microbial communities from Rifle, Colorado - Rifle CSP2_sed 19_2 (SPAdes) (version 2) | ecosystem: Environmental > Terrestrial > Deep subsurface > Rock core/Sediment | place: Rifle... | reverse complement strand
GTTATCCCGGAGTTATTTGATGGAATAATGCCATGGAAGACACAATCATTTGAGTTCTTCGGAGATCTGCCTCTGATGGAGCTATACCGAAAGCCCATCCCTGAACTGGGTCTTATATTCAAACGAACAATGGACATTGTAGGGGCGTTTTTTGGTATTGCGATCTCGACTCCAATAATGCTAGCCATTGCTATTGCCATTAAGATGGATTCTCCTGATGGACCGATTATCTACCGCTCAAGACGTATAGGTAAAAAAGGACAGATCTTTGATTGCTACAAGTTTCGCACAATGGTTTCGGATGCCGATCAATTAAAAGACAAGCTGAGGTATCTCAACGAAAAAAGCGGGCCATTTTTTAAAATTACAAACGACCCACGCCTTACAAGGGTGGGAAAGCTTTTAAGAAAGTACAACATGGATGAGATGCCACAGTTTTTCAATGTGTTAGAAGGTGATATGAGTCTTGTAGGTCCACGTCCACATCCCCTGGACGACTTTCGGCAATATAATCTCGAGCACTACCGCAGGCTGGATGTAAAGCCCGGGATAACAAGCCTCTGGGCGATTGAAGCGCAAGACGACCCATCTTTTGAGCATAACATGGAGCTTGACCTCTACTACATTGAGAACTGGAACTCGTGGCTCGACCTCAAGATTTTGCTTAGAACCATCCCCACGGTGCTTAAGGGCGTGGGAAGGTAAACAAGAAGCTCGGCTATTATATGGAGCAAAAGGCTAAGATCCAAACTGAGATGGATCCGATCGAACGATTCCAGGAAGTCCGTCGAAACGGCGACCAGCCGAATCCCGAAGGTATGGTTTAGGCTATTTGGCAGAAATTAATAAGATTATTCCTGATAAATCAATCTGGAGTTATTCGTGGGCCTTACGCTGAAGAAGATGTAAATAAGCTAAAGTCTCAAGGCTCTCTTGACTAAGCAAGGCACTCCTGTCAATGCTTTTTATTACCGTCCGCATTATCCCAAGCTGATGCTAATACCATCAGCGATGTGATTGTCGTGAATTAAAGCCTTGGTTAATCCTTGTTATCAGTTGACGAATCCAACTTAGATCCAAGTTTATGCTATTAAAGAGTGAGTGTGGCTATAGATCTAACTTTATGTCCGATTTGTAAACAGAGCGATTAAAAATAAACGTTTACGGTGTTCCAAACTATAAATCTCTGGGACAACGATTACGACAAGATAAATGGACGAGGGTGCAGCAACCTTATGTTCATATCCATCATTTCAATCCTAAGAACTTAAAGCTTTTGGTTGAAGCCTCAGGTTTTAAAGCTGAAAAAGTTTGGACTGCGGAGCGTCACCTTAGAAAAAGTTTTTGAAATGATATTAGCACTGATCCTTTCTCTTATAACAACGAGTTTTGCTTGGGGCGAAGTTTATTACGTTGACCCAAAAAATTCTGTTGCATCAGACTTGAATCTTGGCACGCTTAATCTACCGTGGAAAACCATCCAAAAAGCTGCAGAAGTTGCCGTTGCGGGAGACACGGTTTATGTGAAGAACAGTATCTATAGGGAGCGTATCGAGGTAAAGAACTCTGGAACTAGCTATGAACGGATGATTACCTTTCAAGCTCTGGGGAACAACGTTATTATCAAAGGCTCGGACATGGTGACTAACTGGACTCTGTGGAAGGATAAAATCTGGAAACGAGAGAATTGGCCTGTTAACTCTCAGCAAGTTTTTATAGATGGTATTCCATTGGATCAGATTGGTGGAAATCGTTGGTTCTCACCACATCGTCTTCCGGCAAAAGGGAAGGGTGTTGATGATCTTACCTCTGGAAGTTTTTATTATGACGAACAAAAAAAGATTCTGTATGTCCGGTTAAAAGATGGCGGTAATCCAAATCATCATGTTGTTGAGGCAAGTGTAAGACCTCTGTTGTTTCTCTTGAGAGACAAAAATTTCATCAAGCTTTCCGGATTTAAATTTATGCATTCAAACACAATAGCTTTCATCAAAACTGGTTGGCCTTGTGTTAGTATCAGCGGAAACAATTGTATTATAGAAAATAATGAGGTCAGTTGGTGCGATTTTGGGGGACTTGGTGCTACAGGAAATTCCTTGATCGTGAGAAATAACGTTTCTAACTATAATGGTAATTCAGGAATGGGTTTTAGTGGACACAATATCCAATTGGAAAGCAATGTAACTAACTACAATAACTACCGAGGCTTTAATATGAATTGGCATGCTGGCGGAATCAAGAGTGTACAGCTCAAAAATTCTGTCATTAATCACCACACCGCGGTCGGAAACAATGGTCCAGGTATCTGGTGCGACGGTGATTGTGATGATGTTACAATTTCAGCAGCACGAGTGTATGGTAATTCCGGTAATGGGATTTTTTATGAAATTTCTAAACGTGGGTTAATAATAAATAACATTGTGTATGAAAATGCGGGGAATGGAATTTATATTTCTGCTTCCGAAAGTTGTAAGGTCTTCAACAACTTATTGTACGCCAATAAACGTGGACTTGTGCTTCATGGAGTTCCACGTAAGGGCCATGTGCTGAAGAATAACCTTGCTGAGAATAATATCCTTGTGGACAATATCGAAGTTGATATAGTGGTAGCGAGACTTGTCCCTGAAGTTGTTGATAACCGAACGGATTATAACCTCTTTTACCAGCGACGGGGTAAACTTCAGCTTAAATTTGGACATGACCAAATTTATCAAAGTCTAGATAATTGGGTTTCAAGGACTGGCTATGACACTCACAGTGTTATAGAAGACCCTAAATTCGTTGATGTAGAGAAGTATGACTTTCACCTTGTAATAGGTAGCCCGGCTATTGGTAAAGGCAATCCAAATAGTCTAGTTCAGGAAGATTTTGATGGTGTCAGCCGGGACAGCACGAAAGAGGATATCGGACCTTACAAATTTAAGCTAAACAGGGCTCAACAGCAATGACTTCAGGCAACTGGAGTGCTACCGGAAAAATTTTTGCTGGCTACTTAGTAAATAGGGAGAATATTATATCTCATGAGATTATGGGAAGGCAGATCATTGAGTCTTTATGAAGTGTGGAACTTATCGATCTCGTTGTCGGAAGGTCAACAAGCTCCTTGGTCAACGCCGTTAATGAGATCGAATAATAAAATGTTTCATCAACTCAAATTGTTTGCTGAGAAGCTAGATCCGCACCCCCGATCGTCGGATTTTCACAGAAGCGCTCGTAATGCCGCTTATAACAAGGCTGACTACCTGATTTTGCCTATTCCGTGGTTTATTGCGACATCTATTTTCGTATCGGAATAAGTTTTGATGGGTAGGATCAATCAAATGGCAAAGGAAGTTACAGAACAAATAGCAGCTAAGCCTGATTCTAAGCCGAGTAACACCTCAGTAAGGCGGCTTCTAAAAAATGCTGCATATAATTCTGGTTCCTGGGGTGCTACCGTTCTCATTGCCCTTATAGCCACACCGTATATCGTGCATAAACTCACGATAGAAGGCTATGGTGTTTATGCTTTGCTTATTGGTTTGGTGGGCTATTATGGCTTGCTTGACCTAGGACTTGGACAGGGCGTGATAAAGTTTGTATCGGAGTATAAAGTAAAGGAGGATTACGAAAGTATTAGTCGTTCGATAAATGCCGCGCTTTGGGTTCAAATCGCTGCCGGTCTGGTAGGCTCAGGTGCGTTAGTAATTTTTGCTGAATCTATTTTAAGGTTGCTCAAGGTTTCACCGGCTCTTTGGGCGGACGCAAAAATCGGCCTTTATGTTAGCGCTATAGGATTTTTTTTTACAATGCTATCTGGGACTCTAAGTTCGGTGTTAATGGGTTTGCAGCGCTATGATATAACAAGCAAGGTTAACGTTGTAACAAACCTTTTACTCACAGTGCTTATTGTCTTTGTGCTCTTTTTGGGTGCTGGTTTAAAAGAGGTTATATTTTTGACCGTTGCATCTGCAATTGTCATGTTCACGATTTATTTATTGACTGTGAGAAAGAGTCTACCACAATGGCGGTTTTCTTTTATGCTCGATAAAGGCTATTTCAAGTTGCTCTTTAGTTTCAGTAGCTTCGTGTTCATATCAAGAGTCTCAAACATATTCAGCAATTATATTGCTCGCTTCGTTGTTGCATTTTTTTTGGGGCCGGCAGCGGTTACATATTATGTTGTCCCTTCAAAGTTTATAAGTGCTTTTGGTGGATCTTTAAGTAGCGCATTCGGGGTTCTTTTCCCCTTCGCAAGTGAACTTGGTGCCCGCAAGAATTACGAAAAAGTTCAAAAGACTTTCATCGAGGCATCAAAAATTTTCGCTGCACTTTCTGTTCCTGTGCTCCTTACAGTTTTCATTTTCTCTAAGCCAATATTAACAGTATGGATGGGAAGGGAATTTGCTGAGAAAGGATGGATTGTTCTAAGGTTGCTCGCCATTAGTGGACTTGTCGGTTCACTTACCACTGTGCCCAACCTAATCACTATAGGACTTGGGTATTCAAGAGTGATAGGGTTTTTCTCGGTTATAACGGTTCTATTCTATGTGGTTTTATTACCCCTACTTACGAAGTTGTGGGGAATTGAAGGAACGGCATGGGCTATGCTGGGAGCTACCATACCAGGTATTGCTCTGGTTATATATGAAACGAAGAAGATCATCCATTTCGAGATGTGGTCTTATTTAAAAAATGTAATTGGATTTCACATTATACCTTTAGCTGTATCGTTGTTCTGGGTAACAGTAGTTCCAGATTCTGAAGTTTACTCAACGACTCGGTTACTTATCTTCTCGATCGTGTTTTTAGCTTCTTACTTTGGGTTCATGGTATTTTTAAAGTGGAACCAACTGGATAGCCTTATTTCTAGATTCAGAATAGATACAGATAGGTAATCCTGCAAAATGAAAGTAACTCAGGTACGTTATGCAACTTTCCAGAAAACTGTCAAACGATTGAACATGCTTGGTTTGTAACAGCTTAGTTTAACTCTAAATTCTACTTTGTTTTGAAAAGTTTAATCTAATATCGCATTTTGAAGAGAAAATTCTTGCCGACGTTGACTGCTAGAGAAATAAAAGACGGTAAGCAGGTAACTGAAAAATATATAATAAAAATTAGCAGAGAGAGATGGGAAATGGCACAAGAATGGGAAAGGGAGCATTGGGTTAAAACACAGAAAATGAGAGCCAAATATGGCAAAAACATTATTTGGAAATTCATAGCACTCCTTGGTTTAAAGTCGAAATATAGGGGAGATGACTGGAACTACTGGTGGAAAAGGCAATTCAATGACTATAATTTTTTGCCAGAAGTAATTGAGAATGCTATTGAGTTAGGTTGTGGTCCATACACTAATTTCAGATTGATTATTGAAAGATGCGTTCCAAAACATTTATTTCTTAGTGATCCTTTAATAAGGACTTATGTGAATTTTAAGCAAACATTTGTTTCTGAGATGTATCGCAAAGGATTATGCATAATAGATGACCAGACAATTGAAGAGTTTCCATTCGCTCCAGATTACTTTGATCTGTGCGTCATGATTAATGTGCTAGACCATGTTCAAGATGCAGAACTCTGTATGAAAAACGCAATAAATATCACAAAGCCTGGTGGGATACTCATAATTGGTCAAGATCTTACTGATGAAGAGGATATGCATCGAATTGAAGGTGCTGAAGGCGAGGTTGGTCATCCAATAAAAATTGGTCACGATTGGCTTGATAAATTTATTAAGAGGAAGTTTGAATCTCTTATCTATAAAATTTTACCTCGTGAGGAAGGGCGCGCCCCTATTGCGCACTATGGAACGTATATATTTGCCGGCAAAAAATTGAATTATAAAAAAACAAAAGATTCAGATGGGATTAAAGTCTAAAAGGGCGAGGTATCTCCTGAGACGCCTGTATTCACGCTTTAGATCTATTATACGAAATTTTATTGGCTATCCTGTCATCTACAACGCAAACAAGGTCAATGAGTCAGATTGTAATAAGCGTGCTCTTTTGATTTACCTCGTCAAGCCATTTTTGCTTAAAGATGATGATCCGAGGTTTTTGAACCACCAGAATTTAAAGCAATGCAAGCAGATCGCCACTGTTATAGGAGAGTTTGGGTATATAGTTGATGTCGTAGACATAGGAGATAAAAGGTTCCGGTCTTCAAAGAACTATGACCTTATTATTAGCCATAGGGTCAATTTGAGTGGAATAGAGAATTTGATTAGAAACAACGATCTAATCAAGATATATCTCTCTTCAGGATTAAATCATATAGTTAGTAACAGAAACTTACGAAAGCGATACAAACTTTTGTTCGAAAGACGAAAGCGTAGGTTAAAAATTAAACGACTGGTTACAGAGGAGATGCCTTATGTCCTGATCTCAAATGCTATAGTAGGCTTCGGGAATGAATTTACGATGAATACATGGAAAGAAATATACAAAGGTCCCACATATTCATTCAATAATTATGGATTTAAAGAAACGAAGTCTTCGGTGGACTCTAAGGATTTTTCGAAGGCTCGCAAAAACTTTCTTTTCTTTGCAAGTGGAGGCAATGTTTTAAAGGGCTTGAATTTGCTTCTGGAAGTCTTTCCAAAATATCCTAATCTACATCTTTACGTTTACGGTAGCTTTGAATCTGAAAGTGATTTCTGTGTTTGCTACCATAAAGAATTGTATGAAACGCCCAACATTCACCCTGAGGGATGGGTTACAGTAAACAGCGAGACGTTTTATGATTTGTTGCAAAAATGCACATACATAATACTTCCCTCGTGCTCGGAGGGGCAACCTGGTTCAGTTGTCCAGTGTATGTATTCTGGTTTAATCCCTGTTGTAACAAAGGAATCGGGGATCGATACAGAGAATTTTGGAGTTACGATAAATGACGACGGTTTGGAAGAAATAGAAAATACTATCGTCAAGCTCTCAAAGCTGCCGGAAGATTGGCACAGAGAACATTCTATAAGGACAAGAGAAGTTGCTGAGAAGAGATTTAATGAAGATGCTTTTATGGATAGGTGGAAGGAAATCATCGCGGATATACTTAATGAAGAGGCAGAACAGACGTGAATATCGCCCAAATATCGGCGTGTTATAAACCTATTGTAGGAGGTCAAGAAGTTTACATTGATAACCTGACGAAAATTTTAAGGAGTTATAATTATAATGTTAAAATCTATCAACCTTACAGAGGAGTTAAATCAGAGGAATTAGTGACGATTATTAGAATTCCCTATCTTGGACGTGTTATTTATGATTTGGATTCTTATATTTTAAATTTATTCCTCTTCTTAACCAAGAGAAAAATACTCGCAAGGGAGCAAATATTTATAGTCCATTATGCATTTTATTCGCTTCCTGTATGGAGTTTCAAAGATAAGGTTATTATAGTGTCTCATGGCATAGAATGGCACACGGAAAGCATGACACTTAATGATAGAATACGTGAAATGATTGCTAAAGTTGCATTTGATAGGTTTTCATTGGTTGCGAACGACACTCATTATCTGCGTCACTTTGGCTTGTCTGTGGAACCTGGCGAAGGGTATTTTGAAGAAGTAGCACCTAAAAAGTGGTTCATCCCAAATTGTGTGAATCTGAACGTATTCAAGAGGAATGAGGGTATAGAGCATTTAAAAAAAAAGAAAATAATTTTAGTGCCTCGACAAATTACTCCTGATAGGGGAGTGGATCTTGCTATTAAGGCGTTCAATTTATTCAATCAACAGAAAGAGGATTTCTATCTATATATAATTGGAAAACCTACTAAGGGGTGGTATTTCGAATATTGTACAAATTTGGCGGCTAAATACGGGATTTCCAATAAAGTCATATTCAATGGCTTTGTTGAAAATAGCGCTATGCCTTATTATTATTCTTCCGCTTTACTAACTCTCATACCCACATTAAGACGGGAGGGAACATCGCTTAGCGCTTTAGAAAGTATGGCTTGCGGAACACCTACCGTTTCGACTAACGTTGCTGGGCTTAGGGATTTACCTACAATCCAGAGCGATCCTAACCCAACTGCTATTGCAGATAAGTTAATCTTTGCACTTGAGAATAAAGATGATATCGGCAGAGAACAACACGATAAGGTAAAGAGGATTTTCAATCTAGAGAACTGGAGTAAGGCGTGGATAAGAGTAATCGAGGCGGTATCAGAACGAGGGCGGTGTTAAGATAATCCGTTTCGAGCCACACGAGAGGAGCATTACAGAGCCTCATCATAACAGCGCCCTTTTAACAGATATGAGAATATCCGTAGCATTAACCGGTGCCAGAGCTCAGGTGAGATTGATTCAGGGAGGGCTAATCCTTGTCCTGAATATTGCCATTGGTGTAATGATCGCTCACACATCATGGACTTTCTTCCCGATTGCCATCCTTGTCGCAGCGATAGCCACGTACTTAGCTTACAACCATCCCATCCTTACCGTCGTCTTGATCGTCATTTTAAGCACAATTACCGATAATTTATCTGGCTTTCTAAGCATTCCTACCGTAATCGACGTAGGGCTGTTCAACTTACGTCTCTGGGATCCTCTATTTTCCGGCATTCTCGTAACATTGTTCCTGAAGCTATTCGATTATCAATTAATCCAAGCATTGCTAAGATATTACCTGCTGCTGATCTTGCTCTTTGTACTGTTGATCTTACAACTGATGCTAAACATAGGTGTTTACGGTATCAATGCGCTTGGAGAGTTTCGCACATATTATAGTCCCTTACTGATGATGCCTTACTTAGCGATCTTCATGAGGACCACCGAACAAAGATTACGCATGCTCAAAGTCCTAATGATACTATCCTTCTCCTTTATCGCTGTCGTTCTGCTTAATGGTTTATTTACCCGTGATATAGGCTTAATCTTCGGATCTTTAGGACTTAAGTTGATAGGCTCTTCAGGCGCACTTGCACTGCTATACGGGTTAGTTGCTTTACTTCTTACCATGAACCGGCGAATTATGAGAGTAAGTCCGCTGCTGCTTGCGTTAGTTTTTTTGACTGGAGGTTTTTTGGTTCTTTTGACGGCCCATCGCTCAGTTTGGCTCGCTACAACATTAGCATTTTTAACTCTTTATCTTTTGAGAGAGTTTAGATTAAAAAGAAAAGTGCAATTTGTGCTTATAGCATATTTAGTTGGTGTGACGGCATGTTTTGCACTCTCTAATGTTGGACAAAACCCAGTGGAATTTATCGAAACACGTCTGCTGGCGTTTACCGATCCGGAACAAGATCCAACTGCATATTGGCGCCAGTATTTATGGCGAACTTCTCTCGAAGAGATTCGGCAGAATCCATGGCTGGGAAGCGGTCTTGGCAAACACTTTCAATTGACCGGTCCTGCTGCAGATTTGATCACAACTTCCCCCCATAGTTTATATGTAACTATCCCATTTCAAATAGGTATCCCTGGCTTGCTTTTTTATCTTGCATTTATTGGGATGCTATTTCTTCGCTTTATGCGGTTACGAGTCAAGCAATGCATACCGGCAAGCGACCGGGCGATTTTGACTGTGGGGATTGTCGTGCTGGTTGCTGCCCATGCCTATTATGTAAGCTATACTATGGATTGGATAACTTGGTTGTATGTCGGACTTGCTGGATCAGTGCTTGTGAATCAGAAGCAGTAACTATTAGGAGGAAAGGATTACCCGAAACGGCTTATATATTCAATCCCTATCAGCTTGAAACGTTAGTCGAACTTATGTGAGAAGGTTAATTGATAATCCTAAACTTATTGCTTGAGTGGGTGGGGGATCTAAAGCAGATTATCGTGCCCCTATGCTCGAAGCGGCAGCCAAGCAACATGCAAAAGCGATAGAATTTGTCCTGAGTGAGGAGACGCAAACCCAATGAAATTTTCTATGGCGGTATTGATCAAATAACTGGTCCATAATTGAGGAGTGAAAGGTTAATAAGTTGGCTACCTGTTGAGAGTTCATCCCTTAATCTTTTGATTTTTATGTCTGTCGAACTCGCGTTAATCTAAATCTGAGAGTCTAACTTTCCCATGGTTCGATCAAAGGAGGAGAGTTAATGAATTATAGGACTTTTGGTAATACAAACTTAATGGTTTCCGAAATTGGATTAGGATGCTCGTATCTTGGAGGGACACTTGAGCAAGAATACAGTATGGAATCCATTAAGATCCTTTATTACGCGTATGATCAAGGGATCAATTTTTTTGATACAGCAGATATATATAGTCAAGGGAAGAGCGAAGAAATTATTGGTAAAGCATTTAAAAATAATAGAGATAAAGTAATTATTGCAACTAAAGTAGGCTATTATCTGTCTACAATGGGTAGCATAGCTTCCCGATTGAAACCTATAATAAGGCCTTTTGTTCGCAAATTCTCTGGGATACGAAAGTCTGCTCAGAAAATCCGCTCTTCACAAAAGCAACAGAACTTCTCA
>Ga0209642_10003315_pt1 | contig 10416 bp, 9 predicted proteins | sample RifCSP19_2_FD_184025 | JGI IMG/M metagenome (GOLD analysis project Ga0209642, IMG submission 184025) | Soil microbial communities from Rifle, Colorado - Rifle CSP2_sed 19_2 (SPAdes) (version 2) | ecosystem: Environmental > Terrestrial > Deep subsurface > Rock core/Sediment | place: Rifle... | reverse complement strand
CGGCAACAAGGAATACCCTTGATCTCAGCGCAATACCAGTTCTCAAGCAGCTTACCCATCTCCCTGTTGTTGTTGATCCAAGCCACGGGGTTGGCAAGTGGGACCTTGTTGCTCCTATGTCAAAGGCTTCTATTGCTGCTGGCACGGATGGACTTCTCATAGAGGTGCATATAAATCCAGAAGAGGCACTATCAGATGGGGAGCAGTCTCTAAGGCCTGATTACTTTAAAAAGTTAATGAATGAATTAAAACCCATAGCCATTGCTGTCGGAAGGGAAATATGATAAAAAAACAGGGAAAAGGAGACACGGCGACTAAGAGACACGGGGATACATCTCCCCTTCACCGTTTCTCTGATTCACTGATTTGTTTTAACAAGGTAACAATACTGGGTGTTGGATTGATTGGAGCATCCTTTGCCCTTGCAATGAAGAAGTATAAACTCTGTGACCACATTACTGGAAATGGAAGGAGCCTTGAAAACCTTCAAAAGGCAAAGGAGATGAAGATAATCGACTCTTTTGAGCTCGATCCTGCAAAGGCATGTAATGACTCAGACCTTATTATCTTTGCAACCCCTGTAGGAAGCTTTCTTGAAATTGCAAAAAAAGTGCGGAGTTCTTTTAAAAAGAGTGCCATAGTTACGGATGTTGGGAGTGTTAAGGGCAGGCTTGTTAAAGATATGGAGGCTCTTATGCCGGAAGGCACTTATTTTATTGGTGGCCATCCTATAGCAGGCAGCAGCCGTTCAGGGGTAGATACAGCAAGGGCTGAAATCTTCATGGAGTCAAAATGCATTATTACACCTACAGAGAAGACTTCAAAAGATGCGCTTGATAAGGTTGTCTATATATGGAAGACCTTTGGCTCAATCGTAGAACTCGTTAATCCCGAGGAACATGACAGGATATATGCAGCAGTAAGCCATCTTCCTCATATTATTGCATATGCAATAGTAAATACTGTTGGAGATTTAGATAGTTCATATCTAAAGTTTGCAGGTCAGGGTTTTATAGGTGCTACGAGGATTGCATCCAGTTCACCCGAACTCTGGCGTGATATATGTATCCTTAACAAAGAGAATCTCCTCCAGACTATAGAGATCTTCAAGAACAATCTCGAACGGCTAAGCCAGTATCTCAGGGCCTCGGACTTAAAGTCCCTTGAAAAGGAATTCAAAAAGGCCCGGACACTGAGGGAAGGTATTGGACAGAATTGAACTCAGCAGGGCAAAAAGCTTCAAAGGCAAGTTTTCCCCACCTCCTGATAAGTCTATATCCCATAGAACTGTAATATTCTCCTGCCTTTCAAAAGGTAAAAGCATCATAAAAAACTTTCTCAGAGCTGAAGACACAATAAGCACTGTTAATGCTATGAGGATGCTCGGCATTGAAATACAAGAGAATGTAATCCCCCCCACCCATCCCTCCCCCTCGAGGGGGGAGGGCAAGGGAGGGGGTAAAAGCTCCGATTACCGAACTTTGACCTCCGAACTTATAATTAATGGGCGTGGATTATATGGTCTTAAAGAGCCTTTTGATATCATTGACTGCAGAAACTCAGGTACGACAATGAGACTCCTCTCAGGAGTACTCTCAGGGAATTCCTTCTTTTCTGTCCTTACAGGGGATGAGTCTTTAAGGCAAAGACCAATGTCGAGGGTCATCTTACCTTTAAGACAGATGGGGGCTGAGATAATGGCAAGGGAAGAGGATAAATATCCCCCTGTTGCTATCAAGGGGGGGAGGCTTAGGGCGATAAATTATTCCTTGCCAGTAGCGAGTGCACAGGTCAAGTCAGCCATCCTACTTGCTGGTCTTTATGCAGATGGCGAAACAGAGGTAATAGAACCTTTCAGGTCAAGAGACCACACCGAACGGATGCTCCCTGCCTTTGGTGCTGAAATAAATGTTGAAGGACTTCATATTAAGATTAAGAGCAGTTCAGAACTTAAGGGATTAGAGATTTATGTACCCGGAGATTTTTCATCGGCAGCATTCTTTATTGTTGGTGCAATGCTAATCAAAGATTCTGAGGTTACTATCAGTGATGTCGGATTGAATCCTACGAGGACGGGGCTTTTAAGTGCATTAAAAGAGATGGGAGCAGATTTTGATATCTCCAATATGAGAGATGTGTCAGGTGAACCTGTTGCAGACATATACTTTAAAGGCAGAGTAGGCATTAAGGCTATACATATAACAGGGGAAAAGATCCCTGCCCTGATTGATGAGTTTCCAGTCCTCTGTGTGGCAGCAACTCAGGCTGAAGGTATAACTACGATCAGAGGGGCAGAGGAACTGAGAGTGAAAGAGTCTGACAGGATTAAGGCAATGGCAACAGAACTCAGAAGGATGGGAGCTGAGATTGAGGAGTTTGAAGATGGTTTGAACATCAAGGGGAAAGTGAGGCTGAAGGGTGCAGTTGTAGAAAGTCATGGTGACCACAGGATTGCGATGGCATTGAGTATTGCAGCCCTGGTTGCAGATGGTACAACCACAATCAACGGTGTATCGTCAGTAAATATATCCTTTCCCGGATTTTTTGAGATCTTGAAAAGTTTGACTAAAAAATAAAATTAATCTAACAGTTGTTGATACTAAGGCGTTGCAACTTGACGTTACCGATTACAGCTTTGTTACTATAACCTGTACTTTTAAGTTTTGGTTTGTATTTTTTCATTTTTCTTCTTAAATTTTATATTTGATTTGATGGGTAAAGTTATCGCCATAGATGGCCCCTCTGGAGCAGGTAAGAGTACCATTGCAAAACTCATTGCAAGGGAAATGGGATTTGATTATCTCGACACAGGTGCTTTGTATAGAGCCGTTGCCTTTGCATTGAGAAACAACGATATTGATGGAGAAGATAGTGATAGCAAAATCATGTATGTCCTGAAGAAAACTGATATTGCCTTCAATAATGGCAGGGTCTTTCTGAATGGAAAAGATGTTTCAGAGGATATACGGTCAAAAGAGATCGATTATTATTCTTCAGTTTTTTCTGCAAGAAAGATTGTGAGGGATTTCCTTCTTGATGCCCAGAGAAATGCTGCCACTACCAATAATATTGTTGTTGAAGGTAGAGATACAACAACGGTCTTATTTCCCAATGCATGGAAAAAGATTTATCTTGATGCCTCTCCTGAAGAGAGGGCTAAGAGACGCTATCTACAATTTAAGGACAAAGGCGCATATGCCAACCCGGAAGAGGCCAAAAGAGATGTGATGGAAAGGGATATAAGGGACAGCAACCGTGACCTTGCTCCGTTAAAAAGGGCAGAAAATGCTTTTTTATTAGATTCATCGGACCTGTCTGTAGAACAGGCAAAGGAAGAAATACTGAGGTTTATAAAAACTGGACATTGATTCATATTATTTATCAAATCATCAGAGCAATCTTGACTATTTTCTTTAAGGTCTTTAACAGACTTGAAGTAATAGGCTATCAGAATGTCCCTCAGAAGGGTGGATTTATTGTGGCAGCAAATCACGTCAGTTATCTGGACCCTCCAGTGATTGGAGTGGCTTTGAAGGTGCAGCCTATTTTTATTGCAAAAGAAAGGCTTTTTAGGGTTCCCCTCATCGGAATATTTGTGAAGTTTTTTTCTTTTCCTTTGGATCGGGATAAACCCCAGCCTTCTACAATAAAGGAGGTAGTTTCACGACTCAAGAGGGGTGAGGTTATTGTGGTTTTCCCGGAAGGGGGTCGGAGTCCTGATGGAAGTTTGCTCGATCCCAAAAGAGGTGTTGGTATGATTGCAGCCATGAGTGCAGTTCCTGTTGTCCCTGTTCTTATTGAAGGAACAGATAGTGCCCTGCCCGTAGGTGCAAAGTTTTTAAGACCTGCAAAGATAAAGGTAATATTCGGCAACTGTTTGGTGATTGATAAGAAAGAGACTGGGAAGCACTTTCAGGAAAGGGTAAGTAGAGAGGTTATGGAGAGAATAAGGAAGTTAAAAGTTGAAAGATAAAATTGAAAGGAATGGCATGAAAGTACTTGTAGCGAAGACGGCGGGGTTTTGCTTTGGTGTGAAAAGGGCTGTAAACATAGCCTTCCGGGTATCCAGGAAGAAGCTCAAGGGGGTATATACGCTTGGACCGATAATACATAATCCCCAGGTAGTGGAAAGACTAAGACAGAAAGGGATCATTCCAATAGAGGATATTAAGAAAAAGAAGGATATAGAGGCATTGATAATCAGAACCCATGGAATACCGTTTCACCTCTCGGAAAAAATCTCATCCCTGGGATATGAGATAATAGATGCAACCTGCCCATTTGTGAAAAAGGCACAGTATTATGCTAAACTCCTTAGTGAAGAGGGATATCAGGTTGTCATCCTGGGGGAAAGGGAACATCCTGAGGTAAAGGGTTTAATGGGCTATGCAAGTGGTGACGTTATTGTAGTTAATGAGAAGAATCCTCTTCCCAGACTAAAGAGTAAGGTTGGTATTGTTGTTCAGACTACTCAGCCCCTTGAGGCGTTGAAACGGGTTCTGTCTCATGCTATAGAATACGCAAAAGAAATAAAAGTATATAATACAATATGTAATTCTACAGCCTTTAGGTTAAAAGAGACAGAAGAGATGGCGAAAAATGTTGATGTCATGGTCGTTGTAGGGGGTAAAAACAGTGCGAATACCACCCAGCTTGCAAAACTCTGCAGGTCTCTTTCCGTGCCTACCTATCATATAGAAACATCTTTTGAAATTGAAGACAGATGGTTCAAGGGTGCAAAGAGAGTTGGCATAACAGCGGGAGCATCAACCCCTGAGTGGATTATAAAAGAGGTAGAAGAGAGAATTAGAGATATAGGAGGATAAACTTTTCGTGGAACTTAAAAACAATGAGATGGAAAGACTCTATGCTGAGACATTTCACAGTATTGCAGAAGGGACAATACTAAAAGGAAGGGTATTGGCATTGAAGCAGGATGGAGTCATTGTTGATATCGGGTATAAGTGTGAGGGGTTTGTCCCGATTGTGGAATTTTCAGAAGAAGAACTCAAATCAATGAAGGTTGGAAATTATATAGAAGTCTATGTCGAGGAAATCCTCGATTCTGAGGGTATTGTAAATCTTTCAAAAGAAACAGCTACAAAGATCAAGACATGGGACCTCCTTCAGAGGGCACTGCAGGAAGGGACTTCTGTAGAGGGGGTTGTTGTTGGAAAGACAAAAGGCGGCCTCTTCGTAAATATTTCAGGAGTAAATGCCTTTCTTCCAGGTTCACAGATAGACCTGAAGGCACCAAAAGATATTGATAACCTCATAGGACAGAAGTTGCTCTTTAAGGTTTTAAAACTTAACAATAAGCTTTCTAATGTAATCATATCGAGGAGGGCAATCCTTGAAGAGGAGAGACAGAGGAAGAAAGCAGAGACCCTTGAAAAACTTAAAGAGGGAGTCCATATCAAGGGAGTAATTAAAAACATTACAGATTATGGTGTATTTGTAGACCTCGGAGGAATAGATGGTTTACTCCATATCTCGGATATCTCCTGGGGGAGAATAAACCATCCTTCTGAGTTTTTTGCTATTGGAGATGAGGTGGAGGTTGTTATCCTTAAATATGATGAAGACAATGAAAGGGTAACTCTTGGTTACAAGCAGAAAAAGTCAGACCCATGGTTTACTGTTGATGAAAGATATCCTATTGGCAAAAAAGTAAGGGGCAAGGTTGTGAGTGTTACTGATTATGGTGCTTTTGTTGAGCTTGAAGAAGGTCTTGAGGGACTTGTACATATTTCAGAGATGGACTGGTTACCGAGGCCTAAACATCCGTCGAAATACCTTTCCATTGGAGAGACAGTTGATGCTGTTGTGTTAAAAGTTGACAAAGAGGAGAGGCGGCTCTCCCTGAGCATTAAACAGCTTAAACCGAGTCCATGGGAGCTCGTTTCTCAGCGTTACACCGTTGGCCAGAAGATTTCTGGCAAAGTAAAGACCCTTGCTGATTTTGGTGTTTTTGTCAGTCTTCCCGAAGGAGTTGATGGTCTCATCCATATATCTGACCTGTCTTGGACAAAACATATAAAACATCCTTCGGAGGTCTTGAGGAAAGGGCAGAGGGTAGAGACAATCATATTGAGTATAGAACCGGAGGCGGAAAGGATAGCCCTTGGCTTAAAACAGCTTAAAACCGATCCATGGCTCAAGGATATACCGGAGCAGTTCAAGCTCGGTTCCGAGACAAAGGGAAAAGTACTCAGGATTACGGATTTCGGAATATTTGTTGAGCTTGAGGGTGGGGTTGAAGGTCTTGTTTACTCTTCCGAGATTATCAGGACAACATCGGAAAAGTCAGAAGATTTAATAAAAGAAGGTGATGAGATTTGGTTGAGAATAATAAAGTTGGATCTCGAGGATAGAAAGATAGGGCTGAGCATGAAAAACGTTAGGAGGCTGGAAGGGTGAAGAAGATTTTACTGGCACTTCTTATTTTGTTTCTACTCTTTGTTGTTTCAGGTATCCTCTTTATGATGCTCCAGAAAAATATACCTATCGGAGACCGGGTTGCCTTGATACGTGTTGAAGGCATTATTGTGGATTCAAGGGAGATAGTTGATGAACTCAAACAGTATGTGAAGGACTCTGCTGTAAAGGCTATTGTCCTGCGTATTGATAGCCCAGGAGGTGCTGTAGCTCCTGCCCAGGAGATTTACGAAGAGGTGAAAAAGGCTGTTGCAAAAAAGAAAGTCCTGGTATCAATGGGATCTGTTGCTGCATCAGGAGGCTATTATATTGCTTCGCCTGCTACAAAAATTATCGCAAATCCAGGGACACTTACAGGCTCAATCGGTGTAATCATGGAGGTTCCTAATATAGAGGGGCTTTTGAATAAGCTTGGTATAAAGACAGAAGTTGTGAAGAGCGGTAAACATAAAGACATAGCATCCATGTTCAGAGGAATCAATAAAGAAGAGAGAGAGATCCTCCAGGGTGTTATGGATAATGTACACGAGCAGTTCATTAAGGCCGTTGCAGAAGGAAGGAAAATGCTCGTGGATGATGTGAAAAAGATTGCCGACGGAAGGGTCTTCACAGGCGAACAGGCCCTAAAATTAGGTCTTGTCGACGAGCTCGGAAACCTCGAGGATACAGTCCAGACTGCCGGGAAACTTTCTGGAATAAAGGGAGAGCCTGTGGTGGTGAGCAAAAAGGAGAAGTTTTCTTTCATTGACTTACTTAAGGGAAAGATGCCCAAGGAATGGACAGATATCTTCCCGACAGTAAGGGTGAAGTATCTCTTCGCACCCTAATGGTAAATGAAAAATTCAAATGCCAAAGTTAAATGTCAAATGTTTTGCAATTTGGATTTATATAGGAATTTGTAATATATGCATTTTAACTTTCAACTTTTTTAAGGAGGGTTTATGACCAAGTCAGTCCTCATAGAAAAGGTTTTAGGAAAGTTTGGTAGCCTTACGAAAAAACAGGCTGAGATTGTTGTCGAGACCATCTTCGATACCATGAAGGATGCCCTCACAAAAGGCGAAAAGATCGAAATAAGGGGTTTCGGAAACTTCAGGCTGAAAAACAGAAAGCCAAGGATAGCAAGGAACCCGAAGACAGGAGTGAAGATTGATGTGCCAGGGAAAAGGGTCCTGCATTTCAAGGCGGGCAAGGCTCTCAAAGAGGAGATGAATTCAAAATAAATTTTAAGAAATTATCCTACTTTTTAAGAGTACCCTGATCTATTCAGTGCATATCTGAGTCAAGCAATCAAGATATTATATTTCCTAAAATAGAGTGGGTGTGTTGATTTTATTTAAGTGAGATTGCCACGTCGTCCGCCTACGTCGTACTTCTCGCAATGACAGGCAAGTGGCAAAATTTCTCAATTTGTCATTGCGAGGTCGTATGACCGAAGCAATCTCTTTTTCTTGGACACTGATGATAAAATTATTTAAAGTAGAAGTTTGAAAGGCAAGGTCTTTATAGTCGGCGCAGGCCCTGGTGATATCGGGCTTCTTACAGTGAAGGGTTTGAAATGCCTTCGGAAAGCAGAGGTTGTAATCTATGACTTACATCTTAATGCGCAGATCTTAAATTACATTAACCATGATGCTGAGTTCATTTATGCTGGAAAGCGAGGCGGCCATCACTCCATGGCACAGAATGAGATAAATGAAATCCTTGTCCAGAAGGCAAAGGAAGGAAAGATTATATGCAGACTCAAAGGCGGAGACCCCTTTGTATTTGGTCGTGGTGGAGAAGAAGCAGAAGCCCTTGCTGAAAACGGTATAGAGTTTGAGATCGTACCTGGTGTGAGCTCCTCTGTTGCTGCTCCTGCCTATGCAGGGATTCCCCTAACCCACAGGCTTTATTCATCTTCCTTTGCCGTCATACCAGGTTATGAGGACGCTACAAAAAAAGAAAGCACCATAGACTGGGCAAAACTATCCACAGGTGTTGGAACACTCGTTTTCCTGATGGCTGTAAAGAATATAGATGTTGTTACTCAAAAACTGATAGAAAATGGAAGGAGTCCTGAAACACCTGTTGCAGTAGTCAGATGGGGAACAAGGCCCGATCAGAAGACAATCATAGGGACATTAAAAAATATTGTTGAGCTTGTGAAGGAAAAGGATATTAAACCACCTGCTGTTATGGTTGTTGGAGATGTAGTAAGGCTCAGAGAATCTCTCAGATGGTATGATAAAAAACCGATGTTTGGTTACAGGGTCCTTCTTACGAAAGAACATTCTGAAGGATTTGAGCCGTTAGAAGAACTCGGTGCTGAGCTTATTGAATTCCCGACGATAGAGATAGTGCCTCCAAGAAATTTTTCTGAGCTGGACAGTGCAATTGACAAGATTGAGACATATAACTGGCTGATATTCACAAGCAGGAATGGCGTAAAGTATTTTTTCAAAAGGTTCTTTGAAATGGACAGGGACATCAGAGATTTAAAGGGAATAAAAATCTGTGCAGTAGGTTCAAAGACGTCAGAAGAGATAAAGAGATATGGCATAAAGGTAGATCTTATTCCTGAGGAATTTTCCTCAGAAGGACTGATTAAGTTATTCGAAGGGGTCAAGGATTCAAGGAGTCAAGGGTTCAAGGGAATGAAATTTCTCCTTCCCAGGGCTGAGAAAACGAGAGAGATTTTTCCGGAGAAAGTAAGGGAGCTTGGAGGTCACATAGATCTGCCTGTTGCTTACAGGGCTGTGAAACCTGAGAAGCATGGTAAGAGATTAAGAAGGTTCTTAAAAGAAGGGAGGATATCAATTGCGACTTTTACAAGTGCAGCCACCTTTAATAACTTCATAGAGATTATGGGAGAAAAGGCTGATAAACTCCTGAAGGGAGTAGCTATAGCAGTGATCGGGCCTGTTACAGCAAAGGCTATTGTAAAGGCCGGGCTTAAAGTTGATATCATGCCAAAAGAAGCAACTATAGAGGCATTAGTTAAAGAGATAATCAAATGGGCACCAAAAGTAATAAAGGATGACTGATGTCGCTCAAGCCAGCCCTGCTTATTGTTGGATTTGGTTCATTTATAGATGAGCTTTCATGACATAGATATATCTCTTTTTTTCTTTGTTAACCGTACCCTCCAGAATAGTCTGTTTGATATAATAATGCCCTTTATCACAAGTAGGGCCTATATATTAATACTTCCTTTTGTGGTATGGTTCTTTTATAAAGACAGAAAAAAAACAATCATTGCCTTTGTACTTGCTCTTGCCTCATTTGCTCTCTCTGATTGGGGCTCAGAGATCCTCAAACATATTCTTGAAAGGCCGAGACCCTGCAAAGTACTCGAAGGTGTTCATCTCCTTGTTGGTTGCAGCGATTCTTATTCGATGACATCAAACCATGCTGTAAATGCCTTTGCCTTTGCAGTGCCTTTTTTTATTCTTTTTAAAAATAAAATAAGATATGCCTTCATCATTGTTGCCCTCCTTGTGAGTTTTTCAAGGGTCTATGTTGGTGTTCATTATCCCTCAGATGTCCTTGTGGGAGGGCTGCTCGGTATAGGAGTAGCAATATCCATATTTGGTTTCTATAAAAAGGCTCATAAAAAGTTCCAAGAAAAACCCTATCCTACTATTCTCTTTATTTTTCTACTTATAGTAAGTCTCTTCCGCATCTACTACATTCTGAACGGCCCTCTCGATCTAAGCCCTGATGAAGCTCATTACTGGGAGTGGTCAAGAAGGCCCGATTGGAGTTATTACTCAAAAGGACCTATGATTGCATATCTCATATATATTGGCACAGCCATATTTGGAGATAATGTTTTTGGTATAAGATCAATGGCAGTACTCTTTTCTGCCTTAAGCAGCATTTTTATCTATATTCTTGGAAGGAAACTTTATGATGAGAAAGCAGGACTCTTTTCAGCGATATTGATTCAGCTAATTCCCCTTTTTTCAACATTCAGAATCATATTTACCATAGATT
>Ga0209642_10003312_pt1 | contig 10427 bp, 12 predicted proteins | sample RifCSP19_2_FD_184025 | JGI IMG/M metagenome (GOLD analysis project Ga0209642, IMG submission 184025) | Soil microbial communities from Rifle, Colorado - Rifle CSP2_sed 19_2 (SPAdes) (version 2) | ecosystem: Environmental > Terrestrial > Deep subsurface > Rock core/Sediment | place: Rifle... | reverse complement strand
GGGAATGATTGAATCCAGGCCGAGAGTTGGTTCGATAAGGAGAGAAATGCAGCTTATACCTAAAAGGTCTGGCAATTCTATACTGGCGGGATTAGTATAATCTGTTTTAAATATCTTAATCCTATTCCAACTTGAATCCAATATCTATCTCCATTGCCATTTCTCCATCTTCTACATCCTTTGGCCTTGGATTAAACGGCGCTGCCTTCATTATTGCCTCACATGCTGCCTTGTTCAAAATCTCACAGTGGCATGGCCTTACAACCTTAACGCCGCCCACCTTGCCGTCAGGCAGTATCACAAATTGCACACCCACAACCCCTTCATATCCCCTCTCCCTTGCCCATCTGGGATAAAACTTTGCCTTTTCTATCTTTGACCTTACCATATTTGTAAATCTGTTTATTTTATTGGCGGTATCAGGGATATTATCATCAGCAGGAGCAGTGTATGTATAAACATTTTGCGTATCAATAACACCAGAATCGGCAAGAGTGGGCAATGGAGGGACAACCTGTTCTCTTTCCATAGATTCATCGGTATCAGTTCTAATATCCTGAACTGGTTTAATCTCTTGGTTTTCTATTTCTTCTCGTTCTTCTTCTGCCTTCGCCTGCAAAGGAGCAATCTCTGCTTTCTTGGGAATGGCAATTTCCTTCTTACTCTCTTTTTCCGGCTGAACTGTTTCTTTCTCCTCCGTCAATTGAACAAATTCCAGCGGCGTAACATCCATTAATGCCTCCTTCGCAGGCTTATAAAAAGCCGCCACTGAAAAAAGCACCATACTATGGAATAAAATAGAAATGATAAATGGTGTTTTAATGTTGTTCATCATGGTTTTTTATCCTTTTTCTTTGTTGCTATAGCCAGTCTGTTTATGCCGGCCGTCTTTATCTCGTCCATAAGCTCAACCACGCTGCCGTGGCTTACCTCTTCATCGGCACTAATCATCACCAGGATGCCGGGATTTTTTGAGACCTCGGCCAAAAGCAGCGTCGGTAATTCTGCTCTTTTAATCTCTTGTTTATTAAAATACACATAACCATCTTTTGAAAGTGTAACAGAGACATCATCTTTTAAATCGCTTTTTGATGTCTCAGCCTTCGGCAGATTCACGGGCATGCCCCTCATGACAGACATGGAAAGGGTGGCTATCATGAAAAAGACCAGCAGGAAGAACATGGTGTCAATCATGGGTATAATCTCAATACGCGCCTTTTTAGGCTGTTTTTTAAAAGACCTTATCTTCACCCTGTCACATCTCCTCGTAAATGTTATTCACACCCCTTACACCTCGCTCCTGCTCTGAAGGGAAAATCGAAAGTAGCCACATTGTGTAACGGGGTTCATATTTATCCCTGCTGTTTTAGAACCATCTCCATTTTTGTAGCGTACTGTTCCATCTCTTCCGAGGCCTTTTCTGTTTTAGAGAGAAAATAGTTATATGGAACAAGGGTAATAATCGCCACTGTTATACCAAAGGCGGTGGCAATGAGCGCCTCTGCAACTCCGCCAGTGACAGCATGGGGCTGGCCGATGCCTGCCACAGACATGATATCAAAGGACTGTATCATGCCTATTATTGTCCCCAGCAGGCCGAGTAGCGGCGCAAGTGTTATTATGGTGTCCATGGCAGGAAGATATTTCTTCATCCTTGCAATCTCATGCATGGCCGCTGCCTCCATGGCAAGGCTCGGGGAGGTATTGTAATGCATAATGCCGCTGAGGATAACCCATGCAGAGGAAGAACCGCTATCTTTCCCCCCTTTTATAATCTCGTCAAATTTGCCCTCTTCTGCCATCTGTAACAATTGGGTTGGATTAATCCCCCGTTTCTGTTTTATCCAGAATATGGCGCGCTCTATTATAATTGTAATGGATATAATGGAGCAGAGCATAAGCGGCGCCATCACAATGCCGCCTTTGGCTATGATTTCAAACATATATTCTCCTACTTCCTTACCCTTATCATAATTTTTGCAAACCTTATCTCATCATGCGTCCAGCCGGTAAATACGCTTCCGCTGTCGTCCACAACCACTGCCGGCTCATAAGACCTTCTGACACCCTGGCTGAGCTGTTCGGTCTTTGAAAATCCATTCCCTGCCTTATACGATGCGAAGAGTATCTTGCTTAAGACCGGTGTCTTTTCTTCCCACACGATATATGCTGTGCCGTCTTTGCTGACACTTAGCCTTGAGTGGTCAGGGAAAACCCTGTTACTTACTGGAAGCGCCTGCCTTGCGGCAAATGTCTTTCCGTTATCAGTTGATGTGGAAAAGTATACGGCAGGAAACCCGTCGTTCCCTTCCGTATACCATGTGTAATAAAGGATACCGTTACCATCCACTGCCATGGACGGCCCCCGGTGCGGACAGCCCTGAAATACCCACTGGTCGCGGCTCACTGCCACAGGGGTATCAAATGTCCTGCCGTTGTCTGAAGAAGCAGTAACCACCATGTCGCGTATATCTCCTTCAAAGACCTTTCTCCATGAGACATATACCCTGCCAGCCGGCCCTGCTGCTATTGTTGTCCTGCAGCAGGGGCAGGCATTGTCGTCCAGTTTGATATTTTTTTCAAATGTCTTGCCGCCATCCAGAGACCGTGTAAAATATGCGGATGAACTGCCATTCTTTCCCTGTCCCTGCTTATTACCTGCAGTGGCAAGCTTTTCTCTGCTGTCAAGCCAGGCAACATAGATAGCGCCGTCCTTTGCCACTGCAATGGATTCAAATCCCCTTGAGCCGGGCGTTGGATTGTCATTGATAACCACGGACGGCAGAAATGTCTTCCCGCCGTCCATGGAACCGGTAAATCTTATATCAGCAGCAAATTCACCGCCTTCTTTAGGGCTTGTCCATGTGAGATAGATTTCACCTTTTTGTCCAATGGCAATGCCCGGGCTCTGATGAATGCCATTTGCAAGGGCGGCATTGTCATTAACCCTGACAGGCGCTATAAGAGTCTTGCCCTCTGCTGACAGCACAGTCAGATACACATCGCCCTCTTCTCTGATGTATGAGACATATATCTTTTCTCCATAAACAGCCATTGCAGAAGGCGAGACCTTCTTGTCAGGGTGGCTGATGCTGAAAGCGATATCTCCGGCAAAGCTCTCTGCGGCAATCAGCAAAAAGAAAATGGCTATCCCTACAATATTGGAAATTAGAAATTGGAAATTGGAAATTTTCAAGATTACATCCCCCAGTTATACACTAACCCAGCATAAAATGTCTTAGGCATACCCGGGTTATATGAGGCAGCGCCAGTAGATGCCTTTGAAGCGCTCTCAGCATAGAGTTCATCAGTAACATTTATCGCCCTTGCATAAACTTCCCATGACTTATTGAAGTTATATGATGCCCTGATATTAAATAAGTCATGCCCATCATATTTTTCAGTATTTGCATCATCAAGCCAGTAACTGCCGAGCTTCACCCATTCAATCTCAGTCCTTCCGCCGTTTAATATATCTGGAGAGTAATGCAACCGGGTATTCACAATCTGCCTTGGCGCTGACGATATCTCTTTTCCGCTATAGTCTACAGTTGATGAAACCCTGTAGTCTTCGTATGTATGTTTTGCGTATGAGTAGCTTACATTCATGCCAATCTCTTTTATTGGCTGCACCCCAACGCCCACTTCAATACCTTTATGCTCTGTCTCGCCTGCATTGCGTTTTTCACTTAAATTAGTAGCTACTCTATAGGAAACAATATCATCCTTTTTCTTCATCAGATATAGAGAGGCATCAAAAGTCAGTTTGTTGTCCATAAAACCAGTCTTTACGCCTGTTTCATAACTGTCAATCTTTATTGGTTGCAGGTTTACTGCTGTTGATGCAGTGCCGTTATTTCCTTTGAATAAATCACCTGATGAAGGCACGCGGAAGCCGTGATTGTATGAAAGGAATGCACTGACATCCTTTGTAAATGAATAAGTTAACCCTGCCTTTGGGCTTAGATGGCTGAATGACCTTTCAGTGGATGCAGGTCTTTGTGCATTTGCTGCGAGACGGGTCTCATAATCATATCCCATATCATCATATCTGGCTCCAACAGTGAATCTTAATTTCTCCAATGGCGATACTTCTGTATGAATATAAGGGGAAATCCCTGTAAATGTTGCATCATAGTCATAGTTATTGTCTGTATTGCTTACATATGAATATGAAGTGTATTTGTCGCCTGTTTTATATGCCTGTATCCTCCTCTCAAAATATTCACCGGGGCTGTAGTCAAGGTCAACACCCATTATCAATCTGGTCCTCATTGGTTCAAAATCATAGCGGTATTTTCCAAGGAATCCGAAAGACTGAAACTTTGTAGTATAATGAGAACCGTAGTAGCCTGCTGGTGCGGTTGATTGATAAAATATTCCCCATCCGGGGAAAAGCTCCATCTCATTATCCCTAAAATATGGGATAACGCTTATAAGACCTTTGCCTTCTGACACCTCTTTTTCAATATCAAAGGAGAGTCTGAATGCATCAACCTTTCTGAAATTAAAGGTCGTGTAACTGTACCACGGCCGGCTCTCATAATCTGCTTTCGATAACGCTATTGATTCACCATGGCCGTCAATCTTGGAATAGGCAATCACAGTCTTTATGTTTAAGGTTGTATCCAACATGTAATCATGGCGAAGGGTTGCCGCCTGTCTGTCATAGGCCGTGTCCTCCTGCCAGCCGTCTGTATGTGTATCGTTCAAATCAAGACGAAATCCATTATTATCCCATGTGTTGCTGCCGCTTACGAGCAGACGATACCAGCCGTAATCACCAACCTCAGGGGTGAACTTTATTTCAGGCGTCAAAGACGGCGCCTTTGTCATTACATTTATTGCCCCGCCTATTGCATCGCTTCCATATAATGCGGTTCCCGGACCTTTTGTGACCTCAACCCTGTCTGCAGCCGGCATATTGATTTCATAAAGCGCATTATGATTAAAAAAACCTGTTGACCTTATTGGTATGCCGTCCTCAAGAAAGAGATAAATAGGGTTTGTTGTAAGGGGCTGACGGATTGATGTCACATGCCCCTCTCCTGTTGTCTGCCTTATCCAAACACCCGGCATCCTGTTCATAAGCTGCGAGGGATGGGACGGTTTTATATCCTTAATCTCTTCACCCTTTACTACACCGACTGTTTGCGGAACCTCTTTTGCCGACTCCGCCTCACGCGTTCCTGTAACAACAATGTCCTCAAGCTTTGTTGCTTCCGTCTCTTCGCCAAAACTGGTAATAGGGAAAATAATAAAAATGGATGCGATTAATATTTTTATGATTAAAAACATATAAGTCCTCCGGATGTAATTTCTTCCTGTATTTTTGATAAACCCACACCAAAGATTTTTCCCGAAGCATCGGAATTTGGTGTGGGGGTAAAATCGGGACGGACATATCACAATGTCCGTCCCATTAAACCCATCTCACCCCTAATACACTTGTGCCCCTCTATAACTATTCATGCCGCTTATGTACTCTTCCCTGCTTATCTCTTTAATCAGCTTGATGGCAAGGGAGGTCTCTTTTCTCTTTACGCGAGGAAGCCTCCTTGCCTTCTGAAGTACAGTCATGGGACTATCACCCTTTATAAACCAGGTCCTTTCAAAACTGTTGCCTGCGCCAATGTGGCCGCACTCTGTAATAAGTTTGTAGAACACAAATACCTCCTGAAAAAATAGAGGATAGGGTATAGGTACTTGAGGCTGGCAAAAACCAGTTCCAATGAGCTAACCCATAGTCCTTTTTTTAGTTTTTAGATACGGATGCGAAAAATCAGGCGAGTATCTTAGGAGGTCCTTCTAACGGGATGGATTCGTTGCTTAAGAAGACAATTTCAGATGACTGGAGCTTTGAAATGATATAAAGATGGGGCTTTAATTCTGCGGAAGGTTCTGCCAGTGTCACCGCATAACCTGTGGAGGTATCTAAATCCTGCGAGCAGTCGCACTCTATATATGTCTGAGGCATGGATTGGTGTGTATCATGGTTAGTGCCGTTGGTTATCGGGCATATATCGCCTTTAGGCATCTCATGTTTAGCTGTCATATGGGCTGCATGTCCACGGCCCGTGTCATTATACGTCGGCCCTTCCAAGTGATGGCTGCCGCGGCACAATGACTGGCAGAATGTGCTGGTATTCATTGCAAGCATACCGGCAAATAAAACTATGGCAGAAAGTTTTCTCATACTATCTCTATGACCTGCCCAAAACCGAAAATCGGCTACTACACTGCCAGTTTACACAGATTTTTCAATGACTGTCAAGATTTTTTCTTATTTTGTCTTATTTAAGAACGTTTAAATCTATATTTGGGCCGCCCTTTTTCAAATAACTTTACCAGCAGCACCCCTCCCACAAAACCGCCTATATGTGCGTACCAGGCAATCCCTCCTCCTGCGCCGGAGCTTAAAATCTGAAAGACAAACCACAGGCCAAGGAATATAAGCGCTGGTATCCTTACAATATCAACAAAGAAAAAGAAGAATATCAGCGTAAGGACATGGGCCCTGGGGTAAAGGAGGAAATACGCCCCTAATATTCCTGCAACTGCGCCGCTTGCGCCTATCATGGGTATAGTGGAATCCGGAACCGTGATTACGTGCGCAATGCTTGCGATAAGGCCTGTAAGGACATAGAATACGGCAAACCGCACATGCCCAAGCCTGTCCTCTATATTGTCGCCGAATATCCATAGATAGAGCATATTGCCGGCTACATGCAAGAGTCCGCCGTGGATGAACATGGCTGAGAACAGGGTCAAAGGCGGCCTGATAAGGTCAACGGGAGCAGTATCCACAAAATGTGTTATCTCGTATGGTATTGCACCTGCACTCAGAATAAAGGACTCTACGGTCTTTGTTCCCAGTGTTAGCTGATAAATATATACAAGTATGTTGGCTGTAATAATGAAGATGGTTACAAAGGGAAATGTGGATTTGGGGTTATCGTCTTTTAATGGAATCATTGTTATACCTGATTACGCAGATTCTTAAAAACGATTACACAGATTAAAGCCGGTCTTTTGTCTGAATCGGTGTTAATCTGCCTTTATAATCTGTGTAATCAATTTATTTTCTCCACCATATCACTGCTGACTTCTTATGGAACCTGGCAATGAGTCCGTCCTTATATCTTTTCAGTTTGCCCTCAAGAAATATTTTGAGTTTTTCATCATGCTCTCCCGTAACAATCCCCATATACTCCTTCCAGAAATCCACTGCCTCTTCCATGTTGTCAAAGGGCTGGTCAAAGTCGTATTCTATTACTTCAACATTGGCAAATATGCCGAGGCTGTGCAGGTCTGTATAGGTCTTTAAATAATCTGTCCGTGGCAGGAACGGCTTATTGAATAAAAGCGGGTAGAGTTCTTTATAATAAAACTTATCCGCATTTGGGTCCGCCCCTTCTATCAGGAATACTGCTTTTTTGGCAAGGGCATTTGCCTGTTTTAAAAAATCTATTGAATCCTTTAAAAGTCCAGGGACATTTGCACAGAGTATAACATCATGGGGTTTCATCTCCACCTCTCCCCATGCGGCATTAATAGTCCTTACATTCCTCAACTTTTTCTTTTTAATTTCCTCGTCCAATAAAGCTATCATTGCCTTTGAAGGGTCAAGCGCCGTAACTGTCTTGCCTGCCTTTGATAGAGGTATCGCAAGTGTTCCGCATCCAGCACCTACATCAAGGAAGGTTTTGCAGTCTCTGGTTTTTTGGAGAATGATATTCAGGGCTATTTTAGGCAAGTTGCTGTATTTTAGCCCCTTCTGATACCATTTTGCCTTTAATGTATTCCAGAAGCCCTTCTGGTTCTCTTCCATAAAGAGCAATATCCTACTTGCCGGAAAATATTTCAACAAAAAATTGATAGGTTCCTTCAATTATGTCGCGATAATATTCAAGGGCTTGCGCAGGGAGGATGGAAACAAGACAATTTTTGTTCAAGATTTAGCAGGTTACTAAAAAAAGCATTTTGCCTGTCATTGCGAGGAGCATAAGCGACGAAGCAATCCCTAACTTATTGATTTACTCAGAAGCGAGATTGCAGAATTTATCCCGAACCTGTCATGCTATAAGGACGAGATTGCTTCACCTTTGGTTCGCAATGACAGGTGAGGGACCTGCAATGACCAGAAAATGAGTTTTTCAACACTGTTAGCAGAAGTAAAAAGGGGTCAGGTCTTGAAAAATCAGATTTGTCAGTTGCCCCTTTTTCAAACAACCTTGCTGATGGTAGAATAAAGATGGCAGATTTATTTTTTCCTGTAATAACATCTTCTGCAATTGAAGAACCCAGCCATAAATGGCTAGGATTCTCCTCGGCAAGGAATTTTACTATTGATATAGCTCTCTTTAAAATGGCTATGACTCAAAACTGTTCAAGAATTATCCCGTATTCTTTTTGAATCTCCTTAAAATGCTTATCCAGCGTTAATACTCTGCACCCTTGGTCTTTGGCTATTACAGCGATATAGCAATCCATGAGATTAACCGTTCTGCCTTTTTTCTTCATTTTGTAAGCAAGTTTTCCGGCTTCAAACCATGCATCGCCACGGTGATCAATGACATTAAAAGCCTCTACGAAGCCCTTTATGACCGCTATTTCTTTTTCCGTGTGGGCTCCCTGAACCAGTTCAGCAATGACCACTTTGGGAACATATATCTCCTCATCGGAAAGTATTTCATCTAATTTTGCAGATAAAGATTGGGTGGCTTTTTGAAAATAATCAATCCATACAGAGGTATCTATAAGAATCTTAGCGCTCAAAATGCCTTAACTCCTCGGCTGTCTTATCAAACTTTAGTTTGCCCTTCATGGTTTTTATCTTTTCTATTTTTCTGAGCCTTAAATATTCTGCTATAGCTTTCTTTACAGCCGATGCCTTGCTTTTGGCATCTGTCTCAGTCATAAGTTCATCTAAAATATTCTTTTCTATAGTTACCGTGGCTCGCATACATTCCCTCCATTTATTACACAGCAATTTAATATAAATCTGTGCAAATGTCAAGCACATATTTTCAGTATAACATGGTGCAAACCATGTCAATAGTTTTTCCATTTAATGGGGCAGAAATGTTAATGTCAAGATTCAAGACCTGACCCTTAGTTCGACCCTCATTGCCCCTCTGCCCCATATTAAAACTTTCCCCCGTTTTGGGGGAAAGTTTTTGGTGGAGAATTTTTACATTGCAGGAGGGCAGGTTCTATTTTTTTCTCGGGTCGTCTGCTGGGTTAACATAAGTTATGCTCCATGGGCCAACACCGTGAACCTGTATAACTGTTTCATCTGCTGTTGCTTCAGCCCAGCCAAACATTGTATGAGTAGGGGGCATTACCATGATACTTCCGGTTGGGAATCCCCTTGCCCTTGCCATATCAAATGTGTCTCCGGCTCCAAAGTAGAATGTACCTGATAGAACAGTTACATGCTCAATTGCCGTATGCCAGTGTGGAGCAATCTTATAGTTGGCAGGCATTTTAAGCCTGAATGTAAACGGGACTGCCTTACTTAAATCTCCCTCAACAACAGCTATCTTTGCACCCGAAGGAAGTGAGGCAGGACCATTAGCCCACTTTATCTCGGATGGCATGACCATGATATTATCCTCTCCTGCATATGCAATATGTCCACCAACCAAACCTAATACTAACACCGTTATGAGTATCATCTTTCCTTGTAACATAACTATCACCTCCTTATAAGAAGCTCCTGAACTGCGTTGCAGCAGAGACCTGTAACATCTAATTTCTGGTTAAATTATAGCTTATAACGCAAAAATGTCAATATGAAAATGAATTTTATTTTCATAAAGGGGACAGGACGCTGTCCATATATCTTACATAACAGGCCGGAGATTTTAAATACCCTGCGGTCTTGCCACGGGTGGTTCAATAAAAATTTGACGCATGGGCATTTTTCTGAAATAATTGCAAACAAGAAGTGTGTCCAAGAATGGAGGACGGCAATGCGCTCGTCAGATTTATTTGCAAAGTGCCTTGAAACAGAGGATGTCAAATATATCTTCGGTATCCCCGGAGAAGAGACGCTTGAACTCGTGGATTCCATAATATCTTCAGGGATAAAGTTTATAACCACAAGGCACGAACAGGGCGCTGCATTCATGGCAGATGCCTACGGGAGGCTTACGGGCAGGGCCGGTGTCTGCTTATCCACACTCGGTCCAGGTGCAACAAATCTTTTAACAGGCATAGCTGATGCAAACCTCGACAGGGCGCCCCTCGTAGCCATTACTGCGCAGACCAGCCTGTCAAAGCTGCACAAGGAGTCACATCAATTCGTTGACATTGTCCAGTGTTTCAAACCGCTTACAAAGTGGAACACGCGCGTGGAGGATTCCTCCACCATACCTGAGATTGTCAGAAAGGCATTTAAGATTGCTGAATCCGAAAAGCCG
>Ga0209642_10003311_pt1 | contig 10429 bp, 11 predicted proteins | sample RifCSP19_2_FD_184025 | JGI IMG/M metagenome (GOLD analysis project Ga0209642, IMG submission 184025) | Soil microbial communities from Rifle, Colorado - Rifle CSP2_sed 19_2 (SPAdes) (version 2) | ecosystem: Environmental > Terrestrial > Deep subsurface > Rock core/Sediment | place: Rifle... | reverse complement strand
GGTCTCTTGAACAAGTTTTACCAGTTCCTCCGGATTTCGGATCTCGCTGTTCTCGATTAACCCCGGGCTCAATTCGCTTTTCGCAAAACCGGAAATGGACTCTCCTCCCAAAAAACGGGGAGAAAGTTTCAAAACTTTGAGCGATTTATCCGAAAAATCAAATAAAAGCATTATTCAACTTCTTTCCAAGACAATATCTGAATACTGCCGCTGCGCAGTATATTAACGCGAACGCGCCGGGTATATCCACCGGCAATTGTCGCGACCGAAGTAATAACCCAGTTATTACCGACTTTCGAAACCGTAATCGTGCAGCTTCCTTCTGGAGGATTCTTCGTTCCGCCGGCATAATTGCTGTCGTAAAAGGCGGAAAGAAGGGCGTCCGCAGTGCAGCCGTCCGCCAAGTAGAGCGCTTCCGCCCCCTTTCGTCCGGCCAAACTCTGTTGGATTTCGAAAACCGATAACAGGGCCAGCGTTGTTCCCACCAGCAAAACCACCGCCCCCAAGATCAGAAATGTGATAAATGCGATATAGGAACCTCTCGCTTTGCTCGAGAACCCTCTTTGGACGCGATCGGAGATCGCTAGCAAAGGCGCTTCGCTTCTTTGTTTAGCCGATAAATGCTTATCGGCGTGAAAAATAACCTTTTTCATCTTAATTGAGCAGCTCCTTCAAATGGACGGCCGCCTGCGACGACCTATCTTTCTCACTGCCTCTCATCGTAGCTGAGAGGCAGACTCGAAAGTAGCCGACTTTTCCAACTCGGAACGGTCCCCCGGATTCAGATAATTTACCGTGACGGTAAATTTGATATTCTCCGAAGAATCATCCGTTAAATTGGTGAAAACAAGATTGGTTACTTCCAACGCCGAACTGGTGATCGTCGTCCAATCTCCGCTCCCTTGCTTAATCTGAAGCAATCCGTTGTTAACCCGAAATTCGGTCGGGTTGTCTGGAGACGGAGAATTAAGGGATAGCGCTGCCCCGGGCGTGGCCGCCAGATTGACCCCAAAGTCGGAGGAAGCCCCGATAGAATTGGCGTTCCGGATTTCAAAACTAAGGCGATGAGAAGCATAGCGCAAACTTTCCTGAACTTCCTGCTCGACACTGCTCTTGGTATTACCCAGAATAATATCCCACATCGAAGTCGTGGCAGCCGTCAGAAAAATTGAGACCAAAGCCAGATAGATCAGAAGCTCAATCAGTGTAAAGCCCCTCACTGCGTTCAGGGACTTTGTCCCGCCAAAGACGGGATGAAACTTCCTCGCAAGCTCGGTGATAAACCCATCTCGCTTCGCTCGATAGCTTTGTCTCCTCACAAGTTCGGAGATGAAGGCTTGCCTCCGGCGTACGGCGTACGGCTTATGGCTTTTGGCTTGTAGTTTTTGCATCTTAACTATTCACTATTAACTATTCACTATTCCTCTGCCGTCATTCCGGCGCAACCACCTTGATCTCCTGATTATCATCCGCCGAAGTAAAGTAGCCAAAACAATCTTTAAGGGCGACCCCCAATGCTGATCCTCCCAAGTCCAGAGAAAAATCAATCTGCAGCGAACCGGGATCGGCGGTGGAAACAATCATCAGTTCTTGGTCGGCCTTTTCGGTCGCCAAGATCGCGAATCCGGGAGCCGATTCGACCCCGTTGGTCCGGCCCGAAGTATCCAAAGATCCCAACAGCTGGATATCGGACGGATCCGATGCCTCAAAAAGGTAATACTCGGCGGGCGAGCCGGTATTATTGCGGGTGGTCAGATGAACAACCCCTCCCCCGTAAAAAACCGATTGGCCATTAGCCCCGACTGAAGGAATGTTAAAGCTCCCCAGCTCTACCGGACTAGCCGGGTTGGAGACATCCAGAACAATCAGTTCTTTGTCGGAGCGCGCATTAGCCAAGTAAGCCCGGCCTCCGGTGACATAGATGCCGTAAACATGGTTGCCCACCTCAAAACTTCCCGCCAAGCTGGGGGAGGAAGGGGATGAGATATCGTAAACGTAAACTTCCGGACCGGAGGTGGAAGATTGAGTCACAATGTAAGCGTAATTGCCGGAGATCGAGATGTCGTTGGCTTGGGTGACGTTAGGAACATCCACCACCCTGGTTAGCGTCGGGAAAGAAGGGTCACTCACGTTCACCACGATCAGCTCCGATCCGGATTTGGCCGTGGCCAAATAGGCGTAGTTGCCGGAAATCTCTACCGAGAAAGCGTGGTCGCCAACTTCAAATTCTCCCAACGGCTGGGGATTAATCGGATCGGCGATCGAAAGGATAAAGAATTCACCCGCCGAACCGTTCTTCATTGCCGTCACGTAGGCATAATCGTCCAATACATCAATGTCTTGAGCATCTCCCCCACCCGGCAAATCCGCCCCTCCCACCTGGACAGCGGAATCCCAAATGCAGATTGAGAATTGAGAGTAAGCCGTCAGGTAAGTTTTAAAGGAAGCGGATTCGCTGCGCCCGGGAGAAAAATTCCAAGTAACTCTTGATTCCGCTCTTTTGGTATAAAGGTCCAATGTTCCGCCGGAAGCAATGATATTCTTCTCCGCGTCGCGGTAAACATTGGAAATGATAATTGTCCGCGTAAACTTGCCAAAAGTGTTTGAGGATCCCGAAAAATTCCATTGGCTGCCGGCCGTTGTGAGCCCATGCGAACCGTTGACCAAATTGAAGTAATCCCGAGAGGAAACCGCCCGCGCCGCTTCCAGCCCTTCGTTAGCCAAGAAATGGGCGTAAGATTCTTCTTCCCCCAGCCGATTCAAGGAAAAGGCTCTAACCGCCGCCCCGACTCCGCCGCCGACAACCAAAACAAATAGCCCCATGGCGAGAATTACTTCCACAATGGTGAATGCGCGCTTTGAGCGCGAAGTCAGTAGTCGGTAGCCAGTAGCCAGTAGTTTCATGGGCGGGAAATTCCTCCTTGCTCGTTGACGGAAATCGTTCCGGCTCTTCCCGAAACTTCGACCAAAATGCTTAGCGGCGCCGATGGCATCCCCCGGAGTCGATCAAAATACAGGTCGTTCCAACCCGTAATCGCCACCACCGCAGGAATGTCTGTAACAGCGTCAAACGACGGATCACGGGAGGCGTAGTCCGTCCCCTTAAACAAGACCACTTTTCCCGCTTCATAGTGCACTCCCCAAGAGGAATCGTTCCGGCCGCTGAAGCTGTAGACCTGGGCGGTATGCAAAGTCCGCACGATCCGCTCCACCGTATTCGTAAAGTAGCTTTGGAAAAGCAGCGAGGAGGTGCCGACCCCAACCAAAGTTCCAATCACGCTAAAAATTCCCAAAACCAGCAGAATCTCTATCAAGGTGAGACCTAGCCTACGGCTAACTGCTAACCGCTTACCGCCGTATGCCGTATGCCGTATGCCGTATGCCGCTTTCATCGAATGCTTCCGGTAACTTGGTAAATGGGAGAGATGATTGAGAGCGCGACAAAAGCGACCACCCCTCCAATCAAAAGTAAAAGAATCGGCTCCAAGCTCGTCGCCAGATTTTTGGTCAGAGTATCAACCTCATCTTCAAAATAATCACCGAGATAACCTAAATTATCTTCCAAGTTGCCGCTCTTCTCGCCCACCCCGATCATCTTAACCGCAAATAAGGGAAACTCTTCGAATTTTTCTTCAGTAAGAACGTCGGAAATCGATTTACCGCGGCGCACTTCTTCCGAAACTTTAATCAAATCTCTCCTGTAAGTTAAGTTCCTTTCTACCTGGGCCGAAGTTTCAAGAGCGGAGGTAATTGTCAATCCGCTTCGAAGCATGATTCCGAGATTGCGGCAGAGAGTCGATAAAGAGATGTTCTGGAGAAGTCTCCCAAAAACCGGAAGGCGTAAAACGATCCGATGCCAAATCGGCTTAATCGGCTTAGCTTGAAGAAAAGCGGTGAAGGCGACGAAAGCCGCCACCGCCCCGGGGATAATAATCAATCCCCAATCCCTTAAAATCTTCGCAACAAAGATTAGGATCTTGGTCGTAAAGGGCAGCTCAACATTCAGGCTTTCAAAAAGCCCGATAATTTGAGGAAGGATGAAGAACGCCAATACCAGGCCAATTACGCCGGTAGCCGCTAAAACAATTGAAGGATAAAGCATGGCACCCTGAACCTTTTGGCGAAGTTCCTTGTCCTTCTCCATCTGTTCCACCAAATAAACCAGACTTTCCTCAAGGGTTCCGGATTCCTCCCCGATCTTGATCAGACTTAGATAGAACCCATCAAAAACCTTGGGATATTGGCTCAAAGACTTCTCTAAGCTCCTTCCGCGCGAAACATCCGCTTTGACTTGATTTAGGACCTTCTTAAAGGCACCGCTCTTAGCCTGCTCGGCAAGAGTCTCAATTATCGAAGAAATCGGAATCCCGCTTTTAAGCATGATCGCCAAATTTTTCGTAAAAAAGAATTTTTCCGAAAAAGAAACCCGGTTTAGTAATGACATTTTTGTTTCTTCGAAAATGCTAGGTCGTTTCTTCGGCCGTCCATTTATTCCTTCACTACCCGCAAAACCTCCTCCAGCGAAGTGACTCCTTTAGCTACTTCGCGAAGACCATCGTCGATCATCGTCGTCATTCCTTTGGAAACCGCCATCTTTTGGATCGTCTCCGCATCCTTGTGGTCTACGATCGCCTGTCTAATATCGTCATCCACCAAGAGAACTTCGTGAATTCCAATCCGGTCGGTATACCCGGTATGCTGGCAGACCGGACATCCCTGCGCCGCCCAAATTTTAGTTTTGGGGCCTTTGCCAAAGTGCTTTTCTACTAGGTCGGGCGGGAAATGCTTCCGCAATTCGGTGACGGCAACCTGCCCTTCTTTGCGGCACTCCCGGCAAAGAATTCGCAGAAGCCGCTGAGCAATAACGACATTGACCGAAGAAGAGACCAAAAACGGCTCTACCCCCATATCCAGCAATCGAATCAAGGTGGTCGCGGCATCGTTGGCGTGCATCGTGGACAGGACCAAATGTCCGGTCATCGCCGAGTTGACCGCAATATTAGCGGTCTCCGAATCTCGGATCTCGCCTACCAAAATAATATCGGGGTCCTGCCGAACAATCGAGCGCAAACCGTTCGCGAAAGTTAATCCGGTCTTAAGGTTAATTTGAATCTGGTTAACCCCCTCCATTTCGTACTCAACCGGATCCTCAATCGTGGTGATGTTAACGTCCCGTTTATTGAGAATCTTCAAAACAGCATACATTGAGGTGGTTTTTCCCGAACCGGTCGGGCCGGAGGCGATAATCATTCCGTAGGGCTTCTCGTAAGCGGCTTTGATTTTGACCAGGTCTTCCGGCGCAAAACCCATATCCTCCAGTGAATATTGGCGCACCCGCGCCGAAAGAAGACGCATTACTACTTTCTCGCCATGGGTAGTGGGAATAATCGAAACCCGGACATCCACCCGCTCCTGCCGCTCTTTGGGCAGATCGATTCCGGTCCGGAAGGAAAGCTTTCCGTCTTGGGCCGCAAAGTGCTCATCGGTTCTAAGTCCGGATAGAACCTTAATACGCGTCACCACCTCTTCGTGGATATCGTGAGGCAAAACCGCAACGTCGTGCAAAATCCCGTCTATCCGGAACCGGACTAAAGAAGCTTCTTCCTTGGGTTCGATATGAACATCGGAGGAGCGGTTTTGGATTCCGTATGACAAGAGCATATCGACGATCTTAATTATTGGAACCTCGGGCGGCTTTCCCAGGCGCTTGGACTCGCTGGCCGCTTTATCAACCAGCTTTTGGATTGCCCCCTTGATGTCCTTCTGGTAAATCCTAAGAGTATTATCAATTTCTCGGGGGGTAGCGTAGTAAACCGAAACATCGTTCCCGGTCTTTTTGCGAATCAGTTCCACCATCTCAATATCCTTGGGGTCGGACATCGCCACTTTTATTCCGTTGCTGTCTAAAGCAAAAACCACCGCCAGTTTGGAACTGGCGACAAGTTCCGGAAGAATACTCAAAACCTCATCTTTGATGCTGACTTTCCCCAAGGGAGCCGCGGGAACTTTATAGTAATCCGCCAAAACCTTAGCAATCTGTTCATCCCGAACAAATTGTTTCTCCAAAAAAAGATAATAGGCCGAGATTCCCTTTGACTTTGCTTCGACTTTGGTTTCTTCGGCTTGGGAATCAGTGATTAATTCTTTCTCTAATAGAACCTTGGCAAGCTCTTCATCCGAAATCATCAGTTGATTTTAACTTAAATAGGTAGGCTAACTCCATGCCTACTTCGGTGAGACGAGTGGTAAAATATTATAGGCAGGCGTGGCGGAACGGTATACGCGTAGCGTTCAGAACGCTATTCCCGAAAGGGATTGGAGGTTCAAATCCTCTCGCCTGCACCAAGATACAGGCTCCGACTTCATCGGAGGCGGACGGACGCGATTTCTTTGAAATCGCTACTCTCCGCTCGTTTCACTCGCGGAGATGGCGGAATTGGTATACGCGCAGTCTTGAGGAGGCTGTGCCGAAAGGCTTGAGGGTTCAAGTCCCTCTCTCCGCACCATTTGGTTTTGACAAATGGCTAGACCCGCCTTAGGCGGGTCGTCCCAGGGCGATTAGCCCAACGGCTAGAGCGCTTCCTTTCAGTCGAAATGGGTGGTTAGCTCAGCGGTAGAGCATTCGGCTTACATCCGAAAGGTCGAAGGTTCAATCCCTTCACCACCCACCATTGGATAGGTTCGCGCAGCGAGCCGTCCCATTCATTGATAGAATGATGAGAGCAGTATTTGCCGAGCTAGCCAAGGTGGTCACGGCGCGCCCCTGAAGAGGGTGAGATCTCGGTTCGACTCCGAGGCTCGGCACCATGCGGTGGTAGTTCAGCGGTAGAACGCTTCCTTGCCAAGGAAGAGGTCGCCGGTTCAAATCCGGTCCACCGCTCCAAAATGCTTTTAGTCAACTTTAAAACTTATCCTCAAGCAATCGGACCAAATGCCCTGAAGCTGGCTCAAAAATTAGCGGGAGCCGCCCAAGAATTTGCGGGAGTGGCGGTCGGCTTCGCTCCCCCTTCTCTAGAATTGGCGGAAGTGGCGGCGCATGCTGATTCCCCAATTTGGGCCCAGCACACCGACCCGGCCGGAGAGGGGCAATTCACCGGCTATCTTTCCCCCGCCGACGCGACGGCCGCCGGAGCGGCCGGGACATTTCTCAATCACAGCGAACATCCCCTGGATCCGGAGACGATTCGAAAAACCGCGGATCTTGCCAAAAAGGCGGGATTAAAAGTCTTAATCTTCGCCCGCGACCCGGAGAGAGTGGCTGAATTTAAAAACCTTTCCCCCGATTTCATCGCTTATGAACCGCCCGAGCTGATCGGGGGAGAAGTATCGGTTACTTCGACCAAACCGGAAATAATCAGCGAAGCCGTGGCCGCAGCGGGAAGTATCCCCTTATTAATCGGGGCGGGAATTCATGAAAAGTCCGACATTATCAAGGCGCTGGAGCTGGGAGCAGTCGGCGCGGTTGTTTCCTCGGCGGTAGTTACCGCACCCGATCCTCAAGAGATTTTTGCCAATCTGCTTTCAGGGTTCGGGCGCTGAATGTCAGTCCTGAGCGAAGTTGAAGGACCAATCCGCAAAATTCCAAAAACGTTCCTCGGAACTAAAAACCGTAGTCAAATCCGGCCCCTCAAACTTCCGATTTACCCAGTAGTAAAGGTTGGGGTGATACAGCAATACGGCCGGGTTATTTTCAACAAACAGCTTCTGGAAATTTAGATAGTGCGTTCGGCGGGCGCTGCGGCTGGAAACTTTGCGCGCCTCTTCCAGCGCTCGGTCGGAGCGGGGATCGGCATAGGAGCTGATATTCTGGCCGGGAAACGCCTGGGCACTGGAGTGCCAGAGGTTATAGCGATCGGGGTCCCGCTCTACCTCCTGACCTAGGATAATGGCTTCGAAGTTCCGGTCGGCGATGACGTTAGCCAATTCAGCCGCGGGGATTTTCTCGATCGAAACACTTATCCCCAAAGAACTTTCCCAAGTCTCTTTGATAACCTGCACCACCTCGATCAACTCTTTTTCGGAAGGGACCGAAATCGCCAAGGAGCCTTTAAATTTCTTTTTAGTAGGGGACGGAGTTTTGACGTCCTTTTGCGCCCAAGTCCCGGAAAAAGGACCGAAAACTCGGGATCCTCCTGAGAATTGCGGAGCCTTAGCCGCGGCCGCCAAGCGAAAGCTTTTGTTCTTGGTCAAACTGTTCGTGGATTCCAAATTGAAAAATAGAGCAAAGTACTTCGAGTAGGCCGGAGTTTGGTACAACATAAAAGAGGGGTCGGAGAAATCTTCTGATGCGAGCCCGTCTATTTCCCCCACCCGCGCCGCCGTTTGCAGCTCCTCCTCCGTGGTAAAGAATTTAAAGCGAAGGGTCCTGATCCGCCCGAAAACCGTAGGTTTAAGCTCCATTTCCCGAATGGTTTCCCCTTCCTGCTTTATCCCGGAAACAGAAAACTTCCCATTGCCCAGCTGCTCGATTTTGATCTGCCGGAAATGGGCCGGCGCCACCGGCCGGGTGAGAATATCAAGGAACGTACTAAGAGGCGTCTTAAGAAGAAAACGAATCTCCTTCTCCCCTACTTGCTCAATCGTGATATCGGAAAAAGCGGAATCCCGGGTAAAAGTGAAAGCCACATCGGCTGCCGTCACGGGACGTCCGTCCGCCCAAGCCGACTCCTTTAGGGTGACAGTGTAAACCAAACTGTCCGAAGAGAGACGGTAGTTGTCGGCCAAATCGGCTTCGATTTCTCCCGAAACGTTATAACGAAATAAGGGGCGGAAGAGAAGATTTTCCAATACTTCATCCACCGGGTTAATCGGCCCTTGGCCGGGAATCAGATCGACCGGCTGGCCGACCATCCCTTCCGTAAAAATCGGGGAGGGATTTAACCGCAATGCCAACCAACCCCCCACTACCGCCAAAAGGATAACCAAAATAAGATAACGAAGCATTTAAACCGCTACGGAAACCATGATGGAGATTACCAGTAAAACCGCCAGAATAATGGTCGCTCCAAAGAAGACGCGCTCCACCCCCCGGCGGGTCTGAAACGTCCTCCCTACTCCCCCAAACGCGGATGACAACCCCGCCCCCCGACCCTGCAAAAGGATTAGAATTGCCAAAAGAACCGTCAGGATGATCTGAATTAGCGCCAGGGCGTCAGACATTGAGAATTTTTTCAAAGAGTCCTAGAAAAATTGCCGCGGCGACCGCCCCCACGATAATAACCCCCACCGAACCGAGAGCAAAACCGGCCAAAGTTGCCGCCGAGAACGTAAAAGAAGGAACCAGATAAGTGATGGCATAAAAAATCGCGACGTTGAGAACCGCCGACACTAAACCAAGAGTGAGAAAATTCAAAGGCATGGTAATAAAATTTAGGATCGGCTTCACAATGGAATGGAGAAAAGCGAAAACCAGCGCCGCCGCCAACAGAATCCGAAAATCGCCTTGATAAGAAATCCCGGGAATGACTTGAACAGTCGCAAAAAGCGCGGCGGCCGACGCTAGGAATACTTTCAAAATCGTAAACACGTTAATTTAGTTCCTTTCGAAATTCTAGGTTGCCGAAATCGGCAGCCGTCCATTATGTTACCATCTTTCTGATGCCGAAGTTTTTCGCATCTTTTTTCTTTGCTCTCCTCCTTTTAGTTTCTTTCTTTAATTCGAAGGGTGCCTACGCGGCGGGAGAATTCAAAACCAGCTACGAAACGGCCTACACGGTTGAGGAGAACGCCAAAGTCACCGTTTCCCAAACAATTACGATCGAAAACTTAACCAGCGCTTACTATGTCCCCCAGTACCAGTTCACGATTGGAAGCGAAGCGCCGGCCAACTTCACCGCCTGGGATCCAACCGGAAGCATCACGCCTAAAGTCGAAAAGAAAGACGGTTCCACCGTCGTGACGCTGAAATTCCGGGCGAAGGTGGTCGGAAAAGGCAATAAACTTGTCTTTGGCGTGACCTATGAATTCCCGGGGTTGGCCAACAAGAACGGGCTGATTTGGGAAATAAACCTGCTCAAAATTACGGGACTGAGTGATATCACCTCTTATAATCTAACCGTCTCGGTTCCTACCAGCTTCGGTCCCCCCCTCTTCCAATTTCCCTCTCCCACTTCCCAGCAAACCTCCGGCCCGCGCCGGTTGATCAAATTCAACAAAACCGCGCTTTTGAAAGGGGCTCCCCGGATGGGTTTCGGCGAGTTTCAGCTCTACGAACTGACTCTCACCTATCACCTTGAGAATCCGCGCTTGGGGCTGGGGTACACCGAAATTGCACTCCCCCCGGACATCCTCGGATACCAGCAAATCATCCAAAAGAACCTGCTGTCGGCTCCCGCCTCGGTCCGAGTAGACGCCGATGGAAACTACCTGGCAAGATACAACCTCCGGCCGCTGGAAAAAAGGGACGTCGTTTGGGAGGGCTGGGTGGCAT
>Ga0209642_10003309_pt1 | contig 10430 bp, 10 predicted proteins | sample RifCSP19_2_FD_184025 | JGI IMG/M metagenome (GOLD analysis project Ga0209642, IMG submission 184025) | Soil microbial communities from Rifle, Colorado - Rifle CSP2_sed 19_2 (SPAdes) (version 2) | ecosystem: Environmental > Terrestrial > Deep subsurface > Rock core/Sediment | place: Rifle... | reverse complement strand
CTCGATCCGGTCGACCCGCATGGGCGGACCGGGAATGCGAGGGCGGCACTTAAGGGGCCCGTCGTCGCCCGCGGGTCTGGCGGTAGTACGCGCAGAACGCCGTGAACCGGCACGCCGTGCACCGCGGGAAGCTCGTGCGGCACACCTCCTTCCCGAAGCGGACGAACCACTCGTTCAGCGGGAGCCACAGGTCCCTCGGCACCGCCTTCGCGAGCCGGCGTTCGACCTCCGCCTCGTCGGCGTCCGCGGGCGCGAGCCCGAGGCGGCGCGAGATCACCGCCACATGGACGTCCACGGGGATCGCCGGCTTCCCGTATCCGTAGACGAGCACGCAGTTCGCGGTCTTCGGTCCGACCTGCGGCAGGGAGACGAGTTCGTCGAACGTGTCCGGCACGCGGCCCCCGTAATCCGCGAGGAGGATGCGGGAGACCTCGCGAATCTTCGGCGCCTTCTGGCGGTAGAATCCCGCCGGCCGGATCAGCTCCCGGAGCTCGCGGACGGGCGCGCGTGCGATCGCCTCCGGCGTCGCGTACTTCGCGAAGAGCCGCGCGGAGGCCTCCTCCGTCTTCTCGTCCCGCGTGCGCTGCGACAGGATCGTGGAGATGAGGACTCGGAACGGGTCCTCCGTCTCGACCTTCACGCGCGCGAGGGCGGTCCCCGGATTGTCTTCGAACGAGTCGCCGTACCGCCGCCGCAGGTCCGCGAACACCCGGCGGACCCTCTCCTCGATCCTCATTCCCATCCACCGAGGAGATCGAGGGCCTCGCCCGCGAGGTAGATCGAACCGGTCACGACGATGACGTCGTCCTTGGCGGCGGAGCCGATCGCCTTCGGAATCGCCTCCCGTGGGTCGGGGGCGAGGTCCACCGGCGCGTGGGCTTCGAACGCCTTCCGGAGCTCCTCGGGCTCGAACGCGCGCGGCGTCTTCGCTTTCGTCGCGACCACCCTCGCCGCCAGGGGCCCGAGGCTGTCCGCGATCGCCGCCAAATCCTTGTCGTTCAGCACGCCGACGACGAACGTGAGCTTCCTGCCGGGAAACAGCTCCTGCAGCGACTCCGCGAGCGCCGCCGCGGCGGGGGCGTTGTGCGCGCAGTCGACGATGACGGTCGGCTCCCGCCGGACGACCTGGAGCCGGCCCGGCCACCGGGCGGCGCTCAGCCCCTCTTCGATCGCGGCCTCCGTGAGCTTCCACTTGTCCCGCACCGCCAGCGCGGTCGCGAACGCCACGGCGGCGTTCTCCGGCTGGAACGTGCCGAGGAGCGGGATGCGCGTCTCCAGGGTGACGCCGTCCTCGAAGAGCACGTCCTGCCCGTCCAAGTCGAAGCCGAGGCGGCTGTACCGGACGTCGCGGCCGACGACCGTGAGCGGGCACGCGAGCTCCTCCGCCCGGGCGGCGATGACCCGCAGCGCGGGCTGGTCCACGGTCACGGCGGGCACGCCCCGCTTCAGGATGCCGGACTTCTCCCTCGCGATCCGCTCGACCGTGCGCCCGAGGTTCTCCGTGTGCTCGAGGCCGATCCGCGTGATCGCGCACGCGTCCGGGCGGACGACGTTCGTTGCGTCCATCCGGCCGCCCATGCCGACCTCGACCACCGCCAGGTCCACGCGCTGCTCCTCGAAGTACCGGAACGCCATCGCGGTCGTCGTCTCGAAGAACGTGGGCTGGTTCGTGTCGGACGACGCCGCCATCTTGGCGGCGTGCGGCCTCGTCTCCGCGTAGAGGCGGGCGACGTCCTCGTCCGCGATCATGCGGCCGTCCACGCGGATCCGCTCGTTGAACCGCACGAGGTGCGGGCTCGTGTACAGGCCGACGCGGTGGCCGGCGGCTCCGAAGATCGACGCGAGGCACGCGCACGCGGACCCCTTCCCGTTCGTCCCCGTGACGTGGATCGCGGGGAACGACTCCTGCGGGTTCCCGAGGCGCGCGAGGAGGTCGCGGATCACGTCCAGGCCGAGCTTGATGCCGAACCGCTCGAGGCCGTACAACTCCTTGAGGAGCGCCTCGTACTCCATGGGCTTCCCGGCATCCGAGGGCCTTCGATAAAGGTTCTCACGGGTTTGGCGGTGGTGCGGGGGCCTCCGGTGCGCCCTCGGGCTCCCTCTTCCGCCGCCGCCAGAGGAACAGGACGACGAGCAGGAACCCCGCCGCCAGCGCGACGAGGAGCGCCCACCACGGGAAGGCCTCCGCGGGGGGCGGCGGCACGACCTCCCACACCGCCACGAGCGACTTCGGCCCATCCATGTGGACGACAATCGTCGGGCCCGTGCCCGCGGCGTCCCCGATCCAGCCGACGAAGCGGTACCGCGAGCCGTTCGCGACGACCTCCGTCTCGTCGATCGAGGCGGTCGCGCCGAGGTCCGCGTCGTGCCACCCCGCGCCCGTCGGGTTCCCGTACGGGCTCGTGACCGTGAGCCGGTGCTGCGTCGTCCACGCGGCGGTGACGGACTTCGGCCCGTCCATCGTGACGTTCCCCGAGGTCCCCGGCCCGGTGAAGTCGCCGCTCCAGCCGGCGAAGACCTGGCGCGTGCCCGGCGGGCCGTCCACGGTCGAGGGGGCGACGGAGAACGTGCCCTGCGCGCCGGCGTCGAACCAGCAGTCCGGGGCGCCGCACGCCACCGTGCCGCGCGCGCTGTTGACCGTCAGGTGGAACTGCGTCCTGTAGAACGCGACGATGTATAGGGAAGCCGTCGCCGTCACCGAATGATTCTGAGCCGCCCCGTCGGACCAAGAGTCGAAGAGACGGCGGGTCGTCGCGTCCCCCTGCGGCGAGGGAGCATCGACGCCGTGCAGGGAACCCTGCGCCCACCACAGGGTCTGGGGGGCGGCGGATGGAGCCCCGTCTACCGCGAGGAGGAGCCCGGCCGGGGACGTGTCGAGCGTGACCGCATACTCCGTGGCGAAGTCCGCGATGGACGCGCCCGGACGGTCGCACGTCACCGTGTGGGTCCGCGCGCCGCCGTCGGTCCACGCTTGGAAGAGGTGCCGAGTCCCCGACGTCCCCTGGGGGGTCGGCGCGCTCACGGTGTGCACGGCCCCAGGGAGGCAGTAGACGTCGTACGGGGCCGTTCGGGCGATTCCGTCCACATCGACGGTGAGCCCCGGCGGCGACGTATCGATCTGGTAGAGGAACGATCGCTCGAGCTTCGCGAAGTAGATGTCGAGGTCCGCGCCGCGTCCGTCCGTCCACACGACATAGACGTTCCCGAGGCGGTCCGACTCGATCGCCAGGTAGTCCCCGGGACGCGTGTACGAGAGGGGCGTCGGCGCGTCCGTCACGCGGACGTTCGGGCCCCATGCCGTCCCCCCGTCCGTGGAGTTCACGTAGTAGACGTTGTGGACGCCGTCGCGGTCGTCCATCCACGCGACGTGGATCCCCCCGTACGGGTCGAGCGCGAGGTCCGGCATCCACTGCGGCGCAAGCGTCGAATCGTCGTTCAGGCGCACGGACCGGGACCACGTCGCGCCGCCGTCGGCCGATCGCGCGAACAGGATGTCGTGGTTGCCGGCGCGGTAGTCCGGCCATGATGCGTAGATCGTCCCGTTCGACGAGACCGCCATCGCGGGCAGGGGCAGGACCCACCCGGTCCCGAACCATCCGCCTGCGGATCCGGGGATGTCGTTCACCCGGACGTCCGCGCCCCACGTCGCGCCGCCGTCGAACGACCGATCGAACCACACGTCGTCCGTGAAGTAGGACCACCAGGTCAGCAGGACCGTGCCGTTCGGGTGGACGTCGACGAACGCGCCGAGGACGCCGTCGCCCGGGTCGGGGACGTGCGCCTCCGGGGTCCACGTCTGCCCGCCGTCGTCCGATCGCGTGACCACGATGTCCTGGACGCCGGATACCTGGTTGTCCGTGTTCCACGCCCAGTACAGGTTTCCCGCGGCATCGTGCGCGGCGGTCTCTTTGTCGGCGAACATCGGCGCGTCGCTGTAGAAGTGCGTCGTGCCCCACGCGGCCCCGTTCGTCGCGTTCGACACGCTGATCCCGCTCACCGTGGCGGCGCTGTTGAACTCGAGGCGCGTGAAGAAGACACGGTCGTCGTCCGTGATCGAAAGCCATGGGTCGGATTGCCGCGTGGTGGCGGCGAGGTCCATGAGGACGTTCGGCGACCACGTCGCGCCCCCGTCCGCGGAGGACGAGAAGCTGACGCGCTGCCCGCCTCCGTCGTGGGTGAACGCCTCCTTCCAGCCCACGAAGACCCGTCCCTGGAAATTGACCTTCATCGTCGGCTCGACCTGATACGCGTAGGTCGAGTTCCCGGAGTTGACGCGAACGTTCGGCGAGAAGGGGACGAACGCCGTGGGCTCGGGCATGGGTCCCTGCCCCGAGGGATCCGGGGGCAGGCCGCCCGCCGACGCCCCGACGGGGAACGCCGCCAGGACGGCCCCGAGGACCGCCAGCGCACCGACAAAGCGGACCGCCCGACCTCCCATGCCGACCCCTTTCGGCCCGGACGACGGTCCGCGGGATAAAGGTTCTTTCGGGCGAGGCCGGGTCAGACCGCGGCCTCGAAGTAGACGGTCGCCGTGCCGCCCTCGACGACGACGGAGATCGCGTCCTGGTTCGCTTGGTAGAAGTACACGACGCGTCCGACGCGGGACACGTACGCGAGGACCACCTCGATGAGCCCGAGGCCCTCGAGGAACCGGATCCGCTGCCAGCACTCCGCAATCGGGATCCCGTAAATGTACGCGAGCATCTGCGGGGTCTTCGGCGTGTGCGTGAGGCTCTTCAGGATCATCCAACTGCGGTCGTCGAGCTGAAGCGACTCCACGCACTGCCCCGGAATGTCAATGGTTCCCGAGGCGGGTTACCTACGTTGTGGCTGCGGTATCGGCCGTGATTCCCAGGTCCGAGAACGTGCGGGCTACAGAACGAGGACCACGACGGCCGCGATCACGACGACGAGGACGACGACCGCGACGGCCGCGTACAGCGTCGTCCTCTTCTTCTTCCGCCCGCCGGCGAGGTTCAGGACTCCGAGGTCGTACGACATGAGGGTCCCCCGTCCCACCCATGGGTTCTGGATAAGGGTTTCGTCATCCGCATCACGACAACCCGAGGGGCGCGAGGGCGGCGCGGGCGGCGGCCAGGGGCCGGAGGACGAGGAGGAACGTCGCCGGCTGCGCCCCGCCGCCGATCCACGGGGCCTCGAGCCGGAGGGTGAGCTCGGCCCGCGTCTCCATGGTCCCGCGCACATCGTCCCGCAGGACCTCGACGACCTCCCGCCCGCCATCGCGGAACAGCTGGCCCACCGCCATCGGGGGCGCCCGGACGGCGACGTTGAACCGCGTGGGCTCCTCCGGGGTGCGCTCCGCGCCCGTCGCCGCCAGGAACAGGAGTCGCCGATCCGAGGCGGCGGCGACCCCGTTCGTCGGCCTCAGGAGCAGGTGCGCGGTCGGGACCTGGAGGAACAGCGCAGCCTCCACGGGGGTCTCGCCGCCGAGCGCCTCGCCCTCCCCGAACGCCCAGGCGCCGTCCGCGTCCCGGAGGCGGCGCTTCAGCGTGCCGAACGTCAGGTCGTACGCCCGTCCCTCCGCGTCGAGGAATCCGACGAGCACGCTCACGCCCTCGGCACGTCCCAGTTCCGGCGGTACTGCTCCGCGAGCTCCGCGATCTCCTCGCGCGCGAAGTCCCGCTTCTCCGGCGCCGCGCAGAGCTCCTCGAGCTTGGCGGCGTCCGACGCCTCGACGAGGACGGACGGGACCGCCTCCTCCCAAAGGTACGCCTTCAGCGCGGCCTGTCCCATCGTCATCCCCTCCTTCCGGATCCATTCGAGCCCGGCGCGCTTCGCGAGGGCCTCGCGGGCCCACGCCTCGGACCGTGCGGGGTAGTAGCCGCCCGCCCGCACGGCCGTGCCGTCGTCCAAGACGCCGTTCGCGTGCGGGTTCCGGACCAGGATGCCGGTCTGGTACTCGAGCGCGACCGTGAAGAACTTCCGGCCCGGGTCCTGCTCGAACAGGTTGAACGGGATCGACAGGGTCGTTGCGCCGCGCGTCCGCATCGCGAGTACGCCCTCGTCGTGGTGTCCCACGTCCGGCCCGAGGGTGGCGCCGACGTAGCGGACCTTCCCCTCGCCCCGGAGCGACTCCAGGGTCTGCCACAGGGCGTCGTCGTGCACGGACTCCATCGTGGGGTGGTGGACCTGGAGCAGATCGATGAAGCTCGTGCCGAGGCGCTCGAGGCTCCGCTCGACCGCGTACCGCACGTAGTCCGCGTCGAGCCGGCGGGTTCCGGAAACCCCGTCCGCCGCGGGGTCGTTGTAGAAGTCGTACCCGACCTTCGTCGCGAGGACGACCATCTCCCGGTCCCCGCCGAACGCGCGGCCGAGCAGCTCCTCGCCCCTCCCGCGCCCGTCGACGTCCGCGGTGTCGAAGAAGTTCACCCCGAGGTCGTACGCCTTCCGCAGGAGCGCGAGCGCGTCCTCGTCCGATCCCCGCCAGGCGTCCGTCGAGAGCGGCCACACCGCCAGCCCGATCTCCGAGGCCTCGAGCTCCGTGTCTCCGACCCGGCGGTACTTCATGGGCCTGGGGCGAAGCCGTCCGTCCGATATAAGGGTGACACGGCGGTCGCGGTCCGGGGTCACTCACGCGAGGAACCGGCGGGCCTGCTCCAGGAGCACGTCGCCGCCCATCCGCTGCAGGCGGTGCGCGAGTTCGTCGGCCTCGTAGAGCGGGTCTTTGGCGGCGATCGCCTCCTTCAGCGTGACCGCGCGACGGCCGTCGAGGGAGAGGATGATCGCGTGGACGTGGAGCTGGGTCCCCCGCCAGGCCGCGCGGATTCCGACGGGCGCGATCGTCCCGCCGTCGAGCGCCCGCAGCATGGCCCGTTCGACCTCCACCTCCGTGCGCGTGCGCCCGTCGTCCAAGGCCCGCGCGACGTCCTCGAAGGCGGATCCCCTCCGGCACAGGCAGCCGATCGCGCCCTGCCCCGGGGTCGGGACGAACTCCCGCGGGTCGAGCTCTTCGTGCGGCGCCTCGATCCCCAACAGCTCGAGGCCCGCGGTCCCGAGCGCGATGCCGTCGACGTCCCCGACCCGCCACTGCTTCACGCGCTCCCGCACGTCCTCGTGCGTCTCCACGATCTTCAGGTCGGGCCGGGCGCGGAGGAGCATCGACCGCCGCCGGATGTTCGACGTCGCGACGGTCGCGCCCCGCGGCAGGTCCGCGAGGAGGAAGTTGGAGACGAGGGAGTCCGTCGATGTGCGGCGGGGGAGGATCGCCGCCACCACGAGGTCCTCGTGGAAGCCGAAGGGCAGGTGGTCCATCGGATAGACGGAGATGTCCACGTTCTCTGCCAGGAGCCGTGACTCGAGCGCCTCGACCCCGACGGTCCGCATCGCGAGCTCTCCCGGGAACTGCGCATCGAGCGCCCGCTCCACGTCGCGCGCGAGGCCGCGGGCGAGCTCATCCCCGTAGCACGCGAGGGTCAGCGGCCGCCTCTCGCCCATCGGACCCCTTCCCGCGGACATCGCGATTAAACCTTTGGTCGTCAGAATCAGACGACGGTGGACTTCCACCGCCCCCCGTTGAATCGCGGCACGATGATCGCCGCCCGGAGGTAGTATTCCACGGGGAGCGCGACCCACACGCCGAGGAGGCCGAACCCGAGCGCGTATCCGAGGAGCGCGGACAGTGGGAGGCGGACGGCGTACGTGCCGAAGACGGAGGCGTACAGCGGCCACCGCGTGTCCCCCGCGCCCCGCAGGGAACCGGAGAGGGTGAAGAAGATTCCGACGGCGGGGATTGAGGTGGCGTGGAGGCGGATGAAGAGGACCGCGAGGTCCGCGGCAGGTCCGGGTTCCGTGAAGGCGAGGGCGATCCACGGGGCGGACACGAAGTTGAACGCCGCGATCGCCCCCATGATCGCGATCGACATCTTCGTGGCCTCCCGCGCCCCCCGTTCTGCGCGATCCGGCTCCTTCGCCCCCAGGTTCTGCCCGACGAGCGCGCTCGATGCGATGCTGAGCCCCAGGCCGGGCATGAACGCGAACGACTGGATACGGAGTCCGATCTGGTGAGCCGCCACCGCCGACTCCCCGAACGAGACCACGAACACGATCCAAATCAGAATGCCGACCTGGAATGCGAACTGCTCCGCCGCCGCGGGGAGCCCGATTCGAAGGATCCGTCGGATCGTCCGGAAGTTCACGACGGGCCGCTCCCGGTGGACCCCGATTCGCACGCGGTGGTCCACGAACAGGCCGAGGAACAGCATCGCGCCAGTGAAGTACGCGATGGACGTGCCGATTGCCGCGCCACGGACGCCGAGGGCGGGGAACCCGAAGTTCCCGAAGATCAGCGTGTAGTTGATCGCGAAGTTAATCACGTTCTCGACGACGCCGATGATGAGCGGCGTCTTCGTGTCCCCGGCCGCGCGGAGCGCCGCCGTGCCGACGAAGATCGTGAACAGGGCGGGCATCGAGAAGAAGATGACCGACACGTAGTCCGCCGCCAATCCGCGAACCGGGCCTGGCGGGGAGAACGGGGCGACGATGTCATACGCGAACGCGATGCCGACGACGGTGAGCGGGACGGACAGGATGCCGCCCGTGATGAGGCTCTGGGACAGGAAGTGGTCCCCGTGGCGGGGCCGTCGCTCGCCCACTGCGCGCGCGACGAGGGCGATCGTCCCCGAGGTGACGCCGATCATGACGGTGAACGTGAAGAACACGATGTTCCCGCCCACGCCCACGGCCGCGACCTCCGCGATTCCGATTCGGCCGACCATGACCAGGTCGATCGTCGTCGCGAGCACCTGCAGGAAGTTCGCGACGATCACGGGCCACGCCAAGTCGAGGATCGAGCGGCGGAGCGCCTTCCGGTCGTCCGGCGGGGGATCGCCCACGCCGCGCGGATTCGCGGGCCCGCCATGAACGTTGCGCCGCGCGGGTTTATCCGCCTCTCGCACATCGCCAGCGCCCGATGGCCGGGCGGTCCGTCTGGCGGTGGGTTCCGCGGGGCAACGTCCGCGTGATCTCCGCGACGAACTTCCTCACGGGGATGTACCAGAACATCCTCGGGTTCGTCCTGCAGCCGTTCGTCCTCCGGTTCGGTGGGGGCCTGACCCTCGTCGGCCTCCTCCAGGCGCTCGCGGGCCGCCTCAGCGGGATCCTGAGCGCCCTCGTCCAGCCCTTCGGCGGCTACCTGGCGGACGTGCGCGGCCGCCGCCGGGTCGCGATGCTCGGCAGCGCGCTCGCGATCCTCGCGATGGCGCTCCTCATCCTGGCGGCGACGTTCGAGGGGCAGCCGTGGGCGCTCCCCGGGCTCGTCCTGCCCGGCTTCGTGTGCATGGGCCTCAGCCTCGTCGGCGCGCCCGCGCTCCACTCCACGGTCGCGGACTCGACGGACCCGCGCCGCCGGGCCTCCGCGTACGCGACGACCGCGTTCTTCTGGGTCCTCCCCGGGGCGCTGCTCGCGATCCCCGGCGGCCTGATCGCGGACCGCCTCGGCTACGGGGCCGTCTTCGGGGTCGCCCTCGCGTTCGAGTCCGTGAACCTCGCGCTGTTCGCGAAGTTCCTCCGCGAGACGGCGCCCGCGGCGGAGGTGCACCCGTGGCGGGAGCGGATCGCGCGGACCCTGCGGCCGCCGCGGGAGATCCGGGGCCTCCTCTTCGTCGTGGCCCTCGACGCCGCCACGTGGGGGCTCGCGGCCGGCATCATCTACGGGCTCGCCGCCAAGGAGTTCGCTTTCTCGAACGCGCAGCTCGGCGCGATCGCCGCCACCTGGTCCCTCTTCTTCGCGCTCTTCCTGATCCCGACCGCGGCGCTCGTGAACCGCCACGGTCCTAAGCGTCTGATCCTGTTCTCGGAGGCCCTCGGGGTGCCGATCATGGTCGGGTGGCTCCTCCCTTGGTGGGTCGGCGGGGGTCTCGAGTTCTTCCTCGCGACGAGCGTCCTCAACGGCCTCACCGCCGCCACGTGGGTGCCCGCGGTGAACACGTACGTGGCGAACTGGACGTCCTCGGAGCGGCGGGCGGAGGTGCTCGGCGGCCTGGCGGCGTTCCGCGGCCTGGCCGCGTTCCCCGCGCCGTTCGTCGGCGGCGTCCTGTACGACGCGTTCGGCTACGCGGTCCCGATCCTCGCGAACCTCGTCGGCGCCGCGGTCACGACGGCGGTGATCGCCGCCAAGCTCCGCGACCCGCCTGCCCATGGGGTCGAGGTCAGCCCCAGAACTCCTTCTCCGTGATCCCGATCTCCCAGCTCACGGGCTCGATCGGGATGCCGTTCTCCGCAACCCAAGGGAGGAACTCCCGGCCGCTCACGCCGATGTTCCCGTCCCTCGTCCAGAAGAGCCACATCAGGTCCGCGTCCTGCGCGTAGAACGGACCCTCGACGCGCTCGCCCGCCTTCTTCCCGATCTCCTGCAGCTTCCTCTTCGCCTTCTCCAGCTGCTCCTTCGTCCCGCCGAAGTTTGCTTTCCAGAT
>Ga0209642_10003305_pt1 | contig 10440 bp, 5 predicted proteins | sample RifCSP19_2_FD_184025 | JGI IMG/M metagenome (GOLD analysis project Ga0209642, IMG submission 184025) | Soil microbial communities from Rifle, Colorado - Rifle CSP2_sed 19_2 (SPAdes) (version 2) | ecosystem: Environmental > Terrestrial > Deep subsurface > Rock core/Sediment | place: Rifle... | reverse complement strand
GCAGCGACCTCGATCTCGTCCGCCAGGCCGGCGATCTGCGCGAGTTCCTTCCGCGACAAGCCGCGAAGGGTAGGGATCTGCTCGAGCAGGGCAACCTTGTTCGCCTTTCGCCACAGCGGCACGGACGTCACCTCCAGGCCGGGATGGCTCTCTGATTCACCCAGAACGGGGGCCTTCCCTGCGTCGGCGGGAAGGACGCTAGCCGCCGGCCAGGGCGGCGACCCGCTGCACTTTGGCCGACTGGAGGAAGACGGCGCGCAGGCGTTCGTCGGGCACTGTGGCCGCGAGTCGCTCAATGACCTCCCGCGCCCGCGCCGCGCTCGCGGCTGCGCCCACGGGGTCGCCGAGTGACCGCTCTGTCTCCGCCAGCCCCGCCAGGGCTCGCCACAGCGCAGGGAGCAGACCGGCCCGCTCCGCCTCCTCGACCGCTCGTTCGTAGCCGGACGCCGCTGCGCGGGTTTCACCAAGCGCGGCCGCGGCGTCGGCGCCCAACAGCAGCGACGGCACGCGCCAGTGGAGGGTGCCAGTGCCGGCCACGAGTGCGCTCAGGCGGTCCGCCGCCGCCAGCGCGTCTGCCGCCCGCCCCAGCATGAGCAAGACACGGCCTTCCGCGTGGGTCACCGTCTGATCGAAATCGAGCAGACTCTGGGTCTCCTGGAGCGCCTGCCGGGCGGCGCGCAGGTGCGGCTCCGCCTCCTCCGGCCGGTCTAGTGCGGCAAGGTCGAGGGCCAGATACGCCTGGACGATCGCCATCCAGGCGCCGCGCGCCTTGCCGGCCAGTTCGGCCGTCTCCCGGTCTACTTGCCACGCGCCGTGGTGATCCTCCAGTTCCCGGTGCACCTGCGACAGGTGCAGAAGGTTGTAATGCTGGAACCGGAGCGCGCCCAACTGGTGTGCCAGGCTGGCGCCGCGGGCAGCATATCCCAGGGCCTTGCCGAAATCACCCCGCGGGATCGCCAGCCCGGCCGCCGCCCACAGGGAAACCGACAGGTTCCAGATGTCTCCGATTTCCTCTAGAATGGCAAGGCTGCGCTGCACCTCGGCCTCCGCCCCGGCGTAGTCGCCGAGGATTTGACGGCCGTGGGCGACCATGAAGCGGTTCTCCCCTGCCAGGGAGCGATTGCCCATGACCTCGCAGATCCGCGCCGATTCGAGCAGATAGCCGATGCTCTCCTGATAGCGTCCCCAGAACATCAGATTCTCGCCCAACCCGTGGAGGCTCTCCGCCAGGACGGCCATGTCTCCCGCTCCCTCGAGCAGGCGGCGCGCCTCCTCGTGGTGCCGGATGGCTTCGTCGTGCCGCGCGTCGCTGAAGTACGTGAACCCGATATGGTTAAGGATTCGGCCGGTCAGCTCTGGGTCCCCGATCTCGCGACTGAGGGTGAGGGCCGGTTGCAGGTGCGCCAGGGCCTCCCCGATCAGATCCTGCCGCCGGTAGGAATGGCCGAGATAGTCCAGAGCCATGGCCTCCGCACGCCGGTCGCCGATCTCCTGCGCCAGCGTCCGCGCGGCGCCGAAGTCCTCCCGCGCCCGTTCAAACTGCCCCAGCAGCATCCAGACGGCCCCGCGGCCGAGCAGCGCGCGCAGCCGGACCTCCGGCGGAGGATTCAGATCGAGAGCCCGGCTGTACTGGTCCAGCGCCGTCGTATTGGCATACACGGTCGCTGCCCGGTCGCCGGCGAGGAGCAGATTAGCGATGGCCTGTCCGTGGGCGTACTCATCCGGCGGCATGCCCAGATCCTGCCGCAGGGACACGACCTGCAGCCAGTGGTGCGCGATGTAGAACGCCCACTCCGCCTGGCGGTCCCCCGCCGTCTGGTGGGTCCACTCCGCCACGCGGGCGTGCATGGCCCAGCGCTGCGCTTTCGGGATCAAGCCGTAGGCAACGTCGCGAATGAGGATGTGGCGGAAGGTGAACTCCTCTTCTCCCACCACCATGGAGCGCGGTTTGCGGATGATTAGTTCCTTGCGCTCCAGCGCGGCGAGCGCTTCGTCGACGTGGTTGTCCGGGATCACGTAGCGCACGCCGCCGCCCCAGAAGTCCTTGCCCTGGATCGCCGACACCTGCAGCACGCGTTTCTCGGCGGGCGCCAAGGCGTCGACGCGCGCTGCGATGACCGCGTGCACAGTGTCGGGGATTGTGACCTGCGCCAGCGGTACGGCAAGATCCCACCCCTCCGATTCCTCGGTCAGGATTCCGCGCTCGATCAGCGACCGCAGCATCTCCTCCATGAAGAGGGGATTGCCTTCGGCGCTGGCCAGCACCAGGTCCATCAGTTGTTCCGGGGCGGGCTTGCCGTCCAGGAGGGCCAGGGCCAGGGCGCGGCTCTCCTCGCCGCCCAGCGGGTCGAGGTACAGTGTCGACGCGCTGCGCTTGCCACCCATCCAGGTGGGCCGCCGCTCGAGGAGTTCCGGCCGGGAGAGAATGACCAACAGGATGGGCACCTCGCGGATCCAGTCGGCGCTGTGCTCCAGGTAGTCGAGCGTGACGTCTTCCGCCGAGTGCACGTCTTCTAGAATCACCAGTAGCGGGGCGCGGTGGGCGAGCGACTGGAAGAAGGCGCGCATGCCCGCGAAGAGCTCCTCGCGCGTCAGGTCGCGGCCCGCCCCACCCAGTCCCAGAATGGAAAGCAGCGCCGGCAGAGCGTCGGGCAGGTCTAACTGTGCCGCGGCCCGCTCCAGTTTCTGGCGCGCCGTCTCCAGGGGATCGCCGAAAAGGATGCCGCACTCTTCGCGGATCGCCTCCCCCACGGCCCAGAGCGGTACCCCGGTGCCGTAGGGTAGTGCGCGGCCGCGCAGGCTGTGCACGTCGGCGGCGCGCCGTCGGAACTCCTGTACCAGGCGGGTCTTCCCCACGCCGGCTGGTCCAAGAATGGTCACCACGTGACCCCGGCCCTCGCGGCGCATGCGGCGCACGTGGCCTGGGAGCAGGTCCAGTTCCTCTTCGCGGCCGACGAACGGGGTGGCGCGGACTTCCCGCTCGCGCGGCGGCGCGACCTCCATCAATTCCCCTGCCGGCAGAGGGTCGGCGCGACCTTTCACGAGGAGCGGCGGGACCGCCCGCAGCGTCGCCGCGTTCTGTAGCGCACGCATCGTCCGCTCGCCGACGAGGATCTGTCCCGGCACGGCGTGTTGCTGCAGCCGCGCCGCGAGGTGCACGACCTCACCCGTGACCAGGAACTCGCCCTTCTCCGCGGCGCGCGGGTTGGCGACGGCCTCCCCCGTGGCCAGGCCGATGCGGATCGGTGGCAGCCCGCCGGCGACCACAAGCGGTTGCAGCCGGTCGCGCATCGCGGCGGCGGCTCGCGCCGCGCGTTCAGGATCGTCCTCGTGAATCGCCGGCAGACCGAAGACCGCCATCACGGCATCGCCGATGAACTTTTCGACGGTGCCGCCGTACCGTTCGATCTCCTGCCGCGCGATGTCGAAGAAGCGCGCCATCTGGTCACGGAGGCGTTCGGGGTCCACGCTCGCCGCCAGAACCGTCGAGGCCACGACGTCGGCAAAGAGGACGGTGACGAGTTTCCGCTCCTCCGCGGCGGCAGGAACCTCGAGGGCGCTCCCGCAGTTGCCGCAGAAGCGCATGCCTGGAGGGTTGTCGAAGCCGCAGACTGAGCAGCGCACGGTCAGAGCTCTATTCCTGGACCTCAAGGGTGAGGTCGGTGATGCGGGCGGACCCCATCGGTGAGGACCACCAGCCCCTGATGCGGGGCGCAACCAGCCGCATCATGCGGTTGTACCGGAGCGGAATGATGGCTACTTCCTCGGCCACGAGCAACCGGTCTGCTTCATGGTAAAGTGCCATCCGCCTGCGCTGGTCGGTAGCAGCCTGGGCTTCCTCAACCAGCGCATCGAACCTGGCACTCCGCCAGCGGGCCACGTTGTGAATCGAGGTGGAGTGAAAGACCAGCCGCAGGTAGGTGTCGGGGTCGGGATAATCGGCAGCCCACCCGTAGAATCCGATCGGGGTGGGAGCCCTTTCGATCCGATTGAAGTGCTCGACCACGGGCACCGGATTCGCCGTTACGCGCACGCCCAAGATCTCTTGCCAGGCCCGCAATGGGATCACTGATGCCACTTGCAGTCCTTCGGGGATCGTCATGGTGAACGGACCGAGCCCCCGGCCATCGGGATACCCCGCCTCGACGAGGAGGCGCCGGGCCCGTTCCGGATCGAATGGTACCCCGATGTGTGGCGAGTGCCCGGGGATCGGCGGTGGGACAAGCCCGCCCTCGGCAGGGACGGCATTAACAAAAGCGTCCGGGGCCAGAGCCTGGCGGTCGGTGGCATGGGCGAAGGCCTGGCGCAGCCGGCGATCGTCGAATGGGGGCTGGTCACAGCGGAAGAAGAGGTACATGGAATCGACCGGGGGGTCGACATGGAGGGCTCCCCGAAGGCGCGCCGCACGCTCCTCATCGAGCCCAAACAGCACCTGGATGTCAGCGCTCCCCTGCTCGTAGAGCGCAGGATCGTCGGCGTTCTTGAAGATGAAGCGGATGTGACCGACGTTGCCCCGCCGGGGTCCTGTATAGTGCGGGTTCGCGACCAGCCGGCAGTGACTGCCGCGGTCCCACTGAGCCAGGACATAGGGGCCGTTACCCACAAGATGGTTGGGCGCGGTCCACTCTTCCCCGAACCTCTCGATGACCCAGCGGGGGTGCGGGAGTGCCGCGGAGTGGGCAACGATGAAGGGGAAATATGCCCGGGGACCCTCCAGGACGACTTCCAAGGTATGGTCGTCGAGCGCTCGCACGCCCACGGAGTCCGCATCGTCTGTCGTCCCTTCGGCATATCTCCTGGCCCCCCGGATATCGTGAAAGATGTGGGAAAAGACACCCCGCATCGCGCGCAGCCAACTGAAGACGAAGTCATGCGCGGTGACGGCCCGCCCGTCCGACCACGTCTGGTCTTTCCGAAGGTGGAAGATGTAACTCGTACCATCTGCGGAGATCTCCCAGGATTGAGCCAGGCCCAGTCCGATGTTCGACTCCGGAGCGTAATGAAGCAGCCCCTCGAATATCTGGTGGGCGAGCCACGCCGACCAGAAATCGGCATTGCCGGCCGAGTCGACGGTCGCGGGTTCAGCCATGGCGACCCGCAGCGTCGTATCGGGCAAAGCCGCCGCAGGAGGCGGCAGGCGGTTGAGGATCTGGAATGCATCCCGGTAGGCTTGGTTGGCGGACCGGAAGTCGAAGGCAATGTGATAGGCGAGGGCCATCTTCATCAGCGTATTCGCGGCCGGCTCCCACTCGCCGCGCTGCTTCATCAGGTCGACGGCGCGTCCGTAGTACCGCAGCGCCTCTTCGTCGGCATACTCTGCCCGTGACTTGTCTCCGGCGCGAACCAGAAAGTGAAGGGCCCGCTTCTCCTCCTTTGCCTGGTCGTAGTGGTAGGCAAGGAGCGCATAGGCTTCCTCGAGCCGGCCAGCATAGTGCCGCTCGAGCGCTCCCGCTACCTCCCCGTGGAGACGATGGCGTTCCGGCTCGGCCAGCGTGCTGTAGGCGACCTCCTGCGTCAGTGCGTGTTTGAAGCGATACTCCGCCTGGGGGATGCGCCGGCGCTCGACGATCAGATCGAGCCGCTGCAGGTCCACCAGGGCCGCGTCCACCTGCCCGTTCTGCTGCAGGATCGTTCTCAAGATCTCAAGAGGGAACAGCCGCCCGACCACCGCCGCCGCCTGCAGCACCCGCCGTGCGGCTTCCGGCAGGCGGTCGATCCGGGCGAGCAGGACCCCCTGAATGCTGTCCGGGACGTCCAGCCCGGTGAGTTGGCGCGTGGCCTGCCATTGTTCGCCGATGCGCACGAGGATTCCGGCGTCGATCAACTGCCGGATGACCTCTTCCACGAAGTAGGGATTCCCTTCGGCCTTCTTCAGGATGACGTGCCGGCTTTCCGCGGAGAGGTCGGAGACCGCGAGCAGATGACCGACGAGTTCTTCAGCGTGCGGCGGGGCGAGCTCATGGAGTGTGATCTCCACGTGGCGGTGCGGGAAGCGCTGGCGCGCTAGGTCGTTGAGCCGCCAGCACCCGTGTTCGCGTTCGGCGCGGAACAGGAGCCCCAGGAGCAACGGGGCCTGCTCGGTCACCTCGAGTAGCGCCTCGAGGAGGGCCAACGAGGTGGCGTCGGCCCAGTGGAGGTCGTCGAGGATCACCGCGAGCGGTTGCTCGGCGGTGAGGTGCACGGCCCACTCCCGGATAACGTTGAACGTCTGGTGCTGCAGGCTCTCCGCCGAGAGGTCGGCGATCCGCTCTGCCGCCCCTGATTCCAGGGGCAGGTGCAGCAACGTCCCGAGGTAAGGGTAAACCTCATCCCCCTGAGCGCCAAACGTGCGATCGAGCGCCGTGCGCAACTCGATCCGGACCTTGGCCTCGTGATCTCCGGCGCTGACACCCAGCCATTCGCGCAAGAGGTCTTGGAACGGAAAGTACGGGATCGCCCCGGCGTAGGAGAGGCAGCGACCCTCCAGCCAGCGGACCTGCGGGTTGGCCTGCTGCACCTCGTTCACCAGCCGGGACTTGCCGATGCCCGCTTCGCCCATGACGGCCACGATCTGCCCCCGCCCCTCCGTGACCGCTGCAACGCTGTCTTGCAGCAGCGCCAGTTCCCGGTCGCGGCCCACGAGCGGAGAGGTCAGGCCGGCGATGCCGCGGAGCTTCCCCACAACGACGCGCCTGTCCAGGATCTCGACTGCTGGCACCGGCGTGCTCTTCCCTTTCAACACGAGCGGGCCGCTGGGACGGAGGTCGAAGAGCGAAGAGACCAGCCGGCCGGTGGCCTCTGTGGCCAGGATCGCGCCCGGCGCCGCGGCGCTCTGCAGGCGGGCGGCGGTAGTCACCGTGTCGCCGAGGGCGTTATAGGCGATCTCCAGGAGATCGGTAACGCGGGAGATGACGACCGGCCCCGTGTTCAGGCCCGAACGTATCTGCAAGGAGAGGCCGTAGGCGGCTTCGAGTTCGCGACCGAAGGCAGCCACCGCATCTCGGATGTCGAGGGCCGCGCGCACCGCGCGTTCGGGGTCGTCCTCGTGAGCCAGCGGGGCACCGAAGAACGCCAGCAGCCCGTCCCCCATCACTTGGACGACGGTCCCTTCGTAATGGGCGACGGCGGCGATGATCCGACCCAGAACCTGGTCCATGACGACTTTGAAACGCTCCGGGCCGAGGCGTTCGCCCAAAGGGGTGGAGCCGACGACGTCGCAGAAGAGCGCCGTGACGGTGCGGCGTTCGCCCAGCCCGCCCGCCCGCAGGATCTTCTGGGCCACGTCGGCGGGGATGAAGGCTCGCAGCGATCGCACACGATCGCCCGGCAGATCGGTGAGCGGACTGCCGCAAGCGTGACAGAACCTGGCCTGATCAGGGTTGTCCTGGCTGCAGGTGGGACAGCGCACGAAGCCCTCCGCGAATGGGAGACAGATTCGTGGACCCGTGGAGGTCTTCCTGGGCGTGCGAGTGCGAGGGCTACTTCTTGCGACGACCGCCGCGCTTGGCTTCGGTGTTCCGCTTGAGGTCGAGGAGGCGCTCTTCGCTCTCCTTCATGAAGGCCTTCAGTTTGTCTTCAAAGGAGGTGCGGGCCCGGGCGCGGGAGGCGCGCTCTTCGGGGGAAAGGGCCTGCTTGACGGAGAGGTCGAGCTTGCCCTTCTCGTTGACGCCGAGGACCTTGACGCGGATCCTTTCCTGCTCTTTCAGGTAATCCTTGACGTCCTTGACGTACGTGTCCGCGATCTCAGAGATGTGCACGAGGCCGCTCTTGCCGTCCGGCAATTCGACGAACGCCCCGTAATGCGTGATCTTGACGACCGTTCCTTCGACAATATTGCCGACTTCAACACTCATGTCGGGCGATATCGGGCCTCCTCCGTCGGTACAGGTGCAAATTGGGCAAGCGCATTATATGCAGGGGCCGGAAGGGTGTCAATCGGGCGGTCACGGGGAGGGCCGGGGCGTCGGGGTCGGCCGGATGAGGATGACCGGGATCTCTCCCGGCTTCACCAACCCCAGCTCCTCGCGGGCCAGCCGTTCGATGTATTCCGGCGTGTGCAGCCGGCGGATCTCCTCCCGCAGTTGGGCGTTGTCGCGGCGCAGCGCCTGCACCTCGCCGTCCAGCCGCACGGCCTCGCGGCGAAGGCGGTAGGTGGTGAGGTAGCTCGACCCAAACGCGTTGAGCAGCAGCGCCAGGACGGAGAGCACGACCAGAGGGACGACCCAGCGAGGCAGACGGGTCTGGCGGGACGCCGGCAAGGCGAGGGCGCGACGATAGGTGGAAAGATTCGGCATCCGCGTCCCCTAAAGTTGGACGGCGGCGGGGCAAATCCTCTGCGCCTACGGCACGGTGAGTTCCACGAAGCGCGGCGGCTCCCCGGGAGCCAGTTCCACTAGCCCGGTGGCGCGGTTGGTCAGACGCAGTTCCGGGATGACGATCAGGGGCAGCAGGCTGAGGGTCATCTCGATGTGGGGTGCCGGGCAGCCGGCGTCGCGCAGCGCCGCCTCCAGATCTTCGACCTGCCCGGCGACGACGTCCGCCGATTCCAGGGACATCAGGCCGGCCAGCGGCAGGGGCACGGCCGCGCGCACCCGGCCCGCGATGACCACCACCATGCCCCCGCCCAATCGGATCACCTCGTTGGCGGCGAGCACCATGTCGTCATCGTCCGTCCCCAGGACCATCAGGTTGTGGGAGTCGTGGGCCACGGTGGAGCCGAAGGCCACGTGCGCCCGGAATCCCAGGCCGGTGACGAAGCCGCACCCGCGCGTGCCCGTGGCGCCCTCGCGGGGCTCGTGCCGGTAGAAGACGGCCACCTTCGACAGGTCGCGCGCGGGGTCGGCCGCCAACACGCCGTCCCGCACCGGGATCTCCATAATCTCCTGCTCGGTGTGCACCTTCCCGGGGACGACCCGCATCACCCGCGCCCGCGCCGTCGGACCCCGGTGCGGGATGCGCAGGTCGTCCCCGCGGAGCGGATCCACGTGCACGGAGCGCATCGCCCACGCGGGGTAGGAGAAGGGAGGAATGTCCACGACCATCTCGCCGCCCTCGGCCACCAGCACCCCGTCGGCGTAGACTTGATCAATCACCACCCGCACCAGGTCGCTGACGATGAGGATGTCGGCGGCGCGCCCCGGCGCGATCGTCCCGATCCAGCGGCTGCGCTCCAGCAGTTGGGCGGCATTGATGGTGGCCATCTGCACGGCGGTGATGGGCGAGACGCCCTCCGCGATGGCGGCGCGCACCGCCCGGCTCATGTGCCCGTCGCGCACCAGCGTGGCCGGCGTCGCGTCGTCGGTGATTAGGGTGAAGAAGCGTGTGTCCAGGCCCGGCCGCTCCGTGACGGCGCGGATCGTGTGCGGCATGTCCAGCCAGGCGGTCCCGTAGCGCTGCTGCGCGTAGCAGCCCAGCTGCGCGCGGCGCAGCGCGTCCTGTGCGGTCGTCCCTTCGTGGCAGGCGGTGATCCCCGCGGCCACGAACGCCGGCAGCCCGCGGTCGATCTCCGGACTGGCGTAGTGACCGGTGAGCACGACCCCCGCCTGCAACGAGGCCGCCAGGATCGCGTGCACCTCGGGATCGCCGAAGATCACGCCGGGGAAGTTCATCTGCTCCCCCTGCAACTGGGCCCAGCCGCGGCGGTAGGCTGCGGCCACCTCCCGGGCGGTGATCGTGGCGCCGGCGTCCTCGAACCCGGGGATCGAGGGGACGCACACCGGCATCGCCACCAGCACTTTGAGCGGCAGGCCCTGCGCCGCCGCGTGGAAGAGCTCCACCGCCCGCAGGCCAAAGACGTTGGTGATCTCGTGGTTGTCGCAGGCGATGGTGGTCGTGCCCTCCGGCAGCACGGCCCGGGCGAAGCTGCACACGTCGACCATGCTGCTCTCCACGTGCAGGTGCGTGTCGATAAATCCGGGGAGGAGATAGCGTCCGGCCGCGTCGACGACGGTGGTCCCGGAGCCTACCGGGATGTGCGCGGCGTCGCCGATGAAGGCGATGAAGCCGTGGCGCACGGCCACGTCAACGCCGTCTTGCATCTGCGCGGTGTTCACGTTGACCAGCCGGCCGTTGCGGATGATCAGGTCCGCGGGCTCCCGCCCCATCGCCGTGGCCACGAGATCGCGCGTCACTTCGTGCAGGGGGCGGCGCCGGTGCGTGTACGCGGACATCCCTGTTCCTCCTCGAGTCAGGCCAGTGGCGACGACGAATCAGCGGGGGGCGCGCAGACCTGCCGGCCCGGCGTACGCCGCGCCCGGGCCGAGTTCTTCCTCGATCCGCAGCAACTGATTGTATTTGGCGACGCGCTCGCCGCGGGAGGGTGCGCCCGTCTTGATCTGCCCCGCGCCCACGGCCACGGCCAGGTCGGCGATCGCCGTATCCTCGGTCTCGCCGGAGCGGTGGGAGAGGAGCACCGCGTACCCCGCCGCCTGCGCGACGGCGATGGTTTCCAAAGTCTCCGTG
>Ga0209642_10003304_pt1 | contig 10443 bp, 9 predicted proteins | sample RifCSP19_2_FD_184025 | JGI IMG/M metagenome (GOLD analysis project Ga0209642, IMG submission 184025) | Soil microbial communities from Rifle, Colorado - Rifle CSP2_sed 19_2 (SPAdes) (version 2) | ecosystem: Environmental > Terrestrial > Deep subsurface > Rock core/Sediment | place: Rifle... | reverse complement strand
GATGGCACGGCCGTGTACACGAACAACCCGCCGTGCGGGGCGATGCGCGGGTTCGGCGCGCCGCAGGTGTGCTTCGCGCACGAGGGGAACATGGACAAGCTCGCGCGCGAGCTGGGGATCGATCCGGTCGAGCTCCGCCTACGGAATGCCCTGTCCCCCGGCGCGATCGTGCCGACGGGCGTTCCGATCCGGGGAAGCGCCCCCGTGCGCGAGCTGGTCGAGCGCTGCCGCGACGTCCCGATGCCGCCGCAGCCGGAGCCCCCGGTGATGCGCGACCCGATGACCTTCCCCGGCGGGGCCGGCAACGTCGGTCACGGCGAGGGGCTGAAGCGCGGCGTCGGGTTCGCGGTCGGCTACAAGAACGTGGCCTACAGCGAGGGCTTCGACGACTTCCATCAGGCGCGCGTCGCGCTCTCGGCCGGGCCGGACGGCCCGCTCGCAGAGATCCACAGCGCGGGCGTCGAGTGCGGGCAGGGGCTGTCGACGATCCTCACGCAGGTCGCCAGCACCGAGCTCGGGATCGAGCACGTCGTGCTCCACGCGGCGGACACGGGTGTGGACTCGGCGGGCTCGACGTCGGCCTCGCGGCAGACGTTCATGGGCGGCGGCGCCGTGCAGCTTGCCTGCCATGCGGTCACGGAGGAGGTCTTCGCCCGCGCGATCGCAAGGCTCCAGCCCGAGGGGCAGCTCACCCTCGCCGAGGGTCGGGTGCTCGCCGACGGCGTCCCGATCTGTGACCTCGTCGAGCTTCTGGACGAGCCGATCGCGGCCACCCGCACGTTCCACCACCGCCGGACCACCGGGTTCGACCAGGACGGGCAGGGCGACGTGCACGTGATGTTCGCGTTCGGGGCGCAGCGGGCGGTGGTCGAGGTCGACGAGGAGCTCGGCCTCGTTCGGGTGGTGCAGCTCGCGTCGGCGCTCGACGTCGGGACGGCGGTCAACCCCCAGGGCGTCGAGGGGCAGAGCGAGGGCGGTTCCGCGCAGGGGCTCGGCCTGGCCGTGATGGAGGAGATCCGGCTCCGGGACGGCGAGATCGCGAACGCCTCCTTCACGGACTACCTGATCCCGACGACGCTGGACATGCCGCCGGTCGTAACGGCGATCGTCGAGGACCCCGAGCCCGGCGTGCCCTTCGGGGCGAAGGGGATCGGCGAGATCTCGACGATCGTTTCGACCGCCGCGGTGGTCGCCGCGATCCGTGACGCCACCGGTCGCGAGCTGAACCGCGCCCCCGTGCGCCCGGACGATATCGTGGGGATCGCCGGCCCGGCGTCCACGGGGGGGACGCCGCCGGTGCCCGACGTCCCGGGGCAGGAGCCGCTCCCGTCGTACTCGGGGGAGGAGCTCGGTCAGGGCAGCGTCGAGCCGAAGGGCTGAGACCAAGGAGGCGACCATGGACCGCGCGAGCCTGAGGGGCCGCGACTACATCGAGACGCTCGACTGGAGCACGGAGGAGATCGACGAGGCGATCGCGCTCGCGGGCGAGCTGAAGGATGCGTTCAAGCGGGGCGAGCCGCACCGGCTCCTGCCCGATCGAACGCTGTTCATGCTGTTCCTGGACAAGTCGACGCGAACGCGGAACGCGTTCGAGGCCGGGATGACGCAGCTCGGTGGGCACGCGCACTTCCTCGACGCGGAGAAGACCCAGGTCGCCCACGGCGAGAGCCCGAAGGACATGGGGATCATCCTGTCGCGGTACGGCCACGGCCTCGCGATCCGCCACGACCTGGTTCCCTACGAGGGGAACGCGTACATGCGCGAGGTCGCGCGCTGGGCCGAGATCCCGGTGATCAATCTCCAGTGCGACGTCGACCACCCGACCCAGACGCTGGCCGACGTGATGACGATGCGCGAGCAGCGTGGCCAGGACCTGCGTGGTATGCGGGTCGCCGTGTCGTGGGCCTACGCGCCGTCGTACGCGAAGCCGCTCAGCGTGCCCCAGGGCCTGTTGATGCTGCTCCCGCGGTTCGGGATCGACGTCGTCCTCGCCCACCCGCCCGGGTTCGATCTCATGCCCGAGGTCGTGAAGCGCGCCGAGGAGGCTGCCGCGCAGGGCGGGGGCACGATCACGCACGTGGACGACATGGATGCCGCCTTCGAGGGCGCCGACGTCGTCTACCCGAAGTCGTGGGGGCGCCTGGATCTGTTCACCGACGAGGCGGCCGCGCTGGCGGACGCTGCGAAGTACGCGGACTGGATCTGCGACGCCCGCCGGATGGCGCTCGCGAAGGACGATTCCTTGTACATGCACTGCCTGCCGGCGGACCGGGGGACCGAGGTCACCGACGAGGTGATCGACGGGCCGCACTCGGTCGTCTACGACGAGGCCGAGAACCGGATGCACACGGGCAAGGCCCTCATGGCCCTCACGATGGCTCCCTGAGGTTCCCGGTGGGCGGTTCCCCTGGCCTCAGGGCGGCCTGCCGCTCGAGGGCTCTGCGGCGCCCGGCATCGGAGGTGCTGGCACCGCATGCTTCCCCCGCCCTTCGCGGTGTAGCAGACTTCGCAGGGTGATGACTCCGGGCGCATCGCAGGGCGTCCAGCGGTTCGGGTGGTTCGTGGGGAGGATCGCCCCCTGGCGGGCGTCGGCCGCGGTCCGGTTGGCGACCGGTCTCCTGATCGGGCTGTACGTGGTGACGTACGAGGGGCCTGCTGTCCACCCGGATCATCCGCACGTCCTACCGCTCGGCCTGCTGCTCGCCGCGGCACTCGTGGCCGGCGGCGTCTTCCAATGGCTATCACCCGAGCGCGGATACGTCCGGGCGATCATGTTCGCGATCGACGCGCTCACGCCCGTGGCGTTCGTGTGGCTCTACGTCTTCGACCCGACCCCGAACGTCTTCGTGCTCGCCTTCGTCGGCGTAGCGCAGGGCGCGCTCGCCCTCGGCACGGCGGGAGGCCTGCTCGCCTGGGCGATCACCTCGGCCGGGTACGTGACGTCTGAGGTGTTCGCCGAGGCGTTCGCTGGGGTCGCCGCGCTCCCGGCGCTCGTCGCGATGCGCGTGGCCGCCGCCCTGTTCATCGCGCTCCTGGTCGGGCGGGTGACGGAGACGATGTTCAGGGACCAGGCTGCCCGCGAACGCGCCGAGCGGGAGCTCGCCCTGACGGAGGAGTCGCTCCGCACGCTGTTCGAGGCCTCGCCCGTCGCCCTCACGCTCGTCTCTCCCGAGGGCATCATCGAGGCGTGGAGCCCCGCCGCCGAGCGGCTCTTCGGCTGGACGGCCGGGGAAGCGGTCGGGCGGTTCCTGCCGTTCGTCCCGGAGGACAAGCTCGAGGAGTCGAACGCCCTGCGTCGGCAGGTGCTCTCCGGGGCGACCCTCGCTGAGGGCGACGTCGTGAGGTCGCGGAAGGACGGGAGCCTCGTCGAGATCGACCTCGCCCTGGCCCCGGTCCTGGGACCGGACGGCTCCATCGTCCGGATCGTCGGGGCGATCTCCGACATCACCGAGCGCAAGCGCGTGGAGCGCGAGATCCGCGGGCTGAACAGGGCCCTGCGCGCGCTCAGCCTCTGCAACCAGGCGATGATCCGGATCACCGAGGAGCAGGAGTTGCTCGACACGATCTGCCGCATCCTCGTGGTCCACGGCGGGTACCTCCTGGTGTGGGTGGGGTTCGCCGAGCACGACGAGCCTCGATCCGTGCGGCCGGTCGCGGTGGCGGGCGTCGACGAGGGCTTCCTGGGATCGGCCCGGATCAGCTGGTCCGACACGGAGCGCGGCCGGGGGCCGGCCGGCGCGGCGATCCGTATGGGGCAACCGCAGTACGTGAGCGACATCGCCACCGATCCACGGATGGCTCCCTGGCGGTCGGAGACCGCGGCGCGCGGGTACCTGTCCACCGCTGCCCTCCCGCTCCGGACCGAGGAAGGGACCTCCGGGGTGCTCGCCGTCTACTCGGGCGAGCGCGACGCCTTCGACCAGCAGGAGAGGGATCTGCTCGGAGAGCTCGCCGACGACCTCGCGTTCGGCCTCGCGACGATCCGGTCGCGTCACGAGAAGGAACGGATCTCGCAAGAGCTCAGGGAGGCCGAGGCCAGGTACCACGCTCTGGTCGACCGTGTCCCCGCGGTGGTCTACCGCGCGGAGCTCGGCATCGACGGTCGGTGGCTGTACGTCAGCCCGCGCGTCGAGCCGATGCTCGGGCTCCGCGCGGAGGACGTGATGGAGGACCCGCAGCTGTTGTGGGAGCACGTGCATCCGGACGACCGTGAACGGGTCCGCGAGGAGGAGGAGACGAGCAGGAGCGCGGGCGAGCGGTTCTCCCTCGAGTACCGGGTGATGACCGGCGAAGGGCGGACGGTGTGGGTCCGGGACGAGGCGGAGATCATCGGTGACCTCGAGGGAGCGACGCCCCACATGTTCGGGCTGATCTTCGACGTCACGGAGCGGCGTCTCGCGGAGGAGGAGCTGCGGGATACGCTGCAGCAGCTGCGGCGGGCCGACGAGCAGCGCCAGGTCTTGAACGCGCGACTCCTCGACGCCGAGGAGCGTGAGCGGGCGCGGATCGCCGCCGACATCCACGACGACTCGATCCAGGCGATGACGGCGGTGTCCCTCCGGCTGGGGCCGGTGATGCAGCGGGCGGAGGACCCGGAGCAGCGGCAGGTCCTCGAGCAGCTCGAGGAGAGCGTGGGATCGGCGATCGGCCGTCTGCGGAACCTGATCTTCGAGCTACGGCCGACCGCCTTGGACGAGGAGGGCCTGGGCGAGGCCCTGCGCCTGTACCTCGACCGGCTCCTCGAACCCGCCGAGACCGAGTGGACCCTCGACGACCGGATGAGCGAGGAGCCGGACCCGCAGACCCGGACCATCCTGTACCGGATCGCCCACGAGGCGCTCGCGAACGTCCGCTCGCACGCCCGGGCCCGGCGCGTGGACGTCGTGCTGGAGCCGCGGTACGGGGGGACCCACGTGCTCGTGCGCGACGATGGTTCGGGGTTCGACGTCGCCGCCGCGAGCGCCCCCGAGCCCGGCCACCTGGGACTCCAGGCCATGCGGGAACGTGCGGAGCTCGCGGGCGGTTGGTTGCGGCTGGACTCGGAGCCCGGCCACGGGACTACGGTTGAGTTCTGGGTCCCGGGAACGTGACGGCGAGCTGTGGCTCCACCGCGTGCGCGCTGGAGGGGATGCGCTAGGCTGCCTCGAGTGCCGGATGGGGTAATGGCAGCCCGCCTGGTTCTGGCCCAGGTAGTCTAGGTTCGAGTCCTAGTCCGGCAGCCAGGTATCCGTGGTTGGACTAGGAGGCCTGTCCGGTCACGGGGAACGTCTCGAAGCTCGGCGGCACGTTCCCGCGGAACGACTCGAGCACCCGGAAGAAGTCCAGGCGCTCCGCCTCCCAGTCGCCGGGCGGGGAGACCGCCGCGATCAGATACCCGGTGCCGCCTTCGCCGAGGGTCATCCCGACGGCGACGCTCGCGGTGGCAGCGCCCGCGTTCCGCACGTCGCCGACGACCAGGCGTCCCTCGCTCCCGTCGATCCGGACCGTCTCGTCGAGCTGGACGTCGATCGCGGGGTCGCCGGTGAGGAAGTACAGGCCCATGTCGGCGAGGCCTTCGAACCCCCCGGTGCCGATGGCGAGCACCTGGTAGATCGTCTGATCGGCCTCCTCCGTCTGCGAGAGGTCGAACAGGCTCGCCCGCGGGGCCGAGCTCGGGGCCGGGGGCTGCGCGATGACCCCGGTGAGGAGCCCGGGACCGTCTTGCCCCGACTGCGGGGAGGTGACGGTGAACGTGTCCGCCGCCGGCAGGCTCGCGGTGAAGAAGCCTCGCGGGTCGTAGTAGCGAGCGAACTCGCGCCCGCCGTCGCCTGAACAAGCGGGCAGCGCGAGCGCCAGCGCCACGAGGACGAGGGACCTCCTCACGATCGAAGCATGGTGCCATGGGCGCTGGGCATTGACCAGGCACCCCTGGACTCGTTACGGTGCAGGGACCGACGCGGGGAGGCGAGGGTCGATGAACAAGAGCGGGCTCGTCGCTGAGGTGGCGAAGCGGACCGGCTCGAGCAAGGCCGACGTCGGACGCATGATCGACGCGTTGATGGACGTGATCCGGGAGACGGTGGCCAAGGGCAATCGGGTCTCCCTCGTGGGCTTCGGCACCTTCGAGCGCAAGCACCGCAACAAGCGGATCGCCCGGAACCCCCGGAAGCCGCAGGCACCGATCGTGGTGCCGGCGCGCGACCTTCCCTGGTTCATCCCGGGCAAGGAGTTCAAGAAGATGGTGGCGGCCAAGCGCCGCCGCTCCACCGCGAAGCGCTGAGTGTCACAGGGTCACGAGCCGCAGGGTTCGGGCGACCTTGCGTCCCCCTTCCTCTATCAGGTCGAAGCGCACCCGTTGCCCGATCCGCAGCGTCCGGATCCCCGCTCCCTCGAGCGAGGTGGGGTCGATCTCGACCTCGGCACGATCCTCCATGAGCAGGCTCCCCGTGCGGGCCTCCATGTCGAAGTCCCTGATCGTTCCCTGGGGCATCGGTTCCTCCTCGACTCCTACGCGTGGATCCGCAGCCTTTTGGCAAGGTCCATGTTCAGGCAGACCTCACGGGTGCGTCCCGTCCGGCCCTCGGCCAACAGCGTGAGGATATCGTCGGGACGATCTAGGTCGAAGGACAGCTCCCTGCGTTCCACGACCGAGACCGGGAGGCCGCGTTCGGCCGCGAGCTCGAAGTGGCGCCGGAACGAGTCCGGCCCGAAACGGGCCGGGATCGCCCTGGGCGGACGGCGGAGCAAGAGGCTGGTCCCCGTGCCCTCACCGGAGCGCGCGAGTACGACCGAGCCGAGCGTGTGGAAGGCCTCGTGGAGCGCGTCGGGCGTGACGAGCGGGAGGTCGGCCGGCAAGATCGCGAGCGCATCGGCGTCCTGCTCCAGGGCGAGCGCCTCCACCTGTCGGATCGCGCCCGACAGCGGTGGTTTCGATTCGGGGACGGGGCCGGCACCCCGCCGGGCCGCGATCTCCAGGGCGACCTCGTCGGGTGAGACGACCCAGGTCTGCCACCCGGCCACCTGGAGCGTGGCATCCAGCACGTCCTCCAGCATGGCCAGCGTGAGGGCGCCGCGCTCGAGGGGCGTCAGGGCTGAGGCCAATCGGGTCTTCGCCCTGGAAAGGGGCTTCACGGGAACGGCCACGACGCGCACGACTTCAGGCTAGCGCGCCGCAGGATGTTCGGTGTGGCGAGGAAGAGGGCGTACCCTGTGAGGTTCTCGATGAGGAGGTTCCACGCGTGAGCTCGACGACCCTCGCCCTGGCCGCCGCGCCGTCCCGGATCCGTTCCAGGACCGCCTACCGGGTGCTGCTGGCGCTCGCGGGGAGCTGGCTCGTCGCCGGACTCGCCCAGCTCGAGCTCGCGCTGCCGTTCACGCCCGTCCCCGTCACCGGTCAGACGCTCGGGGTCCTCCTGGTCGGCGCCTCGCTCGGTGCCGGGCTCGGGGCCGTCTCGATGGCGCTCTACCTCGCACAGGGTGCGCTCGGCCTGCCGTTCTTCTCCGGTGGGGACTCGGGCGCTGCGTTCCTCGGGTTCGCGGCCGTGACGGGGGGATACCTGTGGGGGTTCCTCGCGTCCGCGGCGGTGGTCGGTTGGCTCGCGGGACGTGGGTGGGACCGATCGCTCCGCAGCGCGATCGGCGCGATGTTCCTCGGCGAGGTCGTGCTGTACGCGGTCGCCATCCCCTGGCTGATGCAGGCGCTCGACGTGCCGCTCGCTCGCGCGCTCGAGCTCGGGCTCGCGCCGTTCGTCGTGGGAGACACGCTGAAGCTGCTCCTGGCCGCCAGCCTGCTCCCCGCCGGCTGGCGCCTGGCGAAGAAGCGGTAGCATCGCCGGGCCCCGAGAGGAGGCCGACCTGGAGCCCTGGTACCGAGTGATCGAGGGCGTGCTCAGACCGCCGTTCCAGCTGTGGTTCAACTGGCGGTTCGAAGGCCTCGAGCGTGTCCCGGCCGATGGCCCCATGATCGTCGCCGGCAACCACCTCTCCTACCTCGACCCGTTCGCGCACGCCCTCTTCGTCATCAAGACGGGACGGCGGCCGAGGTTCCTGGCCAAGCAGGAGCTGTTCGATCATCGGCTCGTTGGCGCGGCGCTCCGCGGGGCACGCCAGATCCCCGTGCTTCGCGGGACCGGCGATCAGGCGCCGCTGGACGAGGCGCGGCGCGCGCTCGACGACGGCGAGGTCGTCGTGATCTACCCGGAGGGCACGACGACGACGACCAGCCCCGACTTCTCGCCCGCGCTGGGCAAGACCGGCGCTGTGCGTCTCGCGCTCATGACGGGGGTACCGATCCTGCCGGTAGCCACTTGGGGAGGGCAGTACGTGTGGCGCAAGGCGGGACGCCAGAGCGTCGCGTTCGGGCGACCGATCTGGGTGTGCGCCGGGGAGACGTTCGACCCGGCCGCGAGGGCAGGCGCGGGGGCCGACGAGTCGCCGAGGGAGCTCACCGACGCATTGATGAGGGAGCTCTCGCGTCTGGTCGACGACCTGCGCGGGCGGTACCCGCGCCGATGGGCGCGAGGGTAGGCTGGGCGGCGTGAGCGAGCGGCGCCGGCGCGGTTTCGCGACACGGGCGATCCATGGGGCGCGGACGCCTCCGCTGGAGCAGGAGACATCGAGCGTCCCGATCTTCCAGTCATCCACGTTCCGGTTCCGATCCTCGGAGGAGTACGCCGAGACGATCGCGTTCCGCCGTCCTGGCTACACGTACACGCGCGGGTACGGCAACCCGACGCTGCTCGCGTTCGAGCGGCTGATGGCGGACCTCGAGGGGACCGAGGCGGCGTTCTCGTTCGCGAGCGGCATGGCGGCCATCCACACGGTGGTCACGACGCTCGCGCATGCGGGGCAGCGCATCGTCTCGAGCGCCGAGCTGTACGGGGGGACCTACTCGCTGTTCCGAACGGTGCTGCCGCGCTTCGGCATCGAGGTATCGTTCGTCGACCCGCACGATCGGCAGGCCGTGGCGGACGCGCTCCCCGGCGCCGGCCTCTTCTACGTGGAGACGATCGCGAACCCGAACGTGACCGTCGCCGACCTCGAGGCCCTCGGGGCGCTCTGCCGCGACGCGAGCGTGCCGGCCGTGGTGGACAACACCTTCGCCTCGCCGTACCTGTGCAATCCCGTGCGCTACGGCTTCGACTTCGTGCTTCACTCGGCAACGAAGTACGTGAGCGGGCACAACGACGTGATCGGCGGGGTCGTGTGCTGCTCCACCGAGGGCATGGAGCGGCTACGGGCGACCGTGATCGAGACCGGTGGCACGATGGCCCCGCTCGAAGCCTGGCTGTGCATGCGCGGGCTCGCGACCCTGGAGATCCGGATGCAGCGGCACTCGACGACCGCGCTGGCCCTCGCGCAGTTCCTCCAGGGGCATCCGAAGGTGGATCGCGTCCATCACCCGGGCCTTCCCTCCCATCCGCATCACGAGGTCGCCCTCCGTCAGTTCGAGCGCGGTTTCGGCGGCATGATGGCGTTCGAGGTGGCCGGTGGCGTCGAGTCCGGGCAGCGGTTCTGCGATGCCCTCGAACTGGCGTGGATCGCGGCGAGCCTGGGAGGCGTGCAGACCCTCGTCGGTCACGCGGCCTCGACCACGCACCGGCAGCTGGATGCCGAGGCCCGGCGCGCCGCGGGCGTCGCCGACGGCCTCGTCCGGGTCAGCGTCGGGCTGGAGGACGTACAGGACCTGATCGAGGACTTCGGGCGGGCCCTGGAGGCCGCGTGAGGCGCCGTGTCGTGATCCTGTTCGGCGGCCGTTCGGCCGAGCACGAGGTCTCGGTGGTCTCGGCACGATCGGTGATGGACGCTCTGGACGCCGAGCGGTACGAGGCGGTCCCGATCGGCGTGAGCAGGGAGGGGCGCTGGCAGCTGATGCCGTCCGGCCCCCCTAGGCTGCCAGCCGGTCCCGCCCCCCTCCCGCGCGTGACCGAGACGTCTGGTCCCGAGGTGGCGCTCGACCAGGAGCCGGGCGCGCGGGCGCTCGTGGCGGCGGACGGCTCCCGGACCGAGATCGACGTCGTCTTCCCCGCGATGCACGGCCCCTTCGGGGAGGACGGCTCGATCCAAGGGTTCCTCGAGATGGCCGGGGTCCCGTACGTGGGCTCGGGCGTGCTCGGCTCGGCCGTCGGGATGGACAAGGCGGTGCAGAAGGTCCTGCTCACCGCCGCAGGGATCCCTGTCGTCGAGCACGAGGTCGTGTACGAGCGAGAGTGGGAGGAAGACCCCCAGGCGGTCGAGGCGCGGGCGGAGCACCTCGGGCTTCCCCTGTTCGTCAAGCCGGCGGCGCTCGGCTCGTCGGTCGGTATCACCAAGGTGCACGCGTCCTCCGGGCTCCGGGGAGCGCTCGAGGAGGCCTTCCGCCATGGTCGGAAGGCCGTGCTCGAGCGCTCGGTCGAGGGCGGCCGTGAGATCGAGTGCGCGGTCCTGGGCAACGAGGACCCCGTCGCCTCGATCGCCGGCGAGATC
>Ga0209642_10003299_pt1 | contig 10446 bp, 7 predicted proteins | sample RifCSP19_2_FD_184025 | JGI IMG/M metagenome (GOLD analysis project Ga0209642, IMG submission 184025) | Soil microbial communities from Rifle, Colorado - Rifle CSP2_sed 19_2 (SPAdes) (version 2) | ecosystem: Environmental > Terrestrial > Deep subsurface > Rock core/Sediment | place: Rifle... | reverse complement strand
CGGATGGTCTGTGCTATATCCCCAAGCCTCGTAATCAGAACATCGCCAGTGCGTTTAACGACCTGCTGAACCTCGCCATAAACCGATGGCAATGCCCGAATAAAATCGCCAATCACCGACACTGTCCGGGTGACCGTTCCCTCAACTACGGGGGTCGCCATCTGTCCTAGGGGGATTATTCTCTCTCCGCCATGAACAATAGCCGTAACCGGCTCCCCGGCTGGGCCTGGAACAATACCACCCTGCTGAAAGACCGGAGCAGGTGCTCCTGCCGGTAGAGCAGGTATTACGGGCATTGTAGGCATAGCTGCAATTACTGCCGCAATGTCCCGAAGAGTAGTCAAGAGAAGAGTGTACTGCCCCGCAACCTGTTGCGATGCCCCCAGCCACTGGAGAGTGACGTTGACTGTGCCAACATAGGCTCCAGTGACAGCTCCTATTCTGCCAACCATTCCGGCCGCGATATAGGCGATCTGGAGCTCGGTGAGCAAGCGAGCATCTTCCAGGGTCGCCTGGTCTCGCACAATGTCACGGACGATGCTGCGGCGCTCCTTCTCTTGATTCAGCAGGTCGATCTCCTCCTGGAGATTCGCAATCAGAGTCTCTTGCGGCCCCTTCTGCTCTTGCAGCGCCTCAATCTGCCGCTTTAAGGAGGCTTCCTTCTGCTCGTTTCCTTTGCCTGTGATGTGGTCAAGCTGGACCTGAAGATCAGCAATGCGCTTGGCCCGTGTAGCCTTCTCCTGTTCAGCGGCAGCAGTTGCATCAAGAATCTGGAGCCGCTTCTGGTCTATCTCTAGCTGTCCCTGAGCGCTCTCGACAGTCGGCAGGCCGAGAAGCTTGTCTAGGGCGCTAAAGAGGGCATCGGCTGGGGCGGCCGCATCTTCTAGAACCTTCTGAAGATCGCCAAAGGAGTCGGCGGCCTCCTCTACTTTATCTGCCGCCCCACTGGTACTTGCACCCAAGTCTGTAATATCTGTGGTGAGCCCCTGAACTGTAGGCTGAGTAGCTGCCATTCTCCCGCGCATCCGCTCAACCTCTTCAGTCATTTCTCTTGTGCCTATAGTAATGATGGGAGGAAGGCCAGCAAGAGCTCTGAAACGGGCAGCCTCTGCCATCACCTCTGTGAGCTTTGCAACAGTAGTGATGCTCCGCCGTTCAATCTCTTGGTCAATCCCTGCTAGTTGATCTTCTATCCCCCGCCGAGCATCAATCACGCTAGCTAGCATCTCATCAATATTCGTCTCTGTCTCATCGCCAACAATGCCGATAAGGTTCCCAAAATCCGATGCTGCTTCGGCGAGACGGAGCACCCCTTCGGCAGCCTCAAGAGCAACGAGGCCGAAACTCAGAAGAATACCCTTGAGTACCAGAAGGGGCTTCGGCAAGTCTTCAGTGCGGATGCGTAGGATTGTCAATGCAGCGGAGATTGCGGCGATAACAGCAGCAACCGGCTTAGTCCAAGCAAACGCCGCACCTAGTGCCACAATAGCTGCAACCATAGCCGGCTTATTTATGATGACAAACGAGATTACATCCTTGAGGTCTTCGCCCAGAGATTTCCACGCGGGGCCAACAGCAGCCATAAAATCCTGAAATGCCTGCTTGCTACGCTCTGCAAATTGCACTACATCTGTCTTGTGAGCATCAAGGTACTCAATAACCGCCCCCATGCCCTTCTTAAATTCTGGCATGAACGGCTGTACAATAGAGGCGAGCATCAGATTGAAGTTGTCGGAGAGAGTAGACTTCAGCCCACCAATAGTCTGGGCTTGCTTCTCCATCAGCCCTGAGAACCGGCCCAACTCCTCAGTCAGGACACCCATGACCTCAGTCGAGCTAGCGCCAGCCTTTTGAAGCTCCTCCAGCCTATTTCGCGTTGTGCCTGTGATAAGACCCAACTCTGTGAGACGCATAAGGGCCTCACCGAAGGGGCGCCCGGCCTCGATAGCAGTAGCAGCACGACCAAACCAGAAAGCGATCTCCTCAATACCTGCCCCAACTCCAGCAGCGGCATCACCCACAAGTGTCAAGTTTTCGACAGAACGAGCACCGAAGGTCGTGAGGAGTCGGTCTGCCTGAATGATGCCGGGCAACTCAAAGGGGGTCGCAGCAGAGAACTCGCTTAGTTCCTTAATGCGCTGTTTGGCTGCATCAACTGACCCAAGAAGGGTTCCAAAGGCCAACTCAGCCTGTTCTATGCTATCGGCCATTGCTAGGCCCTTGGCCCCAAACCCAATGGCTGCTACCCCAGCTCCGGCAATAGCTACCGCCGCAACAGTGCTTGCAGTCTTGAGACCAGTCCCTAATGAGCGAGCGAGCTCTGATGTAGTGGCATTCATTTTCTGAATGCCCAACAAGTAAGGCTGCAAGCCTTGGATTACGGCCTCAACGCCTACCCGTTCAAGAGCCACCCTTTGTGCCCCTCTTCATGCGTCGCTCAGCATCCTTAGCCACAGCGTCATCCTGGTGTAGACTGATTAGGCGATGAAGTCTGTAGTGGGCCACTCCATCCGTCCGCTCTTCACGAGGTAACTCATGCCAGGTCCGCCAAGTGTAGCCAGCAAAGATAGCTGCCTCTCGCTCTTCTATTTCCGGCACCAGGCCGGGGATAAGCGTTGTGAAGCCCAGCCCTGTATCAACTGTTCTCCCCAGGTGCGCTTCTAAGATTGGCTCACCATCACGTAGGACTCCGAAAGGATTCGATGGCGGCTGCCACGTCTCCTTCCGCCACTCCCGCTGCCTTAGCAGGCCCCTCCAGCGCCCTGGTTATATCCGCATTACTAGGGATAGCATAGAACTGAAGCCAAGCCAGATAGCGAGCCCTCGGATTCTCCTTGTCGATTGTGAGGCCAAGGAACTCCAGGTCCCCCAACCACTCATCACCATCCGGCCCACAAAGACCCTCTGGCAGCGACTCTAGCTTTGTCCCCATGAGTAGGAGGACATTGAGTGCTGCTTGGCCGGTGGCATCCCGGTAAGCGGCCAGGGCTTCCAAATACTCAGGGTCGTTAGGGTTCTCCTCCTCCCGGCCCTTATCCTCCAGGAAGGTAACCGGGACTGGCGGCTTGGGGACATTGAGCACAGCCTGCCGGATTGCCAGGGGTGGTACTGGGCGAACTCCCAGCACCACCCCATTTGACAGAGTAACCCTGTTATTCGTCAGAGTCGGAGGATCACTCGCCCTGACAGCGGCATCGAAAGCTGCCTGTGTGACGCTAGGCTCAGGGCCATTAGAAGCTTCTACTGGAGCGCTCCGTCGTTTTGCCAAAGTTCCCTCCTCTTGCTCTTATGCGCCCTTCACCAAGAACCCATCGGTAGCGTTGTCTGCCAGCCCGCCACCGAAGACCAGGTTCACATCCTCGCCACAGGCGGCGAGAGCGTTCACATAGTCATTGGCTGGAATGTTACCGGGGTCTTCCGGCAACACATACCAGGAGAATCCGCCATCAATAGTGCGGAGGATTCGCCCGCCGGGGGTGGCTGTGTTGTGAGCCAGGTAGCCTACTGTCGGCGTGGCGAACTGAATGTCACGTACTGATCCGGCACCTGAGCCAGAGAAGGTCTTCTCCGTCCAGGTGTCGCCGGCATCTCGAGTATAGTAGAGTCGCCCGCCAGCTGTGCCGATAAACCATTCATCGGCAGTACGCATCCACACGGCATTGAGAACAATGCCCACAGCGGGGCCGGTTATCAACGACCAGGTTGAGCCGCCGTTGCGCGTGAGTACAACGGCATTGCTGGCTCCCACGGCCACAAGATTTAGCTCATCATAGCCATGGATATCGTTGAAATCCTGGATTGTGACGCCCCCGGCGCTCTGCACAGCAACTCCTGAAGGGATATCGCTGCTAAAGTAGATGTAACCGCCCGCGCCAACAACCCAGGTGAACCGACTGCCCAAACTGAAGAGAGCCCTCGGGGCACCGGCTGCACAGGTAAGCCCAGTGGCAACCTCCGTCCAGGTCTCTGTCCCGTCAAGAACGTCCGCGATTGGAGCATAGTGGAGGGAGCAGGAGTCCTGCGAGACAACTACTAGGTTAGCACCCACGCAGGCCATATCGTCGGGGTCTTCGTTGGCCGCAAGGGTACTAATATTTGTCTCGCCCAGAGTTGCACCCTGGTCCTCTGAGTAGATCAGTTCTGCCGGAAGACCAGGAGAACCACCTGCCGAGAGCGTGAGAGCAAATACCTTCTGACAGCCATCAGATGTGATCCCGCACTCACCACAAGCCTTGGAGTCGCAGATGGTGATAGCAACAACTTCCTGAACTACCTCCGTGGCTCCAAACTCTGCGAGAGCCAGCCGCTTGACCTCATAGAGATCGAGACCCGTGAACGGAGTGTCCTCATTGACGACAGCATCTTCACCTACATCCAGGGCTCCAAGTTCGCTAGTGCCCCAGGAGGTAGGTCGAGCTGCCTCGAGAACAAGCACCTTGTCCCAGCCACCGTTGAAGTCACGCGGGTCACGACACCGTCCCATGTGCACCTGCACGTCGAGACGACACCCCTTCCGCACCAGGCGAAGCAGATCAGAAGCATCTCGCTGATAGCGAGTCTGGAGAGGCAGGCTAGGGAGCCCTTGCGCCCCTCTGATCTCGTCGATGACGATAAACTGACCGTACTGGTCGGGATCAGGCACGCGCACAGGCGTGACATCGCCCTGAGGCCAATCGGCGGCCATTGCACGCGAAAGCCCCATATACATAGGGGCATTAGCAGGCCCTGCTCGGTCTTCAATGAGGAAGACCCGCGAGTAGGGTGTCTTCTGAAGGTTAGGCATGGTTACCTCCTCGGTAGAGTTCGATAATCTTTACTGCATCAACCTTATAAGCGGCAATCACGGCAGCGACCACTTCATTTGTCCTCCTCTTGATATCCTGCCCTGTGAACAGGCCACGATTGTACAACTCGTTATTCAGTCGGACTTCAACGTCTAGCGGTAGCCCTAACGACTCCAGAGGGGGCGGTCCAACCAGGATGCCCATAGCGCCATCGCTCTCAGGTGCCCCGTCTGGAATCTGAACGATAGTCTTCCTCCCTTCCCCATCTGTGTACACTAACCTACGCAAGCACAGCCTCCCCACGGGCTTCTCTCATCACACGCTTCCAGGCGTAGACTGCGCCTCGCCGGGTGCCGAAGGGGTTGTCAAGGTCGCCAGGGCTTATACCATAAGAGGAAAGCTCGCCCGCTCCGCTACTAAAGGCCAGGTCAGCCTGCCACAACTCGGCCCGAGAGTGAGGAATATCGCATTCGCAGAGACTACGCTGAAGTAGCGAAGCTGAATAGGCCACCACCGCCTGCTCCCAAAGTGGACTCATCTGGTTCTCAGGGCAGCCCTTCCGCTTGTCACGGAATCCGGCATAGTAGTAGAGCCGGGTAATGTCCGGTTGCCTGCTTATACTCCATGAAGTGGGATCAAACTCCTCTGCGTCCGCATCCCAATCTGCTGGCTTGAAGGAGAGAAGGCCCTGACGAGGATCGCCACGAATCAGCAAGCATCCTGTCTGTGTCTGATAAGCACAGTCATTACAGCCACCATTCTCGCAAGCACAACCGCTAGCAAAGGGCTCCCAGAGGAATGAGACCTGCGTCTGCGGGTCGTTAAATTTCCGATAGATGTCTGCTTCATCCAGAAAACTAGGGTCGTCTAACCCATCTACTCCGCCAGCATTCAGGGCTTCCATAAGCCCTGGTAGGACAGCTAGCTCTCGCCGGAACGTGATTGTGACAACACCAGCTGCGATGCTGACTGTGATTGGTCGGATTTCCCACTCATCAGCTCCGGACTCGCCTGGGTAGTAAAGAGCAATCTCGCAAGGATCAGTCACAGTTGTCGCCGCCGAGAGAGTGCCGGTCTCATCGTACCCATCACCATCGGCATCACTCCAGACGATAGCCGAAGCTGCCTCGATAAGAGTCTTCCCAACGATGCCGCCACTGATGAGATAGCCCCAGTCAGCGCGGACAGCCTGCGGGAAGCCTCGGATATCGGTTGAAGAGAGATTGATAAACTCAGGGCGGAAGGGCCGTGTGGTTGGCCGCCACTCGTCCGTCTCCCAGGCAGGCATGAGACGGTAGCCCAGGTATCGCTCAATGCTCTCTTCGGCCTGCTGAATGGCCTCCGCCACGTCCTCCCGGCTAACGCGGTTGAAGTCCTGCCATGAATGTTGTAACCAGGGCACAGAACACCCTGTCGCCGGAGCGATGTCAGCAACCGTTACACCATTGAAGTGGAGCGGATGTACTCCGATTAACTGTGCCCAGCGGTCGAGGGAAAGCTTCGTTGTAAAAGTAGCACGAGCCATCAGACTCTCACTTTGAACTCACCTTATCAGCTAGCAATGCCACGCCCATCGCTCCAAAGAGGAGAACGGTCTTGGGCTCAATCTGCCAAAGCCCCCACAAGAGAAGCGTTGTCCAAACGCTAGTGCACCAGATGCAGGACAGGAGGGAGGCCAAGAATGTCGCTGGCCATTCGCTGGGGAGCCCTGAATCGTCATGCTTGATCCCCGCCACCCCGCGTAGCCGCAAGAAGACCTGTCCTGGACCTGCCTCCTGGGTCAGGAGCGAGGCCACCCGCCATCCCCCCAGCCCTACCGCCAGGAGCTCGACAAACTCTCTCATTGGGATACAAGTACCTTCTCCTCGCGGGCCGGGTACTCCGACAGGATGCGAAAGTCGGTGCGCCCTTCAAAGAGAGGCAAGTCCTTCTTATAGACATACTTGAGCCGCCCACCATCATCCCCACTGAATCGGTAGATCGTGTTGGTAGCTGCACCTCGGAACGACCGCGCTCCCAGCTGCTGGCCGATGTACTGCACCACCGCAACATCTTCGCTCGGAGGGGCAGCAGGGGCTGGCTGGCCTCTAGCTTCCTGATTCCGGGGTCGCACAACCTTCCCGCCACCACCTGGGCATCCACGGCAAGCCATGAGTTCCTTAGCCTCCTTCCCCCAGAGATTCCATTTCGCTGTTAGTTCCTGCTTTCCCCGCTCGAAGTGGGTATAGTTATCCTCTCGCCTCAGACCCAAGTCTTTGCGGTAGACAAATAGTGGCTCCGGCACTCGCGTGCCGCAGATACCCTGGTCTGCTAGAGCAATCTGAAAATCCCAGTCCTCCCAGTTACTAAGTGTCTCGTCAAACTGCTTGGCCTGCTTCCAGGCATCCTTGGGATAGAGAGCCGTGACAGCGTGGATACAGCCCTTCGCCACAAGTAATTTAGCGTCATATTCAGGCGTCTGGTAAGGAACCAGTTTCCCCTCTGTCTCGGCTAGCCAATCTGAATAGACGTAGCCCTTCACCTCCTGCCAGACCTGGAACATTGTCTCCAGTGCATAAGGCTGAAGATAATCATCCGCATCAAGGGGAAGGAACAGTGGTGCCGAACTCCTCTTTATACCTATGTTCCTAGCGTGTGCCACTCCTCGCGGCCCTTCAAAAGTATCGAAGACCCGCACCCAGCTTGGCAACCGGAGCGAGAGTGGCTTGCCAGTGTCATTGACCAGGATGCATTCCCACTCTCTGAAAGTCTGTGCGTCCACGCTATCGATAGCGTCCTGCACAACCTCTTCATGGCCAGGGCCAAGCGGAATAATGACGGCCACGACCGGAGGATCGAAGGAAGGGATTGGCAGCTGCTCAATCGTGACTGCACCTGCTGGGGCCGCCATCTCCTTGCCCGCCCAGGGGAACCAAGATATCCAATCAGCGGCCTTCTCCCGCCTACTCATTGAGCCTTCGCGGTTGCGGTAAATAAGCGTGTCGGCTTCAGTAACCATCTTTGGGCGGAAACCATAGCTAGAGGCTCTAGACCAGAAATCCGCATCCTCGGCAGTCCGGTAGCGGGGACGGTAGCCCCCCGTTAGCTCCCAGACCTCTCTACGGAACATGGAAGAGTAGGGAAGCAGGTTGCGCTGCATCAATTGCCAATCGTGGCGGAATGGCATAGGCCAACCAGAATGCCAGCGCCGTTCATCCAGCTCTAAAAACTCGACATTGCCATAGGCGATGTGAATAGAACGATCCTCGTCAAGAGCATTTGATAGCAAGGTGAGAGCCGCCGAGGGAAGAAGGTCATCGGCATCTAGTGGTAGAATGTACTCGCCCCTGGCTACCTCAATCCCGGTGTTCCTTGCCCTTGCTAGATACTGGTTCTCCTGATTGTGGACCACTCTGAACCGCTTGTCCCTACTGGCGTAGTCATCGGCTATCTTCCCGCAGTTGTCAGGCGAAGCGTCATCAACAACGATGCATTCCCAATCGGCCATCTCTTGAGCTTGCACTGAGTCTAGGCAGGTTGGCAGGTATTCGGCGAGATTGTAGGCCGTGACAATGACCGATACCTTAGGCCGTTTTTGGCTAGTCTTGACCAAGACTCGTTGATAGAGGTCAGCGTAGGCACTAGCCGCTTGTTCTCGAGAGAACTTAGCTGCCTCTTTTCTCGCAGCCTTCGACATCGGCTCCCTATGGGCTAATGCCCACCGGATGCCTTCGGCTAGCCCTTCCAGGTCGCCGGGGCGGGCCAGCCATGCCTCCCGCCGGTGGTGCAGGAACTCACGCTGGCCTCCCCAATTCCAGGCCACAACCGGTACCCCAGCCGCTAGAGCCTCTAATGTGCCAATGCCGAACGTCTCGCGAGTCGTACAGAGGTAGACTACCGCTTCCTCAAGTTCCTTCTTGACAGCTTCAAATGGAAGTTTGCCCGTGATAGTCAGATTGAAGCTAGGCTCGCCGAAGGTCGAACGGAAGAGGATATCGGGCAAGAGAGCAGCCACATCCTGGACAGGCTTGGGGTCACAAACGGGGTCGGGCCGCGTCTTATTCCAGAGGACATAACCGGCAGAGGGCCTGGGCATCCACTCCTCCAAGCTAACCCCATGATTCACAACCTCTACCAGCCGTAAGGTATGACGGCGAATCGCCTGCGCCACCCATTCTGAGGGTGCCGTGACGGCACTGCTCTGCCGGATCGTCTCCATGACCATCGTATTGGCCTTGAGAGCCCACTCTGCCCATTCATATTCTGACCAGTAGAGGCCATGACAATGCGCCACCATCGGCTTGCGAGGGTACTGTTTCAGGAGAGAATCGGGGGCGGCAATGTGGACCGCCAGAAGGTCGGCATCCTCCGGCAGGTCTACAATCTGAATGTCAGCAACTTTAGGAAGCAAGTCATGCTGTAGTTCGACAATGCGCCGAACTCCGCCATCACCCTCATCCTTCTCCGCAAAAGTCGGCCAGATATAGACCTTCATGCTACCCCCACGCGCTGATCAGTCCGTGCTTGAACTGTGCCAATATGAGCGAAAAGATCACCCCATGGATAAACTAGATCGATAGGCCAGACTACTCCTTCCCGAGCTTCTCGTCTCTGGGCTATTAGGAATTCAGTTGTGCCAGGGTCTAGGCCAGGATTCTCATGCCACGGGCCAACTCTTCGCTGCCAGTTCCTTGTTTCAAGACGTGGGTGCCCTGACCAAACATGCGGCTCAGCAGAGTCAGGGTCTAGAAGGAGCCATCGATGTCCAGCGCTTAACACAAACTTACCTCTGAGCTCCTGGGTAAACCCAATATAGCCAAGCCTGACACAGCCGAATTGCTCTTCCTGTAACGCCTCTATAAGAGGCATAAGAGAGAAGGGGCGAAGCGTTCGCCAATCATCCTCGAGAGGAAGAATGATGTCTGCAAACAAGTGCACTGTTTGAAGAGCCAGGTTGTAATTAGCCCCATAACCCCGACGTTCTGAATTCGTCACCGAGATACCCTGTACGCGACTATACCCTCCGGCAAGCTCAAATAAAGCTGCTCGGTGGGCTTCGCTACTGCCGTCATCAGCAATATGTACTGAGAGCGGCTCGGGGCACTCGAGAAGATCAAGGGCACTACGGAGCGTCTCCAGAGCATAGTCTGTACGTTCGTAGGTTAACAACAGAATGCAGAGCTTCATCGTCTCTTGAACACCATTGCATTCTCAGGTAACCAGAAAAGTGGCCCAGCAGCCCAGACCCAGATACTGCGGAGACGTTCGGTCAGAACAGGGTCGCCAACTAGTCCCGCTGCATACAATTTATCATCCCACCACCGCTTGGGTTGGCAATTAATATGTCCTCCGCCATCTTGCCCCGGTTGCGCTGCCGTGAAGATAAGATGACCATCAATAGTTAAGTGGTCTGCAAGACTCTGCGCCAGGACCGGAGCGCTCTCTTCAGGTAGATGCTCTCCAACTTCCCAACAGAGGATGAGATCGTAAGCCAACACTAATTTCAGAGGCTCACGAAGATCGTGAGTAATGATTGAGCCATTCCCAAGACCAAGAGGCCACATCTCAATCCCAGCAGCTTCTATGCCTAACAATGATGAAAGACTGATTAGAGTGCCATCACCACAGCCCACATCAAGTAATCTGCGTGGGCGCCCAAAGAGTGCTAGCACCGTATAAAAAC
>Ga0209642_10003298_pt1 | contig 10446 bp, 8 predicted proteins | sample RifCSP19_2_FD_184025 | JGI IMG/M metagenome (GOLD analysis project Ga0209642, IMG submission 184025) | Soil microbial communities from Rifle, Colorado - Rifle CSP2_sed 19_2 (SPAdes) (version 2) | ecosystem: Environmental > Terrestrial > Deep subsurface > Rock core/Sediment | place: Rifle... | reverse complement strand
CATACCTAGAACTGGCGCTCGTAGCCCTAGCGGAAATTCCCGAGGCGGATGCCTCGGGTGTATTCCCTTTAGACTGGACACAATGATATGATGAACGAAGGCACGATTTTGAATTGTATTTTTGAGTTTCGCCCGCATCCCCCCAAACCCCCTGCGGGCAGAATTCGGAATCTCGCCGAAAGAACAAAAGCCTCGGAAAAGCGGAATCCATATCCCCAAAATATTTGTTCCGCTTTTCCGAGTCCATTTGAATTAGCGCATTAGTAGAGCGTAGTAGGCATATTAAAATAATTACAAACGTCGAGCGTGAGATTAGCTTTAATCATTTGGATTTAGCTCGAAATAGTTTCGAACTTTGTCCAAGATACACCGCCAAAATTCGGAATTCAAATTTCCGCCAAAAATATGGTCGGCGCGAAGCGCCGTCTGTTCTGCATTCCCCCCACAAAATCCTGATTCTGCAAGGATTCGCCACGCGGAGTGTGGAAAATCTTGGCGGGGTTTGGGTTTGGCGGGAATTCAGCCCAATCATCGGCGCTTCGCGCCGACGCATTTTTTCGCGGGAATCTTGATTTCGTTTTCGGGCGGTGTATCTTGGACAAAGTTCGAAACTATTTCGAGCTAAATCCAAATGATTAAAGCTAATCTCACGCTCGACGCTTGTAATTATTTTAATATGCCTACTACGCTCTACTAATGCGCTAATTCAAATGGACTCGGAAAAGCGGAACAAATATTTTGGGGATATGGATTCCATTTTCCTCGACTTATGTTTTTTAAATTCGGCGAGATTCCGAATTCTGCCCGCAGGGGGTTTGGGGGAATGCGGGCGGGGGTTTCTCTAAAAAATTAAACTGGTATTAAAATTAAATAAAAAAGCCCGCGTGTCACAGAGTGACGACGCGGGACTTTTCTTTGAGGGTTTAGATAACAAGCAACCCACAAGTTTTAGTTAAAAAACAGAACAGACTAATTTTGTTTCTGTCCGTTTTCGATTAGAGTACGGGACGAACTAGAACTTGCTGATAACTGCCTCAACGCCCATCTCAACAACCTCGAGAGTCCTGCGGTTTCGTAACTCAACAATGCCGTCGCTGGCACGCCGACCAACAGTAATGCGCCAAGGACAACCAATGAGATCTGCGTCCTTAAATTTCGCACCACCCTGTAAACTCGACCGATCATCGAGCAGTACTGACACACCCTTCTGTTTCAGGCGTTCGTAGATAGTATCTGTCATTTGTTGATGTACCAAACTGTCGGCATATTTGATCGGTACGATTTCAATAATGAAAGGAGCTACAGACTCGGGCCAAATAATACCGTCTTTGTCCCGATTTTGTTCCACAATCGCCTGCATGAGCCTAGTCGTGCCGATACCGTAGCAACCCATCCATATGGGATATGATTGACCATCTTCACCTTGGAAGGTAGCTCCCATCTTTTTTGCGTAGTTGGTCTGCAACATGAAGATGTGCCCCACTTCGATACCACGGCTCTCACGTAAAACCCCTTTTTTGCATTCAGGACACAAGTGTCCAGCAATGGCGAGATGGAGATCATAATAACGACTTGGCGCGGGAAAATCACGACCCGTTACCACATCGAGAACATGATACTCAGTTTTGTTTCCTCCGCATAGAAAGTTGGTTAAGCCTTCAATGGAGCAGTCAAACAGAATCTGTCGTACTTTGTCCAACCCAATTGGACCAGCAAAACCGACATCTGCGCCTGTCACTTCGCGTACCACTGATGGATCTGCCGGAACCAGTGACTGAGCGCCAAGCACATTAACAAGTTTGACAGGATTTATTTCTAAATCACCACGAATACAAACCGCCACTTCATACGCCTTGTCGGGACCAAGTTCTCCATCGACAGTGAAAATGATAGTCTTCACCATTCGAGTAGAATCGAGTGTCGGAAAGAGTTTAACCAGATCTTCAACAGTGCGTGTGTTCGGTGTATGCTCAAAATGCATTGGTACCGTTGGCTCGTCATGATGAGTCGGTGTAAGAACAATGCTTGTCGCCTTTTCAACATTTGCTCCGTAGTTACAGCAGTCACAAGTAATCAGAACATCTTCCCCACCTTCTTCCGAAACAGCCATAAACTCTGAAGATCCTTGACCGCCGATGGTGCCTGAATCCGCTTGGACATTGATGCAGTTAGTTAATCCAACCCGGTCGAATATTTTTGTGTAAATCGAACGGAAGAGATCGAAACTTTGATGCATGCCAACTTCGTCACGATCAAATGAGTAGGCGTCAGACATATCGAACTCACGGCAACGGAGTAATCCATGCCGAGGTCTGATTTCGTCTCGAAATTTCCAGCCAACTTGATGCCAAACAACTGGTAAATCACGATAACTGGTGATGGTCTCCTTGGCCAACCAAGTGATTACTTCTTCAGCAGTCGGCGCCAAGCCAAACCGAGCGTCAGTGTGCCGTTCAGTAGTTTGGAATATTGTCTTGGAAGTGACATATTTCTCCCAACGGCCAGTTTGTTCCCAAAGTTCTTTGGGTTGCAAAATTGGCAGTTGCAGATTTTGTACATCATGATCTTCCATCAAATCCCAGACAATAGCACGAATTTTACGCCATACTCTAAAACCGAGAGGTAAGAGTATATACAATCCTGGAGCTACCTGCTTAATAAACCCAGCTTTAAGTAAAAAAGTATAGGCCATTGTTGTTGTTGATGAGATTTCGCCGTATGCCCGGTACCCCAAATTTAAGACACATTTTCAACTAAGATTAGCGGTATAATAGTCGAATATATCAATAATTTTCGTTGAGCATATGTCTAACAAAATACATAAGGTTTCTCAAGATTTGAAAAATCAAATACTTGAGCGGGTTAAGACTTCCGGAAAGTCGATCAAGGAGATAGCGACCGAGCATGGCATTACCACAACCTGCATCTACAATTGGCTTAAAGATGGTGTCACAGGTTCATCATCACGAGACATGATTAAGCTCGAAAAAGAAAACCGAGAATTGAAACAAATCATCGGAGAGCTCACAGTCCAACTAGGCGTTGGACAAAAAAAGGGGTGGCGCTGAAGCATCTGGGATTGCATGATATTCTCGGAGTTTCCAGAAGTTCTCTCTACTACAGACGAAAAAAACCAGTGGAAGACTGGCAGATTAAACAGAAGATTGAGATAGTGTTGCATGATTTCCCCAGCTATGGCCACAAGAGAATCGCAATAGCTCTAAAGCTAAACAAAAAAAGAATTCTTCGTGTTATGCGCATCTATGGCATTAAGCCATACCGCAGACACAGAAAGCCCTGGAAACGAGCAAATACAAAGGAATATGCGGTATTTCCGAATCTCCTACTCTCTACTCCGCTGGTGTGTATGAATCAAATCTGGGTTACAGATTTTACTTTCATTTTTTGGAAGGATCGGTTCATATATCTAGCCACCGTGATGGACATTTTCAATCGTGAAATTGTGGGAGCATGCGTATTGGCTAATCATTCCAGCGCCTTAGTGATACAGGCGATGGTGTCTGCGCTCATGGATCACCCTAGACCGGACATCATTCACTCCGACCAAGGCAGTGAATACACGGCAAAAGTCTTTCAGGATTTCTGTGTGGCTGCCGGTATCAACATATCAATGTCTAGAAAAGGTTCACCTTGGGAAAATGGATACCAAGAATCATTCTATGACAAGTTCAAAATTGATTTGGGTGATCCGAACAGATTCGATGACTTAGGAGAGCTGGTATATGAAATCTATCACACGATACATGTCTACAATACCACCAGAATCCACACCGTATTAAAAATGTCGCCTAGAGAATTTGCTAAAAAAATCGCTTCAAGTTAAAATGAAATTAATTAGTTGATTTTCTGTCTTAAAAAAGGGGTACCTTGCAAAGGAAAGTGCAAAGTAGAATAATTTACCCCTAATCATTCCAGGTTAGGATTTTCCATTCGTTTCTTCTAAACCAATGATGAGTGTAAGAAACTATCGCCATGCCGGCATTATCTATCGGGTTGAAATAACTTAAGTTATTGTACTCTGAAGCAGTTAATTTATTGCCGTAGAGCATATAGGAGACCACCATTTTTAGAAAAATTCCGTGCGTCACCATAATAATCCTTTTTTCGCTTCTTCTCGCGATATATTTTAATAATTTCTTGGCTCTTTTTTTTAGGTCAATAAAATTTTCTTCGTCTGAATATCGAAAGTTGTCGCTATGAAAGCTTTTGTCAATCCGGTCGATGATCTGCCGCACATCTCTTTCTTCGCCTTCGCGGCCCACGATCTGGCTCGGGTTTCTTTTCTCTACCAAAAGTTTAGAATACTTCACTTTCATACCAAGGACACTCGCAATAATTTCAGCTGTCTCTTTGGTGCGCTGATACGGGCTTGAAATTATGACTTGCGGGCGCCCTTTTTCTTTCGGAAATCTTGCCGCGGTGGAGAGCGCTTGTTCTCGCCCTTTGGCGCTCAAATGGCCTTCGGACCCCTGCTTTATATTTTTGGCATTATCCTCCGTTTCTCCATGCCGCACGAAATAAATTATTTTTTTTGCCATATTTGTATTTTAACATATATTATGCTAAGGTATATTTATGGTAGTCCGAATGAGGAGTACAAAATCGCATACGAAAAATCGGCGCTCGCACCATGCGATCGCGAGTACGAGTTTTACGAAATGCGAAAATTGCAAAGCTCTAAAGAGACGTCACACCGTGTGCGCTGCTTGCGGTTTTTATCGAGGTAAAAAAGTTCTAGATTTAGTTAAAAAAACAGAAAAGAGGCAAAAGAAAGAAAAAGCCCGAAAGGCAGAAAATAAATAAATTCATCTCGTCATTAATTTATGGCAAATCGGCACCTTTCCAGATCAATAGTGCTCCAGACGCTTTTCGAGTGGGATTTTTCACCTCTGGGCGAAAACAAAGGTAAAAAGAGCGGCGATCCAGAGAAGATAAAACAAGCTTTAATTAGAAATCTAAAAGAATTTGCTCCAGGCCTGGAAGATGATGCTTTTGTCTCAAATCTTCTAGATCAAATCCTAAAGAAACAAGCGATGATAGATGAAATCATCGAAGCGACGGCGCCGGATTGGCCGATCGATAAAATATCCATCGTAGATAGGAACATTCTGCGAATCGGATTGACGGAGCTTCTCTTTGGCGATCGAAAAGAAGTCCCGCCGAAAGTCGCTATCAATGAGGCCATCGAACTAGCCAAGACTTTTGGCGGAGAAAATTCCGGCAAATTTGTAAATGGCGTCTTGGGAGCGGTGTATAAAGAGATCGGCGAGCCCGGGAAAGAACATCAGAAGGAACATCCGATAATTTCGAACAGAAAGAAAGATTCCAATAGCTCCAAAGAACCAGTCGACATTGCCAAATTACCGGTAGAGAAAAAAGGCGCAGCGCTCGTCTATGCCCAAAAAAATAATAAAGAGAATGGCAAAATTATGTTTGCGCTGGTGCATGATGTTTTTGGATATTGGACTATTTCTAAGGGTGGTATTGAGGAGGAGGAAAGCGAGGAAAATGCGACTGTCCGAGAAATTAAAAAAGAAATTGGTCTAGATATCAAAATAGAAGCAAAACTTGGGGAGAATGAATATGTGGCAGCACATCCTTCAAAGGGGAAAAGTTTGAAGAAAGTAGTTTACTTTCTGGCGCATAGCGAGTATAAAGAGCTGGAATTGGAAGAGTCTGGCGGACTCGACGGGGCTAGATGGTTCGAGATGGCGAAAGTGCCGGAGCTACGTATTTATAATGACATTATCCCATTAATTGCGAAGGCGGTTGAGATATTAAGTAAGAAATAAAAATATGATTAATTTTTCAGATTTCGAGAAAAAAACCAAAGTAATTTTTAAAAACAAGAAGCTCCTGGAGCAGGCTTTTATCCATCGTTCCTATATCAATGAAAATCCCGGGACCAAACTGTCGCACAATGAGCGGCTGGAATTTTTAGGCGACGCGGTTTTAGAGCTCATCGTGACCGATTTTCTTTATAAAAAATATCCTAATTATACCGAGGGAGAATTGACCGCTTTACGCTCTGCCCTCGTGAATGCCGTTATTATTTCGGAAATTGCATCAGGCATAGGTATGAATGATTATCTGCTTTTGTCTAAAGGCGAACATAAAGATAACGGCAAAGCGCGGCAGTATATTTTGGCCAATACCTATGAGGCGTATATCGGCGCTATATATTTGGATCAGGGGATAGAAACGGTAGACAAATTTGTATGTAAAACTCTTTTGCCGAACACGGAAGAAATTGTGAGAAAGAAGCTTTGGCGCGATGCGAAATCTCTGGTGCAGGAGAAAGCGCAAGATTTTGTGAATTTTACGCCGGCGTACAAAGTACTGCGAGAGTCTGGACCAGACCATGATAAAAATTTCACAGTGGGTATTTATTTTGGGCCGAATCTGATAGCCGAAGGCAAGGGCCAATCCAAGCAAGAAGCCGAGCAATCCGCCGCGCTTGCCGCCCTCAAGGTGAAGAATTGGTTGGATTAATCGTAATAATTCGTACGCTAAATCAATAGCCTTGATTTAAGAGGTGTTTATCGATATAATAGCCTTATTACTAATAATTATAAGTCGCCTCTGCTTTTAAATTTTAAAAAGCTACGGCGTGCAAAAATATATGGCAGAATTAAAAGCTTTGTGTATGAAGGATAGGGATGCGAATAACAAGCCGACGATGCAAGTGATGACCAATGTGAAGATTGAGGAGAAAAACGGCAGATATTCTGCCAAAGGTCAATGTGGCAAGTGCGGGAGCAATATGTTCAAGTTTATGTCTAAAGCCGATGCCGAGGCGGTAAAGTAATTATTCATTAAAGAAAAAAGTGGGACACGGATCATCTGCAAAATTTTTGGTGTGGCCTGTTATAATCTACGGGCTGGTCGTTGTTTTTTTAGCGTTTGATTCCAATCATTCGACCGCATTCCTAAATAACTTGGGAATTTGGATATTTTTGTTTTTATACTGGATTTCGAAAGCTGCCAGTTCGCATTAAATATATAATTCAAACCACTTGATTTCCTTATCGCGTTTAAACCACGCCGTTTGTCGCTTGGCGTATTGCAAAGTTTCTTTTATTACTTTCTCCGGCGTGGGATAGTCATATTCAAAACCCAACTCTTTCAGTCTTTGATCTGACACGCCGGATTTTTTTAATTTTTTAATTTCTTTCAGCAATCCGTTCTTGAACATTTTTTTCACTCTTTGCCCCACTTTCTTTTTTAATTTTTCCGGCGGCAAGTATAAACCAATTTTCATGAATTTATAGGGCAGAGTTTTCACTTTAATTTTCGGAACTTTGCCTAAAGTTTTAGCGATTTCAATTGCCCTGATTAGTCTGTGTTTATTTTTGGGATCAATATTTTTTGCGCGCTCTGGATCAAGTTTTTGAAGTTTTAGCATTAGTGCGCGGTCGCTAGCAAATGCTAATTTTTTACGAAGCGGATAGTTCGGCGGGACTTCGGGGAAGACAATGCCCTTAGTGATGGCATCAATATAAAACCCCGTGCCGCCGCAGATGATCGGAGTTTTGCCGCGACTTATAATCTCAGCTATAGCGGAGATTGCCAATTGCTGGAATTCGGCCACGGAAAATTTATGTTTTGGATTGGCGACATCGAGCAGATGATGAGGGATACCTTTCATTTCTCTTTTGCTTATCTTACCGGTACCAATATCAAGCCCTTTGTAAATTTGCCGCGAATCGGCTGAAATTACCTCCCCATTTACTTTTTTAGCAATTTTAATCGCCAAAGCGCTTTTGCCCGTAGCAGTTTGACCTAGAATGATGATAACTTTTTGGATGTCAAAGTGTCTCTTTGACATTTAATTTCCTTTGATTATTTTAATATCCGCGCCGATAGAGTTTAGGCGCTCGGCGATCTCTTCATAGCCGCGATTGATCATATAGACATTTCGGAGGATTGATGTGCCACTCGCGCCCAGCATGGAAATCAGAATCACCATCGATGGACGCAAGGCCGGCGGGCAGACTATCTGCGCGCCTTTGAGCGATGTTCCGCCGTTCACATATAAGCGGTGGGGGTCGGCTAGAGTAATATCTGCGCCTAGGCGATTTAATTCGGTTAAATATATGGCTCGATTTTCATAGACCCAGTCGTGAATCATTGTTCCTGGATAGGGGTTGGAATGCAATTTGTCGCGCAGGGCCTTCAATTTGCTTGGAAAAATTTCGATATCAACGAGCTTGGTCCGGCCATTCATAGAATAGTATATTTTTGACAGTTTGTATTTTAGATTCATTCTTTTTAATTTTTCCAATTCAAGAGACAAAAAATCAATCGGAGAGCGGGTGATGGTCAGCCGGGAATCGGTGACGATAGCCGCGGAAATAAACATCATGGATTCTATCGGATCTTCGCTATTCCAGTACTCAACATCTTTATTTATTTCTTTGACGCCGTGAATGGTCAAATTAGCAGTGCCGATGCCGTCTATCTTGACGCCGAGCGCTTCCAAAAAAAAGCAGACTTCCTGCACCATATAATTCGCGCTGGCAAAACTTACCTTGGTGGCGCCGGAAATAAGGGCAGAGGCGGTTAAAACATTTTCGGTAGCCGTATCGCCGGATTCATACATCACTATTTCTGCCGCTTTCAGTTTTCTCGCGCTAATTTCGTAATTTTTTGTTGTAGTTTTTATTTTTACCCCGAGTTTCTCCAACGCAAATATGTGCGCGGCAATGGTGCGCTTGCCTAGGTTGCATCCATGGGCGTGAGGTATGGAAAACAATGATAATTTATGGATCAACGGGCCAACCAGCATAATGACTGAGCGTGTTTTTATGGCAGATTCTACATTAATATTATCCAATAAAAATTTGGCGGGCGGGGTAATTGTCAAAGTGTTTTGGTTCAACCATTTAACGGACACTCCAATGCTTTCCAAAATTTCAATCACCCGGTAAACTTCTTCGATCTGGGCGATGCCGTGCAGGGTGGTGGTGCCGCTGTTTATTAAGGAAGCGCACAAGAGTCCGACCGAGCCGTTTTTAGAGAAGTTTGTTTTAATAGTTCCACTTAATTTTTTTCCTCCCTTTACCTCAAAATCAATTGAGTCATTTATGGAAACTATTTTATGATCCAACACATTGCTTATTTTTAACAAGAGCTCGGTGGTAAGATTCTGTTCGCCTTTCTCCATCCGGGGGATGGAACTCTGCGAAGTATTCAGCGCCTTAGCAAATTCTTCCTGTGTCATTCCGCGCCGTTCGCGCAGTTCTTTGATAAAATAACCTATCTTTTCCTGTTCGGTTTCTTTTGCCTCTTTTTTCACTTGATTCATGCGATATAGTATATCTCATATATGAGATAATGCAAGTTCACACCAGAAAGCGGATGTGGATAACTCAGGCGCCTCGCTATTGACTTTTATTCTGAAATATGTTAGGAAAGATACGGACAAAACTAGCTTAATTCACCCCTGCTTTTTTAAAACCTAAGGTCAAGGCAATACGTAAACCTTGAGTTAGGCAAGTTTAAAGCAAACGGAAAGTTCACAATGAAGAAAATAATCCTAATGGCCCTGCTCGTGGCAGGGATAACCGCAATCACCGTCCACGCCCAAAACGAGGTCACTGAGTGGGTTCAAGATGGAACAACGCCGACTGCCGTGGCAAAATCAGCTCCAAAGGGCACGCCGCCTGCTGGGTTGGCTACTGCGATCCAGGTGTATCCGTTTTGGATCAGTCTGCCCGATGCAAATCGGGCGACGAATTCTTTTCCGGTGGCACGGGATTCGCTCATGGCGGCCCTCAAGATGGGCGGAGTGTTCGACAATCGAGGGCGCGAAAGCTCTCCAACCGGGCTGGACATCCGGAATCGTTTTGATTCCGGAGACGTTACCACGTCAACGAATCGAAATCTCTGGAGATTTCAGTTTGCCCCGACAAATGCTTTTGTGGGCGAGTGGGGAAACCGCGGCTACTGTGCAGTCCTCATCGTCGGTGTCGGCGGTAAGATAAACATCGAACGGCTGTCATGGAAAGTTTTCGGTGGTGTTTTGAGCGGTGAACGAAGTCTTAGTGGTTTCGGTTACAGCATCACGCGGATTGGGGTCAACACCGGGCCAGACGGAAAACTCTGGACTGCGGATGACATCTTTGTGTCGGTCGGGGATGGAACCGCACTGGTGGACGCGATTGCGTACATCGGCGCAAGTTTATCCTCGCCGAACGTGAATGACTCGCTTGATCAACAGAAGATCGAGGGGTACTTCACGAACGGTCTTCCCGTTATGGTGGAATTTCAATTCGACACCGGCGCACCGAATCCTGCGGTGTTCAGAACATCAACCACTGTCTATGCTATGGGGCAGGTGTCTCAGTCGGCATACGGGTGGGTGCCGATCAAAACACCTTACGGCCTTCTCTATTCGTTGGTAGCCCCCCAAGGGTCGCGATA
>Ga0209642_10003297_pt1 | contig 10447 bp, 11 predicted proteins | sample RifCSP19_2_FD_184025 | JGI IMG/M metagenome (GOLD analysis project Ga0209642, IMG submission 184025) | Soil microbial communities from Rifle, Colorado - Rifle CSP2_sed 19_2 (SPAdes) (version 2) | ecosystem: Environmental > Terrestrial > Deep subsurface > Rock core/Sediment | place: Rifle... | reverse complement strand
AACCTGGCCGACCTCGCCACCATCAGCGGCGCCCAGCTGATCAGCGAAGAGGTCGGCCGCAAGCTGGACGCCGTCCAGATCGAAGACCTGGGCCGCGCCCGCAAGATCGTCGTCGGGAAAGAGGAGACTACCATCATCGAGGGTGGCGGCACAGCGGACGCCCTCCAGGCGCGCGTCCGCCAGATCAAGGCGGCGATCGAAGAGACGACCTCCGACTGGGACAAGGAGAAGCTGCAGGAGCGGCTGGGCAAGCTGTCCGGCAGCGTGGCGGTCGTCAAGGTCGGCGCCGCCACGGAGACGGAGCTGAAGGAGCGGAAGCACCGCGTGGAGGACGCCGTGCAGGCGACGCGCGCGGCGGTGGAGGAGGGTCTGGTGCCGGGCGGCGGCGTGTCCTACCTCAACGCGCTGGCCAGCCTGGAGAAGATGAAGCTGGAAGGCGACGAGGCGACCGGCCTCAACATCCTGCGCCGCGCCCTGGAAGAGCCCCTGCGGCGGATCGCCATCAACGCCGGCCAGGACGGCTCCGTCATCGTCCAGAAGGTGAAGGGGCTCAAGAAGGGCCAGGGCTACGACGCCGCCATGGACGAGTTCGGTGACATGGTGGAGCGCGGCATCGTCGATCCGACGAAGGTGACCCGCTCCGCCCTGGAGAACGCCGTCAGCATCGCCTCCATGGTGCTCACCACCAACTGCCTGATCGCGGAGATCCCGGAGAAGAGGCAGCCGGCCATGCCCTCGCCGGCGGAGATGTACTAGGGCCGCGCATCGCCCCAGCACCCCGGCAACAATGGAACAAGGGAGCAATGGTACAATACATCACGACTTGCTGTGTTGTTCAATTGCTCCATTGCTCGCGGGGAAGGTGAGCGGGGGCGAGGTCCGTGTTCACTGAGAACGGCCTCCTGATTGACCTCGATGAGGTTGGCAAGGTGGTGGACGAGTGCGACGTCTTCACCATTGGCTTCCGCACGTTCCCCGAGCGGCTGATCGTCGATACGCGCGAGACGGACGACGTGGGCCCGCTCGTTCAAGTCGTTGAGCCGGTCTCCTCCGTGGAGGAGCGATTCCACTGGCTGGGCCGCGCGCGGCCGCAGTTCGGGGTGCCGGAGCGGTTCAGCTTCTTCGTCTGGCCGCATTCGCTGGAGTTCCTGGAGTCGTGCGGCCTCGGCCAGCGCATCCGCGACCGCGTGAAGGCGTCCGAGCGGCCGGAGGTGGCGCAGGCGCTGGACGAGGCGATGAAGGAGCTGCGGCGGCTGGAGCGGACGTCGCTGCAGCAGGCGCTGGCGGGAGAGGGGTACCATTCCCTGTGGCCGCCGGAGTAGCGGTCTCCAGGCGGCGAACGGCCCGCTCCACTGGGGCGGGCTTTTCTCATGCCCCGGCGGGAAAGAGGCGTGACATAACGTGACGGCGGATCCGGCGCCCCTCTACGCCGCCGTCGACCTCGGCGGGACCAAGGTCCGCGCCGTCGTCGCCGACGGCTCCGGCCGCGTGCTTGGCAACGACATACGCCTGTCCGGAGCGGACAAGGGGCTGGAGAGCGTGCTCGGCCGGATGGTCGAGAGCCTGGACGCGGCCCTGGCGAAGGCGGGAGTGGAGCGGGAGCAGCTCGCCGGGCTGGGGATCGCCTCGCCCGGGGCGGTGGACGTGGAGCGGGGCGTCGTGCCCAACGCGCCGCAGCTCCCGGGCTGGCAGGACGTGCCGCTGGGGCGCCTGATGGCGGAGCGCGTGGGCGTGCCGACGATCCTGGAGAACGACGCCTCGGCGGCGGCGCTGGGCGAGCACCGCTTCGGGGCCGGGCGCGGCAGCCGCCATATGCTGTACATCACTGTGAGCACCGGCCTCGGCGGCGGCATCATCATCGGCGGCGAGCTGTACCGCGGGAAGAGCGGCGCCGCCGGCGAGCTGGGCCACGTGATCATCGATATCAATGGACCGCCCTGCGGCTGCGGCGCCCGCGGCTGCCTGGAGGCGCTCGCCTCCGGCACGGCGATCGCCCGCATGGGCGAGCGGCTGGCTGAGAGCGGCGATTCGCCGGTGCTGGCCCGACTGCGCGGGCAGGAGGGGCCCGTGACGGCGGAGATGATGAAGCGCGCCGCCGACATGGGGGACGCCGCCTCCCGAGAGGCGTTCCGGGAGGCCGGGCACTACCTCGGCGTCGCCCTCGCCAGCTACGTCAACATCTTCGATCCGGAGGCGATCATCGTCGGCGGCGGCGTGGCCAACGCCGGCGATCTCCTGATGGAGCAGGCGCGGGTGACGATGGAGTCGCTGGCGATGAACCAGCCGCTGAAGGGCGTGCGGCTGGTCGTGAGCGAGCTGGGGGAGTTCAGCGGCGCGATGGGGATGATCGCCCGCCTGCGTGAAGCGTCGGAGCGCTCCTAGAGCGCCGGAGGGCGCCGGCTGCCGCGGCGGTGGAAGCGGCCGCTGCCCGTCCTCTTGACCGGCGCCAGCGCCTCCAACTCCGGCGGCACCTTCTCCCGCTCCGCTTCGACGATCGGCTGCAGGACGGATATCATCTCGGCCAGGCGGCGCGCGACCTCCTCCGCCAGCGGCTCGCTGAGCGGGTCGTAGGGGAGCGTCTGGTGGATTCGCGTCCAGGAAGACGTCCACTCCTCCAGCTCCACCTGCGGGCCCAGGTGGGCCATCACCTCCGGCATGCGGGTCGCCATCACCTCCGCCCAGCGGTAGGAGAACTCCCGCTCGCCCTCGAAGTGCAGCCCGATCTCGATGCGCTCCGTCTTTCGCGTCAGCCAGACCTCATAGTGGACCTTCGGCGTCCAGTAGTGGAGCTGGAGCCAGACGAAGCGGACGCGGGCGGTGAAGCCGCGCAGCTCCGGCGGCAGCAGCTCCGTCGTGCGTTCCAGGACGAGCGACATGAAGTCGCGGACGCGAAGGGGCATGGCGGGGCCATGATAGCACCGGCCGCCGGGAGAGCGCAGGGCGGCGTGCTACAATTTCCGCGGCAGGTGCGATGCGGCAGCCAGAGCAAGGAGGCCGTCAATGGTCCCGATCATAATCGCCGTAGTAATCGGCGTCATCGTGCTCATCGCCTTCGTGATGGTGGGCATCTACAACGGGCTCGTGCGGTCCCGCAACCGCGTCGGCGAGGCGTGGTCGGGGATCGACGTGCAGCTCCGGCGGCGGGCCAGCCTGATCCCGAACCTGGTGGAGACCGTGAAGGGCTACGCGGAGCACGAACGCGAGACGTTCGAGGAGGTGACGCGGGCGCGCTCAATGGTGGAGCAGGCGGGTAGCGCGGGCGAGGCGGCCGGCGCGAACAACATGCTCACGCAGGCGCTGCGACACCTGTTCGCGGTGGCGGAGAACTACCCGGAGCTGAAGGCCTCAACGAACTTCATGGATCTCCAGAAGGAGCTGTCCGACGTCGAGGAGAAGATCGCCTTCTCTCGGCAGTTCTACAACCAGAACGTGCTGGACTACAACAACCGCATCCAGACGGTCCCCAACTCGATGATCGCCCGCAACTTCGGCTTCAAGGAGGCGGAGTTCTTCGAGGCGGAGGAGGAAGGCCGGGCGGAGGTGAAGGTGGAGTTCGGTAGCCAGGACTAGCTTTCCGCCACCGCGATGACGCAACAGCGGGTCCTGATCTGGGACCGCATAGACGCCAACCGGCGTAGCAGCCGTCTTCTGGTGTTGGCGTTCGCGGCGGTCTTGCTGCCCGTGGTGGCTTACCTGGCCATGTACCTGATGGTGTGGGTGGCGATGGCCCTGGGATTGATAGCGGTCGGTTTCGGCCTTGCGGATGCCGTCTCTGGTGATTCCGGGTTTGCCGTCTTCGCGGCGGTGGATGCCGCCCTTTCCGTTCTGATTTTGCTGGCCGTGGCTTACCTGCTGTTCCGCTTCGCGTCGGCTATCGTCCTGCGGCTGGCCGGCGCCCGGCCGGTGACGCAAGCCGAAGAGCCGGACCTCTGGCGGACGGTCGAGAATCTGTGCATCGGCGCGGGACTGCGGCAGCCGCGGCTCTACGTCGTAGAGTCGGGGGCGGCGAACGCATTCGCCACGGGCCTGGACCCGGCGCGGGCGTCGCTGGTGGTGACGCGCGGCCTCATGGACCTGCTGGACCGTCGCGAGTTGGAGGGCGTCGTGGCCCACGAGCTGGCGCAGATCGCCAACTACGATACGCGATTGGGAACGCTGCTGGCTGTCGGGGTGGCGCTGCTGCGACTCCCCCTCGGCATTGTGATCGCCATCTTCCGCTTCCTGTTCCGCATACATTGGGCGGTCGGCTGGGGTCTCCTCCTGTATCTCGGGTTGCCGATGCTGGCAACGATACCATTCGGACTCTCCCTCGTGGACGACATGTTTGCGGAGGACACACTGCTCGGCGTCTTGTTCGTCTTCTCGATGCTCCTGCCCTTCTACGTCTTCTTGGGCGCTCCCGCAATCGCCTATCTGCTACGGACGGCCGTGCTCCGCCAGCACGAGTACCTGGCGGATGCCGACGCCGCCCTCTTGACCCGCTATCCAGAGGGGCTAGCGCGGGCCCTCGCCAAGATGGGCGGGGCGGGCAGTGAGGGGTTGAGGGTGGGAGCGGCGACGGCCCACCTGTACGTTGTGGACCCGTTGCCTTCGGACTCCATGCTGTGGGACAGGATATTCTCCGCCCAGCCGCCCCTGGACCAGCGAATCGCGGCGGTGGCGGCGATGGGTGGGGGAGTCCCACCGTCGGTCATCCGCGAGGCGGAGGAGGCCGGAGCGCGATTCCGTTCTGCGCCACCGCCGGCGGTGGCCGCTCCAGCCGGGGCGCCCGCTGCCACGAACGGCCGCCCGGACCCCGTCGAGGCCACGCCGACGCGGACGGCCGCTGCCGCGACCACCTTTCGCTTGACCGGGGCCAGCACCCTGTATGGGACGCCGGACGCGGCCTCACCCCCGGTTGGTCAGCTCGCCTCGGGGTCGCTGATTACGGTCCTCGAAGGGGCGGGGGATTTCCTGCGGGTGCTGACGTCTGACGACAGGTTCGCCTACCTACGTCGCATGGCGTCGATGGAGGCTGTTGAGCAGCCAGCCGTGGCTGAATCAGCTTTCACGGACCCTGAGGTGGAGGTTCTGGTGGAACCGGACGACCGGCGCGGAGGTTAGGCCGAGAGCCGACCTGCATGCGGAACTTGTGGAGTCTCAAGATGGCGGCGGCGGTGCTGATCATCCTGCTGATCTACTTCGTCGTGCTTCCGCTGCTTGATGCCCTGGGCAACCCGTGTCTCGGCATCTGTTGACCGCCGATGGAAATGCCTGAGCGGGTCCTGATCTGGGACCGCATAGACGCCAACCGGCGCAGCACGGCGCTGTTCTTCGTGCTGTTCGTGCTGATCGTGGCGGCTTTCTTCGCCGCAATCGGCGTGTTCGTTACCCTCTACGCAGGCGTGCCGGAGGAAGACCAGCTCATGCGCTCGGTCCAGTTCGCGGTCGTAGCGCTGCTGATAGCCACGGCTTTCGGGATCATGATGTACTTCACGGCGTCCGCGACCGTGCTGATGGTCTCCGGCGCCCACGAGGTGTCGAAGGAGGAGGAGCCGGAGCTGTACCGCGTGGTCGAAAACCTGTGCATCGGCGCGGGACTGCCGATGCCGCGGGTGTTTGTGATCGAGGACAGCGCGCCCAACGCCTTCGCCACCGGCCGCGATCCCAAGAGCGCCTCCGTCGCGGCGACGCGGGGACTGCTCGACAAGCTGGACAAGCGCGAACTGGAGGGCGTCATCGCCCACGAGCTGTCGCACGTGGGTAACTACGACGTGCGGCTGATGACGCTGCTGGCCGTGGGCGTGGGGCTGATCGCCCTCGTCGCCGACCTAATGCTGAGGTTCACCTGGTACGGGGCGGGCGCGCGCGGCAGCAACCGGGGCCGCGGCGGCGGCGCGGCGGGCGCGATCATCCTCATCGTCGCGTTGCTGTTCATCATCCTCGCGCCCATCGTCGCCAGCGTCATGAGGCTGGCCGTCTCCCGCCGGCGGGAGTACCTGGCCGACGCCTCCGGCGCGATGCTCTGCCGCAACCCGGACGCGCTCGCCGACGCCCTCGAGAAGATAGCCGCCGACCAGGAGCCACTGGAGGCGGCCAACAAGGCGACGGCCCACCTGTACATCGTCAACCCCTTGCACGAGCACCAGAGCTGGCTGAACAACCTGTTCTCCACCCACCCGCCCATCGCTGAGCGGGTGCGCCTGCTGCGGGCGATGGCGTGACCGCCGAGCCGAGGCCGGCGCGGGCGGAGGACATCCCCCGGATCGAGGCGCTGATCACGGGGGAGCACCTTCCCGCCTACGGCCTGGACGAGTTCCTGGAGACGTTCTTCGTGCTGGCGGACGGGGAGCACATCGTGGGCTGCGCGGGGCTGGAGGTCTACGGCGAGGCGGCGCTGCTGCGCTCCGTCGTCATCGCGCCGGAGCGGCGGCGCAGGGACGAGGGCCGCCGCCTGGTGGAGGCCGCCCTCACGGAGGCGCGACGGCGCGGGATCTCACGCGTCTACCTGTTCACGATGAGCGCCGGAGGGTTCTTCGGCCGGCTCGGGTTCCGGGAGGTGCAGCCGGAGGAGTTCGAGGAGGGGGTACGGGCGTCCCGCCAGTACGAGGCGGTCTCGCGGATGCCGGACCTGCGCGCCCGCATCAAGGCGATGGCGCTGCAGCTGTAGCGCGGTCTACGGCACCACCTGCACGCCCTTACCCTTGCGCACCTCGCCGACCTGCCAGACCGGCAGCTCGGCGGCGGCGAACCCGGCCTCGACATCGGCGGCCTTGTCGCGGCCCACGGCCAGCAGGAGGCCGCCGGATGTCTGTGGGTCGAACAGGACGTGCCGCATCTCCTCGGTGACACCGTCCGCGAAGGTGACCTTGTCCCGCAGGTGCTTGCGGTTGCGATCGGCGCCGCCGGTGACGATCCCCCGGGAGGCGTACTCGAGGACGCCGGGCAAGAGCGGGATGCGGGCGGCGCTGAGGCGCAGCGCCGCTGCGGAGGCGGCCGCCATCTCGTAGCCGTGGCCCAAGATGCTGTAGCCGGTGATGTCCGTGAGGGCGCGAGCCTCCACCGCGCGGGCGATGTGCGAAGGGTGGCGGTTGAGGCGGGTCATGGAGTCGATCGCCGCCTGAAGGTGCTCCGGCTTCGCCTCGTCGGCCCTGGCGGCGGTGGTGATGATGCCGGTGCCCAGGGGCTTGCTCAGGTACAGTAGATCACCGGGGCGGGCACCGCCCTTGGCGAAGATGCGCTGCGGGTGGACCAGGCCGAGGACGCAGAGCCCGTACTTGGGCTCGGCGTCGATCACGGTGTGCCCGCCGGCGATGACGCCGCCCGCCTCGGCGACCTTGTCGGCGCCGCCGTGGAGGATCTGGGCGATCGTCTCGTGGGCCATCTCCTCCGGGAAGGCGGCTATGTTCAGGGCCAGCGTGACCTCCGCGCCCATCGCGTAGATGTCGCTGAGGGCGTTGGCGGCGGCGATTGCGCCGTAGATGTAGGGGTCGTCCACGAGAGGCGCAAAAAAGTCCACGGTAAGGACCACGGCCTGCTCATCGTTGAGCTTGTAGACCGTGGCGTCGTCGGGCGCGGCCAGACCGATGAGGAGATCGGGGTGCTGGTCGACTTGCCTATCTGAGAGGTAGCGCAGGACCTGCGCTAGGGTTTCCGCCCCCGCCTTGCCGGCTCAACCGGCACAGGAGGCCAACTGGGTGAGGCGCACCGGCTTCGTGGCCACGAGCCCTCCTTTCCGGCGGGCGATAAGCGCCGCGCACCAACAGTATAGCGCGCCACTCAGCCCCGACAACGACGGGCGGGAGGATGTGGCACTCCGCCGCGTTCCGAGAGAGAATGTTTGGCGTGAAGTCTTCGCCGGCGGGCCTCCCAGCATTTGCGCTCGTTCTCTTTCTGACGGTGGCGGCCTGCGGCGGCGGCGCGGCGGAGCCCGCAACCGACGTGGGCGTTACGCCGCGCTCGGGGCCGGTCCGGTCGCCGGAAGGGGATGCTGAGTCTTCGGCGACGCCGGGCACGCCGCCGCAGGCGGCGCCGACGGTCGTCCTGTCGGAGGTCAAATCGCTAGAGCAACTCAGCGCCGACGTGGAGGTGCCGCCGCTCCCGGCGTCCTTCGCGCCGCCCCGCGACGACGCGGCGCTGGACGCTCTCGTCCGCTCCACCCTCTCCGGCTTCGAGGGCGAGTACTCGGTGGTCGTGCGCAATCTGGAGGACGGCCGCTCGGCGTCCCTGAACGCCGGTCACGTGTACTACGCCGCCAGCCTGTTTAAGCTTGCCCTCCTGCTGGAGGCCTACCGCCAGCACGACGCCGGAGAGATCGACTTCGCGGAGCTGCTGACGCTGGAGAAAAAGTACGCCGATTACGACCTCGGCACGCTGGAGGACCTCGGCCTGGCGGAGGGCGACAAGCTGACCGTCGCCGACGCCCTCAAGGCGATGATCATCGTCAGCGACACGCCGACGGCGGTGATGATCCAGGACCTGGTGAACCCCGCGCGGGTGGACCAGACGCTCAGGTCGCTCGGCATCAACGACATGTCCGTAACGACGTACGACCTCCCCACCACGGCCCACGACATGGCGCTGCTGATGGCGGCCGTGGCCGCCGGCGAGGGCGTTGGCGCGGAGTCCCGCCGCGAGATGCTGGCCCTGCTTCTGCAGGAGAGCATGCGCGACGGCATACCTTCCGGGGTCCCGCCGAACTCGGCCGTGGCGCACAAGAGCGGGAACTTCACGGACGCCACCCACGACGTCGCGCTGGTGTGGGGCCCCGGCGGGCCCTACGTCATCGCCGTGCTCTCCGACCGCTCCTGGGACTCGGAGCCGATCCGGGCCGTCTCGCGGGCCGTCTGGGACTACTTCGCGGCGCATCCGTAGGATGACGGCACGGGTTAGAGCGAAGGTGCCGCCGCTCCCGCCGGGCGAGATCGTGGAGCGGCTCTCCGCTCTTTACGGCCGGCCCGTCTGGCGGCCCCACGGCGAAGCGATGACGGAGCTGGTGCTGACGATCCTTTCGCAGAACACGTCCGATACGAACTCCGGCCGGGCGTTCATGCGCCTCATCTCGCGGTTTCCCACCTGGGGCGAGCTTATGGCGGCGGCGCCGGGCGAGATCGAGAGCGAGATACAGGTGGGTGGCCTGGCCGCGACGAAGGCGCCGCGGATCAAGGCGGTTCTGGAGGAAGTCTGGCACCGCCTGGGGTCGTTCGACCTCTCGTTTCTTCGCGAGATGCCCCTGGACGAGGCGAAGGGCTGGCTGCGTTCGCTGCCCGGCGTGGGGCCGAAGACGGCGGCCTGCGTGCTCATGTTCGCCCTCGGGCGTCCGGCGCTGCCGGTGGACACGCACGTGGGGCGCGTGTCTCAGCGGCTGGGACTCGTGCCCGCGAAGACGGGCGCGGCGGCGGCGCACGACCTGCTGGAGGCGGTGCTGGCGCCGGAGGAGGTGTACCCGTTCCACGTTTCGCTGATCAAGCACGGACGGCGGGTTTGCCGGGCGCAGCGCCCCCTCTGCGCGGAGTGCCCCCTGAGCGATCGCTGCCCGGCGGCGCCGCTGTACCTGGCCGCGATGGGGCCACGGTGACGGGAGCCTATCGTTGAGGCAAACGCTAAACGCCGCTACAATTCGCGGGTAACGTCGCTTACCCCTGGTAGGAGGAACCCTTGAAGCTCGGATTGCAGATACCTTACTTCACCTGGCCCGGCGGGCCGCCGGAGCTGGCGCCACGCCTGGCGGAGATCGCCCGTACGGCGGAGGACGCCGGGTACGAGTCGATCTGGGTGATGGACCACTTCTTCCAGATCCCGGGCGTGGGCCAGCCTGAGAACGAGATGCTGGAGGGGTACAGCGCCCTGGCGTACATCGCCGCCCGCACCTCGCGGGTGGGTCTGGGGACGCTCTGCACGGGCGTCACCTACCGCCATCCGGGCATCCTGGCCAAGCAGGTCAGCACGCTGGACGTCCTCTCCGGCGGCCGCGCCTGGCTGGGCATCGGCGCCGCCTGGTTCGAGCGCGAGCACCTGGGACTGGGGGTGCCGTTCCCGCCCCTGAAGGAGCGGTTCGAGCGGCTGGAGGAGGCGCTCCAGATCATCCTGCAGATGTGGAGCGACGACGACGGCCCCTTCGAGGGGAATCACTACCGGCTGGCGGAGACGCTGAACTCGCCGCAGCCGTTGAGGAAGCCGCGGCCGCCGATCCTCATCGGTGGCGGTGGCGAGCGGAAGACCCTGCGCCTGGTCGCCCGCTACGGCGACGCCTGCAACATCTTCGGCGATGTCGATACCGCCAGGCACAAGTTCGAGGTCTTGCGAAGGCACTGCGAAGCCGAGGGCCGAGACTACGCGGAGATCGAGAAGACGGTCTACTTCATCATGAACCCGGGGTCGGGCGGGGAGATGACGGGACAGATGGTGGAGCAGCTTGGGAGGTTCGCCGAGGCGGGCGCGCAGACAGCTATCGGCGTCCTGATCGGCG
>Ga0209642_10003295_pt1 | contig 10447 bp, 15 predicted proteins | sample RifCSP19_2_FD_184025 | JGI IMG/M metagenome (GOLD analysis project Ga0209642, IMG submission 184025) | Soil microbial communities from Rifle, Colorado - Rifle CSP2_sed 19_2 (SPAdes) (version 2) | ecosystem: Environmental > Terrestrial > Deep subsurface > Rock core/Sediment | place: Rifle... | reverse complement strand
ATCCCGAATCGCATCGAAATATTCCGCTTCCTTGGCCAGGTGCCGCGCAAGGCTCTCCGCCGAAGGAGCCGTCTGCGCCCTCTCCCGCCAGAACGACCGAAGCGCCTCTTCGATCGCCTCCCCCTCGAATGCGGTCGAGGCGCCCTCCCGCTTGTATTCCAGGTAGTTGACGATCGCGGCCGCCTCCTCGCGGGGGAAGGACGACAAACGGTACCTCGCGTAATCGTGAAACGTCGTCGCGCCGTACCTCCTCGGATTCACGAAGACCGACTTCCCGAGCTTCCGCAGGAACGTGCGGCCCTTTGCGGGGACCTCGACCGACGAGTCGGAGAACCCGTGGGTCAGGTGGAAGAGGGGGTCAGCCGTCTGCAACCGGTCGAACAGGTCGGCCACCAGGTAGGCGGGAAGGAAGAACCGGAACCCCGCCTGTGAAAAGAAGCTGAGCGCATCGGCATGGGCGTCCAGGAACTCCGCCTCAAGAGAGATCCAGTCCGCCTTCCCCCGGAAAACTCCCACCTCCTCGAACGGTTCGCACCCATCGAAACTGCCCTGGAGGAACGGATCCCCGGGATACTCGTTCCTCCCGAACGCGTCGCGGATCATCCGGACGACGGACTCCCTGTCTCTCACGGCGGTCCTCCGTATGTCGCTTCCCTCGCGAGGCTCCCGCGCCGGTCGCAGGCGGCGACGGTTTCCCGTTGCACGGCCGGTCCGCATTTTCCCCATCCCTTTCCCGGATGCCCCACGGCCGCCGTCATCAACCTGTTCGTCTTCCCCATCCGCGTGTCGGGCTCAGGGCTTGCGGGAACCCTTTCCCTTCCTTCCCCGAGTGCCCCACGGACTCCACGTGGAAGTTCTCTTCCAGCCACCTCCAGAAAGGGAATAGCGCCACGGTGAATACGATGCTGACGGGCGCCGAGGCTGCGAGGATCCCGACGGCCACCAGCAGGAATCGCGCTCCGGGCCTCACGATTCCGTTTCCTGCGCCCGCCCCGATCGGCATGGCGGCGGCTCGAAGGAACGACCAGGCCGATTCACCCCGTCCTTATCCTTTCTTCCGATCCTTTACGCTGAGCTCGAGGACGATTCGCCCCCAGCCGCCGCACTGCACCCCCACGTCGAAGCAGGCGGCGCGCCGGAACCGCATCTCGTTGGGATCGACGCCGGCGTAGAAGAGCTCGTTGGAGGCGAAGATCATCGAGGTCGCCGCGTTGAGCGCGTAGATGCAGACCTTCTCCGGGCAACGTTTCGTGAGGAGGTTCCCGGCACCGTCGAAGTAGAATTTGTCGCCCGCCTTGTGCTGGCTGTTGCATCCGTGCGAATCGACAACCTCCAAAACGATCGTCTTGCCGAGCAATGCGGACGCTTTCGAGAGAACGTCTTCATTCCTCGGGTTCTCCCGAAATGCCTTCATTTCCTCGTCGGTGTACCCAAGACGGGTTTTCATGACCTTCCATTTGACCACGTTCCACGCGGTGTCCCGAATCCCCATTCCTCCCTCCCGTTCCGGATCCATCGTTCACTCCCGAATGACCGAGCCGACGATCAGACCACCCACCATCGCCTCGATCATGGAACCGAAGCACCAGGTGAACGCCATGAAATACGGAATGGGCATGACCGAATAGCTCCCGTATCCCATCGGCAATCCGGTGCCGATGCCGAACAACAAACCATACGCCAGGCCGGTGGAAATCCCTTTCCGCGAGAAATACAGGGAATAGATCAGTACGAAGGCAAGGGCGGATATCAAGACGGTGAAGTACATCAGCGCCATCTTCATCTCGCCCATCGGTCGCCAAAGCGATGTCGTGGCGGCGTACGAGGACCGGAGGATCAATCCATGAATGACAAAATCCATCGCGGACCACGCAAGGAATACACCAAGAGTCGCGAAAAGCAGCTTCTTCATCCTTTCGCCTCCCTTCCGCCCGTCACCGGGCAGATCCAGCCGATGGGCATTCGGAAACGCGTTCGCCCTCCCGGCAACATGTCCGCTTGGAACACCATGACGATATCAATAGGATCTAGTCATCGGGATTCCATGAGAATTGAAACCGGCGCGGTTGGTCGCCATAGGTACTTCCCTTGCCACTCACGATGATCGTATCCGCGGTAACCTCCTGGAAGCGAAAACGGTAGTCGAGCCATCGCGGCGTAGACACAATCTTTAGTACCTTGATGATCCGGCTGAGAGACGCGTCAAGCACAAAGAAGCCATAGAGTTCGTCGGAGAAGTCGCCGCTGAAGCTTCTGTCTTGACGGATGCCCCATCCGATCATGAGGTATTTGCGTGGCTCAGGGAAGGGAAAGGGGTGCAGTTCGACAACCGCTACGTGATGGATTCGTGGGTTTTGGCGTTGCAGTTCGAACTTGAGTACCTCGAGAAGAGGGTTCTGCGAAGCGCTTGATGATGTACCCGAAGCAACAGGTTGAACCTGGGGAGTTGCCTCGGGAGATGTGCCTGAAGAAACCGATGTTGGCAGCGTGAGCCAAATGACGACAGCCAGAAAGCAACCTCTCATGCACCAGAAGTTCCCCATGGAGCGAAATGGAACCGCGTTCTTCATCGCGATCCTCATGCGCCCAGACATGATGGAGTGACCGTTCCCATCGTGTGCCACGCGGGTGAGTCGGGCGCGATCCCGGCCAACGTCACCATTCAGGAGGGACCGAACATACACGATTCTATCACCTGGATCGGAATGGACCAATTGGTGCATGATCCTGCCTCCCTTTCCGAGGGGGGGCGCGTATCGAAGATGAACTCACGCATCGACTTCGATGTCACCGTGAGAACCCGGCGAGAGGCTTGCCGATTTTCGGACGCGTGTGTGATGAAGTATTTCCTCAGGCAAGGCCGGAACGAGAAACCCCTTCCGCAGGAGGTTGCCCCAAGACCGCTTCCCCCCTGTTTGTCGGCATCGATGTCGCCTGCTTTGTTCCTGTGTAGACGAACGTCAGCGCTGAGGATCGACGAGCTTGCGAGCCGTATCCTCTGGCCCTTGGTTCGCCGATTTCCCTTCCGGGCTTTCTTTCTGCACCTCCTCGTAGGTGAAGAGGCAGATGTCAAGGTCGTCTCTTGTTTCCAGAATCTCAACAGAACGGATCACGCGGCGGAACGCAGTCGGTTTCTCGCCCGGTTTTCGGGCATTGGTCTGAGTCCCTTCGAGAAGGATCGATCCATCGGGCAGTTCTTTCCACTCACCAGTCGCACCCCATGAAGCCAAGCCGGTCAATGCACTTGCACTGAAGGTTCCGTTGGTCCGGAAACTCCACGACACAGGTGTCCCACGGGTCGACTCGTGAATGGTTCGCTTGGGCTGAATCAACGATCTCACGATGGCAGCGGCATTTGCGCCGGCATGTGCGGTGCCGGGGATAACGGCAACCAGCAGGAGAATCAGGAGTGCAAGTGTTCTTTTCGTCATCCTCTCAGGCGAACACTCCAGCTGCGGGGCCTCATATATTCCGGAAGTATCGAAGGATGTGGGCTTTCGACCGCGGGAGATCTCCCTTGTTGCGCTGCCAGCTTTCCCGACATTCCGTTCCCCATACGCCGGGGAGTTCTTCGAGGCTGCATCTCCAGAATCTTCGCCTCTTCCGTGGCCTTCGCTTTTGCTGAGAAGCTCGGCTCTCCCTTGTCCCTTTCGGGTTAACATGACGACGCTGCAGGATTCCCGTAACGGTGCGGACTGCCGGTTTGCACCTCCTTCTCGGAGGGATACTCCGCTTCGCCACCCACGGTCGCCCGAAAGCAGCGGGAGCCTGCTACGTGGCTCTCTGGCGATTACCACGACCGGACTTTCACCGGGAAGTTGACAGCGCCTTCAAGGCGCACCAACCGGTAGTTATGCGGCAGTCAACGGATTAATTCGATCAATCTTCCTCTTAATGGCACGGGCTGCCTCCCAAAGATCCACAGCACGTTGCGCGTTGAGCCAAAACTCGGGGGTGTTCCCGAACAGGCGGGAGAGCCGAAGAGCCATTTCAGGACTCACAGCTCGCCGCTCACGGAGCAACTCGTTCACGGTCTGACGAGATACACCGATGGCCTTGGCAAAGGTAGACACACTGAGTCCATAGTCAGGCAAGAAGTCCTCACGCAGCATCGCTCCGGGATGGGTGGGGCGAATTTTCCGCTCTCGGGTATTGGGAATGCTCATATGACACCTCTCCTCAGTGATAATCGGTTAATTCGACGTCGTATGCATCGCCATCGATGAACCGAAAACAAATCCGCCATTGGTCATTCACCGAGATAGAGAACTGGCCTTTCCGTTCTCTCTCGAGTTCGTGGAGTCGATTGCTTGGTGGAACCTTCAGGTCTTCTCGTTTGGTTGCCAGGTCGATGTATTCCAACTTCCGTACAGCTCGTTTCCAAATATCGGGGGGGAATCGTTTTGACTTGCCGGTGTCGTATATCTCCTGTGTATGGCGATCGGCAAACGTCTTGATCATGCGTCAATAGTAATCTGTCACGTGACGCTTGTCAATAGGAATGGAAAAGTCCGCTCAGGGTAAGCTGCGGGGCCTCAGGCTTTCCTTTGGGCAGCCGTTAGCTTGTAGGGTCAGGGAGTGGCGCCTGGGGCAGGGTATCACTCCCCGCCCTGGTTTCCACCCCCTGCCGCTTCAAACCGTACATGAGGTTTTCCCTCATACGGCTCCCCGACAACCTTCACCATGTGGCATGCAAGCCTGAACCACTGCTGGTTGTAACCGAAGCAGACGAAAACAGCGAACCCAAGCCCCATGAAGATCCAAACGGCGGACCACGCAAATGCCTCTTTCAACGTCACCACATGAGCTTCTCGGTGGAAGACGCCAAGGTCCAAAGCCAGCATCAGCAGCACAAAGCCGATGAATCCTGCCCATACCCAGAACATTCGTCCCCTTCCAACGAGGAACGGCGGCACCCTAACAGTTTCATCACTGGGAATCATGATAGATGAAAAAAGCGGAATACCTATTATCGTCTTGTTATCGTGGTATCTGGATAGTCTTGCCGAGGGGTTTGTATTCCCTTTCGTGTCGGTTTGCCGGAGCGGAGGCACATGGGACCGAAAGGCACCGCGGACGAGTATGTTCCCTGGCCGATTTTCCTGGAGGCGCTGACGCGCGAGAATGTTCCGCCCGATCGGACCCGTTGGTACGTCGGGTGGGTCGAGCGTTTCCGGGCGTTCCAGAATAACCGCCCCTTGGCGGGGCGGGGTCCGGAGGACCGCCATTCCGTTTGAGATCAGGTTCGTAAAACCCGTCCCCCTCCGGGATCGAGAGACGTACCTCAATGAATGCTGCATGGGGGGGGAATGTCGTGATGAATTGACACCGATTCCGCCCAAAGGCATTTTCCGTGCGAACCGGGAAAAATCTCGGCTCGCCCGATTTCCGACAAACCCCACCTCGAAATATCAACAAGTCACGCGATCTTGTGACAGATCAACAGGCAACGCCGTTTGGGATATCTGACAAAATCCAGGGGGAATTGCGCATACGTTGTCGGCGCCAGAAATACCTTGTCTATCAAGGACATTTGCGTGCAAGATCCCTCGGCTGAAGAGACGCTTCCCGACATAAACAACAGCGTTGGCGCAAGGTGGTCAATTCACCCTTTCGAAGCTACACCTGTAGGATGGGCTCCTCTTTCCCGCTTCGAATCGCGAGAAACAACGTGAGGTATTCCCGGAGATGCCGCGTCAGCAGGAAATTGTTCCTGACGAATTCCTTGGCCACACCCCCCATCTCTCGGATCCGCTCCCGGTGGTGGAGAAGATAACGGATCCGGTGCGCCGCCCCCTCCGGGGTATTCACCAGAAACCCGGTGTGGTGGTTGACGACCTGCAACCGGATGCCCCCCACGTCTCCCCCGATCACCGGCTTCCCCTTCCACATCCACTCGGTGACGGTCAAGCCGAACCCTTCCCGGGTGGATTTCTGGAGAATGATGTCCGCCAGGCGTTGAAGCGCATTGATGGTCTTGTGGGCGGCCGAGGGAAGAAGAAGGACGTGGATGTCGGGATCCCCTTGCGCCGCCTCCAACACGTCTTCGAGGACCGCTTTGCCCTCGGGATCGTCCGTGGCCCCTCCGCCGGCCAGAACGAGTTGGACGGGGGTAACCTTGCGGACAATCCGGTACGCCTCGATCACGCCGATCGGATCCTTGAACCGGTCGAACCGGGAGATCTGGACGAGGAGCGGCCGGTCCGGGTCGAGGCCGAATTCCGCCCTTGCGCCGGAAAGTTCCGCCGGGTCCAGATCCCGGTTCTTCTCGCTCAACGGGTCGATGCTCGGCGGAACCAGGAACTGGGGGTGCGGGAGAGGCTGGGCGAACTCGGCCATCGAGAAGATGCTTGCGTCGTACTTTTCCGCGAATGTCCGCAGCACCTTCCAGACGGGCCGGAACGGACGGCTGATGTCGATGTGGGCGCGCCAGATCCACTTCCCCTTCCGACGTTCGCACAGCTTGATCAGGCACGCGGGCTGGGGGTCGTGGACGACCACGACGTCCGCCTCCTCCCGCACCGGCCGGAGACGTCCGAAGTTCCGGGCGTTCACGTCCTCGTAGACCTTCCAGTCCTTGCCGGAGATCGCAACGTGATGTCCCTGGAGGCCGTTGTGGATGGACTTGGTGATTTCGAAGAAACGGCCTGACCCGTGGATGATTTCCCAGGAGGCCTTAAGCCCCAGTTCGGTCATCAGCGGGGTCATCCATTCCAGGATCTCCGCGACCCCGCCACCCTCGCGGGTGGAAATCACGTGGACGATCCGGGCCCCCGCGAGCTTCTCCCCCATCCGGCGCAATTGCCGGATGACGGCGGATCCCACGATCCCTTCGTACGCGGAGAGGGGAGCGCTCATTTCGCGACCTTCGCTTCGGTGAGGACGCTTGCCAGTTCGCGGCGCAGGTGGGGCAGGCTGTGGAAATAGAAGTCGACGGATGCGAGGGCCAGGATGTACGGCCGGTTCGCATCCTCGTTTTCCATCAGCCAGAGGGTGAAGTCGTCCTTCCCGAACGGCGGACGGCGACGGGCTTCCAGAAAGTGGTAATACACGCTCCCGTCGGTCATCTTCCGGATGAAAGCCCCGAGCCGGGAGGGTTGGGTGATCCGGATCCCCGCGTCGAAAACCACGGTCGTGGACTCCAGGAAGAACAACTCGTCCCCCGGCCGGGCCCACGGGACCATGAGGGATTCGCCGAGCCGCTCGTCGATCACCTCCAGCGTCGCCGTACGGAGTTCCTCCAGGGACCGGAAGGTGTACGGGTCGAGTATCCCGAGCCGCTCCGCGAGCACGCGGTCGCCCAGGTACAGCTTCGCCCACACGGCGAAATCGTTCCGGTAATCCGGATTGTCGAAGGTGGTGCGAAGCGTGGTCTCGCAGTAGTGGTGGAACAGGACGTTCTCGCTGCATCCGGCGATCCGCTCCCGCAACTCCCTCAGGTTGCCGGCGGGCGAAAGGCCGCTCATGCGCAAAAGCAGGGCGCAGTCCTTTACCTCGAAGGGCGTCATGCCGTCACCTTGCTCCCTTTCCTCTTGTTCCACCGAGGCCCGATGGCGGCCAGTTCACGGACCGCCCGCGCCAAGTCGACCGGGGTTTCCACGACCCGCACCCCGGGAATGCGCATGGGCTTCCCCACACAGAAAGCGATCCCGCCCTTTCTCAACACCCACCGCATCGCGACGGCATCGTTCTCGTCGTCCCCGGCATAGAGAAGTTGGGCCTTGGAGGTATCGAGGCCCAGGAATCGGCACAATCGGCGTACCCCGAAGGACTTGTTCACCTGGGGGAGCAACTGCGCCTCTATCACGGACGGCCCGCGGAAGACACGGATTCCCGGCGTCTCTTCGAGCTCCGTAAGCAGCGGTTCCAGCATGGCTGCCGCTTCGGGAAGGACGTGACGATGGTGGACGGCCACCGACCACCCCTTGTCTTCCACGTCCACCCCGGGGAAGGAGGAGAATCTGGAGAGCAGCGGCGCGAGGATTGCGCGGGCATTTTCCCGCCGGGTTTGCGCTACGTCTCCGGGACGGATCCTGTGACCCCCGGGAAGACGCCGGGCAATGGAACCCGCCGTGAAAGATCCTCGATTTCCCTGCTGGAAAGGACGGCCACAAACCGACCGGGTGCTCGTACAAGCTCGTTGAGGAGTTCCCGACACTCCGGGTGCAGGCGTGCCGCGGTACGGTCGGGGACGATGGGCGACAGGGTCCCGTCGAAGTCGAACACCCAGAGACGCCGGCGGCCCAGGATCAAGTTCAAGAGGCGACCTCCCGCGACACGGTTCTCTCCAGTTCCTCGAAAATGGTCCGTCCCCAGTGATAGACGTCGTTTTTCGCGACCTGGGCGCGCATCCGCTCCATGCGGTGCCGCCGCTCCGGTTCCGGGAGGGTCAAGGCCGCGGCCATCGCGTCCGTCAGCTGGTCGATGTCGTACGGGTTGACCAGCAGGGCGTCCACCGGTTCCCTCCCGCTGCCGGTGTATTGGGAGAGCATGAGGACGCCGTCCCCGTCGGTGCGTGCGGAGACGAACTCCTTCGCCATCAGGTTCATCCCGTCGTGAAGCGAGGTGACCAGGAGGACGTCGGCCAGCCGGCAGGCGGACCCCGAGCCGTGGGCGATCCACGTCCCCCCGACGGACCGCACGAGGGGCTCGATGGCGGTCACCATCCCGCTGGCCGGACGGATCAGGCGGATTCCCCCCGGCCGCCCGCTCGTGCATCGCCGGTTCCCTGTCGGAAACGACGATCAGCTTCGCCCCCGGGGAGATCCGGGAGAGAATGGGGGGGATCATCCTGGATATCATGGCTATCGAGTCCCCGTCCTGACCCGGTTCCGTCCCCGTTCAGCGGGCGCGGGGGCGTTCACCTCCCTCGAAAACAGGAGTTGCGGAGGGATTTGGCGGGCTCCCAGGATGCCGACCAGCCGTTCCAGTCCTTCGGAAACCGCTTCCAGTTGCTTGCCGTCCAGTTCCTTCAGTCCGGACAGGAGAAGCCCCTGCGCCACCTGGGGAACCATCGACACGGTCTTTTTCCCCCTCGCCGTCAGGGTCACCGTGACCACCCTGTGGTCGTCCGTGGAGCGGGCCCGCGCGACCTGTCCCTGCCGCTCCAGCCGGTCGAGGATCCCGACGACGGTGGGGGGCCTCAGGTACATCCGCCGTGCGAGATCGGACACGCGGATCGGTGCGGACTCCGCAAGGACCTTCATCGCCCAGAGCTGGGGGCCGGTGAAACCGGCGATGCGCTCCGCCCGTTTCGAATAGCCGTGAACCACCTGGAACACCCGTCGCAGGTTGTCCAGGATCTCCGCGATCCGCAGGTCCCTATTGGCGGCGGTTGTCGGCATCCCCGGCTTTCCCTGGAGACTTGATCCGTCGAACGAAGGACCATTATACTAACGATTAGTATGCTAATCAATCACGCGGCCAGCGGGTGATGGCTCCCCCGATGACGGGCCCCGCCGACAAACTCCGGGCGTTCACGGAGAAGGGACGCGACTGGGTTCCCCGCGGGCTCTCCGCGTGGCCGACGCAGTTGCGTCTCATGTTGTTGAGCGCGGCCGTCGGGGTCGTGGCCGGGCTCGGGGCGATCGGTTTCGACGCCCTCCTCGGGTTGGCGCTCGACTCCTTGCTGCGTTCCTTGACCGGCTATTTTGAACCGGCCCCGGGGGCGGCCCCTGCAACCCTGTTCGGATCGTCTCCCTCCTATTCATCCTGGCTGATTCTTCTTCCCGCCCTCGGCGGCCTGGTGTCGGGGGTAATCGTTTCCCGTATCGCCCCCGAGGCGGAAGGACAGGGGACGGACGCGATGATCGAGTCATTCCACGAGAGAGGCGGGCAAATCCGGAAGCGGGTGCCTCTGGTGAAGATCGTCGCTTCCGCGCTGACGATCGGTAGCGGCGGCTCCGCGGGAAAGGAAGGACCCATCTCCCAGATCGGGGCCGGTTTCGGATCCGCCGTCGCGACGACCCTCCGGCTGAAACCACGGGAGCGAAGGATTCTCGTGCTGGCGGGAGCGGCGGGAGGGATCGGGGCGATCTTCCAGGCCCCGCTGGGAGCCGCCCTGTTCGCCCCGGAGGTCCTTTACCGGGAGACGGAATTCGAATCCGAAGCGACCCTACCCTGCGTCGTTTCATCCATCATCCAATACGCGGTCTACTCCCAGTTCTACAAAAGGGGAGCGCTGTTCTTCCCGGGCCCTGTGGATTTCTCCCTTCAGGCCGAACTCCTGCCGTACGCCGTTTTCGGCGTCCTCTGCGCGCTCGTGGGATATCTCTTCGTGCGGATCTTCTACGGGGCAAGGGACCGGATCTTCCGGCCGCTCCGCATCCCCAGGATGCTGAAGCCCGCTCTGGGCGGCCTGATGATGGGGTGCATCGCCTTCTTCGTCCCCCAGATCATGAACGGAGGGTACGGCTGGGTCCAGACGGCTCTGGAAGGGAAACTCCTC
>Ga0209642_10003293_pt1 | contig 10452 bp, 10 predicted proteins | sample RifCSP19_2_FD_184025 | JGI IMG/M metagenome (GOLD analysis project Ga0209642, IMG submission 184025) | Soil microbial communities from Rifle, Colorado - Rifle CSP2_sed 19_2 (SPAdes) (version 2) | ecosystem: Environmental > Terrestrial > Deep subsurface > Rock core/Sediment | place: Rifle... | reverse complement strand
GAGGATGTACCCGAGGAATACTTTGAACCTTTTTGCGAAACTGAGCAGATTGATGTTGCTTGTGCGATAGACGAAGTGAAATTTCAATTTGCCTGTGAGAAAGAGCCTCAGTTTAGAAATTTTTGCAACATGAATTTTGAGGCGAATCCAGATCCCGATTACCTGGAGGCAGAAAGTATTTTGGATCCTTCTCGCCAGAAATTGAGAAATTTTTGTGCTATAGGACAAGAGCAGCTCAGTTTTTACTGCAATAAACAAGATGAGTTTAGAGCAGCTTGTGGTAATCCAGAACTTATGTCCTCTTTTTGCAAGCCAAAAGATCCCAATCAGTTGATAGCTGATTGCAAAAAGAACATCAAAGCAGCCGAAAAAGCTCGACAAACAGAGGTGAATCAGCTTAGAGCTAAGCGTCAGGAAAAGCTCAAAGATCTACACGAAGAATGCCAAAAGGAGGCACGGTTAAGTGAACCTGCTGCAGATTCTTCAACCATTTTCAATCCATCCATAGGTAAATTTATTTCCTTTGGAGCTGACTACAGGCTTGACAATGTCACTCGAACGGGAGGAGAAGAAGACAAAACCCAAAACGAATTTAGAACCAGGGAAGCAAATGTATATATATTAGCAAATCTAATTGGGGAATTTCTGCAATTCTACCTCGATGAGAGGTTTGCCCCCGGAGTTTCTAATAGAGAGATTTATGGACTTATAAGGTTTCCTATATTAAATGCTTACTTTAAGGGAGGCAATTTATTGCCACCATATGGACTCAGGATCTTAGACGATACGGCATTTATTAGACAGGTAACGGGATTTAACTATAACATTAGCAAGGAGGGGGTTGAAATAGGTCTTGAGCCCGGTCCTCTTTCTTTAAGCCTTGCTTTGACGGATGGGCTTAGTGACGATTTCCCTAGTTTGTTTTCTTCCGTCGGATCCTTAGTATTCAGGAATTGCAGAATAGGGGGTTCATTCGCGCATGACGAAGGAGATGATGAATCTCGTATCCTCTTCGGTTTTTTTGCCGGACTGCGCCTCGGGAAATTCACTTTTTTAGGAGAGTTTGACCGCATAAGAGACATGGATAAAGAAAACAAAACAACCACGAATCAACATGTACTACTGACCGAATTAAACTACCTTGCCTTTAAGGGTTTTAATACTAAAATCACATATGAATTTTTAGACCCCGATACTGATATTAAAAAAGATGAAAGTCAGAGACTTTCATTTGGAGTGGAACCATTTATAACGCAATTTTTTCAAGTTAGTTTATTTTATCGGTGGAACTTTTTTAGAGAAAATGTACCGGTTAGTCGTGCCGATGAACTCATCTTTCAAATACATATGTTTTTCTAAGGGTAACAAGGGAGGTACAATGCCTAGATTGTGCTTAGTTATGACCTGCTTACTAGCTATGATCTGTATAATGTTTCAAAGCTGGTTGCCTAATCTGCATGGAGCTGAAGAAGCAAAAGGTGGAATAACTGATGAGTGGTTAAGTGGTTTTCATTCAATTCTAGGGCAAGGCAATCTCTATTACTATGCCTGTGCTACCTGTCATGATGTAAATGGAGATGGAAGGGGACCCAGTGCATACCCGCTAAATCCCAAGCCTAGAGACTTCACAACGGGAGTTTACAAGTGTCGGAGTACCCCTTCGGGTTCACTCCCCACCGATGAAGATATTTTTAAGTCGATCAAAAGGGGGTTTCATGGAACTAAGATGCCTTCTTGGAAACTGCTCATTTCTGACAGACAGATATGGAATCTGGTTGAATTTATAAAAACCTTCTCTGATAGATTTAGAGAAGAGGAACCAGAGGTGCCAATAATCATCCCTGAAGAAGTTCCTGTTACCACAGAAACCATTACGGAGGGGAAGAAGCTGTATGAAGCCAATAAGTGCTGGGAGTGTCATGGTCATAAGGGAAAAGGGGACGGTCCAAAGTCCGGTGAACTCAAAGATGACTTGGGGAATCGCATTAAGCCGACCAACCTTACTAGAGGGGTATATAAATGTGGAGACTCAAATGCAGACCTATACAGGACGATTGTAACTGGTATGGATGGAACCCCAATGCCCTCCTATTCTGATTCAATTCAGGACGAGGAGGATCGCTGGTACCTTGTGCATTATATAAGGTCTCTTGAGAAGAAGAAAAATTTGTTTGATTACCTAGTTAAAGGGGATTAGAAGGCACGAAATTGAGCACGGATGAATATCAAGACACGGGGAGATGGAAAAGGATGCCTTTAAAACAGAGGATTAAATCAAATCATAATAACGGTAACGGTTGGGAGCGAATATGCATCCCTGTTGATAATTCGGAACAATCAGAAAGGGCAATAGATTTGGGAGTAAGGTTGGCAAAACATTTCAATTATAGTGTTTCAGGTATACACGTTTTTAATTCCGAACTTCACAGGAAAAGATTTAGATCTCTTATACCCCATTTACCAGAAAAGTTCAGAACAAGAATAACGGAGAAAATGGAAAAGAGGCATGATGCAATTATGGACTTAAGTTTTAAACATTTAGGAGAAGAACTCCTTGATGTTATCAGATTTAAGGCAGAGAAATGTGGGATTGAATTTGAAAGTAAGATACTTGATGGAAATCCTGCTAAAGAAATAGAAAATTATGTTAACCAGAATGGATGCGGCCTGGTAATGATGGGTTCATCCGGACAAGGCAAGAGTCCGAGGATAGGCGGGTGCGCTAGAAAAATAGCAAGAAGAATTCGGAAAGATATTATCCTTGTAAGAGATAATATTAAGGAAGACGTGAAGATCGTTGTAGCCATTGATGGAAGTGATTTTTCATTCTCAGCACTTAGGAAAGCATTGCTGCTTGCACATTGCCTGAAAGCAGAATTGCTTGCAATCAGCGTATATGACCCCAATCTCCATGTCACTATATTTGAAAGTATAAAGAAGGTTTTAACTTCCCAGGATGAAAAGCTTTTCAATTCCAAGAAACAGGAGAATCTCCATAATGAGGTGATAGACAATGGAATTAGGAAAGTTTATGAATCTGCACTCTATAGAGCTGAATGCATTTCATTAGAAGTGGGGAAGGAAATAAAAACCCAAGTGAGAGCCGGGATAGCTTTTGAGAAAATAATAGAATTTGCTCAAAGTGAAGGAGCATCATTTTTAGTTTTTTCACGCTTTGGACTTCATAAGGCTTTGGATTCCGATATTGGTTCGGTGGCAGAGAATCTTATAGTAGAATCACCTTGTAACGTCTTATTATGTTGTAATTAACCTATGAATTACTTTGTGTATCTATGCCAGATCATATAACACTTTTTGGAATTAGTTCGAGGGAGATTTTATGGGTATTTGCACAGCTTCATCTTAATTTAGCTGCCTTTGTAATTGCTGTCCCAACTTTTGCTTTAATTGTAGAAATTATAGGTTTTAAGACAAGGGATAAAAGATACGATAAACTTGCGAAAGATTTTGCAAGGCTTATAACTATCTCACTTTCATTAACATCAATTTTAGGAGCTATTTTCCTCTTTTCCATAATTGCACTATATCCAAAGTTTTTCTCATATTTTTCCCAAGTTTTTAGTGGAACAATGATATTTTATGCCATGCTATTTTTTGGTGAGTTCATTTCAGCCTATCTTTACTATTATGGATGGGATAGGTTAAAGGATAAAAAGCTTCTGCATATTTTCATAGGTTTTTTTCTAAACATCTTCGGTATAGCGATAATGTTTGTAGCGAATGCGTGGGTTACATTTATGATGATGCCATCGGGAGTTAAAGAAACCGGGGAACTTTATAGTTTGTGGAGTGCAATAAATAATCCCGGCTGGTGGCCCTTAAATGTTCATAGACTTATTGCAAACTTAGCCTTTGGTGGTGCAATAGTGGCTGCGTATGCAGCATCGAATTTTCTGAGTGCTGAGAATGAAAATGAAAGGGCATATTACGATTGGATGGGTTATGTTGGAAACTTCATAGCTGTTTCAGCAATTATACCATTGCCATTCGCAGGGTATTGGTTTGGGCTTGAAATATATAAATATGACCAGCAGATGGGAATAACACTTATGGGAGGGGTTCTTTCATGGCTTTGGATATTACAGGCGATAATAATAGGCGTGATCTTCCTTGGCATAAACTATTATTTGTGGGTTGGGATGGAAAGAATAAAAGGTGCTGAAAGATATAGAAAGTATGTACCTGCCCTGCTATTAATAATGACAATATGCTTTATAGTCTGGTTTACCCCACATTCACTTGTTGCTTCATTAGAGGAGGCGCGTAAGATTGGCGCTACATTCCATCCTCTTTTAAGCGTTCTCGGCATAATGACAGCAAAAAACACGGTTGTAAATATTATGATTCTTTCAACATTCTTAAGCTTTATTATTTATCGTCGTAGTAGTAAAATCCCAAACACATCCTGGGCTAGATTTGGTAATTTTATCTTTTTTTCCATAATCGCTGTTGTTGCAGGGTATATAATATACCTTGGAATTAAAGGATATTATGTCGAAACAACAGTAAGAATCAATTATTCGATGTATCAAGTTCTCTCGGTTCTCTTTGTATTCATTGTTTGTACACCTCTTGATATAGCGATATATCATAAATCAAAGGTTATTGGAAGTATAAAATGGGGAAGAATGCCTCCTAGAAGTCAATATATGCTTATCGTTATTGCAGTCTCATTCACCTGGCTTATGGGACTTATGGGATTTGCCCGTAGCTCCTCAAGACTTAACTGGCATGTTTACAAAATAATGGAAGATACATCCCCCAGCGCCTTTGTCCCGTCTTTAGGATATGCAGCAAAGGTTGTATCACTCATAACGATTATCTTCTTTATAATGATTGGTTTCATATTCTTCATTGCAAACACGTTAGAACAACGTCAAGAAGAAAAGTTGAAATTTATACAAGAATAGTAAAAATGGCAGAAAAATATAAGAAAAAGAATCCCGGTATTTGTATTTGGCTTGACCGTTCTTCTCGTCTCACTTTTATATACACTGATTGCAAATTCTATACCACAGATTGAGTTTCGTCCTCCTGAGAAAGTAAAGATAACACCTGATATGAGCCAAATGGATTTGGCTAGGATGGGAAAAAGATATTAAACGATAAGGGAAAATGTCTCCTTTGTCATACGATAGGTGGAGGAGGATTAAGGGCACCTGACCTTGCAGGAGTTGGTGAAAGAGCTGGGAAAAGGAAAAAAGGATATTCATCAGAGGATTACCTTTTTGAATCGCTTTACTATCCATATAAATATGTTGTAGAGGGTTATGTACCTTCTATGCCACCTGTGAATAAACCTCCACTAAATCTTTCAGATGAGGAAATTGTGGCTGTTGCCGCTTTCTTACAAAGTCTGGGCGGAAAGGTTACTGTTAAACCTATGACCAAACCAAACTTCGAAAAAACGGGTGAAAAGAGAGAGGGTAATTAAAGTGAAAACAGAAGAGAAAAGAAAACTCAGGATTTCTAATCCGTTCTTCATATCCGTATTTCTTTTGGTTTTTATATATCTTGTTCTCAAGTTTGGTATTCACCCACCTATTCCATCATCTCTTATTGCAATGTATATGGGAATAATCATCTTTGCAATTATCCTTTATGTATCATCTTCTGAATCTACCTTCCAAGAGTTTTTACATCCCATAATTTTGTTCCTTACCTTAGACAGACATAAAGTTCCGAGAACAGTTTTAGGGATATTTATTCCCTTGATCCTGGGCTTCTGGACTTATCAAATAGTATTACCAAAGTATGAACCTCCTGGTGGGCTTAGAACTGTACATCCTGCACCTCCTGATGAAATCTCAGTAAAAGATGAAAAAATAGTACTATCCAAAGTTTATAATCCATTTAGAAACAATGAAATTGAAAAATACAAAAAGGAAGGTTGGAAAATCTATTTTTCAAAATGTATGCCATGCCATGGTGATAATCTTGATGGTAAAGGACATTGGGCTAAAAGGATAAATCCCATACCTATAAATTTTAGGGACCCGGGGACTATAGCTATGATGCCCGAATCCTTTATATTCTGGAGAGTTGCCAAAGGTGGCATGGGACTTCCCGATGAGGGGGCTCCATGGGATTCCGCTATGCCTGTTTGGGAGCATGATTTATCTGTAGACGAAATATGGAAAGTAGTACTTTTTATCTATGAAGAAACAGGTTTTAAACCGAAGAAGTGGGAGTGAAAATAAGAAAATCATTTTTGTTATTTGTGTTACTTTCTTCGCAATTGATTTTTGTCAAGATGGTCTATTCTGATGCAAGAGAGATATACGATAGGAAGTGTGCGGGTTGTCATGGTATAGAAGGAGACGGACAAGGTCCTGGAACTTCGAGTGCTCATCCGCCTCCGAGGGATTTCCGCACATGGATTTTCAAATATAAATCAACTCCAGCGGATTATCCTCCCACGGATGAGGATCTTCTTAGAATAATAAAAAAAGGCATTCCTGGAACCGCTATGCCAGGCTTTGAAGGAATACTTAAAGATGAAGAAGTTAAATCTGTTATACAATATATGAAAAAATTTTCAATGTTTGAGATAGAAGAAGAGGAAATCCCAGTAGTTAAAGTTGATGGAATTCCTAAATTGGAACCTAGTGCAGTCGAGAAGGGTAAAAAACTTTATAAAGAGTTTGGATGTCCCAAGTGTCATGGGGAGAGAGGCAGAGGAGACAGTCCTCGCTCTCAGGAACTTGAGGATGACTGGGGAAACAGGACTGTCCCAAGGAACCTTACGAAAGGTTGGACCTATAGACGTGGAAGTTCTGTTGAAGATATATACATTACATTGAAAATTGGTACTCCGGGAACCCCAATGCCATCCTTTCTTGAAGTTCTAGAAGAGATGAGAGAAGATAAAGGAATTGAAGTAGGAAGTAATGAAACTGAAAAAGACCTGTGGTCTCTTGCATATTATGTGCACTCGCTTCAAGAAGAACCAAGATTTGATACAACTTTAAGAGTAAAATATGTTGATAAACTACCAAACAATCCTGGGGATGAGACCTGGAGCTTTGTTAAACCGGCAAGATTCCACTTGATAGGTCAGGTAATAATTCCACCAAGAAATTTTACGCCTTCGATTGAAGATATTTTGGTAAAAGCTGTTCACAATGGAAAAGGGATCGCTATCCTTGTTGAATGGGATGACCCAACAAAGACAAATTTAGATTCCGAAGATAAAATTGCAATCGAATTTCCAATAACATTTAAGGGAAGGGAAAAACCATTTTTTGTATTAGGTAATACAGATAATCCGGTAAATCTCTGGGTATTCGAAAACGGAGAATTTTATGAGGCATATGCAGAAGGCGCTGGAACATTAAGAAAGCAAACAAATAATAACCTTTTGGGCTCCTGGATATATGAAAATGGAAGGTATCGTGTACTTTTCAAAAGGCTTATGACCACCGAAGATGATGTGGAAGATACAATTATAAAACCCTTAAAATTTCTTCCAATCGCCTTTTTTGTATGGGATGGATTTAATGGTGAGGCTGGATTAAAATGCTCAATATCAACCTGGTATTACTTCATACCTGAAGGTAAAACCTCAAGCAAAATATTTGCTATACCGATCTTAGTGCTGCTACTAACCTTCACTTCCGAAGTTATTTTGATGAAAAGGATTAAACCAAATAAAAAATGAGAAGGAGAAATATGTTATGAAAAGAATATTTACGGCAGTGTGCCTGCTTTTATTGAGCTACTCCATGGCTCTGGGGCAGGGAAATATTTCCGTTATTATAAGATATGAAGGAGTTCCGCCTAAATTAGAGCCCTTAAGGGTTACAAAAGATGAGGAATTCTGTGGAAAAACCGTTCCAAACGAATCGCTTATCATTGGACCAAATGATGGCATAAGAAATGCTATGGTCTATCTTAAGGATGTGAAAGGCGAAATAAAGGAAAAGCAATTCATACTGAAAAACGAAAAATGCAGATTTTCCCCTCATGTAGGTTTTGCTCCTAAGGGAGGAGAATTTTTGATTTCAAATGAGGACCCCTTACTGCATAATACGCATGCGTATATTATCAAGGAAAAAATGAGAAGAACCGCCCTCAATACAGGGCTTCCGAACAAAGGAGATAAGATAATCAACAAAAGGGTATTTATGAGGACAGGACTTATTAAGGTTGAGTGTGATGCTCATGAATGGATGTCGGCATGGATTATTGTCATAGACCACCCATATGCTGCTGTTACAGATGAGAATGGAAAAGCAGAAATAAACAATGTTCCTGATGGAGAACATGAAATAGTTGTATTCCATGAAACGCTTGGGGAATATACAAAAAAAATCAAAGTAGAAGCGGGTAAAATCACAACCGTTGAATTTAAAATGAAATGACTGAGAACATGTTAATAGTTTCATGGCAGCTAACGAGAAGATGCAATTTGGAATGTCAGTATTGTTTTACTGATTCTTGTCCTTCTCTAAATGCTGATAAAGAACTTTCAACCGAGGAATGCTTTTCAGTTATAGAAAAACTTAAAGCTTCGTTTCCTGATTGCATGCTTATTCTGACGGGTGGAGAACCCCTTTTGCGCAAAGATATTTTTGAAATATGTAATAGAGCATCAGAAAACTTCTTTATAGTCATTGGTTCAAATGGGACATTCCTTACAAAAGGAATTATTCTAAAGTTAAAAGAATGTAATATTAGAGGTATTAGTATCAATATAGATTCCTTGAATCATAATAATGAATTTGAGAGGAGAATTCTTTCTAAGAAATTAAACTCAATAAAATTTTTACAAGAACAAAAATTTCCCTTTATTATTAATACAACGATTCACAAAGGCAATATCTCCGAGCTTGACCAAATCGCTGAGTTTGCCTATTCAAATGTCGCATTTTTACTTAACCTTTTCTTCCTAGTTCCAACCGGGCGAGGTCATTCCTTGTATAATTTAACCACATCGGATTATGATTATGTAGTTTCTAAGGTGCTAGATATTAAAGAAAAATATAATGGAAGACTGACTATAAATACAAAATGTGCCCCATATCTTATTCAATATACTTTAGAGGATCCAAAGAATCTGAAGATATACGAGGGAAGTGGCGGATGTCCTGCGGCAACAAATTACCTCTGTATCACGCCGGAAGGAGAAGTTCTTCCATGTCCTTTCTTCCCCTTGAATGCATCAGGAGGCAATATAAAAGAGAAAAGTTTTAACCAGATAATAAATAGTGAGATCTTTGCGGAATTGAGAGAACGTAAGTTAAAAGGTAGATGTGGAAAATGCGAATTTTCATATCTGTGTTCTGGTTGCAGAGCACGTGCATTCATCATTAGTGGAGATTACCTTGAAGAAGACCCTCTATGTCCTTATATACCAAAAGGTGGCAATAAACTGAAAGAAGAAACAATCATTGAGAAAGGGGGAACAGTGTATGGCTATAAAAAAAGTGATAAGATAAACATAAAATGGACAAAAGATGCGGAAGATAGAATTAAAAAAATCCCACTTTTTATTCGAAGTATGGTGAAAAAGAAAATAGAGACCAGAACGGAAAAAATAGGGATAGAAATTATAAATTCAGAAACCCTTGATAGGATAAGAGAGGAAGTCTCAGAACTACCTATGTTTAAAAGATTTCACAAGGATTAATGTAATTGCTAAATAAAAGAGGGATAGAAATAACAACCACACTTTTTCCTTATGCTTTTTTCCAATTATACCGTAAACAGTACAATGGATTTTTACGAAAAAGAAAGTACACGGACAATACCTATTATAATCGTTGTAGTATTGATTGGCTTCTTGATTACAATAGCAGCGGTATATTTCTTCTTCCGTATACTTTTTTCAAAGACAGAAAAGGATGAATCAAAATTTGAGATTATGAAAAAGCAAGAAACTATAAGAAGTGGTTGCGGAAAAGTTAAAGAGATACAGAGACTACATCTTAAAAATTATAGCTTAAGACTAAACGACTTAAGAAGAAAAGGAATTATAAGCTTAATCCTAGCAGCATCATCATATCATTTTGGTTCTTGGCGTAAAGCTGTCGAGTCTAGCGGCATTTATTATTTACTTAGAAGAGGAAACAAGAAGAATAAAAAGTGAGGCTCTATCAGCCATACCTGTCTCCCGTTGCAGAAATTATTCTATGTTAACGTGTTGCTGTCCCTGCAACCTTGCTAAAAGTGTTTGGGGACTATCAAATTTCTTAATAGCAGAACGTAATTACAGTGCTAAGCCGGTGAAAGAGGCTATATCAGAATGGATTCACTTTACCAACAAAGACGGATATGCTGGCAATGCATGCTAAGGGGAAGATATAACTTATCATTTAGAGAAGACGGTTGTGGCGGTGATGATGACTCTAACCGTGACGACCATCATAACGATGATATGAACCACGATAGTTTTTATGACAACAATCGTATAGGTGAAGGTATATAACC
>Ga0209642_10003292_pt1 | contig 10454 bp, 7 predicted proteins | sample RifCSP19_2_FD_184025 | JGI IMG/M metagenome (GOLD analysis project Ga0209642, IMG submission 184025) | Soil microbial communities from Rifle, Colorado - Rifle CSP2_sed 19_2 (SPAdes) (version 2) | ecosystem: Environmental > Terrestrial > Deep subsurface > Rock core/Sediment | place: Rifle... | reverse complement strand
GTCCATTCTGCCGGGATATCCGCAGACTTTGCTGTTCGTCCAGGCAGTCAATCTGGTGCTGGGTGATACCCTCCGCTCCGAAGTGATGCTGCCCCTGCAGGGCAAGCTCATCAGCATCCGGGTGACCGATGCCGGTGTGGCATATTATTTCACCCTCGACCGCAACGGCATGGTCGCCTGCCGTCGCACCAGGGAGCCGGAATTGACGATCAGCGCCAGTGCCTGTGATTTTCTGATGCTCGCCCTGCGCAAGGAAGACCCGGATACATTATTCTTCAGCCGCCGCCTATTCATGGAAGGCGATACCGAGCTTGGCCTGCTGGTGAAAAACACGCTGGATGCGCTGGAACTGCCTCCTTTTGATTTAAGGTCATTATCCCCTCCCAGAATTCTCGCCAGGATCAAGGCACGGTTACTGGCCTGAAGAAAATGTCCTGGCCTGAAAAGAATCGATATGCCGGTTTGCTTGACGCGTTTGCATCCAGATATGCAAAGCGATCGCTGGTCATATTCGTGATCGCAGCCCTGGCGATCGCGGCCTATCTCTACACCGGCCATGCGGCAAACGGGCACGATGGCAATGCCGGCAACACGGCAGTTGCCCGTTCAAATCTTGATCAAATATCTGCCCCGGACAATGCATCGGCCCGCCCGGCGAAGAAACTCTGGGTATGCCCGATGCACCCCGAGGTCATCCAGGATCAGCCGGGCGTATGCCCGATCTGCGGCATGGACCTGGTGGAAATGGATCAGCCGGGTGCGCATCAGCATGACCACAGCATATTCCTCGAAACTGCGACACAGCAAAGGCTGGGTGTGCGCCTGGCTGCAGCCAGAATTCAGACACTGAGCCGGGACATCCACGCCTATGGCAATGTGGCAGCAGATGAAAGCCTGGTTTTCAACCTGAGCGCGAAAGTCGAAGGGGTGATCAGAAAACTCCACATCAACTCGGTTGGCCAGCAAGTCGCAGCAGGGCAAGTACTGTATGAAATGTATTCCCCGGAGTTGCTTAAGTCCCAGGAAGAATACATCGACCTGCTGGAGGAAAAAGATATTCTGTTCGCTCCCATGGAAGATGAGGATGCCCATGTAAGCGGCAAGTCGACAATGACCGAGGATGACATGATGGCGGTGAAGATGAATGCAGAAAAGCGCGTTCTTGCCCGCGACAGCCTTCTCTATGCCGATGCCGGAAATGAACTGATAGCAGAGTTGAACAGCACCTACAAGTCCAGGGAAGTGGTTGAGATACGCGCACCGCAGTCCGGCTATGTCACCAAGATCGAGATTCATGAAGGCAGCACGGTCAAACCGATGGATAGCCTGTTTTCCTTTGTCAACCTGTCAAATGTCTGGATCGATGTGCCGCTTTACCCTGATCAACTGGTTTGGGTGAAGGAAGGTGATGGGGTAACCATACGATTGCCGCAACCGGGGATGCGGGAGATCAAAACGCGCCTGAAGTTGATCGCTCCCATGGTTGACAGCACGACACGCACCGTGCTGGCCCGGTTGAGCGTCAGCAATCCCGAAAACCGGCTGCCCATAGGCTCATTCCTTGACGTCATCATCCACGCCAAGCCGCATAAGGCGCTGGTCGTGCCCCGCTCCGCGGTGATGCGCACCGGCAAGGGTGACTTCGTGATACTGGCCGAAGGCAGCGGCCATTTCACGCCGGTAGAAGTCGAAACCGGGATCGAAACTGCCGACTTCATTGAGATCACTGCCGGTTTGCAAGCGGATGATCAGGTCGCGGTGAACGGGCAATTTTTACTGGATGCTGCGGCATCGATGAGCGATGCCGCACAGCGCCTGCATAACAACAACCACAATGCGAACGAACACTAGCACCAGACACAAAAAAGTGTGCCGCAAAGGAATACCAATTCCATGTCCGGGCTTATTCCAATTCGCAATAGAAACAGAATCATTGAGCTTTACATAATTCATGACTGTTAGGTGATTTACCGTAGGGCGGGCTTTGCCCGCCGCGTCGGGCGTAGCCCGACCTACGAGATGCGGAGACACTGTCTTCAAATATGTAATCCTCAATAATGCAGGGTGCGTTTACGCACCATCGCCAACTGGTGCGTAAACGCACCCTGCGAAATTATTATTGTTTATAACGCAAATTGGAATTAGGTTTCTTCGGACTCAGGCATGATTGCACGCACCATCAAATGGTCGCTGAAAAACCGCATAGTGGTACTGCTGAGCGCCGTGCTGCTGGCGGGATGGGGAATCTATTCCTCTCGCCATATGGCATTGGACGCCGTTCCGGATCTTTCCGACCTGCAGGTCATCATCAAGACCGCTTATCCGGGCCAACCGCCGCAGGTAGTGGAAGACCAGGTCACTTTCCCGATCACTTCCGAGTTGCTGTCGGTACCGGGCTCGATCGCAGTGCGCGGCTTTTCGATGTTTGGCGAATCGTATGTGTATGTGATCTTCGAGGACGGCATTGACCCCTACTGGGCGCGCTCACGCGTGCTGGAGTATCTGAGCCAGATCGAAGACCGCCTGCCAGATGGAGTTATCCCGACGCTGGGGCCGGACGCCTCAGGCGTTGGATGGGTGTTCGAATACGCCCTGGTGGACCGCCATCACCGCTACGATGCCGATGAATTGCGCGCGGTGCAGGATTTCTTCCTCAAGTACGAACTACAAAGCCTGCATGGAGTGGCCGAGGTAGCCAGCATCGGCGGCATGGTGCGCCAATTCCAGATAGAGGTGAATCCCAACCGGCTGGCGGCGTACAACTTGAGCATGGAGCAAGTCGAACAGGCGATCCGCGACAGCAACACGACAGGCGGCGGTTCGGTGATGGAAATGGGGCGCAGCGAATTTGTCGTGCGCGCGCAGAATTATCTGAGGAATCTGGACGACTTCCGGCACATTCCGCTGGGCGTCAACGCACAAGGGGTGCCGATCCGTCTCGAAGACGTGGCGCAGATTCAAATCGGACATGAATTGCGCCGTGGCGTAACCGATCTGGACGGGCTAGGCGAAGTGACCGGCGGGATCGTAGTCATGCGCTATGGCGAAAACGCACTCCAGACCATAACACGCATCAAGGCACGGTTGAACGAATTGCAAAGCGGACTGCCGCCCGGCATCGAACTGGTCGTCACTTATGACCGCTCCGGGGTGATCAAGCGCGCCATCAAGACGTTAAGCGAGAAACTGGTCGAGGAATCGCTGATCGTCACCCTGGTATGCCTTGCATTCCTGTTCCACTTGCGTTCCTCGTTGGTGGCAGTGATAACGCTGCCGATCGGCATTCTGACCGCTTTCATCATCATGGAAAACCAGGGTGTAACTGCCAACATCATGTCGCTGGGCGGCATCGCCATCGCCATCGATGCCGCAGTGGTGATGATAGAGAACATGCACAAGCATCTTGAGCGCGCAGGCGACCAACCGGACTACTGGAAGATCACCGCCCAGAGCTCGCTGGAGGTGGGACCGGCCTTGTTCTTTTCGCTGCTCATCATCACCGTATCCTTCCTGCCGGTGCTGACCCTTACCGGGCAGGCAGGCAAGCTGTTCGCTCCGCTCGCCTACACCAAGACTTATGCAATGGCGGCAAGCGCGATACTCGCCATTACCCTGGCGCCGGTGCTGATGGGTTATTTTATCCGCGGTCGCATCACCCGCGAGCAAGACAATCCGTTGAACCGATTGCTGCATGTGCTTTACCGCCCGCTGTTAATGGCCGCGCTGCAAAAACGCAAACTCGCCCTGTCGCTCTGCCTGGTACTGCTACTGAGCGCCGCCTGGCCGATCGCAAAACTGGGCAGCGAGTTCATGCCGCCGCTCAACGAGGGCGACCTGCTTTATATGCCCACCACCCTGCCCGGCGTGTCGATAGACGAAGCGGCGAACATCCTGCAAATCACCGACCGACTGATCGCGCAAATGCCCGAAGTCGAGCGCGTGTTTGGCAAGGCCGGGCGCGCCGATACTGCCACCGACCCGGCGCCGCTTTCGATGCTTGAGACTACTATCCAGCTCAAGCCGCAAGAACAGTGGCCGCCTGGCGTAACCATGGAAGACATGATCCGCAAGCTGGATGAACATGTACGCCTGCCGGGGCTGACCAATTCCTGGGGATATCCGATCCGCACGCGCATAGACATGCTGTCCACCGGCATCCGCACGCCGCTGGGGATCAAGGTCACCGGCCCCGATCTGGCTGAAGTGAGCGCACTGGCCAGACAGATCGAAGAGGTGATCGAACACGCGGTGCCGGGCACACGCAACGCTTTTGCCGACCGCGCTTCCGGCGGGCGCTATGTGGACATCGCGCTGGATCGCGTGCAAGCGGCGCGTTATGGCGTTACCGCAGCCGACGTGCAGCGCCTGGTGCAGGGTGCCATCGGCGGGGAAAACATCGGCATGCTGATCGACGGGCGCAACCGCTATCCGATCAATTTGCGCTATCCGCGCGCTTTCCGCGATTCACTTGCCGCACTTGAAGCAAGCCGCATCATGACGCCTTCCGGCGCGCAGGTATCGCTGGGAACGATAGCGAACATAAGCGTGAATGATGGGCCGGTCGAAATCAAAAGCGAAAATGGCCGCTTGGTAGCCTATGTCTACATTGATTTTGCCGGGCGTGACCTGGGCGGATATATCGCCGAGGCACAGGCCGCAGTTGCAGAAACTGTAGAGTTGCAGCCCGGCTACGCCATCGCCTGGTCAGGACAATATGTCAGCCTGCAGCAAGCCAAGGAACGCTTCATGTGGGTGATACCGCTCACGCTGCTGCTGGTGGTGGTGCTGCTATATTTGAATTTCCGCCATGGCGGCAAAGTGCTGCTGGTGTTACTGTGCCTGCCTTTTTCTCTGGCCGGCGGCTTCTGGCTGGTGTACTGGCTGGATTATCACTTGTCGGTGGCGGTCGCAGTCGGGTTTATCGCGTTGGCCGGGGTGGCGGCCGAATTCGGCGTGGTCATGTTGCTCTATCTGGATCAGGCCATCGCGGAACTCCGGCAGTCCGGCCGGCCGGTAAACTACCAAAACTTACAGCTTGCCATCGTTCAGGGAGCCCTGATGCGCATACGCCCGAAAGTAATGACGGTGTCGGTGATCGTGGCCGGGTTGATTCCGGTGATGGTCAGCTCCGGCACCGGCGCGGATGTGATGAAGCGTATTGCCGCGCCTCTGGTAGGCGGCATGATCTCCGCACCGCTGCTCTCCCTCATCGTTATTCCAGTCATCTATGCATGGTGGCAGGAAAGGAATTTGCCGGCAGATCAACCCGTGTAGAATTCTTAACTATTGAGCTTTACATAATTCATGACTGTTAAGTGATTTACTGTAGGGCTGGCTTTGCCCGCCGCGTCGGGCGTAGCCCGACCTACGAGATGCGGAGACTCTGTCTTCAAATATGTAATCCTCAATAGTTTGGCCGGTAAGCCCGGTATTATCTGGCCGCGTAAGTCCCGCCTTTGATTTCCGCCAAAGCGGCGCAAAATTCTTTCCTTACCATGTCTTCATGTGCATCAAGCCCGCCGGGTACTAAAAAAGTCATTGTGACCCTGAACCCGGCAGGCACTCCTCTCTTGCTGGCCGCACCTCCATAATAATTACCCGCATTTTCGATAAGAATATTCAGGTTTGCCACTTTTCCCGTGCTGCCGGATGAACCGTCCACTTGTGAAGCGGAAATCACTCCAGTCTCCTCGTCCGTCAGATTTATGACCCAGCCGCCTTTCACCAGATATGTATATGTGCGCATGAAGATTGCTTGTCGTGTGAGGGCCTGCAACTCTTGCCATGTCTTGTAAATCTTCCTGTCAAGAAAACCATCTTTGACTATGAAATTCTTTTCACATGGCTCAGTAACTGCCCATCCGGTTGCTGGAATGGTTGCAAATACCAAACACGCAACTCCAATAACAAACGACTTCCGTAATCTATTCATTTATGGCCAACCCCGTTAGCGAAAATGCATTATATGGTCAGATTCAACTCTGGAGTGCAACTGTGCTATTGTAAACTTTAAGGCATGATCTCCACATACTCATAGACCTCGCAATCGCGCAGGGTCTTGCGCACAGCCAGCGGAGCCTTTGCGTACCAGGCATGGGGATCGTGGCGGTCTATTTCCCTTCCCAGGAACCTTACCAGCTCGCAGATCGGCTCGACGACCTTGCTGCGGTAGTTGTTGTCGCCTTTCACGTAAGCGAGATATAGATTTTTCAGGCAATTGCCCCGGCACCAGGGCTGCGCTTCGCACTTGTCGCACGGCATGTCGGGATGCGGCTGCAGCGGGCTGGGCTTGAGCCAGTTTTCTATCAAGTCGCCTTGCAGCATTTCCGGAACGTACATCATGTCGGGGCAGGGATAAATCTTGCCGTCCGGCATCACGTTGAGAATGTGCGTGGACACCCGGCATTGGGTCTTGCCCTGATAAAGCTCGGTCGCCCGCGTCGGCAGCACTTTGTTGCGCACGATCCCCATGATCGGGATGATGGGGTATAACTCCTCGCTGGAAAAGAATTTGTCCACCAGTTGCGTGATCACCGCTTTTTTCTTCTCCATCGCGGCGGGAGCATAAGTGCCCTCCCCGGCGACAAACTGGAAATACACATAGTCGAAAGTATTCGCCAGTTCGTCCAGCTCCTCGAATGAGGTTTCCTCGCTGCTCCAGGTTACGCGCGCCGTGAAGGTTCCCTCCATCCGGTCGCGCACCGCCCGGGTATTCCTGACCACCTGCCGGTACACGCCGCGTCCCCGGAAACCGTCGGTGATTGTCTCGCCGCCGTCTATCGAAAGCAGGATATTGGAAAGATTTGCCAGAACACTATCCGGCAAACCGTCCAGAAGCGTACCGTTGGTCTGAAGCTGGAAGCGGAAGGCCGGATAACGCTCCATGACATCCTGTATGAATTTGAGATTCAGAGTCGGTTCGCCTCCGTAAAAAGTGACGTATATCTCATGCCCGGCGAGATGCTTCGCAATGAAGGCGTCCAGCACATCCGTGGTATAGGAAACCTTGCCTTGAGAGCCGACCATGTCACCCACGCCAAGCGAGCAATAAGTGCATTTCAAATTGCATGTCAGGGTGGTGAGCAATTGCAATTCCACACGGTTGCCGACGATGGGAGAAATTTTCAGAGCGTCCTCAACGGCCTCCTGAGAACGAAGTGGGGCAAACATCATTGGATTGGACATGGCTGAATTTTGCATCAAATTGGAAATATTTTTTGGCACAGGAAAATAACTTGTTCCTGCAAGCGTAGCGGGAATGTCTCGTGAAAACAGGTGAAGACCAGTCAGGAATCAGGGGCCGATGCCTTTGCAATCCCTGTCATTGAATGTGCAGGTATTACTATGTATATGTCCTTTGTAATGTTCCTCTAGCGAACGGCATAAATCCGGCTTGAAAAGCCACTGATGCCCGGGCGTGGTAAAAAGCTTCACATCTACCGGAAGTTCACGCTCCTGATAAACCTCGATAATCTGCACATCATCAGGCCTGATGCCGTTCTGGTGCAGATATTCCACCAAGCCGCAAATCGTATCCGAGAAGTAGGAATTATATTCATCGCTCCCTTCAATAATGCGGATTCGGGCCTCATAGGTATAAGGGATGCTTTTGTCGTATTTTGATCTTGGTCCAAGTATTTTTTCAAACAAGCTCATAACCGTTCTCCCTAGAATGATGGCCTGTTCTACCTCAAAATATCAGGAGTAATAATAGGCCGCTACTGCCTGCTCAACGATTTCAGGCATCCGAACATGACAGATGTTCATAATTTTATACCATGGCAAAGCAAATGCCATATTGATCTTCGCTTAACCCGCGCCATCTCTGGGCACGGATGCCAATATACCACGGCCCTGCGCCTCGCCGGCAAACAGGCCAGACTTACCGTTGGGGGCAGAATGTGGTTTCCATTTAATCCGCTCCGGGCATTGAGGTATCGTCGGCAATGCCGTATTTCTTCAAACGTTTCCACAAAGTAGTGCGCGACATGCCGAGCTTTTCCGCAGCAGTGCTTTTGTTGCCGCCCGCCTCGGCGAGCGCCGCGAGAATAACTTCTTTTTCGCGTTCCGCAACCGAGCCGCGATAATAGCGCGTGAGAGATGCATCATCCCTGCCTCCGGGAGCGATGATGGGGGGTGCCGCATCACGCAGTTCAACAGGGAAATGTCGCGGCAGGATGACCGCGCCTTCGGCATGCACCAGCGCGTATTCCAGTGCATTGACCAATTCGCGCACGTTGCCCGGCCAGTCATAGGCGAGCAGTGCATCCGCCGCTTGCGTGGATAGTGTGACATCCTCACGCTTGTAATTTCTGGTGAGACCGGAAAGAATGGTGCTGGCAAGCAAAGGAACATCCTCGAGACGCTCGCGCAAGGAAGGTACGCGCAATGGCAGCACGCGCAGGCGGTAATACAGATCGGAGCGAAATTCACCGCCCTTTACCATGGCCGGCAAATCGCGGTGGGTGGCGGCGATAATTCGCACATTCACTTTGCGCGGATTGTTCTCGCCCAGACGCACCACTTCTTTTTCCTGCAGCACACGCAGCAGTTTCACCTGGGTTCCCAGGGGCACTTCGCCGATTTCATCCAGCAGCAGCGTGCCACCGTCGGCGGCTTCAAAGCGCCCGGGCCGGTCGGCCGTCGCGCCGGTAAATGCGCCCTTGCTGTGGCCGAAGAGTTCTGCCTCGAGCAGATTCTCCGGCAAAGCGGCGCAATGCACTTGCAGATAAGGTTTTTTGGCGCGGCCGGAGTTGTCGTGTATCGCTTGCGCCACCAACTCCTTGCCGGCCCCAGTCTCGCCGGTAAGCAGCACATTGGCGTCACTCGATGCCGCCAGCAGGATTTCGCTGAACAGGGCTTGCATGGCATTGCCGTGCCCCACCAGATTACCCATGCGCAAACGCTGCCCGGCTATTTCCTCAAGATGCACTTCGCGGGTGCGATTGCGCAGCACCACCGCACAATGCGCCAGCGATTCTCCCGTTGGCAGCGCCGTCGCCCACATGTGCAAGGGAACGAGCACCCCATCCTGACGTGCCACCACGAAGTCTTGCACCAGTTTATCTCCTTCCAGAGTTCCCTCCATCAGCGAGCATTTTCCGCTTTCCTCGCAGGTATGGGCACAAGGGGTGCCGGGGAACAAGGTCGGACAACTTTTGCCTATGATATCGTCGTGATCGCGTCCTATCATGTGCTTAGCGGCAGGATTGATCGCAACGATATTGCGCTTTTCATCCAAAAACAGCACTCCTTCCTCCAGCGTTTCCATGACCATGCCCAAACTAGACAATGAGATTGTGTCCATTGCATACTCCAAATGTTAATTGTGAACACAGTATAACGTTCACAGCGAACAATTGCAATACTCGTCAGAAAATTAATTCATTGATTATCAATGATATACAAACTGGCACGGTTCGTGCTTTTGTTAATGCACGCATCTGTGAAATGACATATCCGGTTCTGCAGGTGCAAACCTTTCACCACAGTGGCGGGGAATTCAACAGGATTATTTAGATAAGGAGTATCAAAATGAAAACAGGTATTTTGGCAAGCATCATCATCGGTGGCGTTCTGGCAACTTCCGCTGCGCAGGCAGGATCAGCCCGTTCAATCAATGATCTGGATGTCAGCTACTACTGGACACCCGATCTGGATGTCAGTTACTACTGGTCAAAGACACCGGCAAAGGCACTGGCAAATCTGACCGCTGCAAACAAACCGACGTGCGATTTGCATACGGTAAAGAGCGATTCCAGCCCCGCGGACAACAGCGTCGAAAGCGATTACCTGGCCGCACGCAATTTCCAGGTTGCGCGGGATCTGCAACTGGCCTGCTAACAAGTTCCCTGGCAGCAAACAAAGAACCCATGCGGGATACAGCCCGCATGGGTTCGATGTATTTATAGCCTGTATTCGCGTCCGTCTTGTCGGGATGGACGAAAATCAGATTTACTTCATTATTACTTCAACTTGCCTTCACGGAACACATCAGGCACTGCTGCGCCTTCAGCCACGATGATGGCGACGTTGCCCTTCATCAGGCGGCCAAGTGCGTGGTCAACCAGGATGTACTTGGCCGGAACGCGTGCCTTGAATTCCACCATCGTAGCGCCGCCAGGAGGTACCACGGTAGTCTGCACGTTGTGATGCACTTCTTTCTCGGAGAGGGCTCCTTCAGGATAAACCTTATCCCAGATGGTGCCGATCGCATGGAAGGATGAAGTCAGGTTAGGGCCGCCGACTCCGAAGAAAACACGGATATTATCGCCCACCTTGGCTTTCATCGGGTTACCTGCCAGAGCAGCGGCAGATCCGTTCATCACCACATGTGTTGGTTCCTCGGCCAGCATCTTGTCGAGGTTGAACGCTTTTTCTGCGCCCGCGCCATCAGCATAGATATCGCCCTGCATTATGTAGAATTCCTTGTCAACCTTGGGCAGGCGATATCT
>Ga0209642_10003281_pt1 | contig 10468 bp, 8 predicted proteins | sample RifCSP19_2_FD_184025 | JGI IMG/M metagenome (GOLD analysis project Ga0209642, IMG submission 184025) | Soil microbial communities from Rifle, Colorado - Rifle CSP2_sed 19_2 (SPAdes) (version 2) | ecosystem: Environmental > Terrestrial > Deep subsurface > Rock core/Sediment | place: Rifle... | reverse complement strand
TAGTCCGATTACCAATGTACTCGACAGCTTGAGCTAGTTCCCGGTGAACTCGGCCAGCTTCCTTGGCTAGACTTACGCTCTCTGTCAAGACTTCCTTGAGTTTTGAAAAACCGGCCAAGGCACTGAGTGGAAGCCCTATCAGTCCAGCCATCTTGGTAAAGGACGTGACGGTTCCGAGGAAATCGCCTTTGATTTTCTGCAATTGCTGGCTGAATTTCTGCTGTGCGATCTCAATGCTCACGAAGGCCGTTGCCAACTCGAATGCCATATCATTGAATTCCTGGTCAATTGTCTTCTATGTATTAGGTGGCCACAAACCCAGACGTCTTAGCTGGCTCGGCGTGCCTCGCACGATCTTGCGGCCTGTACGCAACCGCTCCAGATCGATCAGCATGATAGCAATCTGGTTGAGGTGGCATTGTTGGAAGACCAAAGGATTCATTCCGGGATATATCTCGCACAGCTCTCGCATAATCACGGGCCAGTTTGGGCCTGTCTCTGTTGCCTGGCCAGAATTCTCCGTTGCTTGGCCGTCAGTCCGTTCCCCGCCTCCTGCGGGGACGAGGAGTTTTTTAGTTTGGGATCGAGCTGACTCAGTCGGCCAACCTTCTGAGCCGCCTCCTCAATCTGATTTTCAGAATCTACTACGTGATAGAAAAGATCGGACAAATGCTTCTTCGTCCATGTCTCCTGTCCAGGCGCCTTGCGTGCCGAGAGCCATGTGCAGTGGAGCTTTCCTTCGAGCGTCTCGCTTGACCACCAGTTCCAATAATCAACCTCCTCCTCTTGCCACAATGGCTGTCCTATCTCGTCCTTCAAGTATTGGCCATCCTCGCCGACTTGAGGAAATTTCATCTTCTGGCGTGGCAGATCGTTGAGCGTGGTTCTTCCAGCATCCCGATATGCTCTCTTGATCTCCTCCTCCCGCATGGATTCCGGCAGCAAATCAGCGTTGTTTGTCCAGGTCTTGACGAGGTTCCGCTTGTAATAGTCCAGTGCCGCCTCCTGTACTGCAGTCCACTCAATCATTGAGAACCCATAAAGCACGATCTCTTTGCCATCTGGCAATTTGTGGCTCCCAACTTTCTGCGTCACTGTCGTCGTGTCATTCATTGGATTGACTGCTATTAGGCTGGCGTAGTCCCGACTGGTAGACCCTCGTTCAAAATAGTAGCCGCGGTGGCTGTCCAATCCATGGGGAGTTTCGTATCGTTATCGATGCCCCATGTTAATTGGCTGATCAATGCCCGAGGTAGATACCAGTAGTCTTCTGCAGTTAAACCTTCGTTAGCGTCTTCCCAAAGCAGTAAGGCCACAATGTTCTTGTCGTTCGGATTGCTACCACCGCCAAACAAGAAGTTGTTGTGTTGGGGATTGTCCATATCAGGCACGCCTGTGATCGTACCAGTCATGTCCTCTCTTCCGCCGACACGATTCGTCGCGCCACCAGAATCTGAATCTCCCCACGCAGCTTCGAGACAGCTGATCGTGGCATTCCATTGCTTAATTCTGGCAACAAGATAGGAGGCGCCTCCTATGATGCGCTGCGCAACAACCGCGCCTCCCGCACCAGCTAATACTGTCGCTCCGCTCATATTGGCTCCTTATGTTTGGTTTAGGTTGTGCTCGAGCACGAGCTGCTCGATGAAGATGAAGTCGTGCGGGCCGCTGTCGAAGACGACGATGTGCACGATGATGATGACGATGAACTCGAGGATGTTGAACTCGAAGAACTTGAAGTCGAGGACGTGGATTGCGATGAAGGCGTGCTTGTCGAACAACTGGAAGTGGAGGAAGAGGAAGAGGAGGACGTGGACGAGCTCGAGGAGCTTGATGCCTCATCGTCGTGCCGCCCTATCAGGTACAGATCATAAACTATATCTCCGCCATTGGCCCCGACACGCATCATGTGTGACGAGCCATCCTCAACGTCTAATGCATCCTCATCTGGCTGGTGGAGCAGGAAAGCTCCGCCTGTTTTCAATGCCGATCCAAGAGCGACCGTCATTGTTGGCACCCAGGTGCAATAGTTGGCTGGATTGGTGGGCATCAATTCGAGTCGCCCAGCACCCGATGTCTGCTTGATGCAGAACGTGACTACTTCCTCCAACGCCATCGGCAATCCAAGTCCGTCGTTTCCGAGCCCGGCCCCGATATCGATGTCGGAAAAGTCATAGAGGTCGATATCCTCCGTATTCCCAGACGTAAGCGTATGCCCCGTGCGCGCCCAAGCACGATTAGCCTGGTCCGCATCTACGCCGCTATGCAGTTTAATTGAGACCAAATTGTCATCGCCGAGTGTCACTTGAGCAACTTGCCCATCGTCCAACGTGTTTTTGATCGTGGCAGAAAAGCTCAGTCTTACTTCGCTCTCGGCACTGCGTGTCGACATATGTTTCTCCTGTTAGGTCCCGTAGTGTCGAGATACAAGCCAGAGGTCGTACGTCACGGCGCCGCCAACCGCACCCAACCGCATCTGATGGCTCGAGGCGTCCACGACAGGCAGGGCCGAGGCCTTAGGCTGCACCAACATGGCCATGCCGCCAGTTTTCAGCGCATTGCCGTCAGCCACCGTAAGTGTCGGCACCCATGTGCAGTAGTTTGTCGGGTTGGTGGGCATTAACTCGAGTCGTCCCGCACCGCCAGTCTTTTCGACAATAAATACAACGACTTGCTTCTGGACCATGAGTTGGCCCAATGCATCACGCCCGTCTCCAGCCCCGATGTTTTCGCCAACCAGATCGTACAAGTCAATGTCCTTGGTGGATCCTGCTCCGATTACCCCATCCTTCAGTCGCCACGCCCGCGTGGCTTTGTTGTCCGCGATGCCCGTCGTCAGTACCAAGTCCAGTATGCGAGCCTTCATGGCCGATACGGTTGCAGATGAACCGTCGTCAATCACGTTCTTAATCGTCGATGACACGAACAACTTGATCGATGCCGAAAGTGTGCGGGTACCAATTGCCTGGTCAGTTCCGCTGCAAGAAGATGAAGACGTCGACGATGAAGACGACGAACTAGAAACAGATGACGAAGACGAAGTCGACAGCGATGACGATGAGGACGTCGACGATGAAGACGTGGATGACGTTGACGAAGATGACGAACTGCTGGCAGAAGAAGATGACGACGAAGTGACTTGCCCGGCCGTCGAAGAGGACGAGCTAGTAGAACTGCTGCTAGAAATTGAAGAGGACGTAGACAAAGTTGAGGACGAACTAGAAGACGAGGACGAGGAAGTTGAAGAAGACGAACTCGAGGACGAGCTGGTAGAGCTGCTGCTCGAGGACGAGGAAGACGTCGTCATCGCCGCCGTGCTGGAAGATGAGAACGAAGTCGTCGAGCTGCTTTCGGTACTGAGAGACGACTCAGACTCAGTTTGCGAGGACGAGCTACGAGCCACGGTACTGGATGTCGAGCGTGCCACTGTGCTGGAACTAGAGCGAGCCACCGTGCTGGACGTGCTCATCTCGCCAGACTGGAATGCCCCAAGGTCCCATACCTCTCCGGCAATCAAGTCATGTTTGATGTCGATGTTTTGTTCGTAGCCGCTGCCCAAGTCCTGGCCGGTTCCGATGGCGTCAGTTCCGAGCTGGAGTGTAAAATCGTCACTACCAGGAGCTGTCCAGATCGCTGTACTGACTTTATTAATGTAGACAGTCGTGCCCGGCGCTGTGGCATCCGATGACATGTTCCGATCTTTTGTGGCGGCCCACGCACCAGCGTAGTCCGTGGAGCCGTTATCCATCGATATGCAGTTGCGAACATCGTGGAAGATATTGTCACTGCCGATGCCGTTGCCAGCGCAATTATACACACAGCAGTTGTGAATCGTCACCGCATCGGCAATTCCAATCCCAAATCCGGTTGTTGGATTTCCGATGTCGAAGACCAGGCACCGCACTGCACGTGTTGTAGCCCCAGCCGAAATACCCTTGATTCCAATGGGCGTTCCTGTTGCTGCACCAAATTGATTAGTATGGACAATGCATCGCTTGACTATTAACTCAATGGAATTGGTGCACGCATTGTGTATCAGGCTAAAGTCGTTTGTCCCGCCAGACGACTGATTGCGGTAAATCTCCAGATCTCGAATTTCTACGTGATAATCTACGGCAGCAGCAAGGTATATCCCATAGTTATCTCCGTTAGTCTGGGTTAGAACTATGCCGCCTGCAACAATGCCATTATTTGCATTTCCAGATGATGGCTCCAGTATCGCCTTGGAGATCGGATTCGTGCCATTGGCTGCAGCAAATGATACATGGCTTCCGCTGGCTGTCGACAAGTCATTTAATACCTGGCCGATAGCGATATCACCAGAGATATAGAAGCCATTCGCATTTGTATTTATGTCATCAGCCCACGCCTGAACACTAGCAAATGTTCCACCAGAACCGATTGTTTTGATCACATTCGACATTTACGCGCTCCAGTCTCCATCAATACAGTGGGCCGTGCGATCGTAAACTGAATTGTCGCAGCCTTGTGCGCTGTAATATGCACTTGTTTCATGAAGTCGCCAATTGCCGTTTCTCCAGTCAACAAACCCAACACCATCCATGTTATAACCCGAGTTGCCAGGACCGGTTGCAAGATTATAGTTGTTTGGGAATTTTGTCGAATTGTTGAGGCTCGAATCTGCTAGGACCATTACGTTATTCTCAAAGGTCCAGCGATTATCTCCTATGACATATGACAATACAGTTATGTCATTCGCACCACCGTCTCTGCCGAGTAGTCCACATGTGATGTTGTTTTCGTAAATGAACTGGCCGACAAGCCCGAAGCCATCTTCCCAAAGCGCAACAGCATTGGTAGGTGAAAACCAAGGCGTCAGACCGGACAACTCGTCAGTTACCCAACTGTTGCGGCGGAAACAGATGTCCTCTAAACGATCCCATTCTGGCGAGGATGTATTAAACTCGTATTCTCGCTTGCCGAGCTGCGAAAGTTTACCAAAATCCTCGATCAAATTGTGCGATACTGTTAGTCGCTTTGTTGCAAAGCCATCATTCGGTGGCGAGTACAATCCATCGCTTCCTGAAATCCGGAATCCTCCGTCAATCGTGTCGAAGTGGTTGTATCGAATCTGCACGTCGTAAATGCCAGACCAGGAAATGTCAGCACGTGGCGTCAGAATCACGACATAAGAATCTGTGCAATAACCACGTTGGAAATAGTTGTCCTCAATCAGGAACCGCTGGCCATATTTGATTTCAAACATGTTTTTGCGGTTGCGGGATCGCCCGTCGTAGTCGGCCTCCGTCGGAATCCAATATGTAGGCCTGACGATGTGATTGCGGCGATAGCTGTGCAAGTCTGGCAACACGTCAGTTTCTGGATGGCTCGCACCGCCCCAGAACACTGGCATGCTCCCCTCAAGATGGCAGTTGTTTACTGCCCATTCCTTACCGCGCGTCCCACCAATCGATGGCGCATCTTGCGTTTCTGCAGACAGCTCCTTGCAATAAGTGTCTTTGATCACAACGCGATCTGCACCATAACTGTAAAATCCTGAATCGCATTCCGTAAATGTCGTCGCACCGAAAACTGTACCTGGCCTCGGGCTCTCGACCCAGCACCGATGAAACTCGATGTCATACGGATCGTTGTTAACATCTTGGAAAGCTTCGTTAAACACAACGATGTAATTCACGCGGTATTGCGTCGGTTGATCGGCTTCAAAACGAATACCCTCAAAAGAGAGATGGTGACTTCCTGGGCCAACATGCATTGCGCCGGCAACTTGCTGTCGTGTGCGAAACATCGGCATGTTGCCGGTGTCGCTCGGGCCAACTCGCTGATCGAACCCGGGCAATAAGGACATCGCTGCGGAGCGGATCGTGACGAACTTACCAGGTCCAACTCGCCATGGCGGCGCCGTCTTCTCTGTCAGGACTGTTCCCGGCAGAATCTCTATAACGTCGCCAGCCTCTGCGTTGACATAGGCCGTGTTCCAAGATGTGTCGTCCGTGACGGTGAACGTGGGAGCCGCCTGATATGCACTGGTCGTAGGCGTCACCACAGCCGAGTAGTCGGTGTAGCTCCAGTCCGGCCAAGTATTCTCAACTCCTCGCACGCGAAAACTGTATGTCGTGGCCGCATCGAAGCCGGCCATATCCACCCCGTTGTCGTACACACTCCGCACGTGGTTCCACCGCCCGCCACCGTCCTGCACCTCCACGTCGTACCAGTTCACCCCGGTTGCGTCCCACGAGAGGCTGATCTGGTTGTAGGCCCACACGGTAGCCTGCAGATTCTCAATGGATCCTGTGATTGACGAGCTCGTGGACGTTGTTTCAACGATTGTCGAAGAGGTGGACGAACTGGAGGAGGTCAGTGAAGCAGCCGTGCTAGACGTAGTTTCGCCGATTGTGCTGGAAGTAGATCGCGCCACGGTACTTGATGTCGATCTCGCAACGGTACTTGAGGATGAGCTTTCGGAGCTTGAGCTCGACGACGTCGTCCTGGCGACAGTCGATGATGTCACGCTGGCTACCGTGCTGGAGCTCGAGGTAGTCCGCCCCACGCTGCTCGAGACAGACGTTGTCGACTGGCCGACTGTACTAGACGTAGTTCTCCCAGCCGTGCTGCTGGACGAGGACGTAACACCGGATTCCATCGAGCTCGATGTGGACATCGTTTGGCTCGAACAACTCTTCGATGTTGAAGAACTGGTCCTGGCAATCGTGCTGCAGGATGAATTCAGGCTCGAACTGAAACTGGACCAGCTGGATGAGCTTACGCTTTGCGAGGATGAAGTTATCGTCACAGACGAGATAGACTGCGAGCTCGACGAACTTGACGACACGGATAGACTGCTGCTCGAGGAACTAACGGATAGCGAGCTCGAGGATGAAGACATAGACAGAGAAGAGCACGATGATGAAACTGAGAGGGACGAACTCGAGGACGACACGGAGAGAGAGCTCGAGCTGCTGACAGAGCTACCAGAGACAGATGTCGTCATGGAACTGAGTGAAGATGTCGACAGCGTGCTGCTGGAGGACAACTGGTCGTCATGGCGGCCGATTAGGTAGACACGGTATGTCACGTCGCCGCCGTTGGCACCCAGACGCAAAACGTGACTCGAGCCATCCTCGACATCAAACGCATCTGTGTGCGACTGATGCATGAGCGCCACGCCGTCAGTCTTCAGGGCATTTCCATCCGCGACCGTGAGTGGCGGTACCCATGTCAGATAGTTGGCTGGCTGTGTAGGCATGACCTCCAATTGCCCGCTACCGGAAATCTTCGCGATCCCCAGAGATACGATCTCCTCCATGGCCAGAGCCTGGCCGAGCCCATCACGGCCAGCCCCGCCGCCGGTGTTCAGTCCAGCCATGTCGTAGAGGTCTAAGTCAACCACATTCCCGCTCGCTATCGTACCCTCGTACCCCCAACCTCGATTCGCCTGATCGGATTCCACTCCAGTCAGCAAATGCTGCTTCAACACCCAGCCGCCCACCTTTACGCTCGTCCGCCATCCATCGTCGACAGTGAGCATCATGGTCGACTTGACCAGAAGCTGGATATCGCTCTCCGCCGAACGGTTGGCCATTTGTCACGCCTGCAGATACTCCGCGTCAATCAGTACGTCATACTGCAGCACCCACACCCATTCATCGTCGTCTTCTCTCGCGTGGAAGTCAGGTCCTCGCTTCACGATCACTATCTTGTCGTCTGTCATCTCCCAAGGTGCCGTATTTGGATCAAATGCCTCGGCTACCTCTTTCGCAAGTCTGATGCAGATCGACTTGGCAGACTCGGCCGCAGTACTTTTGGCGTGAATCCGGAACGCCACGAGTATCTGCTGCAACTGGTCTTCCCGCTGCGCAGCAGTGTGGCCGCTCATGTGGGCCATCACGACCGGGATCGACTTTTCGTACACTACGTACGGGCCTGGAGGTGTAGGCCTCGCAAACCCGTCGTTCAACGCCTGGTACTTGTCAATCAATCTGTCCGCTGCAGGCCACTCCAGCTTGATCGTCGTGTCCAGGCCGGCGTCGTCCCACCGCTGGTTGATGGCTCCGTCAAGCGTCCAGCTTCCTCTGGTGTTTGGGATAGCCATGGTCACACAAACTTGTAAAGCCTCAGTTGGTAAATATCCACAATAATTTCGGTGTCTTGACTGGCGTCCCCGTCCAGATCTTGCATGCCGTTATCCCAAGCGGCAAATTGTGGCGAGATGTCAGACCGGATATCGTCCACCGTAAATGAACCGCTGAGCCAACGGCTGTGCGTGTCCCAAAGCGTCAGCCCCGTGATGGCCCCAGACACTGGTGCAATCGAGAAGCTGCCAAGCGAGTTCGTCTGGCGATTCGCCACCGATAAGCTTTCCCGAGATGCACAATATGTCCCTGCGACGGATGTCGTTGCCTTGATTTGAGCAGTGAAAAAATAGCTTCCAGGCGAGCTCAAGGCCACGGCCCAGAACGGTCTCCAGTAGGCTGTGTCTGTCCCACTCGTGGCGTCGAAGCAGCCGCCGGGCCAAGTGATCCGAATCCGCTCCGGGTCGCTCGCCGTCCCGCTCCCAACGATCGTCGCTGTCGGCCTGTCGCCGGGGTCTGTCCAAACCGTGTCCCAGTTCGTGCAACTCGCGTTGCCGAACCCAGCCGGCGGCAGCGTGATGTTCGCGACGTTGACTAGGTATTCGTCGCCGGCCCCGGCTGCACCTACCAAATACAAGTCAGGATCCACGCTCGGGTCTAGGTAGTAGTCCTCGACGAACTCATTCCGCAACCGAGATATTCTGTCGAGCCTCGCCTGATTGTCCCGCCAGCCGCTGTGGCCAGCCATCTTGATCCTCGTGCAGTTGGCCAGTTTAAACTGGGAGAACCTGTAGCCGCTGGCCCCGTGGCTCGTGCCTCGCCCGTTGTTGGCCTCAAACCATGCCCTCCAGTCATTCGGCGCCCCATCGTTCGCGACCTTGACACCTCCGCTCCGCCGGTCGCCGCCGCAGTCACGGGCCAGAAGCCCGTAGCCATTGCAGGATTCGGCCCAGAGGTGAGCACGATTGCCGTTGAACTGCTGCAGTTTGAATCCGGCACCCTCACACAACTGAATCCGGGCATCGACGTCCCCGGCATGCAGCCTGGTGGCCACGATCCCGTGGCCGCTACCCTGCTTGATCTGCAGGTTCTGGATCCGGGCCCCGTCGGCATCCTCCAGCCAGACGCCGTAGCTGCAGGTCTCGGCCTCCACGTCGGTCCAGTCCTCGTGGTCGATTGACCCAGCCCCAGTGAAGTCATCGATCTTGACATCCTCCAGCACGACACCCGATCCCCCGTAGACGAACTTGATCACGGACCCATCGGACTCGAAAGCCAGGCCTCGAATCACAACACGAGGCATCTGCCCCGACCCGCGCGTGATCTGGAAGATCGGCGTTGCCGGCGTGGCCGCATTCACGCCGAAGATCTTCGAGCCACCGAAGAACGTCAGGTGCGACATATTTCCGGCCCCGCCCACCGTGATCGCGATCGCCCCAGCTGACAGGTCCAGGTAGACATTGGCCGGCTGACGTTTGCTGTCGAGATAATCCACAGGTCCGCGGAACCCCAGCTCGACAGGCTCGTTGACACGGGTGGCAAGATATGCGATCAGTGCTGCCCTGTTGGCCACGGCCGCCGCCTGGCTGTCGTATACTCCGCCGATGTCGCCGAAATCCAGCACGTCGTCCTCCTCAGCAATAGGCTCCGTAACACTCGAACAACTTGAGGATGACGACATTGATGTGGTCGACGTCTCGGAGAAGCTGCTGCTCGAACTGAACTCGGCCTCGCCGCCAAAGGCCCCCACTGTCGCGTCCACCAGAATCGAGAACTGCAGCGTCCACGACGCCTCTTGTTCCCCCTCCTGGTCGTGCCAATCCGGGCCCCGCTCCGTCACGACATGCGCAACGCCATCGAATTGGATAGCATTGTGGGGGTCGAAGGCGGCAGCGATCTTCTTCGCCAGCCGTTGAGCAATGCTCTTCGCGCTCTCGCTGCTCGTATCCTGTGCGTGCACCTTGAATCGAAACGTCCACCGTTGCAACTCCCTATCGTCTCCGCTGTTGTCAATCCCTGTCATCCTCGCCAGTATCTCCGGCTCGTCTTTCTCGTACACGCAGTACGGACCTGGCGGCTCCGGTCTGGCCATCCCGTCGTGCAGCGGCTCGTACTCCATCGCAGTCGGATCGAGCCATTCGGCGCGGAAGTCGGTGTCGAGCCCTCTTGATTCCCAGTGTGCCGCGATCGCCTCGTCCAGTCGCCACGTACCTGCCTCCGTAGCCATCAGTCATCACCGAACAAGTCCCTTGCACAGGCGCGGCACAAGATGTTCTGCGTACTCGCTATGCCGATTACCGGCCTGCCACACCGAACACATGTGTTTTTGGCCATAGACTGCTCCTGCTCGTCTTTGCTCGCCTGCTCCATACTATGTTGCCATACTTTGACAACTGGGTGTATCATTTCAAAGT
>Ga0209642_10003274_pt1 | contig 10480 bp, 11 predicted proteins | sample RifCSP19_2_FD_184025 | JGI IMG/M metagenome (GOLD analysis project Ga0209642, IMG submission 184025) | Soil microbial communities from Rifle, Colorado - Rifle CSP2_sed 19_2 (SPAdes) (version 2) | ecosystem: Environmental > Terrestrial > Deep subsurface > Rock core/Sediment | place: Rifle... | reverse complement strand
TAGTGCCTATCACAAAGGTATTCGTGTAAGAACTGGTTTCGTCCACAAGCTTTTTAATTGCCTCAAGATCGGCATAAGCCACATCAATCCCCACGAAGACATCGGGCAACTCTTTTTTTTGGGCGTCGTTAACAAGAAAACCGTAAATTATGAAAATTGAGGCAATTACCATTATGAAAATCATAAACACGGTTAAAACTTGTTTCATCATATTTTTGCTCCTTAAAGGAAATAGTGGTAGCTGAAGGAATGGAAGGGCTTGCCTGACGCTGTTGTATTAGCGCATTCCCATTCCGAAGCCGCCGCCTCCACCCATCATGCCTCCTCCGCCCATCATTCCGCCCCCTTGGCCGTAAGTTCCGTAGCCGCCGTATGGTCCGTAGTTGTTGTTGGGTGCCGAGTTGCTGTATGGTCCGTAGGTGCCGGATTGCGGGTAGTTTCCTCCCGTGTAGCCTGTTGATCCTTGACCTGAGTTTCCATAAGGTGCATAGTTACCATAATTCCCCAAGTTGGTGGGAGTTCTGGCGTTCGTGATGTAACCGTACGCTACCCCTACGCTCACAACGATAAGGGCTACTGCCAATACGGCTAACACGGCTTTTCTTGTATCTTCCATTTGATTTACCTCTACAAACAGAATAGCCTATGAGTGGTATAGGAGTTGGCTGAAACAGAAGTGAAACAGTATTGAAACGTTGTTCAGTAGATTTCTGAAACATGATTTGTTACTGAAGGAAACGCGTTTTGCCCGTACTTGCCAATTTCAAAAAGGAAATAGTGAAAAACAAGGATCAATCTACTGTTATAAGGTGATTTGATGAAAATTGGCATGGTCTTAAGCACAAATGACCCTGAAGAAGCCTGGAACGCATTCCGTTTCGGAAACGTAGCGCTAAAAGAGAGCCACTTGGTAAGGGTCTTTCTTGTCAACAAAGGAGTTGAGGCAGAAGACATTAAAAGCGAAAGATTCCCTGTGCAAGAACAGCTTCGCTCATTCGTCGAAAACAAAGGCGAATTACTAGCATGCGGAACCTGCATGAAAGCTAGACAAAAAGAAGCCTCAGACTTTTGCCCTATTGCAACAATGAAAGACCTACTAGATATTGTAGTATGGTCAGATAAGCTGCTAACATTTGGCTAGTTTTTGCCCCTTCACCTCTTTTTTCTGTCTTCAGGTCTTAATGGCATAAAAGTGTTCGTGTCTTTGAAGTTTTGCAAGGACAAAGCGATGCTGCCACAACATTGGAAGGGCATTGTGAGCAAAAAAGGAAGATTTCGTAACTGGGCAAGTTCTAGCCTATAGACATAGCATCTGCTATATGCTTGACTTTACGCACTCATCTATTTGCGCTCGCCAAAAACGGATAAAGAACCTTAAAAAAGGGGAATGGTGCAGCGTGGCTTTAAGTATGCTTTCTTTTCTTCAGAATCAATGGAAGTTTGGGTTTCAACCTTGAAGGTTAATATTGATTTAAGCGATAGAAATACTTATATGACTATTCAAATATATGAATAATGTATGTTGCATCTTGATGAGAGAACATTTCAGTCACATGCCGAGCTTTGCAAAACATTGGCGAGTCCAATAAGATTGGAGTTGCTCAGTTTGCTGCGGGACGGAAAAAAATCCGTTAACGAACTTGCCGCGCAACTAGTCGTGCGCCAAGTTAAGACGAATTGGAGAACAAGATCTGAGTTGACGATAAAACCGTTAAGTTGCTGATGAAGAATTTGGTGACCCAGCAATTATCGAAATTGAGCACGCAAACTGAGCATCGGAAACCGATTCATCTGAATGTTCCATTTTACAGGCAGCACTATGACTTCACTTGTGGTCCTGCTTCGTTATTGATGGCTATGAAGTATTTTGATGACGATCTGCGTGTTGCCAAGGATGTGGAGATTGACTTGTGGAGGGAAGGAAACATGGTTGAAGTGTACGGTACGAGCAGGTATGGTTTAGCTTATTCTGCGGCAGTGCGTGGCTTTTGCGCGAGAGTCACTAGTAATACTGACGAGGTCGATTTTGTTGATAGGCTCGTTCCACCAGTGGAGGGTCTGAACATGCAGGTGCTCAAGCTTCATTTTGATGAAAGAAGAGGCAGGTGCAGAAAACTGGGCGTCAAAGAAAGATACAACGTAATTACGGACGAAATCATCTACGATTCTCTTCTTTCGAACCATGTTTCATTGATAGTGACAAATGCGTTGTTCTGCAAAGGAGAAAATCTGCCGCACTGGGTTGCTGTAACCGGGATGGATGACAAATTTGCTTACTTCAACAATCCTCTGGATCTGAATCAGCGAACAAGAAAGTTCAAGCTACGGACCATTCAAAAAGCCATTGGATACAGGGGTAGTCAATCAATGGTGGAAGTTTGGAAACCACATGATCACCATCGCTTAACTGGAAGCGCAACGTGAGGTTACCGGTAATATGCAGAAAGCTTTCATCGATTCGCGTAGTTGTTTTCGATGTAACAAGTGTTATGCAGCAACGATATGTCCGGTTAAAGCCATTTTCCAAATTGACGCTGAAGAACCCGCCGTTGTTGACCCCAATCTTTGCCATGGATGCGGAGATTGTATGGAAAAATGTCCAGGCGAAGCTATTGTCCTTAAGGAAAATTGAAGAGTATGCAACTAGCCCGTTCTTTTGCCATCTTCAGCAGGCGTTTCAAGACTGTTTCAGTATCGTTTCAGCGAACTATCTTATCCTTCCAAGGCCATAGTTAAAGTAAAGTTGGAGGTGAACTGAATGAAAAACTGGAAAATAATAACAATTTCCTTAGTTGCGGTCGTTGCAGCAACGCTGCTAATTTCTTCCGTCTATGCCATGGGACCATGGGGCTTTAACTCTTATGGGGGTTATGGCGGCATGATGGGAGGAGGCGGAAGGATGGGAAGAAGCTACGGCCAATACGGCTACGGCTCATATGGCACGTACAACCCCGCGTATCCAACCCAACCCAGCTTAACCACCCCGACAGCACCAACAACCCAATATTACCAGCCAGTTTACCCCTTCCAGTTCGGAGGAGGATGCATGGGCAGATTCGGCTGGAACAACTACGGCTACGCAACATCACCATACACCTACACGGGAGCACCGCTGAACATTACCACGGCGACAACAATAGCCCGAAACTATGTCGCTTCGATAAACAACCCTGACTTGGCAGTGAAAGAAATAGAAGAGTACACAGCAAACTTCTACGTCCAAGTAGCGGAGAAAAGCACAGGCATCGGAGCGTTTGAACTGTTAGTCGACAAGTACACAGGAAGCATCTATCCGGAGATGGGTCCGAACATGATGTGGAACACCAAATACGGCATGATGCGCGGAGGCATTCTGGGCGGAATCTTTGGCGCGCCAACAGCTACAATGCCGGTGAACGCGACTGCAGCTAAGGCTTACGCGCAGCAGTTCTTGAATGCGTACTATCCTGGAACCGTGGCTGAAGAAGTCTTCGCGTTCTATGGGTATTATCACGTGATGGTTCAGCTTAACGGCAACGACTATGGCATGTTAAGCGTTAACGGCTACACAGGGCAAGGCTGGTTCCACACCTGGCACGGAACCTTCATACAAGAACTAAAAGTGATATAATCAGTGAATGCGTATGCAACTAAGCGCCTCGATTCCTTTTTTCTTTTTTTGAATTTGCTCGAATATAAACGTAGAAGATAAGTCAAGGAAGTAAGAAGATTTGATTAAGTCTCGATTTAAAGTCCGGGTCGTCTTTCTCTCGGCATGTGTTATCTTGGCAACTCTTGCTCTTCCAGCCTTTGCCTCAGAGTATACTTCGGGAGTTACAAGAGGTCAGTTTGTGAAGTACGGTAACTTCGTCGGAATTGGTCCAGGTGTTGAATCCTTTAACGACTACGACTGGCTGAAGCTTGAAATTGTCAATATATCGGGAAATGACGTTACCTTGCTTTCGACTGGTCAGTTCAAAAACGGCACCGCTATTCCCGGCAACGACACAACAATAGTGTGGAATCTTGAAGCTGGAACAGAGAACGGCGTTCCAAGCACTCAAGGCCCCATTATTGCAGCTAACTTAACCCCGGGTGACGCCATACCGCCACCCAACACCTACACGGTTAACAAAACTGAGAACCAACTATTCTTGGGCGTCAGCAGAAGCGTTAACATCCTCAACGCGGCACTTTCCACGCCCGATTACAACACTACCCTCACATACGTTTACGACAGGCTTTCTGGAATGCTCCTAGAATCAGCATCAGAAACCACAACTCAAGCTCAACCCGAACCAATAACATCAGAATATTCATACAGTATCATTGAAACCAACGTTTTCGGCTCAACATCAATAACTCCTGCTCCCTTGAAGTCCGCAACTCCCTCAGCGACAACTCAAACAACAGCATTACCAACTCAGACGTCATCTTTGTCTCCTCAACCAACCCTTGGCATTATACCATTACAGTACGTTATTGTTGTAGCAATCGTCCTCATCGTCGTTATTGCAGTAGCATTGGGGCTTAGAAAAAGAACTAAATAAACTTCTATCGGAGTCTATAAAGGAAAAAAGACAATTAGGTAATTAATCACAATGAGTTTAAGTAGCGCCGTCATAGCGACCTCCAAAAGCAAAATATTTTGGTTTTGGCAAATAGCCGGGCCATCATTTATGTTATTTCTGTGGCTATTCGGTTTGCTACCAAAAGCGTCGCAATACCTCTGTTGAATTTTCCTGGTTTCTGGGTTGGGCATTTCATCCCGGGCAACTTTCTAGAAAAGCTTCTTGGCAACTCTTTTTTTCCAGGTGGGGCAGGAGGCGTTGCAGGTGATTTTTATTAACAGCTATTGAGGCGACGTAGTCATGGGGAAAGACTAAGTATCTTCGCAGGCTTGCGGGGTCTCGTTGAAAGAAATGGGGATAGTGAGGGTACCACCTGTTTTCTTACTTTTTGGGTTTGCTTACTTTTTCGTTTTTCTTTGCTCGTGTAGTGCATCCACAACCGCATTCAGCGCACATGATTTCTCACCTCTCACATGTCATAAAGTTAATATATTTTGTAAAGTATTTAAACTACAAAGTTTAAAGTATTGAAGCGACTACAGAAGGTTAATGTCACTATGCATAAGGAAACTAACAAATGCCATGCTGAAGGCGTAGAGGTTTGCCTCTGTCCTCTTGAAGGAGTAATTGCAGTTATCAGCAAAAAGTGGGCTCTCCAAATTATCGCTGAAATAGGAAACCGTGAAAAATTAAGGTTCAACGAGATTATGGTGCACTTAAACAAGATAAGCCCTAAGTCGTTAACAGATCGACTTAAAGAACTGGTTACAGCAGGCTTACTAAGAAGAGAAGCATTCGCAGAAATCCCACCAAGAGTCGAGTACTCTCTTACTCATGATGGCTTAGAGCTTCGAAGTTTGATCATGCCATTAATGAAATGGGCTAGTTCCAGGTAAAGCATGGAAAAAATAGCTTGAAGCAACCTTCCTTAAGAAACGCTTTGAATATGGGGGCAACCTTGAAATGAATTCCATAGTAAAAACCCAAGGTTTAACTAAACAGTATGGGGATGTTTTAGCAGTTGACAATTTAGACTTAGAAGTGTCAGAAGGCGAAATTTTTGGGCTACTAGGCCCTAACGGCGCTGGAAAAACCACCACAATACGAATGCTTACCGGACAGACAACACCCACCTCCGGAACTGCCACAGTAGCCAACCACGACATCATCCATCAACCGACCAAAGCGAAACAACAGATTGGCGTTATTCCTGACATATCAAATATCTACGAAGAAATGAGCGCATGGGACAACCTTATTTTTGCCGCCCAACTTTACAGCGTACCCAAAATTGAGCGAGAAAAAAGGGCAAAAGAACTTCTGGAACTCTTTGGACTTTATGAGCGACGCAAAGACCGCGTTGCAGGTTTCTCAAGAGGAATGAAGAGACGCCTAACCATAGCTGCAGCCTTAATTCATAAACCCAAGCTCCTGTTTTTAGACGAGCCAACCAGCGGTCTTGACGTTCAAAGCTTACGAATGATTCGAACCCTCATAAAAGAACTGAACGAAGATGGCGTAACGGTCTTTCTCACCACTCACCATATCGAGGAAGCAGATCAACTCTGTCAACGTATCGCCATAATCAACAAAGGAAAAATAGTCACTGTAGACACTCCTGAAAGGCTCAAGGCGTCAATGGAAAAACGCCAAGTCATCGAAGTTTCCTTCACTGCATCCAGAGGCTTAGAGGACAAACTTAAAGGCTTAAGCTGTGTGACCGATGTTTCAATGCTCGGCGACAAATGTAGGCTTCAGGTTGATGAAGCTTCCGAAGCGGTCCCTTCCCTAGTTGATTTCGCTCGAAAACACTTTAAATCCAAGTTTGGAAGAAGCTTTCGTTAAACTTACCGGTCTGAGTCCAGAAGTCATGAAGACAGAGAAAGAGCCAGTTAAAAAGAAAGAGGATTGAAAACCTTGATTGAGACACTGAAAGAAAACGTGTTGAAGGCAGTTCATATCGCGGAAAAAGACGCGAAGATATACTTCTTCAAAGGACCAAACATCACATTTGGGCTGCTCTTTCCAGCAATCATTTATTTGGCTTTCTCAGTTGGAAGAACAGCCGACGTTTCCTTGGTCATACCTGGTCTTGTTGCGATGTCTTCTCTTTTTGGCGCAGGCGCGATTGAGTCTTTGGCCTTGCCTTTAGAGCGAGCCAAGGGCACCTTCGATAGGTTGCTCGCTGCTCCAATCTCGCTGACTACCATAATAGTTGGCAAGGCATTAGGAGGATTCTTCTTTGGTATCTTCCTATCGATTGGATACATGGTGATTGCCCTGCTACTTCCTGGAGCTGCCATCGCAAACCCGCTCCTATTCGCTTTTGGAATTGTACTCTCAGCCTTGACGTTCTCAGCTTTAGGCGTATGCATCTCAACACCATTTCGAGATGTGCCACAAGCTATGCCTCCAGCTACTCTCATCCGCGTAGCAATGGTATTCCTCGGCGGAGTATTCATTCCGCTCTCTGCAATGCCTGGCTTTCTTCAGCTCGTAGCCTACTTGCTTCCAATAACATACGCGGTTGATATGTTGCAGCAAGCGACAACTGGACAAATATTTGCTCAAGCTCTTGTTATCGATGCAGCAGCAATGATTCTGTTTTCAATAATATTTTTTGTGATAGCAACAGCGGTTCTAAAGAGGACTCTTCGTTAAAGTTGAAGCAGGCAATAATAAGGAATTGACGAGTGGAAAGCTAGCTGATTTACAGTTCTTTTTAGGGCTCCGCTTTACCCCAAGCTTACACAGCAAAACTTGTCAATGCTCAATACCGGCCTTTTTTCTCGCAATATGTCACAAGCTACTTGACTAAATTTCGATAAGACTAGACGTTTTAATTTTACAATTCTTTTTTATTTAATTATGGGAAAAGAGTTGCGCCGAGTACTCGGGTTCTGGGATGCCGTAGCCATTGGCATAGCCGCGATGGTAGGCGCAGGAATATTCGTCGTAAGTGGCATCGGAACGAGGATCGCTGGCTCCGCCGTGATAATCGCATTTGTCATAGCAGGAGTGGTTGCACTCTTCAACGCACTTTCAAGCGCAGAACTAGCAGCTGCCATACCGCGAGAAGGCGGCACATACGAATATGCCCGACGTCTGCTCTCGCCTAAAATAGGCTTCATGACCGGCTGGCTTTTCATCTCAAGCAAAATGCTTGAATCTGCAACCGTTGCATTAGCATTCGGCTTGTACGCTTCTCTTTTCCTACAACTTGACCCGAGAATGTTTGCTATTGCGGCAGTGATCACATTAACCGCGATAACCGCTGTAGGCATCAGATCATCGACAAATGCAAGCATAATAATGGTTATAATTAAAGTCGGCGTGCTAGCAGTTTTTTGCGTTTCTTGGTCTAGGCGCGGTCAAATCAGCGAATTTTGAACCCTTCGCCCCGACAGGCTTTCAGGGAGTGCTTGCTGCCTCAGCGATTGTTTTCTTTGCCTACACTGGATATGCCCGTATTGCCACCTTTGGCGAGGAAATCAAAGAACCGGAAAAAACCATTCCGAGGGCGATCCTAACCTCACTAGCCATAACCGCCACCGTCTACGTTATCGTTATCACCGTGGGAATAGGATTGGTCGGAGTAAGACAGTTTGGGGAAAGCGACTCGCCCATAGCAACCGCCGCTTCAGTCCTTGGAAACCCAGTTTTAGTGGCATCGGTCGTCTTTGGAGCAGGTGTGGCAACGCTTAGCGTCTTGTTGAGTGATCTGCTTTCCTCTTCACGGACAGTGTTTGCGATGACCCGTAACGGCGACTTTCCAAAGTTCCTTTCACAGATGAAGAACCTGAATCCAGTTAACTCAGTTATTGCGACTTCAGCAATTGTGATTGTATTGGTGTTAACTGGTAGCTTATTGCAGGTTGCTGCATTGACAAGCTTGACGATACTGATTTACTACGCTGTAACCAACTTAAGCGCCTTGAAGTTAAATTCTGAGAAAAGACGTTTTCCGAGACTGATTCCTGTTGCAGGGCTTATCTCCTGCATAGGATTAGCCGTATTTTTGCCATTGGAACAGTGGCTATGGACCTTTCTGTTACTCGCGCTTGGAATAATCTACGTCATAGTACGGAAAATATAGAGAGAGGATTAAATAATTTATTCGCAAAATCATTAAAAATTGTTTAAAGAGAATTGCGTTGTTATAGCATAGAGTTAACAATGAATACTGATGGAAGTTGGCTCGGGCAATGTTTAGGATCAGGTACTCTAAGAAAAGCTTGTTTTTAGTACTTTGCATTATGGGTCTATTTGCCATCCTGAGCTCAACTATGTCTAAGAACCCTGTCTTGAAGCCTTTTGCAACAAGTCTTGGTGCGCCGACCGATTTTGTAGGTTTAGTAGCTTCAGCCTCAACAATCCCTGGAATACTTATCAGTTTACCCGCTGCGTCTCTCTCAGACGTTTTTGGCAGAAAAAAAGTCCTTTTGTTTTCGGCGTTTGTCTTTGCTTCTGCACCTTTCCTTTATCTGTTCGTTAATTCGTGGTGGCAGCTGATCCCTGTGCGTTTTTATCATGGCTTTGCAACTGCCATTTTTGTTCCAGTTGCAGAAGCGGCTATAGCCGAAGCGTTTCTGACAAAACGAGGCGAGCGAATCTCAATCTTCTCTTCCATAACGGCTGTCGGTAGGGCAATGGCGCCTTTCTTGGGTGGTTATATTTTGTTTTTAACAAACTACGGTTATAGCACTCTTTATCTAGCTGTTGAGATAGCAGGTGTTGCAGCATTCATAGTTGCGTTATTCTTTTTGTTTGAACAAAAAAGCCTCAAACCGCAAAGTGTCGGCGCTAAAGTACCTAGTGGAAGCATATTTCATGGATGGCTCAAGGTTGCAAAAAATCATGATATACAAGTCGTAAGCTTAATCCAAGCAAACCAGTACTATGTTTTTGGTGCAGTAGAATTCTTTTTAGTAGGCTACTTGGCAGAGGCTGTAAGATTAGATCCCTTTTCAATAGGCGTGATTATGGGAAGCCAAGTGATAGCATTGATCATAGCAAGACCGTTGTTGGGGCGACTTTCAGATAGGATTGGACGGCGAAAACCAATAATCTTGGGCTCAGTCATAAGTGGTCTTTTATTGGCGGCTTTTCCTTTCTGCGGAGATTTCCCAAGTTTACTGCTCCTTTCAATAGGATACGGACTTGGCTTCGCAGCTGTAATTTCTTCGACATCGCCGCTGACTTGTGAAATTGCTCCTTCAAATTTGCTTGGCACCTCGTTGGGCTTTCTCAGCACAATGATGGATGTTGGACAAACGCTTGGACCGATAATTAGCGGAATAATTCTGGCAATCACCCTTCAATATTCAATGCTGTTTTATTCGTTGAGCATTCTCTTGATACTCTCGTCCATAGCCTTCACTCTGTCAAAAACCGCGAAAAAAAGGCTATGCCCCGAGGAGCCTTGAGTTAGGTGCTTAGATTGCGGCAAATTAGCTTTTGCTAGGTAATCTCTCTTTCAGTTACTCCAAGCTTCTGCAATAAAGCTTGTGAGTGACCAGTTGCCAGCCAAGCTTCTCTTGGCTGTTCTTTTTAACAAGAGTAATTTCTTACCCTCTGAGTGATCCGAGAAGGTATATGTTGATGTTCATGTGCAGAAACTTGCCTCTTCGCACTATTTGGTCCAGAGCAGGCGAGCAGAGTTCAATGCGACAAACGAGGCGTTTCCTTCATGGATTGCAGCTGCCAATATCGGGTTAATGTCACCATGAACCGCAAAGACTATTCCAAGAATGTTAACCGCCATAGCCAAGAAGATATTCTGCTTTATCATCGACAAAGTCTTTTTTCCTAAACTAATCGTGTTCGACACCTTGGCAAGGTCGTCAGACATTAACACTACATCGGCTGTTTCAATAGCCACATCAGTGCCAACCTCGCCCATAGCTACTCCGACATGAGCTGTAGCTAAT
>Ga0209642_10003269_pt1 | contig 10489 bp, 8 predicted proteins | sample RifCSP19_2_FD_184025 | JGI IMG/M metagenome (GOLD analysis project Ga0209642, IMG submission 184025) | Soil microbial communities from Rifle, Colorado - Rifle CSP2_sed 19_2 (SPAdes) (version 2) | ecosystem: Environmental > Terrestrial > Deep subsurface > Rock core/Sediment | place: Rifle... | reverse complement strand
TGGTTATCTTACCACTTTCAGGTAGTTTGCCTATCTTATTACTAGTCTTCTAATTGAAGACAAATTATGCGACAATGTTATTTGTCTGAAAGACATTTCCTTCATTTACGAGTTAATTTGATCAAAGCATGCCTCATCATTATAGCATCAATGCTACTTTTTCCAATTTTTTCTAGTTTCAACGCAGAGGCAACTCATAATCCTCATCTTTTTGTTTCAGCAGAAAACCCCATTTATGACAACCATTTTGCAGGTTCCATGGTAATTGAGGTAGTCGTAAGTGATCCAGATTATAATGACATTGGTGAGGCTGAAGGTGAACCTGATGTTACCCTAAACGGAAATGATCTTAGGATGGTTCAAGCTACTGATGGAAAATGGTATGCATATTTTGCAAATATCAACGCTGCAAAAAGAGCAGATCAAATTGTTCTTGATGCAGGACCGGGAGCTGTCGGCAAAAGTTTAGACTTTGGCGTCTTTTGTAGTAGTAGTACTGCTTCATCAGTTTTAGGAGTTGGTTTTTCTGACACAGAGGGAGTTGCAGTTCCAGCATTGCCGATCTTGTCAGATTTTACAAATGGAAATGCACCATTTACCGCCTGTACAGCATCTCCTGTTGGGGGTAATGACAATAATGTGGTACGCAATCCAAAATCAATTAACACAAACCCCTCTGTACCAACAGGGCAGATTGGCATTGATGTTTATGCTTGGCCCCTCATCCAATTATTTTCTTTTGATAACGTAGAGATAAAATATAATCGTCCTGGTGGGATAGAAAAAGTTCAACTAGAATATGATGATATTCCAAACATCTCGTCAATCACTGATAGAAAAGGGTATCCAAATAACGCAGAAGTTTTCTTAACTATTAATGATATCCAATTAAATCAAGATCCTACCGATGAAGATTCTTGGACATTTAACATAAATTCCCCACAAGCAACCTTTTACCAAGCATTTAAAGAATCTGGTTCAGATTCTGGGAACAACAGTCCAGGTTTAATAAATTTAGTTCCACATCTCTCAAGTCTTGGTTTTGAAGATAATGGAAAATTAACTATGAATCTTGGGAATATAGCAAAATTAAAAACAAATGACCATCAACCAAACCTTTCCGTTTCAGATACTGTAAACACTTTTTCTCAAATTGTTACGGTAGTCGAATCTGAACCAAATTCGGGAATTTTTGAAAATTTTGATTCCAGTAATGAATCAACAATTGGAATATTAGGAAATGCTCCACGAGGAGAGTCAGCTATAATACAATATGGCGATAAATCAACTTCAATACTTGCTGGTCCATCTACGGCATCTATATCAATGACCCCAAAAGGTAGTCAATTTAATGCAGGTCAACAGGTTCCAGTAACAGTTGTCGATAATGATCAAAATGTAAATTCAGGCTCAAGGGACATCCTGAATGTTTTTAGAAGCACAGCAATTATTCCTTCCTTACAACTAGGTGATCCAGTAACTCTTGAGAAAACTTCTAGTCTGAAATTTTATACTGCTTCAACTGATCCTCTGAATGGTGGCTTTGTAGTAGACTTTTCAGTTCCAGATAAAAATTCAGACAGATTAATTGTAGATACTACTCCAGTTGGTATCACTGCATTTGAGACAGTATCTATGAACTTGGGAATTACTACAGGGGTTCTAAAATCTCTGCTCATTGATGTTACTCTACCAAACAATGCTGGAACAAATTGGTTAAACTATGATTTAAGATCATTTCAACAACAATTAGGAATAAAATCATTTTCAGATACAAATATGACATTACATTTCGGCGGACTTCCTGGAATTACACAAATACAAATACTAGATCCAGGAGATATTTCATCTGCACAAGGTCTTATACAAATAGATAAAGAGGATGTTGTAGCAATAAATGCATTTTCAAGCTCTTCATCATCTGTCTTTCTGAGTATCAACTTTGATTCATCTGATGACCCATCTTCTGCAGGTATGATATCTAATGAAAAAGACAGTCAACCAATAGTAATAGACTTTTTTTCTTTTGGGCAAAAAAATAGTCAAGAAATTAATAACGCAATTTACCGATTTGAATTAGAAGAAACTTCAAACAATTCTGGAATATTTGTGGGAACAATAGAGTACACAGTTACTAATCAAGTAAATATTTTTGATTCAAATTTAATTACATCACTCAGAACAATTGATGACAGAATAAAATTCCTAGTAAATGACAGATTGATAGATGAAGAAGGAATCAACATTGCATATTCTGATATTGCAGGAGTTGGAGTTACTATTAGCACTTCAACTAAAACTGACATTAAAACGCATTCAGGAACTGCATCCTTTACCTCCAATACTTATCGTTTTGGTCAACCAGTTTTTTTTGTTTTAAATGATTCTGATCTTAATCAAAAACATGATACAATTGAATCATATCAAGTTGTAAATGATCCTAATTCCCCCAATGTTGATACTGTTGGAACATCAAATGGTGAGCTTTTAGTAGAAATTTTAATCAAAGATTTTCGCTATAAACGATGTACAATAAATGGAGTTGAACATGGGGGGCTAGCATCAACAGGATTTATTCTTGTAGAAACTGGATCTAATTCTGGTATTTTTGAGGGAAGTTTTAAAATGCCTACCCAAATCTGTGATAAAACAGGCACAAAATTGATTTCTACTGCAGGTGGAAGTCTTGATGCAAAATATCATGATTTCAGAGATTCTTCTGGAGAACAAAATATTTTCAGTGCAATTAGTTTTGGTTCTTCTTTGACTGGAGAAAATCTTTCAAGTTTAAACTCTGAAAAATTCATTATTCCAGAGTATAAGAAAATAACCGAAGTAATTCTAAGTGGCAAAGTAAATAATTACAAACAAGGAACTACCATTGACATAACTCTTATTGGACCAGATTCATCATCAGAAAAATTTAGTGTGTTTGCAACACAGAAAGGAGAATACAAAGTAGTTTTTACTTTATATCATAATTCCTTACCTGGTAATTACAAAGTTAGTGTGAATTATCATGACTCTCATATTGGAGATGAATTATTTCATGTCTCAAAATATTTGGTACCTGAATGGATAAAAAACAATGCTAGGTGGTGGTCATCAGATCAGATTTCAGACTCTGAATTTATCAGAGGAATAGAACATCTGATGGAAAAAAACATTATTGTTATTCCAGATTCTGTTAAATCACAAAGTACCGGACAAAATGTTCCATTTTGGATAAAAAATACTGCAGAGTGGTGGTCCCAAGATATTGTATCTAATGATGAATTTGTTGCGGCATTAGAATTTTTGGTAAAGAATGGCATAATTAGGCTATAATCGAGTCAACTTTTCTTTCATTTAATACATAAATACCCTTGATCCTTGATAAAATCCAGCAAATGAGCCCGTTAGGACGTATATCATTGATTATTTTATCATTTACGATTTTATCATATGGATTTATGGGCGCAATAAATGCTCAAACTCCCCCGACAACATCAATTCCACCTCTATCAGTTAAGACCGATTTGCCTTTGTATGCAGATGGAAACACGATCACTGTTTCGGGTTTTATAAAAAACCTTAACATCGATTATCCTGTTGATCTTACACTCATTATTCGTGATCCAACAGGAAATCTTGTTTCCATTAGCCAAATTACTCCAAAAGCAGATGGATCTTATGAAACAACATTCATTGCTTCAGGAACTTTCAAAGTAGGAGGAGAATATTCTGTTCAAGCATCATATAGTGGACAAAAAGCCACAACTACATTCCAATTTGTTGGTGGTCCAGGTTATACGCCACCACCAGTAGTGGAACCACCACCAGTAGTGGAACCACCACCAGTAGTGGAACCACCACCAGTAGTGGAACCACCACCAGTAGTGGAACCAGAGCCAGTACCAATTTGTGGTCCAGGTACCCATTTAGAAAAAGGACGTTGTGTACCTGATGAAAAAGAAAAAGGAGGCGGGTGCCTAATTGCAACTGCTGCATTTGGTTCTGAATTAGCACCACAAGTTCAAATGCTAAGAGAAATTCGAGATAATACTGTACTTAGCACTTTATCTGGAACTGCATTTATGACAGGATTTAATGAATTCTATTATTCATTCTCTCCAACAATTGCAGATTGGGAACGTGAAAACCCAATATTCCAAGATGCAGTTAGAATTACCATAACTCCACTGTTGATGTCACTTTCAATTCTCAACCACGTCGATATAGATTCTGAGGAGGAAATGTTAGGTTACGGAATAAGTCTAATAATCTTGAATCTAGGAATGTACTTTGTAGCGCCAGCTATTGTCATAGTAAAATTAACGAAAAGATTCAAGAACCAATAGAATTTTTCTTTAGGTTATTATACTCAAACAAATATGTTGTTTTAATGCATATAGAATACGAAGAATTTGAATCAATTGAAGATATTTTCATGTACATGTCTTCTGTAGCACCCCCAATGAAAAATACTCTCCCAATTAATTCTTACAAAGGTTATGTTTTCTCTTTTATTCCTCTTAGTCACTCAAATGGGGATGTTTATCTATTTATTTACACAAAAGGAAAGCTAGAAGGTAGAATTTTAGAATTTGACGTAAACACACACTCTTATAAAAAAGTCGAATCTATTGAAAGAGCAGATAAAAATTATTTTATTGTTCTGACACCAAAAAGAAATACTATTGCTGATGTAGCACTAGAAAAATTATAATCTCTTAGTTTCTATCTTAGGAGCACTAACTGATCTACTTCTTGCATATTTTTCTACAATTTCATCAGGCATTCTTCCATTGAAAAGATCTTTGCACAGACCACGCAAGTATCTCATTATTGCCCATGTTCCTGCTTTAATTATGCCATACATGAAAACCTTCATGGCTGGTCCGTAGGTCTTATTCCTAAGAATAATTGGAATAATGTCATTAATCACACGTAAGTTATTTTCCCAACACTTCCAAAATAGTGTGAATTGTGCCTCATTTAGATTACCAAAATGCATTGAATTTTTCTCACTAAAATCTTGATAAAGTAACGGTGCAACAAGACCTCTAAAGTTTGTTGCTCTAAAATCTGTCATCATATCTATTGTATATTGAACCTCATCGGGTGTTTCATCAGGCCAGCCAATGATTATAGTCGCTGCTGGGAACCAATGGTTTTCATTTAGTATCTTTGCACCTTCTCTTACCACACTTCCCCATTCATCAGTTGAAAATGGTTTTGTCTTGACTCCAAGATGTTTTTTGACCATTCTTGGAGCTACTGTTTCTATTCCAAGATTTGTAGAAAGCCACCTTCCATTTTTTTGCATTTCATTTATTTCAGAAATATCATGAAGAAGTTTCGGGTCTGCTGCTACTGCTGAGAAAGTCATATGAGTAGTACCAATAAAGTTTGGACCTAAACTTTTCAAGCCTTTCCATAACTCGGTAATGGCATCTCTGTTGGGTATAAACTCTCTATTATCACATCCATAAAGTAGCATTTCATCTGAATGTAGCCAAATTGAATCGAAGCCATAATCTAGATTGATTTTTGCTTCATGTTTTAATCTTTCAAGAGGCAAATCTTTTTTAGATCTTTTATTTACATCACAAAAATCACAACCCCTACCACATCCGCGCATTGCTTCAATTAGCGAATTGACTGTGGGACCTTCAATAATTGGAATGTTTTGAATATTTTTAACAAAACAATGCATTAATTCTGGTGCATCTCCTTTCTCTAAATCATTAAATAAATCTAGAGCTAATTCATCAGCCTCACCAACTACCACAGTATCGATTCCATGAATTTTCATTCTATCAGATTTTGCAAGCTCCCATGCGCCATTTCCTCCAACTACAACTTTAAAGTTGTATTTTTTCTTTAATTGAATAATATTTGCACACATTTTTTTGAATTTCATCGCCACATATGATAATTTTTCTGGCGACATTGTTGTTGTAACAGGAGCCATTCCAAGTGGATCCATTACATTAATTCCAACTACTTTTGTATCTGGACCAATGGATTTTTCAAGATAATCTGGATTTGCCACAAAAACTTCGTCCTTTTTGTAACCTTGTAGTAGTGCACTCTCTACACGTCGTAACCCAACCTGAGCTACCTTTGCTTCACCGGTTACTGGGTCAGTCTCAACAGGGGGACAAAAAACTTTGTCAAAAACCCATTCTGGAAGAACTTCATATGGTCCACACGCAATAAACCCATAAAGAAAATTTCCTCTATAGTTAGTCATCAGACTACGGTCTGCGGTAAGAACTATTCGCTTGCCTGACAACGCCTAAAATTCCTTCCAGCATGATATAAATCATTTACGAAGAGACTTGACATAAATTATTTATCTAGGAATGATACGAAGAATCGCTTATGAAGGAAATTAGTGAGCCTCGACATCTAGAGCCTCACCTGAATGAGACAAGCTCCATGCGTGATTTTGTTTTTGGGTTTGGTGATGGAGTAAATACTTCATTGGGACTTGCTGCAGGAGTTGGTGGAGCTGCAGTTTCATCAGATCTTATTATTCTTGCAACATTAGTCGCAATGTTTACCGGTGCAAAGGCAATGGCAGTTCAAAATTATCTTGCAGTAAAATCACAACGGGAATTATTAACCTCAGAAATTAATAGAGAAAACTGGGAAATTGAAAATAAACCAGAGGACGAAAGAAAAGAAATAGAAGATATCTACAAAGCTAAGGGTTTTACAGGAAAAGATCTTGAAATGATTGTAGATAAAATTACTTCTGATAAAAAAGTCTGGTTAGATACTATGCTTACTGAGGAATTAAATTTGAATTTGGAAATTCTTGGCCATCCAATAAAAAGTGCACTTCGAATGTTTGGTGCATTTTTAGTTGGAGGAATCTTGCCAATAATTCCATTTTTCTTTAGTTCAGGAATTACTCCTCTTTTTATTGCAATAGGGATTAGTCTTACTGCCTCGTTCGTAGTTGGTGCAGTAAAATCAAGAATGGCAAATACAAGTTTGATTAAAGGAGGAATAGAGATGGCAGGTTTGGGAACTGGTATTGCATTAATTGGATATGGAGTTGGTAGTGAATTAGCTAGTATCGGAATTGTTAATGTCTAGTTCTTTTCATATTAACCCTGTTAGCAATACTTGCTGCCATAGCGCCTGCACCTATCCCGTTATCTATATTCACAACTGCTAATCCTAAGGAACAACTTTGTAACATTGAAGCTAATGCAGCAATTCCCTTTTCTCCATAACCATATCCAACAGATGTTGGTACTCCAATTACAGGTACATTAACTGATGAGGAGACAAGTGTTGCTAATGCCCCTTCCATGCCGGCAACTACAATTATTGAATCAACTTCTTTTTTGATAAATTCCTTGAGAACCGGTATTACTCTATGTAAGCCTGCTACGCCAACGTCGTAACTACTAATACATTGACAATTCATTGCTTCGCACATGAGTCTAGCTTCTTCGGCCACGCCTATATCAGAAGTGCCGGCAGTTAAAATTCCAACCTTTCCTTTGTTTTTTTTCAATAGTTTTTTGTAAATTAGAATTGACGTTGAATTTTTTCCAATTTTAGTTTTTAATTTACTTTTCTTGGAAAATTCTAAGATTTTATTATAATCATTTTTTTTTAATCTTGAAATAAGTATTGAATTAGATTTTTTTAAAACTCTTTGGATTATTTTTTTTATTTCACTTAATTGTTTTTGTTCTGCAAATATTACTTCGGGTATGCCACGTCTATACTTCCTTCCAGTATCAATTTTTGCAAAATCTTCTATTTTTTCAAGAGAATAAAGTGATAATAACTTACGTGCATTGGGAACAGTCATTTTCCCAGACTTTAATGAATTAAGAATTTCATCTAATTCCAATATTATTCGTTTGATATAATTCAGTTAAAAATCTAATCAGATATTTAAATTTGAAATGGCGTTTTTCACACTATCTGCTGATTTTTGAAGGCTATTTTTTTCTTCATCGTTTAATTCTAACTCAATTATTTTTTCAACACCATTTTTACCAATCACTGCAGGAACTCCCATAGTAATATCTGAAAATCCATATTCCCCATCTAGCGCTGTTGCTACTGGGATTACCTTTTTTTGATCTCTTACAACGGCTTCTATAATAGTAGAAATCGCATTACCAGGTGCATGTATAGTAGCACCTTTTTGTTCAATTACTTTTGCAGCAACCTGCCTAGTATCTTCTACTAACGCATCCAGTTTGTCTTTTGTAAGAAGTGAAGTTAATGGGATTCCAGAAACAGATGAAAATCTTGTTAATGGTAACATGGTTTCTCCATGTTCTCCTATTACTAATGCACGAATTGAACTTCGTGAATGTCCAGTTGCTTCATGAATAAATTGAATGAATCTTGAAAGGTCTAACATATTTCCCATGCCAAATATTCTATTTCTTTTAAAACCTGAAACTTTGTATGCCACGTGAGCCATAGGATCAAGAGGATTTGTAACTGGAATTATCATGGAATCTTTAGCATATTTTTTTATATTCTCTACAACATCTTTCACAATGCCTGTATTGATTTTCAATAGATCCATTCTAGTCATTCCTGGTTTTCTTCCAGAACCCGCTACAACTACAACAATCTTTGAATCTTTCATCTCTGAATAATCGTTTGAACCTCGTACTTCAACATCTATTCCTTTTTCCGATAGCATGTGATTCAAATCCATTGCTTCTCCTTGCGGTAAACCTTTGACAATATCTAGTAAAAGAATTTGATCATCTAATTTCTTTAATGCTGTAAAAAGGGCTGCAGCAGCACCCACTTTTCCTGAACCGATAATAGTAATCATGCCATGCGGTCTTCATACTCAATAATTAAATCTAGTGGATTTTAAATTCTTTTCAACAGAATTTATATTCATTTTATTGATCTGAAAATTATGGTAATTGTAATTGATTCTCAGATTGCAGGAATATCTGGAGACATGTTACTTTCTGCCTTGGTGGATTTAGGTGCAAATAAATCAAAAATTATCAGGGCAATTAAAATTTCTGAGAATCACATAAGCGGTTCAACTATTAAAAATATTGATTTTGGCAAAGTAAAAAAATATGGAATCGAAGCAACTGAATTAATTCTTGATATTGATGACAAAACTCATGAACGTAAAGGAATTGAAATTCAAAAATGCATTGAAAATTCATTAGATGAAATTGGTCTTTCAGAAAAGGCAAAAACATTTGCTAAAGCAAGCATTGAAACTCTAATAAAGGCTGAATCAAAGATTCATGGATCTCCACTCTCATCAGTTCATTTTCATGAAGCATCTAGCATTGATACTGTAATTGATATTATAGGAACTGCCACTGCAATCGATGATTTAAAATTATTTGAAGATGAATTTGTATCAACTCCTGTGGCAGTTGGTGGTGGAACTTTAACGTTTTCTCATGGAACAACTTCAAATCCAGCAAGTGCAATTTTAGAAATTTTGAAAAACTCAGGAATAATTATTTCAGGAGGTCAGGTAAAGGAAGAATTGACTACTCCCACAGGTGCAAGTATGTTAGCTAGTCTAACAAAAACATGTTTAGATTTTTACCCAAAAATGAAAGTAAATTCTATAGGTTATGGGGCAGGCAAGAAAAACTTTGATGGATTTTCAAATGTTTTAAAAATCATTCAAGGTGAAAAAACCAAGGACTTCCAACAGGATGTGGTTCAAGTCTTAGAAACAAATGTAGATGATGTATCTGGTGAAGTACTAGGAAATTTAATTGAAAAAATAATGGCTTATGGGGCCAAAGATGTTACCATTACTTCAGCAATTACGAAAAAAGGACGACCAACCAATCTTGTTTCGGTTATTTGTGATTCTGAATCAATGAACGCAATACTTGAATTATTGGTTTCAGAAACAGGGACTCTTGGAGTTCGAGTTCGTACTTCCGAAAGATACACTGTACCTAGAATGATTGAAAAAATATCTATCACTATTCAAGATTCAATTTTTCAGGTAACCTGTAAAATTGTCTATGATGGAGTCTCAATAAAAAATTTCAAAGTAGAATCTGATGATATTAAATTAATTTCAAATACAATTAACCAGTCATTCAAAAAAACTGAGGAATTAATTCGAACAGCGATTAAGGAAAAACTAGGCCTAAAATGACAAAACTAGACGAACTCATCAATTGGTTTAATGGAAAAGATAGAGTCTTGGTAGCCCTTTCTGGTGGAGTAGATAGTGCATTGGTTGCATATGCTGCATTTCAAAATTTAGGAAATTCAGCTAAGGCTGTTACTGCTGATTACAAAACTCTTTCGCGGGATGAATTAAGTTCTGCACAAAGAGTTTGTTCTGAAATAGGAATTAAACAAATTGTAATTAATTATAATGAATTAGAAAATGAAAATTTTGTTCGAAATGACAAAAACCGATGTTTCTATTGTAGAGATGAATTAGCAAAAAATCTTTTTGAACTTGCAAAAAAACTTGGCGCAGATACCATTGTAGATGGAA